>Ga0180007_10001252_pt1 | contig 36019 bp, 30 predicted proteins | sample MM_PC_MetaG_FD_121122 | JGI IMG/M metagenome (GOLD analysis project Ga0180007, IMG submission 121122) | Groundwater microbial communities from the Aspo Hard Rock Laboratory (HRL) deep subsurface site, Sweden - MM_PC_MetaG | ecosystem: Environmental > Aquatic > Deep subsurface > Groundwater... | reverse complement strand
CCTCTAATTTTTTCTTCCGATACCGAAGTGTCGTTCCCTGCCGCTGTTCCCATCAAAAGCCCTAGCCGCAATGCATCAGTGCCATATTTATCTATCATTTCGATTGGGTTAATTACGTTCCCCTTCGACTTAGAAATCTTTTGACCAGTTTTGTCGCGCACCAATCCATTGAGATACACCGTTTCGAACGGCACCTTGCCAGTGCAATAGATGCCCATCATTATCATTCGTGCAACCCAAAAGAAAATAATATCCCAACCAGTTTCCATTACAGTTGTGGGGTAAAAATATTTATAATCGGGTGTTTCTTTAGGCCAGCCTAAAGTTGTGAATGGCCATAGCCCAGAAGAGAACCAGGTGTCTAATGTATCTGGATCTTTAACTACTTTTTCACCTAATAGTTTCTCTGCCTCCGCTTCACTGCCAGCCACCACGAGTTTGTCTGCATCACTTGCCGCATAATAAACAGGCACACCATGTCCCCACCAAAGTTGCCGACTAACATTCCAATCGTGGATATTCTCCATCCAATTAAAATAAATTTTTTCGAATCTTTTAGGAACGAACTTGATACTACCATCTCTCACTGCTTCAATCGCGGCTTTAGCTAATGGCTGTATTTTAACAAACCACTGCTTAGATATCAGCGGCTCTACTCCGGCCTTACATCTTTCACAGCGCCCCACGTTATGCAAATAATCTTCTTCTTTCTCTATTAAAGATAGTGCCTTTAAATCATCGACTATTTTAATTCGGGCAGTTTTTGCTTTTAATCCTGCATACACACCTGCTTCACTGGTCATTTTGCCATCTTCGCCAATTACTACTATCTTTGGAAGTTGATGTCGTTGACCAATTTCGAAATCGGTTGGATCATGCGCAGGAGTTACCTTCACCGCACCTGTGCCGAATTCTGGATCTACAGCTTCGTCAGCTACAACTGAAACTTGCCTGCCAGTTAGTGGCACCTCTACCAGTTTGCCGATCATAGATTTATACCGAGCATCAATTGGACTGACCACAACTGCGCTGTCCCCCAACATTGTTTCGGGGCGAGTAGTTGCCACTATGATGTGGCTACTCTCCCCCACTACTGGATACTTAATGTAAGTTAGTTTGCCCTCTTTTTCTTTGTGCTCGACCTCTAAATCCGAAAGACCAGTCGCACACCTAGGGCACCAGTTAATAATTTTTTCTCCACGGTAAATTAAACCTTCATCATGCATTTTCTTAAATGTATGAACCACTGCTTCACTAACATCTGGGTCGAGCGTAAACTTTTTCCTTGTCCAATCACAGCTAGCCCCTAGCCGCCGTAACTGGTTCTCCATTATCTCTCTCTTTCTGGATACAAACTCTCCCAACTCTTCTATAAACTTCTCTTTACCTAAATCGAAACGAGACATCTGTCTCTCTTCTTTTAATATCTTTTCAAAAAACACTTGGCTAGCAATACCCGCATGATCAGCGCCTGGTAGCCATAGCGTTGGTTCCCCTTTCATCCGATGGTACCGAACAAGCACATCCTCGATAGTTACAAACAAAGCATGCCCAATATGCAATTGGTCGTAAGCATTTGGCGGAGGCATAATTATTGTATATGGTTTTTTGTCTGGTTGAATATCCGGGGTAAACAAACCTGACTCCTCCCACCTTTCGTAAATTTTTGCTTCAGCATCACCTGGTTTAAACTGTTTTTCCACTTCTCGATTAGTTAGTGAATAAGGAACTCTCAGTAGCAACCTCTACATTATACCAGAGGTTCTTTTGAGAGGATTTTAAATAATATGCAGCCAGAGCCACCATTGCTGCATTATCCATACAATACCTTAGTTCTGGAAAATAATGCAAAACTTTCTTCTCCTCTGCAAGCTCTAATATTTTATCGCGTAACTGCTGATTCGCTGCTACCCCACCAGACAGAATCAAGAACTTTGGGTTAAATTTTCTAATAGCTCGTTTGGTTTTAGAAACTAATACGTCTGTAATGGCTAACTGAAACTCGTAAGCCAACTCACTAGTGGGAGCTGTTTTGCTAATCCGCATTAAAGCTGTTTTAAGGCCCGAGAAGCTTAAATCAAAACTATTGTCGTTAATCATCGGACGCGGGAGAACTACATCCCCTTGTTTTGCCACCTTCGCTATTGCTGGGCCACCAGGATAACCTAATCCTAAAATCTTTGCCACCTTGTCAAATGCTTCACCTGCAGCATCATCGCGAGTGCCCCCAATAATTTTAAATTTATTATTATTCTCTACTAGCACTAATTCGGTATGGCCTCCGCTTACAATTAAAGCTAATCCGGGATACTGTTTCGGCAAAACCTTGTTAATAAAATTACTATATATATGCGCAATTAAATGGTCGACAGCTATAAGTGGCTTATCCCAAACATATGCTAAAGTTTTAGCAGTGCTAAGCCCAATTAATAACGAGCCTAGTAATCCTGGCCCATTGGTTACTGCAATAGCGTCAACGTCGTCTTTGCTTAAATGTGTGGTTTTAAACAACTCATCTAAAAGTGGTAGCATTTGCTCTAAATGTTTTCTGCTAGCCACCTCCGGCACTATGCCTCCAAATTTTCGATGCAGTTTAACTTGTGAAGAAACCAACGAACCTAAAACCTCATGTCCATCACGAACAAGAGCCACCGCCGTATCATCACAGCTAGTCTCGATGCCTAAGATTATCATAGATTAAGGCTTTACAACTATTTTTAAGAAGTCCTTCTTGCCTGCTTTAATAATACCTGCTTCTTTAATTACAAATTTAGGATCTAGTACCTTTCTATCATTCACATAAATGCCACCGGAAACCGCCCTTCTCCCAACCTCACTCTTAGAAGGTAATATCTTTGCTTTCATTAGAATGTCGTCTAACATCATGCCCTTTTTGGGCACAGAAAAAGTAGGGATGGTTTGCGTTTTGCTTGTAGCTTGCCCAAATAAACGACTGGCATCTTGCTTGGCCTTACTCGCTTCGTTGGCTCCATGTAAAACCAGCACTATTTCAAGCGCTAACTTTTGCTGACGCTCACGAGGAGATAACTTCATAATGCTGACTATCTCTTTTGTAGATAAATCTGTAAATTGCTTTAGCATTTGCTCCACTAGTTCATCGGGGGTTTTTTCTAACGCCTGATAAAGCTTAAATGGTGATGTCATCTTCCTGTCTAACCAAATTTGGCCAGATGTCGATTTCCCCATTTTCGTCCCATCGCTATTTACCAACAACGGCTGGGTTAAAGCAAACGCTTGCTTGCCATGTTTTCTTTGAATTAATTCTACCCCTTCTACAATATTGGCCCATTGGTCGTTGCCGCCCAACTGAAGCCGGCAATTATATTTCTCAAATAAGCTTAGGAAATCCCATGCCTGTAAAATTGGGTACATGAATTCTAGCAATGATAGGTTTTTGCTTTCTTTAATTCTGGCCGCAAAAGTTTTTAGCTTAATTAATTGGTTAATAGAAAAAAGTGGAGAGATGCCTGCTATAAAATCTTCCAAAAAAGAATACTTAGACAGCCACTCATAGTTATTAACCATACTAGCTGGATTCTTCCCGCTAAAATGTAGTAGTTTCAGGTCTTGAATTTGCTTCTTTAGCTTGTTGGCATTAGCTTGAACATCTTTCTTGTTCATTTTGGGACGAGCCGTCTTCTTATCTGTGGGGTCACCAATTAGACCAGTTCCCCCGCCCACCAAAACAATTATTTTATGCCCATGTTCTTGCAAAACCTTTAATGCTCTAAATACCAACAAATTCCCTATATGCAAACTGGAAGCAGTAGGATCGACCCCAGCGTATACAACAAGACCAGCCCCCCGCTTGCTTAGCTCTTTAGCTAAAGCACTGCGGTCGCTAACCTGTGCTACCAACCCTCTTTCTTCTAATATACGTAAACTGTTGTCCATTTTGCTCTAGAAATTATAGTACTCGTACCTTTAAAATATATCATATCTGTAGAGCAAAAACTGCTCTTTCCGGTATAATAGGGTCGTTATGAAAATCAATATTAGCACTAGCCCTGATCAAGAAAACTGGGATAGGTTTGTACTATCTCACCCTGCAGGTAGTCTCCTGCAAAGCTGGGCCTGGGGAGAATTTCAATCTGCTTTAGGCAATAAAATTTGGCGATTGCAAATTCTAGACGAACAACAGGTTGTTGCTCAAATGCTGGTGATTAAACTAAGCTTGGGTTTTGGCAAAAGCCTGCTTTATGCCCCTCGTGATTTGTTGTTTAACAAACTTACTCCCGCCCATCAACAATACGAAGCAAGTAAGGCTCTTGTTGAAAAAATCAAAGAAATTGCACAGACAGAAGCGGCCATTCTGTTCCGGGTTGAACCACCCATTTCTATTGGCGATGCTACCGCTATAGCTATCTATAAATCTTTTGGATTTATTCCATCTAAGAAAAACATCCAACCAAAACGTAATGCCGTTTTAGATATTACTCCAAACGAAGAAAGCCTTCTCGCAAACATGAAACCTAAAACTCGCTACAACATTAAGGTAGCCGAGAAGCATAATATTAAAGTGGTTATTTCGAAAGATATTAAAGATATCGACATCTTCAACCGCCTTAACCTCGAAACTAGCTCGCGTAATAACTTTAAATCTTACTCGAATAATTATTACCAAAAACAGTTGGAGACTTTGGGACAAAGTGGCCTAATGTCATTGCTAATTGCTTACGATGGCGCTACTCCCCTAGCTGCGATTTTAGTTAGTTTCTTTAATAAATCTGCTACTTACCTGCATGGCGCATCTAGCAGGCGCTCTGGCGAAAAGATGGCAAGTTACATTTTGCAGTGGGAAGCTATTAAGCTAGTTAAATCCAAAGGTTGCGCCACCTATAATTTCGGCGGGGTGGTCGACAAGCAGCATCCTGGCTGGCTCGGCATCACTCGTTTTAAAGAAGGTTTTGGCACGCATCCCACCGAATACATTGGAGCACTAGAGCTACCTCTTAACACTGTTTGGTTTAAGGCTTACCGACTAATTAACAAATTGCGCAGTATTTGAGTAGCACCTCACGATATGCAATAATGTGTTGTTCGACTATTAACTAAAAAGGAGTAGCAATGGAATTTGACGAGAACCTTAATCCGATTAGCCCAAACAATGAACCAGAGTGGAGTAAGTTTAGTCCGGATAATTTTAATAGCAACCCCCAACCGATAGAAAAATCAGAACCGACCCCCGCTGCTGCCCCTACCCCTCCTCCTACTAAGACTCCTCCAATGCCCGCTCCGATTAAGCTAGCATCCGAACCAATAACGAAGAAAAGCACTACCCCCAACACAAATTTAGTTGTTTTTATTGTTTCATTAGCCCTAATGGCGGTTATAGCCATTACCGCTATGCTTGTAGGCTGGCAGCCAGCTTCAGCGTCAACGCCCCTAGGTAGTGAGCGCGGACTAATAGTTAGCGGCACTGGCGAAGCATTCATGACGCCCGATGTAGCTAAAATTACTTTCGCAGTTAGAACTGAAACTAAAGACATCGCCAACTCACAAAAGAATAACAGTGAAATTATTAGTAAAGTTAAGACTTCGCTAATTGGATTCTCTATCGACCCCAACGATATTAAAACCGTACAATACAACATCAACCCGGAGTACGATTATTACCCAGTTAGCAAGCCTCGCCTCCGAGGATACAGCACGTATCACTCTTTGCTGTTAACTATTAGAAAATTAGATGATACCGATGCCATCATCCAGGCGCTTAGCTTGGCTGGGGCTACTGAAATTAGCCAGGTCAACTTTACAGTCGATGATCCATCGGAAGTGCAAAACGAAGCTAGAGAAAGAGCTATCCAGTCGGCCAAAGACAAGGCTAGCCAAATAGCCAATTTAAGCGACGCTCAATTAGGAAAAATTATTTCTATCACTGAATCATCACCAGAAACTAATTCCCCTCAAGCAATGAGCGGTTTTGGTGGCGGAGGCGGTGGCCTGGAGCCAGGCTTTGCAGCTATTACTTCAACTATTACCCTCACTTACACTCTTAAATAACCCGCATTAACCAGCAACAACTCGGAATTAATTTGTTCCTTATTAAAATTGAATTAAGAAAAAGGATGTGAAGTAGAATGGCTTCTTCAAAAGCAAGCATAGTTTGGGAATGTCCGATGTGCAAAAAGAAAAGCACCGTGGAAATTAACGGTGTTGTGGACCCCTTCGACGTAATGCTGATGATAAAAGCTGACCATGAGAGCGTATCGCCAAACTGTGAGCAAGACGTGGACAAGATTAAATTAATTAATCCTCCCGATTTCAGGCACAGTCTTGCTTCATATTAAACGAATCATGGTCCGCGAACAAAAAGCTCATACTATTGAGCTTTTTTACTCGGGACTATGCCCAATTAAGCTATACTTAAGACATGAAACAAGCCAAGAAATTAGTGCTAATCGATGGTAGTTCCCTTATCCATAGGGCTTTTCATGCTCTTTCGCAAACCAACCTCACTTCGCCCAATGGCGAGCTTGTAACGGCTGTGTATGGCTTTGCTCTTATGCTAATTAACATCTACACCAAGCTACACCCAGAATATATTGTTGTGGCCTTCGACACTAAAGCTCCTACTTTCCGCCATGAAGAATACAAAGAATACAAAGCTACCCGCATTAAGGCCCCTCAAGAACTTTATGACCAAATCCCTCGCATTAGAGAATTAATCGAAGCTTTTAATATCCCTTTGTTTTTAAAAGATGGGTTTGAAGCCGACGACGTTATTGGCACGCTGGCCAAGCAAGCCCCAGAAGACATCGATGTATATATCGCCACTAGCGATATGGACGCCTTGCAACTAGTAAATAAACATATTTTTGTATATGCTCCTCGTAAAAGCTTTTCAGATATTGTAGTTTATACTCCCGCAGAAGTTTTAAAAAGTAAGGGATTAAAACCAGAACAATTTACCGACTTTAAAGGCCTTCGCGGAGACCCTTCAGACAATATCCCTGGCGTACCAGGCATTGGCGAAATTGGTGCCAAAAAACTTTTGCAAGAATACAAAACAATGGAGAATGTCTACAAACATCTAGACAAACTTCCACCTAGAATAAAAGAGTTATTGGTTACCCACAAAAAGCAAGCACTCGAGAGCAAACGCCTAGCTACACTAGTAACTGTGCCTATTAAATTAGATCTTAAAAAAGCAGTGTCCATCGAGTTTGATGTGCATAAAGTTTCGGACCTGTTTTATAAACTTGGGTTTAAAAGCTTAGTTGGTCGCATTCCAAATGGTACCATCAACGCCGCCCAAGTTTCGTTATTCAGCGATTCTGAATCAACAAAAAACACAAACAAATCCGCCTCCCAGCTCACTGAAAAATTAGATCGCGACCTAGAACCCATTCTCCGCAAAATGGAGAAGAATGGTATTTTATTAGACACTAATTTAATTAACAAACTAAATAAAAAAATATCTTCCAAACTAAAAACTCTTACCCAAAGTATTTACAGACTGGCTAAAAAAGAATTTAACATTAACTCCCCTAGCCAACTAGCCGACATTCTTTACGTTGAACTTAAGCTACCAACTACCGGCATTAAAAAAATAAAGACTGGTTATTCTACTGCTGTTAATGAATTAGAAAAATTAGTTGGTAAACACAAAATTATTGAACACATTTTTAAATATCGCGAATTAGAAAAAATTCGCAACACTTACCTCGAAACCCTGCCTAAGATGGTAGATAAAAATAACCGCATCCACACCCATTATGCCCAAGACACTTCTACTGGCCGGCTAAGCTCTTCTAACCCAAATCTTCAAAACATTCCTATTCGCTCCGATCTTGGCAATGAAATTAGGAACGCCTTTATTGTGCCCAAAGGATACACTTTAATGTCAGCAGACTACTCACAAATTGAACTACGAATTATAGCCTCATTAGTTAAAGACCAAAAAATGATTGATTCATTTAATAAAGGTGAGGACATCCACACTAGAGTCGCTGCCGAAATTAATAACATCCCACTGACAGAAGTAACCAAGCAACAACGCAACAACGCCAAGACAGTTAACTTCAGTATCATCTACGGTGTTAGCCCTTACGGCCTTTCTCTTAGCACAGGCATGGATGCGGGTGAAGCCAGCCAGTATTTAGATAAGTATTTTGCTCTACACCCAAGCATTAAAAACTACATGGACAGCACAGTGGCCTTTGCTAAAAAACATGGCTATGTCGAAACATGGTTTGGTCGTCGTCGGGATATTCCCGAAATTCATTCCCCTATTTTCCCTGTGCGCAACGCTGCCCAAAGAGCCGCCATTAACATGCCTATTCAAGGCACTGCCGCCGACATCATTAAAACTGCCATGATCAAACTCGACAAGAAACTACCAAAAGTAAGCATTAAAAGTAAAGTGCTTTTGCAGATTCATGACGAGCTAGTTTTAGAAGTGCCAAACAAAGACGTAAAAAAGGTGGCTAAGTTAGTCGAAGATGTAATGGAGAATGTTTGCAAGTTAGATGTACCAATTGTAGTAAATATTAAATCCGGTTCATCCTGGGGTACGACTCATCCAATAAACAACATTTAGATGCCGGAATTACCAGAAGTAGAAACAGTGGTTAGAGGGCTAGGAAAACACTTAATTGGCCAGGCAATTAAAGACATTGATATACGAAATAAAGATAGTTACAAAACAACTACTCGAGAGATAAAGGGATTAAAAGTTACAAAGATATCACGACGAGGGAAAGGGGTAATTATTAATCTTTCAAAAAATGTCTCATTATTAATTCATCTAAAGATGACTGGGCAGTTAATATACATGCCCACCAAAGAACAGGCACTTAAAAAGCGACTGAACTTTGGACATCCAACAAACGATTTTACCGGCGAAATGCCATCAAAACATACTCGCATTATTTTTCACCTATCGGGGGGCACCCTTTACTTCAACGATCAACGAAAGTTTGGCTGGGTTAAACTACTACCTACTGAAAAAACTAACGAAGACTCTTTTATTAAAAACTTAGGGATAGAGCCTTTTAGTAAAGAATTTACCACTGAGTTTTTATGGAGCGTTATTAAAAGACGCCCCAAAAGTAATATTAAAGCAACCTTACTCGACCAATCGGTTGTAGTTGGTGTTGGTAATATCTATGCCAGTGAAATATTATTTTCAGCTGGGGTTAATCCCCATAAGAAAAATAACCAGCTTAACAAAGAAGAAACTAAAAGAATAGTTGCTGGCACCAAGCAAGTACTAAAGAAGGGAATAAAATATTCTGGTACTAGCATACTCAACTACAGAACACCTGAAGGGTCTCAAGGTAAAATGCAAAACCATCTAATGGTATATAGCCGAGACAAACTGCCTTGCCGAACCTGTAAAACCATAATCAAAAAAACGCAATTAGATAGCAGGGGCACCTACTGCTGCCCTAAATGTCAGAGATAAGCTCTTTTTGGTGGACAACACCCTTTTCAATTAACCACGTTTTGCTATCACTATTTAACCCCTCAACTATCTCTTGATGAGTGGTAGTTAAAATAGCTTGTCTGCCTTTTAACATTGCAACAAGCTTATCCACTTTTTGGTTATCTAGCTCAGAAAAAATATCATCCAGTAAGTAGATAGGTTGTTCTTTAAGCATGTCGTTTAAATATTGCCCTTCTACCAACTTAAGGGCTATTAATATTAGTCTAAATTCTCCCTGTGAAGCAAAGTGTTTTGCATCTCGCCCATCAACCATAAACTGTAAATCATCTCGATGTGGCCCAATGGTTGTGTGCCCATAAATTATATCGCCAGAACGACAATTTTTTAGGTGTTCTAAGTAAACCTCGGGCAACTCGCTTTGCAGAGATGTTTGATAAACTAACTGCAAATCTCCTGCCCCTCCCAGCTCACTGAAAACAGCCCTTAAAGACACGTTTAAACTATTTACAACCTGCTGACGGTTAGCGATGATCCCTGCCCCCAATAGTGCCAATTTTGCGTCCCAGATGCCAAGCTCACTATCGCTTCTATTCCCTATTTTAATTAACCGAAGTAGTTCATTCCTCTGCTTAAGCGCCCACGTATACCTCATTAAATCGTCGAAATAAGTTAGCTTGGTTTTGGTAATTAGCTGGTTTAGCAGGGTTCTACGCATAGATGGATATAACCGCAGGAGTCCAATTTCATCTGGGGCAAACAGCACCATCGGCATTTTACCTAAAAACTCTTTTTTAGTGGTTTTCCTCTGGTTGTACTTAAAAACTTTCTTAATCTTTTGTTCTTCTCGCTCGAGGCCAACTCCTAATTCAAACATCTCTCCGTTGTCACTAATACATTTAGCTTCAATTAAAGAAAACTGTTCATCGTAGTTAATTAGCCAGCTATCTTGTTTTTCCCTAAACGACCTGCCTGTAGACAAAAAGTGTATTGCTTCTAAAACATTAGTTTTACCTTGGGCGTTATCGCCAACTAAAAAATTGTTCGAGCCAAACTCTAGCTCCCCTTTTTGGACATTTCTAAAATTAGCAATCCGAATCGATAAAAGACGCATTAACTCCTGAGTGGCATAATAATATACATCACATTGGCGTCTTTACTGACTGGCTTAATAACACCGGGGTTAAGCTTGCCAACTAACTCTATGCTAACTTCCTCAGTATTTATTTTATCCAAGACATCGAGCAAGTATTTAGTATTAAAACTAATCTCGTTTTCTTCACCAGTAATTTGACCAGTAAGATTGGATTTAAAATTACCTAATTGCGATGAGGTTGCTTCTACCTCTAAACTGTTTGGTTTAAATAACAACTTAACATTATTTGCATTTTCTTTAGCAAAGAAGCTAGCTGACTTCACATTGCTAGCTAACTCTCCTGTGTTTAAAATAGCGGTGGTTTTAAAAGCTTTAGGTACCACTTGTTCGTAATCGGGATACTCGCCTTCAATAATACGTGAGGTTAATTCTAAGTCTGTTAATGTGAACATAATTTGGTTTTCAGAGATGATAATTTTTACATCCTCAGATAATGTCATCATCCTCTGCAGTTCGTAAATAGTTTTGATGGGAATAATAAAACTCGCGTCTTCCGAGCTATTCACTTTAATAGTTTTTTCAGACAACCTAAAACTGTCTGTTGCCGCCATTTTAAGTAGGCCGTTGGATATAACGAAATACACACCTGTTAAAATTGGTCTCGACTCATCTAAGGAAGCCGAGAAAGCTACTTCATTAATAGCTGCTTTTAGAATTTGGCTATTAATACTTAAAACCTCCTTACCTTCAACTTTGGGCACGGTTGGAAAGTCGTCTGCAGGCATTCCATTTAAACTTGCTTCGCTTCTTTCGGTTTTGGCATACAGAACATTACTCTTTTCCTCTAAGGTAATTTTGTCGTCACTTAAACTGTTAATAAAATTACCTAGCACTCTACCAGGCACCGTAATAGAGCCAGCAGTTTCCACCTTACCTCCTAGATAATAATTTACTCCCATCTCTAAATCAGTAGCTGATAACACAACCTGGCTATCCTCAGCTCTAATTAATACGTTATTTAAAATTGGCAAAGTACTTTTACTGGCTACAATTCTTTCTACAACCCCAAGTCCTTTTTTAAACCTATCTAACGATACTGAAATTTTCATAATTAATTGTCTATATTAATAATTATTTATTCTTTAAGTTAATTAATAAGTAGTAGTAATAACGGGGATAAAGGGTATAACTTAAAATTATATAACTAGGGGCGAATTATTCAAGTTTTTAACTGTTTATTGTTTGGGGATTAATTGTTGATAAAAATACGACGTTTTTCTTTCCACACACTAATCCACACTATAAAGTTTGTTTTTAATCTCTTCAATTTCTTGTTCTAAATCAGAATCTTCAATAACTAACTTCTTAATCTTATTGTAGTCGTGGATGATGGTGGTGTGGTCTCTTCCTCCTAGTTCTCTGCCGATACTTTTATATGGTAAATCCATTTCATTGCGAAGAATAAAAACAATTATTTGCCTTGGGAAGACAATTTCTTTGTTACGCTTAGGACCTAATACATCCTCTTTTTTTACACCGTAATGTTTGCTAATAGTTTTAATAACCTCCCCTATTTTTAGAAAGCGCTTGCCTGGGCTAACCAACATTCCCCCTAGGAGCCCTTCTACTTCTTCAATAGTGGGGATGGTTTCATTAAGCTGGCTAAACGCCAACACACGAGTTAATGCTCCTTCTAATTCTCGAACGTTGTTTTGAACTCGCTGAGCAATAATCTTTAAAAGCTCTTCCGGAAGCTGAAGCTTAATGTTTGCAGCTTTCGATCTTAATATTGCGAAACGAGTTTCGTAGTTAGGAGGAGAGATATCTGCCGACATCCCCCATTCGAACCGTGAGCGCAAGCGGGCCTCTAAGGTTGGAATTGCTTTAGGCGGTCTATCGGAAGTTAACACAATCTGCTTATTGTTTTCGTATAAAGTATTAAAAGTGTGGAAGAACTCTTCTTGAGTTCCTTCTTTGCCGGCTAAAAATTGTATATCATCGATGAGCAAACAATCTACTTTGCGATATTTTTCTTTAAACTCTTTAGTTGTGCGCTTGTGAATGGAGTTAATAAATTCGTTAGTGAACTTTTCGGACGTAACATACACAACCTTCTTTTTATTATTACCTGCTAAAATACCATTGCCTACAGCTTGCAGGAGGTGTGTTTTGCCAAGCCCCACTCCCCCATAAATAAAGAGAGGGTTGTATGTAATGCCTGGGGATTTAGTCACAGCCTCAGCTGCGGCATGGGCTAGTTTATTACTCTCCCCAATAACAAAATTAGGGAAGGTGTATCGTGGGTTTAAGTGACTACTGGTTACTCCAGTAGTTTTAGTGGTAGTTGTGGCTACTGGTTTCTCTGTTAGGTTGGTGTCATTATCCGCTGCCGATTTGGTAGATTTAAAAACAAACTCACTTTTAGTGGCGAGCGTGCCAATCCGATATTCAACCTCTGTTAAGCTTGGGATGCTTTTGGCTAAGCAATTTTTTATATCCTTTTCGTATTTTTTGCTTAACCATTCTTTTGTAAAAACGTTGGGCACACTAATAACTACTTTAGTGTCACTAAGTTCAATAATTTCAGTACCTTTAAACCAAGTGTTAAAACTAGCCTTAGTTAAAGAAACCTCTACTTCACCTAACACGTTTTGCCACAAACGATTTTTATCCACCTTATTTTCCTCCTAATCCCAGCCTATTCTACTAAAGTTATCCCCAATCAGCAACTAAGCACATCTCATTATAGCGCAATGTGATAAAGTGGTTTAGATAACCAAATTGACTGTTATAAAAGCTTATTGCTACACTGGATAAGTACAAACCATTAATTTTATGAAAAGAACGTATCAACCCAAGAAAAAGAAGCGTCAAAGGAAGCTTGGCTTTATGGCCAGAATGGCGACCAAAGGCGGTCGTAAAATACTAAGTCGACGTCGCGCACAAGGTAGAAAGAAGCTATCTGTTTAGTTTAATCTTTTTGTGATGAATCTATGGGTGCAATATATCAGCCAGCTTTTAGTGTTAAACCACTCAATCTCCGCACCAGCAGGGCTCGTCTGCGCGTAGTGGTAAGCGGCAAAATTAGCAAAAAGGCCACCGAGCGCAACCTTATAAGAAGGCGCGTTAAAGATGCCTGGCGGCTAATTTCTTCTGAAGAGGCGGTCTGCATCTATGTTAAGAAGCCGGCCCTATCAATGTCGTTTGCCCAAATTAAAGCCGAGCTAAGCCAAAATTTAAGATAAGTATTATGAAGAAAGTGTTGTTAGTTATTATTCGAACGTATCAAAAAACCTTATCCCTTAACCATGGCTTATTAGGGCAACTCCTTCCAACTAGGGTTTGTCGGTTTTATCCTAGCTGCTCGGAGTATGCTAAAGAGGCTATTGCTCAAAAAGGGGCATTGCAGGGAGTGTGGTTGGCGTGTTTAAGAGTGGGTAAATGCCATCCTTGGCATCTCGGTGGTGTAGATAATGTAAAATAAGGATAAATAATGAATAGTTTAGTAAAGTTTAGTCTTAATGAGGGGTCGCTAATGACCAAAGTGCTATATAAGCCATTGTTTAATGTCTTGATGTTGCTATATGTTTATATTCCAGGACAAGACTTCGGGCTTGCTATTATTGGGCTAACTTTGCTTATTCGTATCATTCTCTACCCTTCTTATCTAAAAACCCTACAGGCGCAACAATCGCTTAAAAAACTTCAACCCCACATCGACAGAGTTAAAGAAGAGTTTAAGCATGACAAAACTCAGCAATCGAAAGAGCTAGTAAAGCTATACCAGGAACATAAGGTTAACCCATTGGGTGGATGTTTGCCATTAATAATCCAACTACCCATATTATTTGCCTTGTACAGAGTGTTTGCAGCGGGGTTATCGGACGAGAGTTTAATTCACTTGTACCAATGGTTCCCCAGTGTGCCCGACACCATCAACACGATGTTCTTAGGGTTTACCCACATTCCGTCATTAGTTGTTAATCTAGCTGTGCCCAATATGTATCTCGCAATTATAGCTGGTGTGGTGCAGTTAGTGCAGAGCATTACGATGAAGAGATTGCAACCAGCTCCTAGTGCTAGTGACGGTGGAATGGCGAAAATTATTAATACACAGATGATATATTTCTTCCCCATCTTTACCGTGTTTATTGCGTGGAGCTTGCCTGCAGCCTTGTCTCTTTATTGGGTGGCTACTACTTTCTTTATGGTAATTCAACAGTTAATTATATTAAGAAGAATTCAGGAGTAGTTTATGGATACACAAGTTATTAATTACATTACTGAAACTGCGAAAGAGATGTTTCAATCTTGGCCGCTCTCAGTCGAGGTTAGTGTCAGCGAAGAAGATAATTTTGTGCGAGTAAGTTTGGCTACAGACAAAGATCATTTATTTATTCAACCTAGCGCCGACCCCCTGTTTGCGGTCCAGCATATTATGCGGTTAATGGTAAAAAATAAATTCCCAGAAGAAAGAGTTCACCTATCAGTTAACATAGGCGATTTTCATGAACGCCAAAAAGAGGCACTTATTGCACTCGCAGATACAGCAATAGAGAAGGTTAAAAAAGACGGCATGCCAGTACAACTCCCGTCGATGTCTTCTTTTGAGCGTCGCATTGTTCACATGCACTTAGTAGATACGCAAGGCATTGCTTCTGAAAGCGTAGGCAGTGAACCAGATCGTAGGTTGGTGGTTAAGTCGGCTAGTTAATACTATCTTCATGGGTAATAATTGGGCCAACTATTATGCAGACAAAGTAACCATCGATCTTTATATTCGAAACTTATATGGCCACAAAGATTTAATTTGTGCCATTGTCGAGTCGGGCGCTAAGCGAATCCTAGAAGTAGGGGCTGGCACTGGCACGCTGAGCATCTTTCTTTCCACATTAGGATTAGAGGTTACTACGCTAGACAACTCGCCAGAAATTCTACGTAAAGCAGAAGCTGTTAAAGAAGAGCTTGGAGGTAAGAATGCTCTAGTTGAAGGAGATGCATTTAAGCTACCGTTCGACAACGGAAGCTTTGATCTCGTTTTTCACCAAGGGCTATTAGAGCACTTCTCTACTTCGGAGATTCACCAACTATTAAACGAACAGTTGCGGGTTGCGCCGATGGTGGTCTTCGGTGTGCCGAATCAAAACTACGCACAAAAAGATTTTGGTGACGAGAGATTACTCCCCAAAAACGCTTGGGAGAAAATATTGCAACCATACCAAATTTTAACTAGCCAAAACTACGCACTTAAATTCTTCCCTAAATGGTATTTGCCACGTGTGCCAATCCAATATATGGCTAAGATAACCAAGCTATGAACTACGCTCGTGCGATTGCCTTTAACACTATTATCCAGCTAGTAGGCAAAGCCATCACGGTTGCAACCTCGGTATTAATTATTGCCTACCTCACACGCTACTTAGGGGTAATGGGTTATGGTGACTATGCTACAGTGTTTGCTTACCTGGGTATTTTTACTGTGTTTGTAGATCTGGGATTATTTGTAATTACTGTGCGTGACTTAGCTAGTCATCCTGAAAACGAGAAGTCAATTTTAGGAAATATGCTTGGCCTGCGTCTAGTGTTGGGTATTTTAATATTTGGCACAGCTTCTTTAATTGCTTTTGGGTTGCCGTATTCTGCAATAGTTAAGACAGGTATTGTTATAGGGAGCATTGCACAGTTTCTGTCTTCGCTTAATCAAATTCCATTAAGCTTATTCCAAACTCGCTTGGTGATGTATAAAGCCGCGGTCGCTGATATCATTGGGCGCCTCATCATGCTTATAGCGATAGTTTGGTTCATTCAGCTTAACCTAGGATTCCTATATATTATCTGGGGGGTGGTTATCGCCAATGCGGCAATATTTTTATTAGGATTCATAATGCTGCAATTAATGTTGCCAATTTACCCTATGTTTAATTGGCAGACTTGGAAGCGGATGTTAACTTCAGCCCTACCTATGGGTATAGTAATTATTCTATCTACTATCTACTTTCGTGTCGACATGGTCATGTTGTCGATGATGAAAAGTAATTACGACGTAGGCATCTATGGTGCACCGTACAAGATACTAGAAGTTTTATTAGTAGTACCAAGCATATTTATGAGTTCGGTCTTGCCGGTGATGACAAGAGCTTTTAATCACGACAAAGCCATCGTGAAAAACATCTTTCGTAAATCTTTCGATTTTTTGAGCATAGCTGCCTTACCATTAATTTTTGGCACATTTGTAGTCGCCACTCCGCTCATGGTTCTAATGGCGGGCAAAGAGTTTGTTTTGTCTGGCCCAGTATTAATGGTGTTGTCGTTGGCGCTGGGAGGATTCTTTTTGAATGGAGTTATGGTCTACACCATTATTGCTGCCGACCAACAGAAGCGACTAATTAAGCCATACATTATTGCAACCATTTTTAATATTACAATGAACTTTGTTTTAATTCCTCGTTTCTCGTACTTTGGTGCTGCTGCCGCTACGGTAGCTACCGAACTACTAATCTTAATAATTAGTAGTTACATTGTTAAAACTCAATTAGGGTTCTCACCTTCTTGGTTAGTGTTTAGCAAGGCGTTACTGGCGAGCATAGTGATGGCGATTGTTTTAATATTATGTGCCAGCTTAAATGTTTTATGGTTGGTGCCTATCGGCGCCGTTAGCTATATTACGCTTCTGTTTATTACTAAGGCTGTTACTAAAAAAGACCTGCAGGTTATATTCAGTAAAGCTGGTAGTTAATGATTATTGGGATAGATGTAAGAGAAGGCGCTAGAGTCGAGAGGGCTGGCAAGGGCGAATATGTTTACCAGGTGGTTAGCGAGCTTGTCCAGCACAGCGAACACAGATTTGTTTTATTTTCAGATAGAGATGTTCCGAAGCAATGGCAAAAAGATAATGTTCGCACAGTTATATTTAAAACCCCATCATTTATCTGGCAATTTCTGGTTTTTTTGCAGCTAGAGTTTATAAGGCCGGTTGATACATATTTCTCTACAACCAGTTTAATAATCCCCGCCTTGGTGCGAAGCACTCCAGTTGTTACAACCTTATTTGATTTTGTTAGTTTTTTATTTCCTTCACGCCATCAACAAAAAGCGGTTGTTTTAGAAAAGATGTGGATGAAGTTAGCCATTCGTTATTCCCAGCATCTACTGTCTATTTCCGAGCATACTAAAAAAGATGCTATTAAACTATTCAAAGTTAGCCCAGATAAAATAACCACAACATATCTGGCTGCTTCTTTTGTGCAAGAACAAGAATCTATAACTATAAATAAAGAAAATGTCATTTTATTTATAGGCACACTTGAGCCCAGAAAGAATATAGTGAAGTTGGTAGAAGCATTTAATAAATTGAAAACAGAAGGCATTCACGCTTCTCTATTACTGGTTGGTAAATGGGGCTGGCAAAGCGATACTATTAAGCAAGCTATCGAACAAAGCCCTTTTAAACAAGACATCCAAGTTCTTGGCTATGTGCGAGCTGCCCAAAAACAATCGCTGTATAAGCAGTCTGCTGTGCTAGCTTTCCCCTCGATATACGAAGGCTTTGGTCTGCCCCCATTAGAAGCTATGGCTATGGGGGTGCCGGTGGTGACATCTAATATATCTTCTCTGCCGGAAGTAGTTGGTGATGCCGCTGTTTTAGTTGACCCTAATAGTACGGAAGAAATTTATAGTGCAGTTAAAAAAATACTAACAGACAAAAGTTTTACAGAGCAACTTGTAGCTAAGGGCTACATTCAAGCGCAAAAATTTAATTGGCAAAAAACAGCAGATGCGACTTTAGGGGTGCTGTTAGGCAAAAACTAACAATTAAGAGGGTGCGAGCTGTTAATGAAACACGCTATGGCGGCGAGTTATTTCTCGATAATTAAATTACAAATTTAGCACAAACCACTATAATAAATATATGTATAGTTTGTTATTAATATTCCTCTTATTTTTTACATACCTTGCGTGGCGGAATCTTCGTACGGCTTTGTATCTCATATTGCTATTCACACCGCTCTATCTAGTGCGCTTCAGTGTTTTATCTATCCCCACTACTCTGCTGGAGGCATTAATCTATATAACCTTCTTAGTCTGGGTGTGTTTGTTGTTAACAAAGAAAGTTAAATTTGAGTGGACTATATTAAAACCATACATATTGCCCATTGGTTTAATCTTTGTGGGCCTTCTAGTGGGGGTTGTTGTGTCTGCGGACAAAACAATATCACTAGGTATTGTTAAGGGCTGGTTTGTAGATCCATTACTTTTGTTTGGCATGTTGATTGGCAATTTTAATAAACCATTACATGTTAAAAAAGCCATTACAGCCCTAGTGCTGTCTGGGGTTATGTTGTCGTTAGTTGCTATCTACCAAGTGGTGTCTAACAATTTTATTACTATCGATCAACGGGCGTCCGCTTTCTTTAGCTCAGCTAATTATCTTTCGCTTTATCTTGTCCCAATTATTGTTTTAAGCAGTGGTCTAATTGCTTCTACTAGTAAAGTGCGTAAGTGGTGGTCGGTTAGCTCCGCTTTATTAATGATGGTTGCTTTGTATTTTACTTTCTCCTATAGCGGTTGGTTGGGAGTAATAGTAGGTATGGCAGCGTTGATGTTAATGTTTTGGCCAGTCTTATATACATCTTTAGGGATTATAACCGCGGTCATTGTCGCGATTGTTTCTCAGTTGAATCATCCTAAGTTCCAGCAGATGCTAGATCTAACAGGTCGATCTTCTTCACACGCTAGATTACAGATATGGAAAACTAGCCTACTAATGATTAAAGAGAAATATCTTACAGGCATAGGGCTGGGGATGTTTGAAAAAAGGTATTTAGAATTTGCAGAGCGACTGTTTGACAACCCTTTTACGCAGAATACGCTACATTCTCACAATGTTTTTCTTTACTTCTGGATCAACACAGGCCTAATAGGGTTTTTGGGCTTCGTTATTTTAATTATTAGATTTTTTCAGCAAGTTATAACTGCCTTTAGGTCGCAAAAAAGTATTTTACTGAGGTCGGTAATAGCGGCGATGATATCCTTATTAACCCACGGTCTACTCGATGCCGCCTATTGGAAAAATGATCTATCGGTATTATTCTGGACTATTCTAGCATTTGGCATAATTTTAAGTCGAAACAGTAATGACGGAAAAGAAGGAAAAGCAGGCCTATCGCATCGGGATTGATACCCGGTTATTAGGCACTGCGCAGGCAGCAGGAATTGGTAGATACACCGAAGAGCTTGTTCGGCATTTGCTTAAATATGACAACAAGAACGAATATTATCTTTTTACTACCACAGCTACTACCGAACTGCCTGTGTATGCGCCAAACCTCAATCAAGTTAAAGTTAACTTTCCTCATTATAGTTTTAGGGAGCAGTTGTTGTATCCAAGCATTCTACAAAGAGCTAAATTAGATCTTATCCATTACACTAATTTTAACTCCCCCATTTTATTCTCAGGAGCTCCTAGTGTGGTAACAGTACACGATCTAACGCTTTGGTTCTTTGCTGGACGAAAACACAAAGGTTGGTTACAACGATTCGCCTACAAGTTAGACATTCAAAAGACCTGCCAAAAGGCCAAACACATTATTGCTGTTTCGCTAGCCACTAAAAAAGATATTATAAAATACTTGGGCATAGAAGACCAAAAGATTAGCGTTATTCATTTAGCCCCGGCCAAAGAATACAAGCCGTCGGTTGATCCGGTTAAACTAGAAAGCTTAAAAAGGAAGTTTAATATTAACAAATCGTACCTTATCTACGTAGGGCAATGGCGCGAGCATAAAAACATTATTAGATTAATGCGCGCGTTTAGCTTGTTTAAGCGCCGATATGGGCTCGACTACCAATTAGTGCTAGTTGGTAAAACTGATAAAACATATACCGCCCTGCCCGCAATTATTAAAGAGCTTAATTTGGCGAACGATGTAGTTATGACTGGTTATGTGCCGGATGCCGATTTGCCATGCTTGTATAGCAGCGCCGAGCTATTTGTGTTTCCTTCGCTTTATGAAGGATTTGGGCTACCACCATTGGAGGCCATGGCCTGTGGTACTCCGGTGGTCGCATCTAATGTTTCTTCCTTGCCAGAAGTGCTAGGAGATGCCGCTCGTTACTTTGATCCCCTAGATATTGAAGCCATGGCAAAAACCATGGCAGAGGTAGCAAAAAGCTTCTCACTTAAACATCAGATGAAACTTAAGGGACTTAACTGGGTTAAACGTTACTCCTTTGATACGATGGCCAAGGCTACCTTTGATATTTATCAACAAGTATTAAAAGATTCCTCTGTTTCGTCAGTGGAACAAAAGGAGATATAATGGAACGTGATTTTTATATTAAGTAAAGTTATCTGTTTATGATCAGTTTTTCATCCATAGGTTTGGTAGATGGGGCTTTGATTTTTGCGTTTTTAACCGCGATTCTAGCCATTGGTATCGCTTTAGCTTTAATTGCTTGGCTAATGAAATTATCAACTGGCAATGCGGCCATGAAAGAGGTTGCCTCAGCGATTCAAGAAGGGGCCAAGGCTTATCTAACTAGGCAATATACTTATATTGGAATAGTTGCATTAATTTTAGCAGCGGTTATTTGGTGGGGATTTGGTTACCCAACCGCAGCCGGTTTCTTAATAGGCGCTGTTTTATCTGGTTTAGCTGGCATCATTGGTATGAATGTATCGGTGCGAGCTAATGTTAGAACTGCTCAGGCAGCTCATCACAGTATGTCGGCAGCGCTCGATGTGGCTTTTCGTGGCGGGGCTATAACCGGGTTATTTGTGGTGGGGCTAGCTCTCCTGTCTGTCACCGTATTTTATTATTTATTTAGAGATATCCCTGCTTTAATCGGTTTAGGGTTTGGTGGTAGCTTAATCTCAATCTTTGCTAGGTTAGGTGGTGGTATTTATACCAAGGCGGCAGACGTGGGCGCCGACTTAGTGGGTAAAGTTGAAGCCGGCATTCCTGAAGACGATCCTAGAAACCCAGCTGTTATTGCTGATAATGTTGGTGATAACGTAGGTGACTGCGCCGGTATGGCAGCAGATCTATTTGAAACATATGTAGTTACTGTGGTAGCGGCAATGGTTTTAGGTAATTTGTTAATGGGAGGCCTATCCAACGTACTAGTTTACCCACTAATTCTAGGTGGTATTTCAATCATCGCTTCTATTGTAGGTATTTTGTTTGTTAAGCTACCAAAGAACAAGAATATTATGCAAGCGCTTTATTCTGGCCTAGCTATTAGTGGCTTGCTTGCTACTGCTGGTTTCTACTTTGTTTCTAAGTGGATATTCCAAGGCTCTGCTAACCTTACAGCTATAAACATATTTTACGTTTCATTAATTGGCTTAGTGGTTACCGCTTTAATAGTAGTAATTACCGAATACTATACTTCTACTCAATATGCGCCAGTCAAACAAATTGCAGAGGCTTCTGGCACTGGTCATGGCACTAACATTATTGCCGGACTTGCGGTTGGCATGAAATCAACACTTCTGCCGGTTGCTACTATTGCACTAGCAATCTTTGGTACATATCAATTGGCTGGGTTGTATGGCGTGGCGATCGCAGCGGTTTCAATGTTGTCGATGACAGGCATGATTGTAGCCATCGATGCTTACGGCCCTATCACTGATAATGCTGGCGGTATTGCTGAAATGGCAGGACTTCCAGAATCAGTTCGAGCCACTACAGATCCACTAGATGCAGTTGGTAATACCACGAAAGCTGTAACTAAAGGGTATGCAATTGGTTCTGCAGCATTAGCTGCTATCGTTTTGTTTTCTGCTTATGCCGAAGACCTTAAGCATTTGTCTGGGCGTGTGTACGAATTCTCGTTAAGCGACCCCAACGTTCTGATCGGGTTGTTTATTGGGGGTCTACTTCCTTACTTGTTTGCCGCTATCTCAATGGAAGCTGTAGGCAAGGCGGCCGGGAGTGTGGTGCAAGAGGTTAGGCGTCAGTTTAAAGAAATTAAGGGCATTATGGACGGCACAGCCAAGCCAGATTACGCCAAGGCAGTAGATATCGTTACTCAAGCGGCGCTAAAAGAAATGGTTGTTCCCGCATTACTACCAGTGGTCGTGCCTATTTTAGTTGGATGGCTACTTGGACCAGTAGCGTTAGGTGGCATGTTGGTCGGTAGTATAGTCACCGGTATTTTCGTAGCAATTTCAATGACTACGGGTGGGGCGGCTTGGGATAATGCTAAGAAATATATCGAGAGCGGACATGTGGGTGGCAAAGGCTCTGAGGCGCACAAAGCCGCAATTACAGGTGATACGGTTGGAGACCCATACAAAGATACTGCTGGTCCAGCTATTAATCCTATGATTAAAGTAATTAATATAGTGGCGTTGCTGATTATTGGACTCATTATTAAATAAGCTTTCGTGGGGGAAAAAGTTTTAATCGATCATCAAATTGAAGTAGTAGCCGCAAACCACGATGGAGTGATTACGCTTTTGTTCCCCAACGGCCAGAGCCTTACTTGGCCAGTTAGCGATCAGAGCCTTGTAGCTGATAAAGTTTACCTAACGCTGTCTTGCAACTCGCCACTACCTACCAAGGAAGAACTAGCTAAACAAATATTAAAAGAGATTTTTAACGGTGGCCAATGAGTAATCAATTAATAAATAAACGCATTAGAGCTGTTCGCAATGTAGTTATTGTTTTAGGAACAGTTCTTTTAATGTTAGCTGTAGGGAGCTATGTTTTTGGTCAAAAGTATCAAGGCCGAGTGTTTCCGAATATTACGGTTGGTAATATTCAATTAGGGGGCATGGATTTAACTGAAGCCGATAAGTTAGTAGAACAAAGTGTTGTCGAAGCCAAAGACAAAAAGCTTACCCTAGTGACAACAGATTTTTCTAGCACTTACGCCCTGCCTGTCTTAGGCGTTCAGTTAGACGAGAAAAATACTCTTAAACAACTACATGAGTTTGGACGTTCCCAAAATATGTTTATTAACTTAGGTGAGCGTATTCGTAGCTTATTGGGGTCCGTGTATATACCAGTGAGTTCTAATAATAGCGGAGAGCTAGAATCTAATATTAGCCAATTAGCCAATAAAATTAATCGTAGCCCCAAAGAAGCCGATTTAATTATTGATAAACAGCAAGTACAAATTAAAGAAGCAGTAGAAGGTAGAAAAACAGACATTCATCAACTTCAAATAACAATTAATGAGCGGATAGCTGTATTAGATTTTAGGCCTATCGTTGTACCAGTAAATATATCTTCTCCTCAAATAAGCACCGAATTAGCTACAGCTGTAAGCGAACAAATTGCTAATAGCTTGAAAGAGCCTTATGAGTTAACTTTTAGAGACAAAGTTTTTAATCTAACCAGTAACGATTTATGGAGCTGGTTAGTGGTTAATCCAGTTAATAACAATTTTAAGGTAGGGTTAGATGAAAACAAATTAAATACTTATTTCAAAAACTTAGCTCTTCAAATAGACCAGCCAATGCAAAACGCTGTGTTTAAAATGGCGGAAGATAACGTGGTCGAATTTAAGCCAGACAAATCTGGGGCCGTGCTGAAAGTTAAAGAAGCTGTGAGCTTAATCAATAAAACCCTTCTCACCGATCAAAGAAAATTTGCAGTACCTATTAACGCATTGGAGCCGACAGTAAAGCTAAGCAGTTTGAATAGCTTGGGTATTAATGAATTAGTTGCCGAAGGTGAATCTAATTTTGCTGGCAGTCCTAAGAATCGGCGCCACAATATTGCTATAGGCATGCGTAGATTTGATTTGATGTTAATTCCACCTCAATCTACCTTTTCTTTCGACGTTGCTCTTGGAGAAGTAACCGCTGGCACAGGGTACTTACCAGAGATGGTAATTAAGGGAGATGAGACGATTCCTGAATATGGAGGGGGCCTTTGCCAAGTTTCTACCACTGCCTTCCGAGCTATATTAGATGGAGGGTATCCTGTAGTCGAGCGCAGAGCTCATGCTTATAGGGTGGGTTATTATGAGCCAGCAGGTTCCGATGCCACTATCTATCCACCATCACCAGATCTTAAGTTTACTAACGATAGCCCAGGCTACATTTTGGTTAGCACAGCCATAAATGGAAACAATGCGTATTTCAAGTTTTACGGTACAAAAATGAACAGGAAGGTTACATTAGAAGGGCCAGTTATCTTTAACATAACCGATTACCCAGAACCAATTTATATCGAAACATCAACTTTACCGGTGGGAGAAGTAAAGCGAATTGATAGTGCGCACAGAGGGGCAGATGCAATATTATATCGATACATTTATGACGACGAAGATAAGCTAATTAGAAAAGATACTTTTAAAAGCCACTATGTGCCATGGCCGGCTAAATACTTGGTGGGCGTGCCAGAAGCACCCGCGCTAGAAACCGATTTAAAGAATATTAATCCTGATGAAACTATCCCCGAGTAATCTTAATTAGATATGATATATTTTTTCTACGGACCAGATACTTTCAGACTTCAAGCCAGAGTTAAAGAGCTCTATGCTGGTCTATTACTCAGCAGTCCTAGCCTAGAGCTAAAAAATTTATTGGCGTCAGATGTTACATTTGTAGATTTTGCCAGAGAGGTATCTACCATCTCTTTGTTTTCTACTCATAGATTTATTGTGGTTGAAGGATTAATTAGTCACGGGTCGAAAGAACTACAAACTAAGATTGTAGGGTGGTTAAGCGATCCCCTGTCAGACGGCACAGTGGTAGTTTTTAAAGAAAGCGCTTCGCCCGATCAAAGAACAGCTATTTTTAAAGCGTTAAACAAAACATTAATTGAACAGTATCCATTAATGACTAATTTTCAAGTTCGCCAATGGCTAACAAGCAAAGCGTCTAAACTTCAGCTTAAATTATCCCCCGATGTTGTTGGCTCTTTGTCTAAAGATTTTAATGGGGATTTATGGCGGCTAAGCAACGAGCTAGATAAATTAGCGGCTTACTCAAATGGCAAAGAGGTTAGCGGAGCTGTCATGCAAGAACTAGTGCCGGGTCTACTGACAGACAACATCTTTCAGACAATCGACGCGTTGGCTCAAAAGAAACTGTCGCTAGCAAGTAAGCTTATAAATCAACAACTAGCTTTTGGCACCAACGAACAGCAGCTGATTTCTATGTTCGCGTATCAATTTCGCAATCTAGCTTTAGTCACAGATTTAGTCCGGCAGGGCGTAAGTCGAGATAAATTGGTTAGTGCTAGTGGTCTGCATCCTTACGTATTACAAAAAACTCTTGGCATGGTGTCTGGGTTTACTACCAATAAGTTAAATAAAATCTTTCAGTGGCTCAAGCGGATAGATATGGCTACCAAACAAGGTAAAATAGCCCCAGAAGTAGGGCTAGATGTTCTAACTGCTCAAATTGCTAACCTGTAATTAGGCTTTAGCTTTTTTGGCTAGACGAGATTTCAATCGGTTCGCTTTATTGTGATGGATTAATCCTTGTTTAGCGGCTTTATCTAGGTTTTTTTGAGCAGCTAATAGATTAGCGGGAGACATGTCTTCCCGAGCGGCTTTAACAGTCTTTTTTAGCGTAATCTTCTTCTTCAGATTAAGAGCTCTTCTCCGTTGATCTCTGCGATTCTTCTTTTTGGCGGATTCAATAATTGGCATATGTATTTATTTAATTACCCTGCCATTCTAATTTAAGCTTCCATATTAGTAAAGGGGGGTATTTCAGTATGGCAATCTGGGGTTTGACATTCAAAGGTGACATCTATACAATTAACAATTAAAACATATTATGCATTTTTATGGAACTTAGCCCCAAACAACAGGCATTAGAGCTAATTAATAAATCCAAACGGATTCTAATTGTACCAGGTCGTCCAGATGGCGATTCTTTAGGCAGTGCCTCTGCCTTGCATCTAGTATTTAATAAACTAGGTAAGGCAGTTACTACTGTTATGTTGGAGCCAGTAAACGAAAGATTGTCTTGGTTACCAGCAGTTAAAGATTTTGTAACGACCTTTAGCGGTAGTCGTGATTTTGTGATGAGTATCGACTGCGCTAATACTGCGGCGGATAAATTGGTCTATAATTTTCAAGAGAATAAGTTAAATATTATAGTCACACCCAAAGAAGGTAATTTTAAGCCAGAAGATGTTAGTTTTTCAGAAGGTAGTTTCCCGTTCGATTTAGTCATTACTTTAGATGCAGCCAACTACGACCAACTAGGCGATATTTATGAGCAACAGCCCGGTTTATTCCAGACAGTACCAGTGATTAATATCGATCATCATGCTAGTAGCGATTATTTTGGCACTATTAATGTAGTCGACCTAACTGCAACTTCTACTACCGAAGTATTAGTCGGGTTAATCGAATCTTTAGGTAGCTCGCTTATTGATGAGGATGTTGCTACTGCCCTACTTGCCGGGATCATTAATGACACTGGCAGTTTCCAACATAGTAATACCACACCAAAATCATTAACTATTGCTGCTCAGATGGTAGGATTCGGTGCAAGACAACAAGAAATTATTAAATACTTCTTTAAAACCAAGCAACTCTCTACTTTAAAGCTTTGGGGCAAGATTCTATCTAATATTCAATATGATGCAGATAGCAAACTGGCCTGGAGTTCCGTGTCTTTAGCAGATTTTACTGAAACTGGTGCTGAAAGCTCAGATGCTGGCGGAGTAATCGATGAATTAATGACTAGCGTACCAGAAGCAGAAATAGTAGTGCTAATCTCTGAACGTGAGCCAGGAGTAATCTCAGGGAGTGTTCGTACCCAGAAATCTGTTGATTCAGCCGGGGTAGCCAAGATGTTTGGTGGTGGTGGTCATTTTGGAGCAGCTGGGTTTAAGCTTTCCGATACTTCTCTCGAGGAGGCCGTTCAGTTGGTGCTGACTAAAACTAGAGAATACCAAACCAAAAGGGCTATGACTAGCCAAGAATATACTCCAGCAGCTACTTCTTCCGAAAGCAGCTCTTAATACAACTATTGATAAAGTTAGCCAAAAGGGATATAATCAAAAGGATATGGCAGTCAAAACTACTAAAAAGAAGACTTTAATCTCAACTTTCCAGTCGCACAAGAAAGACACTGGTTCTTCAGAGGTGCAGATAGCAATTTTAACCGAAAAGGTTAAAGAGCTTACCAAGCACCTAAAAACGCACCAGAAGGACTTTCATTCCAGGCAAGGTTTGTTTAGGATGATTAGCACAAGGCGAAGGCTTTTAAATTATATTAAACAAAAATACCCCAAGAAATATATTAGTTTAATTGGTAAGTTAAAAATTAGGAAGTAACTACTTTAAGGGTGGTAGCTCAGTATAGAGCATAGAATTAAGTGGAGTTTGTGCAAAATTCATTTAATCCTAGGCTTTATCTGTTCTCATGCCTGAGCAGTAGCTTTCCTAGTGGAAAGGACAACTGTAATGGAAAAATTTGAAACTAAGCTTGGAGAATCCAAGCTCACTATAGAAACTGGCAAGATGGCTCAGTTAGCTTCTGGTTCGGTAACGGTTACTGTTGGAGAAACGGTAGTATTAGCCACTGCGGTGGTATCGAACACCCCAAAAGAAAATATCGACTACTTCCCTTTATTGGTCGATTTTGAAGAACGCATGTATGCGTCAGGGAAGATTTCTGGCAGTCGGTTTATTAAGCGCGAAGGTAGATCTTCTGAAAATGCTATCCTAACCTCCAGGTTAATCGATCGTCCCCTGCGTCCCCTATTCCCCAAAGGTTTTTACAACGATGTGCAGATTATAATAACAGTTTTGTCTGCCGATCTAATTCATGATCCAGATGTAATCGCTATCATCGCCGCTTCGTCAGCCTTAACGCTGGCGGGAGCTCCTTTTGATGGGCCAGTTGGAGCTGTGCGAGTCGGTTTAGTCGACGATAAATTAGTGCTTAATCCATCGTACGAAGAAATTGGCACCACTAGTCAGTTAGACCTAATAGTAGCTGGCACTAAAGACAAAGTGCTAATGGTAGAAGCCTCTGCCAGTGAAGTTAGTGAAGAAAAAATGATCGAAGCTATTGAATTTGCTCACAAAGCCTTAGGGCCAACTATCGTTATTCAAGAAGAGATGATGAGCAAATTAAGCAATAAAAAAGAGTATGCTTTTGAACTTCCTGCCGACCAATTAGTTGATGAAATTACCAAATTTATTGGTGATAAAGCCAATGAAGCTCTTTACAACCCAGAAAAAACCAAGCGCAATGAAATGATGGATGCGCTTCGTGAAGCGGTTAAACAACAATTTGTAACCGAAGAAAATTCCGAACGAATAGTATCCGAGGTTTTTTCGAGTGTTATCTCGCAAGAATTTAGAAAAAACATTCTAGAAAATGAAAAACGTCCAGACGGTAGAAAGATAGATGAAATTAGACCAATTAGCTGTGAAATTAAGATTCTACCGCGGCCACACGGATCGGCTTTGTTTACTCGCGGCGAAACGCAAGCGCTAACTACAGTTACTTTAGGTTCGGTTAGTGATGAACAAATGATCGACACTATGGATAGCGATACTACGAAGCGTTATATGCATCATTATAACTTTCCTCCTTATTCCGTTGGTGAAATTAAGCCAATGAGAGGACCTAGCCGTAGAGATATTGGGCATGGTTCATTGGCTGAAAGAGCCCTTTTCCCAACCATTCCTTCTAAAGATGATTTTCCTTATACCATTCGAGTAGTATCAGAAATTTTAGCAAGTAATGGGAGTAGCTCTATGGCAGCAGTGTGTGGTAGCACCTTGAGCTTGATGGATGCAGGGGTACCTATTACAAAACCAGTGGCAGGCATAGCCATGGGGGTGGTTATCGGGGAGGGCAATACACATAAAGTGCTTACCGATATCGCGGGAGTCGAAGACTATAATGGCGACATGGATTTTAAAGTAGCAGGGACTAAAGATGGTATCACTGCTCTGCAACTAGACACTAAAGTTCATGGTCTAAATGTTAGCATTTTGCAGGAATCATTTTCGCGAGCAAAGATAGCACGTTTAGAAATTCTAAAAAATATTACCGATTGTATCTCCTCTCCACGGCCAGAGCTTTCAATGTATGCGCCAAGGGTAACAATGCTTAAGATTGATCCGGACAAAATTCGCGACGTCATTGGTCCGGGTGGCAAAATTATTAATGAAATTATTGATCGGGCTGGCGGTAAAGGTGTTACAGAAATTAACATCGAAGATGATGGCACTGTCTATGTTTCATCTACGAATGCTGCTTATACTGAAAGTGCTGTTAGTGAGATTAAAAATATTACCAGAGAAGTTCAAGCTGGAGAAAGATTTACTGGTAAAGTTACTCGTATCATGGACTTTGGTGCTTTTGTCGAGATCTTTCCTGGCACTGAAGGGTTAGTTCATATTTCAGAATTAGCCGATCGCAGAGTAGATAAGGTAACTGATGTAGTTAAAGTCGGTGACATCCTTCCTGTTATAGTTAAAGAGATAGATAATATGGGTAGGCTCAATCTATCTCATAAAGGAACTTTAAATAAATCACAGGAGCCACCTAAAGAATAATAATCTTATTCAATGAAGTGTTCTGAATGTTCGCGTCGCAATAAACCTGGAAACGAATTTTGTATGTTTTGTGCGGCACGGCTTAATTCCGAAACTGCTAAATCTGGCCGCATTTTAATGCCACCACAAGACTTGCTTTTACCGACCTCAGAGAAACACTTCTTGTTACCGCGTCCAAAACATAGTCGTGCAGTTCTAGTCCTGCCCATGGCAATCTTAGTTGTTGGATTGGCCTTCACCATTTATTATCTTGGTTATCGCGATATTTATGCGGTACAGGCAGTTGAATATTATTCCGAATTAAATGAATAAGGATCGCACAACAGTTCTAGAGCAAATTAATAAAGACGTCTTGTCTCACCAATGTTCTCTTCGGGGTGGGTGCAAGCAGGCAGTTCCTGGAGATGGCAGCCCACATAGCGAAATCGTCTTTATCGGCGAGGCGCCAGGACGCTCGGAGGACGAGCAGGGTGTCCCTTTCGTAGGCTCCGCAGGACAAGTGCTTGCCAAACTGTTGGGCGAGATTGGCCTTACTAGAGAAACTATTTACATCACTAACGTTGTTAAATGTCGTCCTCCTAATAATCGCGATCCCCTGTCAGAAGAAGTTGTCGAACATGCCGATTTTTTAACCAGAGAGTTAAATCTAATTAAGCCAAAACTAATCGTACTTTTAGGTCGGCACGCTTTAGGTAGATTCTTTCCAAACGAGCAGATTTCTAAGTGTCACGGCAAGGCAAAGCGTAGAGGCGACCAAGCATATTTCATTGTTTATCATCCAGCAGCTGCTCTGCACAATCCAAACTTAGCTGCCACTTTAAAAGAAGATTTTTTAAAAATACCAGCAGTGCTTAAAGCTGTCGACAATCTCTCGCCAGTAGCTGTGGTTTAAGAACTATTTTAATTACTAACCTTTCTATCTATGCGTATGCGCGATCACAAATTCCGATCTAAAAAGCCAACCCCTCGTCCTAAGGAGTTTCTTTCTAAATCAACTCCTTCGTTAAAGATCATTCCTTTGGGTGGCTTAGATGCGATTGGCAAAAACATGACTTTACTTGAGTACGGCGATGATATTATTGCCATCGATTGTGGCATGATGTTTCCCGACGAAACAATGCTAGGTATCGACTATGTTATCCCAGACAGTACTTATCTAAAGAAGAATAAAGGTAAGTTACGAGGGATTATTACTACCCATGGCCACGAAGATCATATTGGGGCTATTGCTCATATTGTGCCAGAACTGGGGGTCCCAGTTTATGCCAGCGCACTCGCCAGGGCTCTTATTGAAGCTCGCTTAGAGGAATTTAAGCAAGCCAAGAATATTAAAATTAATGTTTATACAGAAGAGTCCGAAATTAGGCTGGGTGTTTTCAAAATTCGCTTCTTTAAAGTTAACCATAGTATCCCAGATAGTTTTGGCATCATCATCGACACTCCTGAAGGGATAGTGGTACATACGGGTGATTTTAAAATTGATCTCTCTTCTCCCGACGGTGTCGTCACCAATTTCGATCGACTTACAGACATTCTAAGAACCCAACCCATACTTTTGCTTTCTGAAAGCACTAACGCCGAGAACCCGGGCTTTACTATTTCCGAAAAAGAGATAGCCAAAAGTTTCGAAGAAATATTTGTGAGCGCCAAAGGCAGAATTATTGTAGCTTCATTTGCTTCTCGCATAGATCGAATGCAGCATGTTTTATCGGCAGCTCAAAAATTTAGTCGCAAGGTATTTATTTCTGGCCGCTCAATGTTAAAATATTTTGAAGCAGCTTCAAAGCTAGGGTATCTTAAGTGTCCCAAAAACCTCATTCAGCCCCTTAAAACAATTAGTAAGTTGCCCGATAGCCAAATTGTAGTTCTAAGCACAGGCAGTCAAGGGCAACAAGGCTCTGCTTTAGCCCGGATGGCTTTTGGCGAACACAGCCAAGTTAAAATTAAGGCCAGTGATATGGTTGTGTTATCTTCCTCCCCTATCCCAGGCAACGAGCGTTCTATATCGGCAATTATTAATAATCTTTGTCGTGATGGAGCAGAGGTTATTCATAATAAAAATATGCAGATACATACAACTGGTCATGCTTTTCAAGAAGAGCTTAAAATTATGTTAGAAAAAGTTCGCCCCAAATTCTTCATCCCTATTCATGGTGAATACCGCATGAGAACTGCTCATAAAAAACTAGCGGAAAGCGTGGGGGTCGCCACTAACGATATCTTTATGATGGATAATGGTGAAGTGGTCGAGATTAAAGGAGGAAAAGCCAAGAAGCTTAAAGAGATGGTCTCGTCAGGGGTTGTAATGGTGGATGGGCTTGGGGTTGGTGATGTGGGCGAAATAGTGCTTAGAGATAGACAGGCAATGGCTGAAGAAGGCATGTTTGTAATAATCGCCACCATCGACAAAAGAACTGGGAAGTTGGTTAATAGCCCAGACATTATCTCTCGAGGGTTTGTTTATATGCGCGAGCAAGAAGATTTAATAAACCACACTCGTGATGCAGTAAAAAGAATCTTTTCTTCTGGTAAAGGTAAAAAACCAGAAGATGCTACTTATCTGAAACAGAAAGTGCGCGATGAAATTGGGCAGTTCTTATATGACAAAACTAGGCGTCGTCCAATGATTCTGCCTGTAATTATTGAGGTGTAACTTAAGCTTCTTCTATATCTAGCCTAGACAGCTGTTGCTGAGCATCTTCTTTTCGTTTGGTTTGATTGCTCTCTATGTCTCTTTTCATTTTATTTAATGCAGCCTTCAAATTAAACAAAACCTGATCTTCCGGTGTACGATTGGCTAAATCTTTTTTGGCCTGGTCGACAGCTTGCTGATATGCTCTTAACATAACAATATTGTTGCTGGTGTTTTGCGTAGTTTGTCCATTTTGGATAACTTGCTGCATTAGAGTTTCTATTTTTTTTGTAATGTTTTCGTTATTTTCCATGACCTTAAATTAATTAAACTATTATTCTGTTGTTGTCTCAGGTGGTGGAAGTGTATCATAAGGGTTCTTGTGTGTTGCTTTTTCTTTTTCCTCTTGTTCGCTAATGAGACTTCTTGCACGTTCTGCGACAGCAAGCATCATTTCGTACGCTTTAGCTTTCCAAACTTTTCGATTACTGGTATCTGTAATATATCCTTCGCTCTCTAGTATACTTATCAGAGGTGTTTCTAGTGCTAAAGCTATCTTCTCGTTTGAATCGTATCTGGTGAGATGTCCACTGGCGCCCTTAAAGTCTTTAAGGGCGACTACTGCGATTGTAATTTTCTCAGGGTGCTTGCCGTCATAAAGCTCATATTGGTTCTCATCTTCATTAAACATAATTTGAATATCGTCTGGAGAGTGTTCGTTATTTTCTACATTTTCTGCATCTTCGTTGTCGGCTGTAGTTCTTTCTGGAGGATTGTCGTCTGTTTCCTCTGTTGCTGGGTTAGCTATAGTATTCTCTGCTTGTTGTTGATGCCGGCTGATCCACGCTTCATTAAAAGCGCCTATAGCTCGTTGTCTGTCTGCGATGAAATCAACTAAGTGTGGTTCTTCTTCGGAAAAGGCCAACTTCATTAGATCTTTTCTGCTGTATCTAAGAAGTTCTGACTTCATTTCCTTTTGAGTAATTTCTTGCTGGAGGAATCTTTGTTGGCTTGTGTATGTTTCTCTGCCAAATTGTCCCATCGCCAGCATGTCTTCTAGCATTATGTTGCTATTCTCTAAAACCGTTCTCTGCGAGTCTAAATCTATACCTGATTTGACTAATAGATTTTCGTAATAGAGTTGGTTTTCCTCGCTTAATTCTTCGTTAGCTAAATCATTTGTGAGTTGTCTAATTTTTTCCTCAAGGAGTGTAATATTAGCATTACTGCTTTCAATCTTATCTTTCAATCCAAGATTTGATATTTGGGTGTTTATAATGGCTTGCTCCTGATTAAGTAAGGCAGCGACAGTTTGTTCTCGTTCGCGCAGGCCTTCTAGTTCTCTTTCAGCAAAATATCTTTGAGCTGTGCGGTAACCAGAATCTATCAACCCTCCTTTTAGTTTTCTCTCGGGCATTGCATCCATAATATAAGTAGAACCAGCTGCCCTGCTTCTCGCTATATTATTTCTAGCTTCTTCCCTTTCGGATGCTTCCCGAGCCGCATTTTCGGCAGCGTCTAAATTCGCTTGTCGCTCGGCATCAACACGGGCATTTATCTCATCAGCACCCTCAACGCCACCACCCTCGGTGAGTGTTGTTTGGTTATCCTCAGGGGTTTCAGTCTCAGGGAGGGGTCTTGCTGGGTTGTTTTCTTCTGGAGTCATAAAACGTATATAATATGTGTATCGTTTAATTATACACCCATCTCAGAAGTTTGTCAATGCCAGAGCGCATTTTCTCTATTCCCCCCCTGTAAATCCCCCTATGGTATAATTAACCTGTTATTCTAGATATTAATGGCCAGAAGAAGGAAAAGAAAATACAAATATCGCTCCTATCAGACCTCTAAATGGATGGAGGGGCTTAACTTAGACCTCGAATTAGCCCCAAATATCGTCCGAGAGATGGTGGCGGTGCTACTAATAGGGTTGGGGGTTTTTACTTTGCTCGCCATTCTGGATGCTGCCGGGTCGATAGGGCAGATCTTTTTTAGCATGCTCCGCCTAGGGTTAGGGTGGACAAGTTTTGTGCTCCCCGTTATTTTGGCTGGCGCCGGGGTGGCCCTTTTCTATCCAGTGAAATATAAATTTACAGCTACTAATATAGTAGGCCTTGTTTTGTTAGTAATATCGCTATCTTCTTTAATACATCTGTTTGTCGCGCCCGGCAATGGAACAGACGTAGCGGCCATTGGTGCAGGCGGAGGGTATTTAGGGTTTGCGGTTGCTCTGGCTCTAGTAAAACTACTAGATTTCTGGGCAGCGTTGCTCGCAGTAATAATGTTATTGGCCGTATCTTTATTATTAGTGTTTGGTCAACCACTTCGCCAGCTGTATTATCGGATGAGAGTTCAGGTTCCAACTTTTCCAAAGCTACCAAAAGTTGTGGTGCGAGGAGTTAATAACCACAATGCAGTCGAAGAAGACGATGATGAGGATGAAGAAGAAGAGGATAGAGACGGAAGAGCCCAAAACCCCAAAGAAGCAGTTAAGAGCACTGGCAAATTTATTAAAAAAGATCTTAAGAGTAATGAATTTGTGCCCTTGCAGCTTCGTAGTGGTGACTTTGCTCCCCCACCACTCGACCTTCTAAATAATTCTGTTACCAAAGTAGATAGTGGTAATATTCGTCAGAACGTTAGCATTATTCAAGAATCGCTAGAAGATTTTGGCATCGAAGTAGAAATGTCGGAAGTGAATGTTGGTCCAACAGTAACGCAGTACACTTTAAAACCAGCTGCGGGCATTAGGCTATCCCGAATCAGTAATTTAGCTAATGACCTATCATTAGCATTAGCTGCGCACCCCATTAGAATCGAAGCACCTATACCCGGTAGATCTTTGGTGGGGGTAGAAGTGCCTAATCGTAAAACATCATTGGTCCGACTTAGAGAAGTAATGGAATCAGACGTATATAACGCTTTGCAGACTAATTTGCGAATGCCGTTAGGGCGAGATGTCGCAGGTAATCATATGGCTGCCGACCTGGTGAAAATGCCACATCTATTAATTGCTGGTGCTACTGGTATGGGTAAGAGCGTATTCCTTAACTCCATTCTCATTAGTTTAATTTACCAAAATTCGCCATCAGATTTACGTTTAATTTTAGTCGACCCTAAAAGAGTAGAGTTTACCGCCTACAATGACATTCCGCATTTACTTGCACCAGTTTTAGTCGACCCATACAAAACCATTAGTTCGCTTAAATGGTTAGTGGTAGAAATGGAACGGCGTTACAAGCTATTCTCCGATCACAAAGTTCGGTTTATTAGTGCTTTTAATACTGCTAATCCAGATTCTAAAATGCCATACATCGTGTTGGTTATTGATGAGTTAGCAGATCTCATGGCAGTTTCAGCAAGAGAGGTTGAATCTTACATT
>Ga0180007_10001251_pt1 | contig 36055 bp, 40 predicted proteins | sample MM_PC_MetaG_FD_121122 | JGI IMG/M metagenome (GOLD analysis project Ga0180007, IMG submission 121122) | Groundwater microbial communities from the Aspo Hard Rock Laboratory (HRL) deep subsurface site, Sweden - MM_PC_MetaG | ecosystem: Environmental > Aquatic > Deep subsurface > Groundwater... | reverse complement strand
CTAGTTCTGACTACAAGTGGACAGAAAAATTAATAAAAGAATTGAAAATAGCATTAAATAAAATCTCATAACAAGACAATCCAGCGGATTTTGCCTGCGGCAAAACCGCTGATTTTTGTGTTAGATGGGATCTATTAAGAAAAAAGGATGACAAAAAATTATGGAAAACCAGATAAACGGAATCCAGCATACAAAACTTTTGAATCAGAGTAAGAAATCAATAATTAGTTTCTGTTTATTTATTTTTCTTCTTCTGGTTGCGTTTTTATTGAAATTTATTTTGGGAATTAAAGAAAAAGATATGTGGCCGTTAATGATAATTCTTGGTGCTGATATTTTTTATGGTATTTATTTTCAAATATCTCTTAAATGCCCGCATTGCAGATTTAGGTTAGGTTTGGTAACACAGCTGGGTATTCCCTCAATATGTCCAAAATGTAAGAGTAAACTAAAATAACAATGATTCAAAAGTAGAAAGAAGAAAAAGGGATGTTGATTGAAGTATTGATTTATAAATAAAAAACATCTAACAACTTAATCAAGCGGATTTTTTCCGCCCCGAAGTTTCGGGGCTCCAAAAACCGCTCATTTCGAACGTTAGCCATAAAATAATCAAACATATTATAAGAGTAGCAACCAGCCATAACAGGTTTAATACAAAAATACAGATATTAGCTGGACAAATTAGTAGTCAATAGAACATAATTCTGATACAATATTATTATGAAGATTTTCGAAAAAAACGGACACTCAATCATATGGGGAGAGGCCATTGAAGCGCTTAACGCCAAAATTCCTGACGGTTCTGTCAACTTAATTTTTGCAGACCCCCCCTACAACATTGGCAAGAATTTCAACGGAAGAAAGGATCACTGGATCTCCGACGAAGCATATCTCTCATGGTGTTACCAATGGCTTGAACTCTGTATTGCGAAGCTTAAGTCCAATGGAAGCCTTTACGTGATGACCGCAACTCAAAATATGCCTTTCTTCGATATCTTTCTGCGCCAACGACTGACAATTCTGTCACGCATAGTATGGGCATATGATAGTTCCGGCGTGCAGGCCCGCAATTACTTTGGCTCTCTTTATGAACCAATCCTATTTTGTGTTAAGGATAGGAATAACTACACCTTCAACACAAATGACATCCTTGTCGAAGCGCGTACCGGAGCAACTCGTAAACTAATTGATTACCGAAAAACAGTTCCGACTTTGTACAACAATAAAAAGGTTCCGGGAAACGTGTGGAACATCAATCGAGTTCGATATCGGATGGACGAATACGAAAATCATCCTACGCAAAAACCAACGGCTCTTTTAAACAGAATCATTATGGCAAGCTCAAACCCTGGAGACCTTGTCTTAGATCCGTTTTCTGGCACATTCACTACTTCATCAGTAGCACAATCATTTGGGCGTAATTCCATTGGTATTGAAATCGAGGAGGAGTATGTTAAGATTGGAATTCGTCGTCTATCAATTCAGGAAAAATATAATGGCGAGGCATTGTGCCGTGAATCCAAGTCTTACGAAAAAAAGGAATCGCCAACACAACAACAATTAGCAATCTTTTAGAGGCACATACAATGGAACACGACTTCACACCGCTAATATTGGATATTCTGAGGCGGCACTTTGGTAATTTGGCACAAGATATGTTTGAAAAAAGTCCTCTTCTTCAGTACATTAATCTCAAGACAGTTTCAGCCACACGTGGTTCAAAGGCAAGAAGTAGCTTTGCTAATCTCTACGCAATTTATGTGTTGGTAGAAGACTATATAGCACATGACTTTCATAAGAAAGGCGATTACTCGAAATATGAGGGCGCACAATTCTCGAAACTTTTCAAAAGGCAACGTGAGTTACCTTTTGGAAGCAAATTACAGAACCACGGATTAAATGACCGATTGAATGGGGAATTCCGTAAGTTCTTTCCGCAGGTAGACGCTCAACCAATTCTAAGAGTTGTTGAAACTCGAAGGTACTGGATCAATCGCAAGCTAATCTCACTTTCACTTGGAAAGAAGACATTCGACATTGCCCAAGCAATAATCGAGATCATAAACGCATATGCTAAGACTAAAAAAGCGTCTTTTGCCAGCTTTATTAAAACTTGCGAACAATTGCGCAACATATCTAAACGGAAGAGCGACACGGTAGAATGTTTCGTCCTTGGCCTATTGGCTCCCAATGTGGATGCTCGCATATTCGAGATCGTCAGTTATGCTATTCTGAAATACTTCTATCACGATCAGACGGTCTATTTCGGTTTCCAGTTGGATAATCTTGAAAAATCACCTTTGATTCTTTATAAGACAGGACGTACAAATGCCAATGACGGTGGTATTGATTTTGTTATGACGCCACTGGGGAGGTTTTTTCAAGTCACAGAGACGCTTGATGTACGAAAATACTTTCTGGATATAGACAAGATCGAGCGGTATCCGATAACATTTGTTATAAAATCTACTGAACCACCTGAAGCGCTTCTCAAGAAACTACGTGAAGGTGCGGAACGCCAATATTCTGTCAGAGCTATTGTAAAAAAGTATATGGCATGCATTGAAGAAGTTATCAACATACCAATACTGCAAGAACGATTCAGAACAGGTGTAATTCAAGGGTACCTTGTTAAAATCATAAATGAGATTGTTCGGCAAAGCAAAATAGAATTCAATTATGTGAAACATGATGTTGGATACGATAATGACGAGGAATGAAATTGGCTAACAACTTAATCGAGCGGTTTTTGGAGCCCCGAAGTTTCGGGGCTCCAAAAACCGCTCATTTCGGGCGTTAGATTAAAAAATAATACATAAGGATTTGAAATGACTTTGTTGACAAAAGGCACACGATATGGTATATTTTAGGTATATATGAGATTATTTGAATGGGACGGCAATAAAAATGAAATATTAAAATCTAGCAGGAATATTTCCTTTGAAGAAATAGTATTCTACATCGCTAATGATTTCATCCTTGATGTAATATCTCATCCTAATTCAACTAAATACCCTAATCAGCGAATGTTTATCGTTAATATAGATAATTATGCGTATTTAGTCCCATTTATTGAAGAAAATGAAATAATTCATCTGAAAACTATTATACCTAGCCGAAAGGCTACAAAAAAATACTTAAAAGGGGGATAAAGATGAAATTAAACAAAGAAGAAAAAGAAATTTTGAATGTTTATGAAAAGGGTAATTTTTCCTCTGTGCCAAATGTGAAAAAGGAAATAAAAAGATATCGCGAATATGCCAAAGCTACATTACAAAAAAATAAACGCATAAATATCCGCATTTCAGAGCGAGACCTTATCCACATACAAAGAAAAGCCGTTGAAGAAGGTTTGCCATATCAGACATTTATTTCTAGCATACTACATAAATTCATCGCTGGTCATCTTGCTGAAAAAACAAATTAAAAATCTAACAATTCGCTCCAGCGGATTTTGCCTGCGGCAAAACCGCTGAGCTCAAACGTTAGAAAAAAATAATTGAAAAACATATGAATTTAAAAAACTGGCAGATATAGTAAAGAGCCAAGCTGTCACTATTGGAGTAAATAGAAATCACATAAATAATTTTTGGTCCAACACATCACAAATAGGTAAAACCTGTAATCTTTTCACCTATCTGTTAATAATATCAACGCTTTTTGTTTTTGTTAAAGCTGGCTTTGCAAGGGGAATTATTTTTATATTTCTAACGGGCGCTTACTCTGTGGCAATAACAAAATTAGCTGGTTTACACGTAAGATTAAGGTTTCTGAAAGAAGAAAAGTTATTTAAAACAGCCTACAATGCAAAATCGTCAACCCTAAGAAATAACACTGATGGAAAAATCATCTACTTCCCTACTGATTGGCGAAGATGGGTATCGGAAATAAAAAATAGGAATTCTAAGTAAATTCAACGGACTTTAGCTAGGTTGGAACGTCCAAAAATAAAAAACCGGAAAGTTCTGACAAAATATGGTATAATTATTCGTGGAGGTAAAAATATGCCAGTCATCGCAAGATTTTATGGAATAATAATAAAAATGTATTTCAAGGAGCACGGCATCGCTCATTTTCACGCGATTTATGGTGAATTCAACGGTATTTTCAACGTTGATACTCTCGAAATCATGGAAGGCGATCTTCCCGGCAGGGCGAAAAAATTAATCCTCGAATGGGCAAAAAAATATCAAAAAGAATTAAAAGACATGTGGAAAACGCAAAAATTTATCCAATTACCTGGACTAGAATAATACCATGATAACATATCCAAAAATTAAATCAGTAAAAATACTGGACAATAACTGCCTTGAAGTTATTTTTGAAGAAAATACTAAAAAAATCTACGACTGCACCCCCCTTCTGAAAGAAGAACCCTTCACTGCGCTTAAAGACCGTGCTTTGTTTAAAAACGCTCATATTGAATGCGGCGGATATGCAATAGCATGGAATGACTATATCGATTTAAGCGAATCTGAAATTTGGATAAATGGTCGATAATCAATTTCTAACAAAACAATACACCTGACTTTTTCCCGCCGCTTCGCTCTGGGAAAAAGCAGGTGATTTCCCCGTTATGTGAGGAAATAAAATGAAAAAAAATAATTTCTATCCTATTGTTAACACTATTTTTTTTTCCTTCTCTCCTCTGATTGGCGTCAATTATTATTTCCCATCGCATTGACTCATAGTTTTTGTTACTGGACATAGGTTGTTGCCTCAGTATAATGTTACTAAAATTGGAGGTAACATATGGGTACAGAAACGCTGAGCAAACTGGCACGAAAAGAATTAGTTATTGCGATTCGAGAAAGGTATTGCCAAGCATCAAAAGGCGAAAAAGCGAGTATTCTTAATGAGTTTACGCAAGTATCCGGGTATCACCGCAAACATGCAATTCGATTATTGGGGAATTTAATGACTAACGAACCACGACAAGCGGTTATGAGTAGCAATAAAATATATGATGAGGCGGTAAAAGATGCGTTAATTGTGTTGTGGGAAACGGCCGATAGAATTTGCGGAAAGCGATTGAAAGCTGTGATTCCTAATTTAGTGGAGGCGATGGAGCGACATGGCCATTTAAAATTAGAGCCCGCGATCCGCAAGAAAATTTTATCAGCTAGTGCATCCACTATTGATCGAATATTGCGACCAATTCGAAAAAATACCAGAAATCGAAAGAAAAAACGAATATTCAGAAGAGTGAGCAAAGAAATTGCTATTAAGACTTCCCACGATTGGCAGGATTCATTACCTGGATACGTGGAGATTGATTTTGTGGTACACGGTGGCGGGTCAATGTCTGGAGAATATCTCCATAGCCTTGTTGCCACCGACGTTTGTTCCGCCTGGACGGAAGCGGTACCTCTTTTAGCAAGGGAGCAATCATTGGTTATTGAAGGGTTAAAACGGATACAGACTCAAATGCCTGTGAGCATTTTAGGAATTAATTCTGATAATGATAGCGCGTTTATTAATGATACGCTGAATTTATATTGTAAGCAGACGGGAATTGTGTTTACGCGTTCCCGCGTTCATCACTCAAATGATCAGGCATGGGTTGAACAAAAGAATGGAGCCGTGATTCGCAAAATCGTTGGGCACGAGCGTTTTTCTGGAATTATCGCGGGACAAGCGATGGCACAGTTGTTCCAGGCAGTACGGCTGTATGTAAATTACTTCCAACCATCGTTTAAACTTCGCGACAAGATCCGAGAAGGTGCAAAAATAAGGAAATGGTATAACTCTCCGGCAACTTCTTGCGATCGACTTTTAGCGAACAAAGGGGTGGCTGAGAAAATAAAAGAATCCTTGCGTAAACAAAAAGAACAACTGGATCCAGTGGCATTGTTACAACGAATCCGGCAGGGACAGTCCGCACTGGCCGCGCTGAGCTCCAATACGCTGAGCACCGGACCGAATCGACAAAGCCTGGATCAGTTCCTATCACAACTGCCGCGACTGTGGCGAGATGGTGAAGTGCGGCCAACACATCGAAAGGATGAATCCAAGGCTCGCTATTGGCGCACCCGTGAGGATCCTTTCAAAAACGTATGGACCGATATCTTGCTTTGGCTCCAAAGTTCCCCTGATAGCACTGCAAAATCGTTGTTCCAGCGGTTAAAAAGGGAGCATCCTGAACAATTTGTCGATGGGCAATTACGAACACTGCAACGTCGTATTGGCGAGTGGCGTCGTACTATGGCTAGAAAATTAATTTTCAGTGGTGTGGAAGAAAACAACGATGTCGCAGCCATTGGCGACAGAACCTAATCGCCGTGAATAGAAACACAAAACGGCATTGTGAAGTTGAAAGAATAATGGTAACATTTTGATCTGAGGCAACGGGGCCGGGAATTATTATTGTCGCTCATCAGATACATATAATTTAAAAAATATGGTATAATATAACTATGAAAATGGTAAGAAATAAAACTAAACTAATTAAGATGTCTAAAAATGACAATCCTTTTGTCGCCGAATCGCCACAACAGTGTATTAGTTTTATATGGGAGCTCACGGCTGAATTGTGGTCATTGAAAGGATCGGAATATGTTAAACGAAGATTACAAAGAAATATTACAAATCTTATTAAATAATAAGGTAAAATTTCTTGTTGTTGGCGCATACGCTATGGGCGCGCAAGGGTATCCTCGCGCAACTGGAGATTTTGACATATGGGTTGAACCATCACCAGAAAATTCAAAAAAGGTATATAATTCTCTTGCCGAATTTGGTGCCCCACTTAAACAAATAAATACAGAAACCTTCATCAAAAAAGGGATTATTTTCCAAATTGGAGTAGTACCTAGACGCATAGACATATTAACGTTCATTGATGGAGTTAAATTTGATAAGGCTTACAAAGATAAAGAAAATATAAAAATCGAAGGGCTCACTATCCCCTTTCTCTCCAAAGAAAATATTATTAAAAACAAAAAAGCTACAGGCAGAGAAAAAGATAAATTAGACGTTAAATATTTAAGAAAAAATAAGAATATCTAACAAACCAATACGCCTGACTTTTTCGTTAAATGACTAAGGATGATGAACAAAAAGAATCTACTAAGAAGGATAACCTTTTCGTTGTGATGTTTCTTATAGGATGGATAGCGTGGGTTGTTTTATACCTATTTGTATTTAAGACCGTTAGTTTGCTCTTTCTTTTTAACATACTCGAATTAAATTCATTCCCAGTTATAAGTCACATGATTCCGATATTATTCATTCCGGATATTTTGTCTATATCAATTAATCACATTATCGTGGGGGTCAATAAGCTTAGATGACCAAAATAGCATGTTATAAAATTATTACAAAATATCGTAAATCATGGTACAATTTATCAGGAGGATTATAGATGCCAATAATTTCTAAGTTTTTCGGGATTGTGGTACGAATGTTCTATGATGAGCATAATCCACCGCATATACATATAGAATACCAAAACAAAAAGGCTGTTTTTGATTTATCTGGTAATATACTTCGAGGAAAGTTAGATTCCAAAACAGCAACGAAGCTTACTAGAGAATGGATCGATATTCACGTTTCAGATCTTCAGGAAGATTGGGAATTAGCTAAATCCGGCAAAGAAATTAAACCAATAATTCCGTTAAATTGAGATGAAATATGTGGGATATGAATGAAGTAAAAAAAATTGAATATGTTAGTGGATACACTTATCATATCGTCTTCGATGACGGCAGAGAAGGTAAGATAGACTTTTCAGATTATCTTAATAAAGGTAAAGTATTTAAAATATTTAAAAATTTACAATTTTTCAAAAAAGCGACTATCGACGGAGGCACAATAGCTTGGCCTAATGGAGTTGATATCGCCCCCGAAACCTTATACGAAAAAATAAATTTCTAACATCTATATGCCCCCTGCTGTCAAGAGATAAAAAGCTACCGTTAAATATTCTTTCGAAATATATATCCCAATATTCTTAAACAATTAATAAAAACATACATCTGACTTATTCTCATCACCGAATGCCTTTATGGAGCAATCCGGCGCGGTCTTAGTCCAGTAAAAACTGTCCGTCTCAGAGAAAATATCGTATCCTTTTGTGTCCCATTTAATAAGCATCGACTATCCCAAGAAACTGCCTTATTATTTATTTATTGGTTATGGCTACTGATTTGGTATAATAAATCAAATAAAACCAGATAATAATTCAAAGGAGGGAATTATGCCAAATTTTGGGAATCCATTTTCAGGTCTCGCGAAAGAAAAAAAACTTTCCAACGAGGAATTGGTTCGGGCGATTCGGTTTATGATATCGGCAGAATATGAGGCAATTCAGTTATATACGCAATTGGCAGAATCAACAGATAATAAGTTAGCGGTTGAGGTGTTAAAAGATATCGCTGATGAAGAAAAGGTTCATGCCGGAGAATTCCTCCGATTATTAAAAGAATTGGCTCCAGATGAAGAAAAATTTTATTTAGAGGGTGCCAAAGAAGTAGAAGAAGAGATAGAAAAATAAAAAATGACCTTTAAAGTATTCCTTACAATTTTTACCACAGTTCTACTCGCTGAACTCGGAGATAAAACACAGTTGGCAACGCTTTTATTCGCGACTGCCGCCGAAAAATCTAAAATAACCATTTTTTTAGCGGCAGCGCTTACTCTAGTTGTTGCTTCCGGAATCGCCGTTCTCCTGGGAAATTTTTTATCCAAATTCGTTAATCCTAAATATCTATCTTGGGTAGCAGGCATTGGATTCATTACTATAGATCTTTGGACTATATTTAGAGCTTAATTATAAATCTTTAATTTTCCGGTGAGTTTAGTTAATCTTTGTAATACTGCTGTTAATTCCTTCTTCTCTCGCGTTCCTTAACGATAATTCTAAATGCTCTCCCCTTAAAGGATTGTACCCTTTAAAAGCAATTAAAAAATACGCTGTTGACGCTAGGGAACCGGTTTTATTCCCTTTAGGCGTTCGCCATCCATGGCCTGTATCTACCGATGGTAACGAAGCGTAAGGTAAACAAGGGTCTTGGCGTCCTATTTTTGACGGTGAGGTAATCAGCATTTTTTGCAGTTCTTGAGAATAAAAATCGGATTTTTTTACGTATTCCTTATATTTAGTAGTATCAATATCTTTATAATAAGACGCCATAACTTTAAAAGCTAAAATCATTTGCGACGTCCATTCTCCCGACACAACCCCCCCTCTTGGAATATTTCTATATTTAGCGAAATCAAAACCTCTCACGTCAACTTCATCACCGTTTCTCTTGAATTTAACCGCCACTTCACAATTCTTTATCGCAAAATCTAATATATTATCTGAATTCATCTCTAAAGAAGCCAACAGCTTAGGCCCGAACGCAGTTACGGACCAAGCATAGGTATCTGTGGCAATCGTCGCGTCCCCTTTGCCTCGGTTAACTGGCGGCCCATAATTAGTATAGGCGTACTTTGAAATCCATCCTTTGACTTGCTGGGCGGCACGTAGATACTTCTCCTCAGAGGTTGTTTTATACAGCATAGAGAAGAAAGCATAGGCATCTAAATTATGCTCTGTCGCGAACCACTTAACATTTGGCCCCCCTCTAACCCCGCCTTCTTCGTCCATCATAGAAAGAATCATGTCCCCGGCACTTTGGGCTATGGGCAAATATTTTTTGTTCCCGGTTTTTTTTGTGTAATTTAACGCGGCTAGCCCTATCCAAGCATTGGGCCCGCTATGAACCGTATACTCAAAAACTCCTCCTCCGACAGCGTAAGCGTTATAAATTTTTTCTCCCTTTTTCGCTTTCTCTAAATAAAAATCTAGAATTTTTTCCGCTCTGGAATTATCTTCAAATAAGAGAAAACTAACTGCCGCCAACGCCTGGTCATAAGTAAAATATACTTTATCTAAATTTCGGTCGCCTTCATAGCTAAGTACCAATCCTCCAACCAAATCCTGCCGGTTTTTTATCCAGTCATACATCCCCGCTATAATCTTTTTAGAAGAAAACTCTTTTTCATTTTCTAAGTCTTTTACTTGCTGACGTACTGCCAAATTGACAGCGTCTCTCTGTTTCTGATTTTCAGATAAAAACGCGTTTTCTTTTATTAATGACGCTATTTCTTTTCTATACCGGCGAATGACTTTCATTTGGGGCTCTTTAGCTTTTTCCTCTTCCTGAACCGAGCTTTTGTATTTCTCCTGCCATTGTAATAATTCATTTTCTAAAAAAGAAACCTTATCCCGCAACGCTTCCTGCCGCTGTTTAAAAAACACGCTGTTTTCTTCTCCATTTGCTAACACCTTCTCCAACCGAGAGCTCTTTTCTAACACGCTTACATAACCTTTAACTAATTGTTTATTTTCATCAACTAACGACTGTGTCTGCCAAAACGAAAATGAAGACACTAAAAAAAGAAGAGCAACTATGCCGCCAACGAGAACCGGCATTGTTTTCTTAAAAATAGCATATTTAAACAGCACTTGGGTCTCTTTTGTTGCCCCTTCTAGAAACTCTAAGCCCACTATATACTGATTATAGTCTGAATCTTTTTTTATTTTTGCCCAGGCGACTTTAACATTAGCGGAAACTGATTTCTTCTTAAACGGAAGGTCTATCTTTATAAACAACCTGGCATCGCAGTAACTAAATCGATCCCAAAACCCCCACCACAAATCGTTCACTATCAACCGGATCCCCCCTTTACCAAGATCCCGGGTGAACCCTTGCAGCCAAGGAGTAGTTTTTTTGCCGTCACGATCAAGCACAATAAACTCAACCGGCATAACCGTAGAAGTTCTTATGTATTGCCTTTTATTACGCGTATTCATTAATCGCCGCCATCCAGTTTTTCAGCCAGAGGCTGATCCGCCTCTGGTGGAAATCTATGAAATCAAAAAACGTTACCCTCTGCAACAGTTTCATTATACCGAGAAAATAAAATTCTATCAAGCCCATTGGCTATTCGGACATTTCTCTAGGATAATTAGGTAAAACGACTAATTACTCAGCGATTTCGTCGTTATCCTGTAATGTTTTTAATTTACAAAAGAATTCCTCAAATCTTTCGTCTTTTCTCAAGTTTTCTAAATCCGCGTCTTGATAAACATAATCAAATTCGTCATACCCAAGAAGAACCGCTGTTTTAAACTCGCTTAAAGCAGCATCCACATCTTCGACCAAAGAAAAACTGCAAGCTAAATTATAATGCACTATGGGGTCCTCCGGCTCAAGCTTAACTAGCCGCTTATCTACTTCTAGACCCTCTTTATAAAACCCTCTTTGAGTATAGGCGTCGCCTAAACAAAAAAGCACATGCGCGAAATCAGGACGTTTTCTTAACAGTTGTTCATAAAACCTTATTTCGAAATTTTTCCTTCTTTTAGTCTTCATTTTTCTCCAAAATAATTTCTTCTCTTAAAAAATAGAAAACGTTCTCTAACTCCCGCTTAAAATCCTTATAGTCCCGGCTTTGGACAAACCTTTTTTTCACAAAAAAGCTTTGGTTAACAGTTAATCCATCACTATCCTGCTGATACGCGTAATCAAATGCAAACCATTGGTTTTCTAGATTAATGTCGTGAGGTAAATACTTAACTTTTAAAGTTTGGGGTAACTCAATCTTTATTTGAGCCTGTTCACTATAAATCCCTTCAAAATCAATAGGGAATAGGCGTTCTTCTTTTCCGATAATATTAGGGGATAGCTGTATTTCATTTAATACCGGAATTACCCTTAACTGACCCGCGGGATTAAGAAACTTAGTCGTGGTAAACTCATATTGAAGAACCGGCGGGGTATCTAAGGTCTCAACATTGTCAATTTTGTAATCAATAAGCTTTGAAAAAGGAGAAATTTCCACCATTTTCTTCTGAATATCTTCTTTAATTTGAGAAGGATGCGTATACTTTAAATACCACCGGTGCCCGGAAGAGAAAAACCCTTCCGTTGTAACTGTTCTTTTTATAACAGCGTTCTCTTTTTCGTTTAATTTAATATTCATTTTATACAAAACGCGGTTATTTATAATTTGCGGAGTGTTCGTGATTTGCCACCCATCATCTTTAAATACCATAACGTCCCTTACCTGATCACCTAATGGTAAATTCCTAAACGCGGTAGTCGAAGCGGTAGGATCCATAAAAATGAGTTCACCGTCAATCTCAACAGCGCTAATAGCGTGATTAAAATTGATGGAAGGAAACTGTTTATCTATAGGATAAACGTCTCTAGTAGGAATAAGTACAGGATACCCTTTTAATCCTGCCGATTTCAACATCGCCACAAGAAGAATCGCCTGATCTTTACAATCTCCATACCTATTAATAAAAACATCCCCGGCCATATGCGGTTCATGACCGCTATCCCCATACTCAACCGCTACATACCTGATTTGTTCAGCGCAAAACGAATAGATTCTCTTTGCCTTTTCAAGGTCTGAGTCCGCGCCGTCAATTAACTCTTGAACAAACTTAACTACTTCTTCATCCAACTGAAATTTATCCTGATATAAAGACTTCCACCACCCATAAATCTCATCCCAAGACGAAAAGCTTGATACTAAAAAAGCAGGATTAACTTCTGAGACCGGAGGCATATTATATTCCGGAATAAGCGGCTTAACTTTGTTAAACTTCCAGGTATATATTTTTCTCCCCTTTCGTTGTTGCACTGTCGGGGCCAACTTATGTTTGCCGGCATTTCCTTGATTAAAAAACTTAACGTTTACATCTTTACCCCCGGAAACATTCAGCGTAAACTCTGCCTTAAAAATAGGATACTTTTCTTTTAGTCTGTACAAAACCGAAAAGTCATCTTCATTCACTAACTTAGAAGTTTGAATCTTTATCTTATACTCAATAAACGAACCTACTTCCACCATGGGCATAGACACAATAAAAGCCTTAGCGTTACTATACAGGGGAAAATTCAAATACCTGCTGACATCACGAATATTCTCTCTCCCAGCATACATTACTTTTCCCTCAGGACTAACTGTCCGAGCAAACTCTAAGCTTACCCGTTCATATGTCGAGTCATACCCTATCTCCACTTCCGCTAAAGACTTGCCCCTCTCTGCCAATACCTGTTCAATAACATGCGAAGTAGATACTGACGTATTATCTTCCCTAATTTCTGTTTTTTCGTTCACCGATAAAATTATTCCCGCTTCATCTTTAACCTCGCTTAAAAACTGTTTCGCTTCTTTGTATACCTTATGTATTTGTTTCGGCGTGATTTCTTCTGTTTTCGCTTTAATTAACCTTATCCGTTCCACTGCTAATGCTTTAAACGCCCCTGATACTTTATTGTATATTTGCAAAGCTTTCGGGTATAAATTCTTATTTTCTAAAACTTCGCCATACAAATACAAGCATTCCGAATCCTTTATTGTATCTTTTAACTGCTCAAATATTTCGATAGCGTAATCATACTCTTTGCTTTTAGTTAAGGCTTTAGCTAAAAGAACTTTTGCTTCTTGATTATCTACTTTAGATAATAATTGTTTTACTTTAGGGTAATCCTTAAATTCATAATAAAACTTCGCGACCTTTATTCTTAATTTCACATCGTAAGGCCGCTTGCTCAGACGGGCTTCATATCTTCTCGTGATTTTTTCATACGCTTTCTTCATTCCGCTAAACTCTGGAGAACATCCAGCGACAAAAAGAACAGTCGCTACAACAATTATTTTATACAATAATTTCAAAAACATCTTTCACCTTTTGTCCTTTATGAATACCTAATTTTTTAGCGGCCCGGCTAAGCGCGTACACTTTTGCCCCTACCGCTTCTTCTATGGTTGAAACCTTTACTATCTTTACAGCCACATCATTAAACTTTTCTGCCGCGGTTAAATTAAGGTACCCGCAACATACATACCCTTTGCTCCCCCGAAGAACAATTAAGTTTTTACTGCTCAACTTTATCGAAAAAGCGTCAATATACTTGTTCCCTACTTTAATCTTCTTGGATCTCAACATATTTGATTAAGCAACTCTTCCATTCTAGCAATAGCAGTTTTCAAATTATCCAAGGAATTCGCGTAAGAAATCCGTACATATGAATCATACTCTTTTCCAAAAGCTGTCCCTGGAACAACAGCAACTTTTTGGTCATATAGTAGTTTTTTAGCAAAATCCATTGCTTTTATTTTGAATTTTTTTAAAGAAGGAAAACAGTAAAACGCCCCCTTAGGAATAACGGTATGAAGTCCTATACGATTAAGTTCTTTTACAATAAAATCTCTTCTGCGTTTATACTCATTTTTCATCTGCATTAATTCTCGTTGAGCCCTTAACGCCTCCACTGCGGCAATTTGTGAAATAATGGGCGTGCATAACGCCGAAAACGAGTGAATTTTGTTCATCGCCGCAATAATACGAGCATTAGCACACACATACCCCACTCTAAACCCTGTCATCGCGTACCCCTTAGAAAAGCCATTAAGAAAAATGGTTCGGTCCTTAGCTTTTTGGTCTAAAGACGCGAAAGGATGATGTTTTCCTTCATAAGTTAACTCATCATAAATCTCATCGCTAATGACAATGGTATCTTTTTTCGATATCAGGAGCCAGATTTCTTTCAACTCTTTAGGCGTATAGGTCACCCCTGTAGGATTTGAGGGATAATTAAAAATTATTGCCTTTGGATTTTGGTCAAGCAATTTATTCAGATGTTTGGGATCTATCTTAAACGAATCCTCTTCCTTAGTAATTAAATACAACACCTCTCCCGAACAAACTTCGACCAACGCCGGGTAAGCGACATAATACGGGCTTACCACAATTACTTTATCTTTTGGTTCAACGATAGCCCTTATAGCAAGATCAAACCCTTCGCTTACTCCCGCTGTAATAAGAATCTCATCTTCAGGACTATACTCTAAGGAATATTTTTTCTTCAAATGGGTAGAAATATCCCTACGTAAAACAAATAACCCCTGGTTAGAAGTATATGAAGTCATTCCTTCTTCCAGCGCGGTTATAGCTTTCTCTCTTATTCTCCAAGGGCTAACAAAGTCCGGCTCGCCCACCCCCAAAGAAATAACTTCCGGCATTCCTAAAACAAGGTCAAAAAACTCCCTTATTCCTGAAGGTGAAATTTTTTCTACTCTTTTTGATATCATAATCTTATCAGATGACAGAAAACAATTATATCCTTAAATAAAAACAAAAATTCACAGTTCATTTTCAGCTTCAAATTTCTGTCGTCCGACTTTTGTCTTCGGTCTTCTGTTTAGTACGTTATTGCTAACCTTTGATTCTTTCCTTCTTTGACCAAAGCAACGCCGTCTTCTTTATATTTTTTGAGCATGAAATGGGTAACCGTTCCTTTCACGCTGTTTAGCGGCGCTAACTTTTCAGAAACAAAACTAGCTACCGTATTAATATCCTTACCTTCTATAATTAAAAGAAGATCGTACGTCCCTGAAATAAGATAACAGCTTTTCACCTCAGGAAACTTATAAATCCTTGCCGCCACCGTATCAAACCCTACATCTTTCTGAGGAATAACTTGTACTTCGATCAATGAAACAACCCCTTTTTTATCGTTAATTCTATCCTGATTAATTACCGTTTTATACTTTACAATTACGCCTTTATTCTCATAATTTTTTATTTCTTTCTCGACAGCTAGTTTTTTCTTTCCAGTTAACTTTGCTAAATCATCCAAAGAAATTCTCGCGTTATCTGCTAAAATCTCTAATATATCTTTCATAATACCTACCCCCTTTTATTAAGGTATTGCCAAAAGTTTTTATAAATCTCAAATAACAATTTCCAAATTACAAATAAATTCTAATATCCACTGCTCAAAATTCCAAACAATATAGAAAATATTGATGTTTTGAACATTTGAAAATTGTCATTTGGTGCTTATTTGTTATTTGGTACTTGGTACTTGTAATTTGTTATTTTTATACAAATTTTGACATTACCTTTATTAAATTATTGTACCAAATTCCGCTGGATTTCATAGCAAATTCTGGAATTCATCACGCTAATTCTATCTCTAAAATATCTCTTAATCTTATCCGCTGACTTTTCCCTTCCACGGCATGACACCATAAATAATAAATATTTTTATCTTGCCGTAGATTAACTGAGTTTAAATACGCCTCTCTCATCCGCATTTCATCGTCCAAATACCGAATTTTTAGTTTCTTTTTACTCTCTTGCGCTTCTTGGATAACGCTCATCTTTTGATTTTCTTGTTTCCTAAATACCTCATTCTCAAACCCATACAGAGAAAGAAAATCGCCCATTGAAACAACCTCTTTCTCTTTAAGAATATCGCTTAATCTAAAAAAAACTTCCCTCACGGCATAAGCATCACTTAAAGCACGGTGAAATTCATCCTCCACCACAATACCAAAAAACTGAATAATAGAACCTAAATTATATTTACCCAACTTTAATGTCCTTCTCGCCATCGTCAAAACATCCACAGCGAAAAGATCCAACTCAACGCCGCCCAATTTTTTTACTTCATAATTAATAAACCCCATATCGAATTGCACATTATAAGCGCAAACAACTGAACCATTAAGGAATGACACTAAACTATCCATTACCTGTTCAAAATACGGAGCTTGGGCCAGCTCCGCATCAGAAATTTTATGGATATTATAGGCTTGCTGAGGAACTTTTTTTCGAGGATTAACCAAGCTATGAAACTCATCAATTGTTTGCCGTTCTCTTACTTTATAAGCGCCGATTTCACAAATAGCATCCTCTTCCACAAAATTTAACCCTGTTGTTTCTAAATCAAGGAAAACTAAATCTAGACTTTCTATTCTTTTTTTTAAATCGGTCATTCTTCACCAACTTTCTAAATTTACTTTACGATACCACCCACCGCGATTTCTCTATCTATGGTAACAACCGCGAGTTTATCTTCCGCCTGCGCTGCTAACACCATACCTTTAGATTCTACGCCTCTTAAAGGCTTAGGTTCCAAATTAACCAAAACAACTACCTGCTTGCCCTTCAACTCATCAGGAGAATAATGTTTTTTTACCCCGGCAACAATCTGGACGACTTCTGTACCGATATCAACTTTTAACACATACAGTTTATCCGCATTGGGATGTTCTTCGACTTCTAAAACTTTACCTACCTTAAACTCTAACTTAGAAAAATCCTCATAACTAATCATATGATACCTCCTAATGAGACTTAGACTTTTGAACAAAAGTCTCTAGCCGAATTAGCCACGTTTCGAGTATCAGCGAGATCACGTGGCAATACTTAATACTCTATAATACTAACACCTATTTTATTAACTGCTGCTATCACTTCCCCGCTTCCTATATCCATACACTCAACATTATAGCGACACACTGCGATCTCACAAGGAGAACACTTTACTTCACTGTTTCTTACCACCACAAACTTCTCTGACCAAGGCCCAAATTTATCCGGATCAGTTGGTCCAAAAAGAGCGACAATCGGCTTATTTAAAAAACTGCTCAAATGTAAAATGCTGGAATCAACCGCTAAAACCAACTTAGCATACTTATCAATCAAATAAGCGATATCCCACATTCGCGTTTTACCTACTAAATCAATAACGCCTTCCAACATTACAATATCTTTATAATACTCCCGGTCCCTTTCTTCTCCTAATATAATAACGGAATCATTTCTCTTTAAATACTCAATAACTTCTTTAAGCTGCTTTTGCGCGTACTGTTTAATATGAGACCGAGATGCGCAGCAAACAAATATCGCATCTTTAAGCTCTAACTTATCCCATTCGCATTGTTCCGCATCAGAAAGCATAAACTTCCCCTTTCTTTCTCCTTTGACCTCACAAAACTTTTTAATAAGCGATAAATGAGTATCTTTTTTATGCTTCTCTTTAGAAAATCGCCTAATAAACGATGTTCTTTTTTTCGCTCCGGCAACTACCGGCAACATAGTATTCTTTAAATCGATAAAAATATCATACTTATGCCTTAACGAAAAAGCAAATTTTACTTTTTTCCCTAGATTCCACCTTTTATCAAATAAAACCACATTATTTATTAAATTATACCTGGCTAAAAACTGTTTTGTGTTAGGAGAAACTATCGCGGTTATTTCACTTTGCGCAAAATTGCCACTAATTGCCTCAACAACAGGCAAAGACATTATAGCGTCACCGATATTAGAAGGAAAGTTTATAATTATGTTATTATGCATTTGCTTTTCGTTAAAAGAATACTACGATTGTACATCGTTACCTATTTTTTTTCAATAGCCCCCTCTTTATAACAACCCCGTACCACAAAAAGCAAAATTACCTCTACAAATAACGGGGCTACAGTAAGGTTGGAAACCCAATGTTTGTCAAATGTCTTTCTGACATCAGCATTGACATCATTTCCATCTTCTTCTTTTATCCGCATATTTTTTTTCTTTGGTATCTGCTCAAAGTGGTTTTCTTTCCCATTTTCATACCTCCTTACTATTGGTTTCTATCGAATTAGTACATAAGCTTTATAAAATTCGCAACAATAGCTTCTGTAATAGTAATATTATTTTGTGCAATTTTACGTGCAACCCTTTCTGCCACCTTAGCTCTTAGTTTATCTTCCTTGCACAATTGAACCATTATCTCAAGCCCCCAAAGAATTCTAATATTATTCTTTTCGCATTTTCGCCTTAGAGCTTTCTCATTGGTAGCGCATATAGCGGTTTCGTCACGTGCCATTATAAAACACATATTATCCTCATCAGAAAGCCCACCGCCACGTATCGTAGCGGCTTCAATAAGCTGCTCTAAACTCGGCTCTATAATATGTATTCCTAAATCATCCACGTCATCTTTTGAAAAATCAGCAATTTCTTCCCAAACTGGCAAGGGAACCCAAATATCATACAAATATCGGGTTGCCAACTCAATTATTTGTTTCTCCGCATTAGCATAATCTATCAAAATATTAGCATCGCAAATAACAACTTGCTTCATTTAACCGCCATCCATCCGTTTATTAATTCACGCATTTCCACAATGCTCTTACCTAATATTTCAGCAGCACGCGATATCGAAATCAGATCTTTTTCATATGCCTCGCGCACCAAACGGCTCAAACGATCCTCAATACAATCAATGGCTTCTAATGGTGCCGGTTCTCTATGTCCCTTGAAATCAAAGTTATACCTCCTCTTATACCTTGCTCGAAAATATTGCCAGATGTCCTTATCTACCACATTTTCTTCAATAAGACGATACAGAACCGCTTCATAACTAACCTTAAACGCTCTTTTAATATGAAGTATCGCATCAACAAAATCTAAACCCTTTACTTCCTCTAATCTTTTATGAAAAGCTTTCTGAGGCATAAGAAAATAACCAGCAAATATGTTGGCTTCTTTTTCTTGCTCCTCTATTTCCATATCTTCATCGTTAAACGAAGCCGGGTGCATTAAAATATGCCCGAATTCATGAGCTATAGTAAATATTTTTCGTTCAGTAGTTTTAGCAGCATAACTATTAACAATAATAGCCTCCCCTAGATCTTTATCGTTTACAGAAAGCCCTGAGAAATTATCTAACTCAACTTTTATAAAATGAAGTTTTATCCCTTCAGACTCAACAAGACCGCATATATCAGTAATTATCTCATCTTTATCTAAGCCAAACCGCTCTCTCGCTTTATTAGCTACTTTTCTGGCAAAAACATTGCCATCTTGAGTCCTACTTACCTGTATTTGCGGCTTTACTTTCCGTTTGTTCCTTAACAAATTCTCAAGATCGTTAAAATCACGCATCCATAATGCAACCTGCTGTTTAACCTCTTCCCGTTGTTCTTGCGCCTGCTTAGTTTTCCATTTTAACGCTCTGAAACGCGCACTACTCAATTCTGAAACTGGACGTACAAGATCGAACACCTTAACCCCTAAAGCATTCGCCAGATTTTGTAGATTTCTAACACGCGGCTCCGCTTTTCCTTTTTCGATATTATGATATGCCATCCTGCTAAGGCCCGCTGCTTTAGCCGCTTTTTCCATAGTAAACCCGCGCGAAACACGTATCCTTTTAAGATTTACAGACACATTCTTTATCTGCATAAATAACACCTCCCTTTTTAAAAACTTTACATCTATACAAAGTATATCATATTATGTAAAGTTCTTCAACCCCTTTTTCTTCCTTAATAAATAGGATAATCCATCGATTCAAAAGTTGTTAAATGTAGTAGTTTCTATTCTATGATTAATGCTCAAAAAGGAAGGTTTAAACCTTATTATGTAGCCCATATAAAAACACAAACCCTTGCTCTCCTCGACGAGGGGAACAAGGGTTCGAATTGGTTGCAATGGCGGGGTCGATGGGATTTGAACCCACGATCACCTGCGTGACAGGCAGGGGACTTAAACCAGGCTAATCGACGACCCCGTTTCACTACTTTGTTTTTCAATAATACGTTTTATATACTCACGGCTTTTCTTCCTCTTAATCTTGCGTTCCTCAACCAAAGCATCTCTTTTATTATCAAACGCTTTTTTATATACCAAATGCCTCTCGCCCTTTTGTCTACCACTCCACTTTCTCTTGCGTTTAATATTGTGCTCTTTTACTCTTTATGCTATATTCTCCGTACATCCGAACTAACTTTTAGGAACTAGTAACAAATTTTATAGCATTTGCACAAAATGTCAATTATTAAATTGCTTCTATCGCTTATTATCTGGTGGGCGGTACTGGATTCGAACCAGTGACCCTCACGATGTCAACGTGATACTCTAACCAACTGAGCTAACCGCCCGGGAATTAGATACTAGTTACCAGATGCTAGATTATAATATGTTCTCTAGCACCTAAAATCTACACGCTTATAGCTAAGAATGCCGGGGGCGGGACTCGAACCCGCACGTCCCTCACGGAACAGTAGATTTTAAGTCTACATTGTCTGCCATTCCAACACCCCGGCACACATTAGTTGTTAAGAATATTTATTGTTATAATATTAAATCTTCCAATTGTCAAATAATTTCTCTTTGTAAGCTCAAAGTTATGCGTTCATAGTTCATAGTAAATATCTCTCTACGAACTACGACCTCCCATCAAAGTGTACTCCAAACTAATATGGAGGCGGCGAGCGGATTTGAACCGCTGAATAGGAGTTTTGCAGACTCCCCCCTTGGACCACTTGGGTACGCCGCCGCTATTTTAGCTTTTAATTATTCTGGATTTCGATTACCTTGCTATCGATATCAGTTATTTCTTCCTCGACACTTTAACTATTATTTTATCTTCCAGCACTTCTCTAAAAGCGTTTTCTAAAACTTTAGTTTCCGGATGATCCACCAAGGGAGCATCTCCATCAGCTAACTCTAATGCCCGTTTAGCTAACAAAATTGTCAGCTCATAAATAGACCCATTGCTGGCCTTAAGTAATTTTCCTCTTGGTATATACATTTCACTCATTTCTACCTCCTAGCATAATCATCGATTATACATTGTTTTTACGATTTCTTGAAGCAAAAATATTCGTTCATTTATTTGTAGGTCACTTATTGTCTAACTTGCTCACTCAAAAGAATCGCTTCTAAAATAGTTACCGCGCTCTTAATATCCTGATTAACTATTACATAATCATAATGCTTAGCAAAGGTTAACTCTTTTTTTGCCAATCTAATTCTTTTTTCTATCACTTTTTGATTTTCATCCCTTTTTCCTAACCGATGGTATAAATCTTCCTTAGTAGGGGCTGAAATAAAAATTGTTACTATTGTACCTTGTTTTAGCTTATTTTTCAAATACATTCCGCCCTTCACGTCTATGCATAAAATTAACCCCTTATTCTCCTTCTTCGCCGCCTCAAACAAAAACCGCGGTGTCCCATAATACTGATCCAATACTTTCTCGCTCTCTAAAAAGCGCTTTTTTTCCTTTAATTCTAAAAACTCATTTTTACTGATAAATAAATAGTCTATACCCTCTTTCTCTTTGACCCTTTTCTTTCGTGTAGTATACGATATGCCCTTAATGAAATTTTTCTTTGTAAATGCCTTAAGAAACAACCTATTAACTAAGGTAGTCTTGCCTACTCCTCCTGGTCCGGAAAAAACAAATACCTTTGGTTTAATTATTTTTTTTATCATTTTTTTCTGCTTCTGCCCACTATTCTATATTCTGTGCCTGCTCCCGTATCCTTTCCAAATAATTCTTTGCCTCTACAATTAACATCGCCGCGTTCTGTTTTTTTGTTTTACTGGACGCCGCATTTAGCTCTCTCAAAATCTCTTGTGTTAAAAAATCTATAGACTTTCCTTTCGGCAAGGGGCTGTTGTCTTTAATTTTCTCCTCTACCCTCTTAATATAAAATGACCCCAGGGCAATTTCTTCATCAATATCTTCTTTATTATTGTCTTCTCTCCTAACTGACGGTTTATTCAGTTTAATTCCCTTCATATTAGTTGCCAGACTCTTTAAATTTTTTAGCATCTCACTTTTAATAATTCTTCCTTCTTTCTCTTTAAATTCCAATAATCGCCGCATTCCTTCCTCAATCGCGGGAAAAATCAAATTTTCTTCGGGTTCTTTTTTTTCATCTAGATACACCACTTGCGGCAAATTTAAAAAATCACGAATATCTAATTCGGCTTTTAAATTAAATTTTTTAGCCACCTTTTTCGTTTGAGCAAGATAACTGGCCAACGTTGTCTCTGATATTCGAACATTACTTTCTACCGGCCTTTTAAGAAAAATATAAACTTCTATTTTTCCGCGGCGTATTTTCTTTTTTATTTCCCTTTTAATTTTTTCTTCCAAGAGAATCTTCTCCAACGGCAAATTGTGAACATTAACATCTAAGTATTTAAAATTGAGCGACCGAAAAATCACCTGCACAATTTGATCTTTTTTCTTTTTATGAACATAAGCATACGCTGTCATTGATTTCATTTCCAACACCTCTTATTTCCTTTCGTCATTTCACCCTCCCGCGCCGGATATAGGTCCACCACGATCTCTTCAGGATCAAACCAAAGTTTTATTTCGCGTTCTGCTTCATCATCGCTGCTGGAAGCGTGAATTACATTTTCAAATAACCCCGTGGTTAAAATTCGGCCATACGCGCCTCTTATACTTACAGGGTCTGCCTCCTCCGGATTCGTGGCGCCAGCAATTTCTCGAACCTTACCTATGGCATTAGTCCCCCAATAAATTAACGCCATTACCCGATTTTCTCCGTGTAATTCTCCGCTAATATATTTAATTAATTCTAAAAAAAACGGCTGCTCTTTTAAATGATGGTAATGTGCTCGCGCTAAGTCTTGATTTACTTGAATTACTTTCGCGCCAATAATTTTCAATTTTGTTTCGGATAACCGACTTAAAATATTTCCTGTAAGAGACTTTTTTAATCCATCCGGCTTAATAATAACTAACGTTGCTTCATTTTTCATCTGTTACCCCCCTATGTTTAATTTATTACGCTAATCTATCAACAATACGCTCTAAATCTTCTAAACTATAATATTCAACAACGACTTTCCCCTTATTCTTCTTTCTATTAAACACCCTTACTTTTGTTCCTAGAAACTTTTGCAGTTTTTCTTCCACTTCAATAACAAAAGGATCCATGCTTTTCTTTTTTTTCACGGAAATCTTCTTAACGCTATGTTCTATTTCTCTAACAGAAAGGCCTTTTTTCAAAATCATTTGGAAAAGATTTTCCTGATCTTCTTTTTTCTCTGCCCCTAAAATAGTTCTTGCCTGACTACGCGTAAGAACCCCCTTTCTCACGGCTTCTTTGATTTCTTCCGGCAAGCGCAATAATCTCAACGTATTAGCGACTGTAGTTTTATCCTTGCCAACAAACTTAGCAATATCTTCCAAGCTAAACTCAAATTCCCACATCAAGCGTTTAAAAGAATCTGCTTCTTCTATGGGGTTTAATTCTTTTCTCTGTAAATTTTCAACAATAGCTACAATAAGAGTGTCACAATCATCCAAACTCTTCACCATTACAGGTATCTCTTTGAGTCTCAATGCCTTAGCAGCTTCGAATCTGCGTCCGCCAGCCACAATTTCATACTGACCAGCCTCAATTTTCCTCACAACTATGGGTTGAATAAATCCTTTTTCTTTAATTGATTGAGCCAAGCAATCTAATTCGTTGCCTCCTATTTCGCGTCTAGGCTGGTATTTTCCTGACTTAATCATATCCAAAGGTAAACACATAATCTCTTTCTCGTTCTCTGATTCAACAGCAACTGTTTTCTTAGGAATAAGCGCGTCCAATCCCTTTCCTAACACTTTTCTCTCCATTACTCACCTGCCTCCATACTTACTTTTTGTGCTAATACTAGTGGATCTTGATCCCCTTTATCAAGAACCTTCGCGGTTTCCGTACTTATCCTTTCCTTCATAACTTCTTCTGTAAGAGAAAGATACGCCTTCGAGCCCACGCACGCGGCATCATAAAAATGTATAGGTTTCCCAAAACTGGGAGCCTCGGCAAGCTTCACGTTACGAGGAATAATCGTATTAAAAGTCTTTTCTTTAAAAAAACGCCTAACCTCTTCTACTACCTGTAACGTCAGCCGAGTCCTAAAATCTGCCATAGTAAGTAGCACTCCTTCTATTTCTAAATAAGCGTTCAACCTATCCTTTATTAATTCGATGGTATGAGCTAATTTAGAAACACCTTCCAAAGCATAATACTCACACTGAATAGGAATAATTAAACTATCAGCCGCACCTAAAACATTTACCGTTAACAAACCTAGCGATGGTGGCGCGTCAATAATGATATAATCAAATTCATTTTTTATTTCACTTAACTCTTCTTTTAATCTTAGTTCTCTTCCGTCAGTATTAACCAATTCTATTTCTCCCCCGGTAAGAGAAATGTTGGAAGGAATAATTGATAGCTGCGGCCATTGCGTAGAATAAATACTTTCTTCTAATGAAACATTTTTCATTAAAACTTCATAAATAGAATTTTTCCCTTCACTGTCAACCCCTACTCCTGATGTCGCATTTCCTTGCGGGTCCATATCTATGAGAAGAGTTTTTTTATTACCTATACCTAAGAAAGAGCTAACATTAATCGCTGTTGTTGTTTTCCCAGTTCCACCTTTTTGATTACATACTCCTATTATACGTCCCATGAATTACTTATTTTAACGAGTCGACTCCTACAAAATAAATCCTATATGAAATATAGAAAACCTGCGTTTTCACGTGAAAATCTTTCCTTGTATATTAAAGCAATCGTTTTCATGTGAAAATCTAATTTATTTTAATACTTCGGGATGATACTTGCAAGAAATATTTAATTTTTTCTGCTTTTATTTGGCTCTTTCTTAAATAAGTTGCGATAACATATATAACCCTTTGCATTGTAAAGAGCTGACGAAAATTTCTTTTAGGTTCTTTCTTATTACGCTTCTTAATTGCCAATACGGTTTTAGGACTCATATGCGAAATAAAAGAACTATTTTTGTTATCTCTTTATTCAACCTTTATAAGAAAGAGCCTTTTATTTCGATTACAACAAATGCAAATATGTCTGGCACGGAATATCATGGCACTGTTGCAAAATAACGTTTTCTGTCATTCCCGCGAAAGCGGGAATCCAGAATCCATTGATTCCATTAATGTTTTGGATCCCCGCTTTTGCGGGGATGACACTTTTGGGGTATTTCGCAACAGCGCCATCATTCACCGTTTTCACGTGAAAACGATAAACAATATTAAATAACATTTGCCTCTTTATTTTAAGTTGAATGACCGAATAATTTGAGATATTGTAGGGACAGGGCAAGCCCTGTCCTTACGACATTTTTATCATATTCTCCAAATATATTTTGCCTGGTTTTTGAACATGCGGTTATTTAATACAACCCTTCATTTGAATAATTGTAATTCTTTAACCGGTTTAATTTTCTGTTTATTAATTTTTGCTGACTGAAACAATACTAAAACTAAACCATCGTTTTCACGTGAAAACGAAAAACACAAAACATCGATGTAATCAATCTTTAATCTCTAAAATCAAGCGTTGGTGCTATTTTGCAACAGCGCCATTATAAACCGCTGCCAAAATTTTATTGTTTTTTCGTTTGATACTAAGATTTTCACGTGAAAACGTGATATGGATTGATATGGTCTTCCCCTGTATCATTTTCACGTGGAAACGCTTAATCTTTTTTAAAAGTTTCTAATAACAATTATTTTAACTATTTGGAAGGCGCGTTTTCACGTGAAAACGCTATTTCTTGGCTAAGCGCATTTGATATAAAAGAGTTGCTGCATTTTGAACAAACCAATAGAGGACAAGACAAGCGGGAAACTTATAAAAAATAACCCCTATAAATACAGCAAAAAATAATCCCATTTTCTTTTGATCACTAGAAGAAGAGGATGAGGTCGTAAATTTTTGCTGAAATAAACTAATAATGATTATACAAATAGGCAAAATATTTATATAGTTCCCTAAAAAAGGGACAGTGAAAGGCAAAGTAAATGCTCTATCCGGCAAAGATAAATCCTTAATCCAAAGAAAAGACTCTCCCTTTAATTCTATACTTCTTAATAAAACTTGATATAAGGCGATAAACACAGGAAACTGGAAAACGAGAGGAAGACATCCGCCTAACGGATTTATTTTATAATCTTTATACATCTTCATCGTTTCTTTATTCATCTTTTGAGGATTATCTTTATATTTTTGTTTCAATGCTTCAATTTCTGGCTGTAACTCCTGCATTCTTTTCATTGCCTTTGTGCTTTTCATAGTGAAAGGGAACAGCAAACAATAAACACTCGCGGCCAATAGAATAACGCTTAAACCCCAACTTTTTGTTAAACAATGGAAGAAATAGAGGAGTTTCATTAAAACTATACCGACCCCATGAAAAAAGCCATAGTGAACAACTCCCTCTAAGCCAAAAGGTTGTAACTCCTGTTTAATCTGAGGTCCGATATATAAGTTTACCTCAGATGGAGTCGCTGCTGCTATTATGTATATTTTTTGTTCCTCATTAAACCAGTCTATTTGTTCATTTACTCCATTAACTACCGCGGCACAAAAATATCGATCTCTCGCCCCAATAAAGTCTAGGTTGTTACTGCCGCTTTTTTTAACCTTTTTTAACGATGTCCTTATTAACTCGCCATTTTGAGAATAAAAAAACTGCTGATATCGTTGCTCTATCATGTTGGGAATCACAGTGTTAGAAAATAAAACCATAGACCCCGCAGTTTTGGTAGCGGTTTTTATTGTAATATTATATCCTTGAATAATATATTCTTTAACTTCTCGGTCTGGACCACTAAATATAATTCTATCTTCTCTAATATCTACTTCAAATTGTTTATCCTTATCTTCTGGAATAAACCCGATATTCTCATATAAAAGATCTTCTTGATATTTTTGGAGTTGCAATTTAGTTATATAACCACCTGTGGGAGAGATGGTTGCAATAAATTCACCAACGTCGCCATTAAGTAAAGGAACCGTTTTTTCCTTTCCAATAGCTTCTTCTGTAAACATTCTTTCCTTATACTGATTCTGCTCTTCTATTTTTTGATCGGGAACAATGGAGGAAGTAGTAGTCTGTAACTTAGGAAAAAACTTAGATATTATTGCCGAATATCCAAATAAAAACAAAAAACTTATAATAAGGGCGTATAAAATTCTTTTTTCTTTCATTATTCTACCGGATCAAACCCGCCTTTTACTAAAGGATTACATCGCGCGATACGAAAAAGCACCAATTTTGATGCTTTAAAAAAGGGATATCGCGAAAACGCTTCTTGCGCGTACTCAGAACAGGTGGGAACATAACAACAGCGTGAAAAACGAAAAATCGCTACTTTTCTGTATATTTTAATCAAAAAAAGGGCTATTTCCCTCATATGCAGATTTTAGCTCTACCTTTATCTCTTCGTCTTTTTAGGACTTTTAGTCCCCCCGCGGACGCTGTCCGAGTTCTAAATCCGTGCTTTCGCTTTCCCTTTAACTTTGTTGGTGTTTTAAAATTCTTTTTCATGAGAAGAAAATTTTAACATATCTCACATGACTGTCAACAATAAAATATATATATAATAACTTCCTAGATAGATGCACCTCAAAACGCCCATATTTATAGTACTTTTAAAGAAAAGATACATTTTTAAATCGTCCAAATATTAAGCCGTTTCGCTAATATGTTTTTATACTCATGATAAATTAGAAATCTTCTTTATCAACCATATAGAAATTCTTTGCAAATACTTTTTAGTAAGGTATAATTAGTTTTGCTTCTTTTCCACTGCGTTAAGAAATGTGAATAACTTGTGAAATTTGTGAATTTATCCTTTATTTATGGACAATTTTTGGCAAATTTGTAGAGAAAAACTAAAAAAGACTTTGGGTGAAATCTCTTTCGATACATGGATCGCTCCATTACAGTTTAAAGAAACCCCTGGCAACGCTTTTGTTTTAGAAGCCCCCGATGGTTTTTTTAAAAACTGGGTTGAAACAAACTATTTAGCTCAAATAAAACAAGTCTTAAGAGAAGTTTCTCAAAAAGATTTGGCTGTTTCTTTTTCTGTTAATTCCACCCTCCTTAAAAAAAAGACAAATAAAATATTAAAAACAATTGAAAAGAATTTTCAAGAAGAACCGTTAGATTCGTTACGCCTAAATCCTAGATTTAACTTTGATAATTTTATTGTTGGGGCTTCAAACAGAATGGCGCATGCCGCGTCTTTAGCTATATCTCAAGCGCCAGGGAAAACATATAACCCAATGTTTATTTATGGAGGAGTAGGGTTAGGAAAAACTCATCTTATGCAAGCAATTGCTCATCATATTCTTTCAAAAAATCCGCACGCTAAAGTGAAGTACACTTCTTCAGAAAAATTTACTAATGAACTTATCTTTTCAATACAACACCGAACAACAGAAAAATTCCGCCAAAAATATAGACAGATAGACGCTATCCTTATTGATGATATACAATTTCTCGCGGGAAAAGAAGCCGCCCAGGAAGAATTTTTCCACACGTTTAACACATTATATGATTATCATAAACAGATAATTATGTCTTCAGATAGACCTCCAAAGGAAATACCGCGGCTGGAAGAGAGGTTGATATCTCGGTTTAGTTGGGGATTGGTTGTTGATATTCAAATCCCTGATTTCGAAACCAGAGTTGCTATTTTGAAAAAAAAACTTGAAAAAGATCCTATTAAAATGGATGAGGAAGTTATTTTTTTCATCGCGAAGAATATTTCAACTAATATTAGGGAATTAGAAGGAGCGTTAGTACGAATAATCGCTTATTCACTTATAGAACGTAAGCCAATCGATGTCGAGTTAGCACAAGATATATTAAAAGACATGGTAAAAGAAATTAATAAACGAGTAACGCCTGCTATTATTATTGAAAAGGTTGCTGATTTTTTCAATGTTTCTAAAGAGGATATAAAAAAAGGTAAAAGAAACAAAACTTTGGTCGTCCCTCGACAAGCTGCAATGTATTTAGTAAGAGAGCTGACAGAATTTTCTTTACCCGAAATTGCTGGAGTGTTTGGAGCAAAACACCACACAACTATTCTTTACGCTCACAAAAAAACAAAAGCTGAATTATGTAAGAACGAAAAGCTAAAAAAGATCATTCACAGCCTTACACAGGATATTAAAAACTTATAAAGAAAAAACTGTGAATAAAATACTGGTTTGTTCCCTTATTTTTTGGTACAATTACATCTAATCACAGAATACACAGGCATTACTACTACTATTACTATGAAATTTACAATTAATAAAGAAGAGCTTTTAGACACTCTCCAAAAAGTTAATGGTCCAACAACAACAAAACAAAATTTCCCTATATTGAATAGTGTTCGTATTTGTACCGAAAAAAATAAACTCAAATTCACAACAACGGATTTAGATACAACCATTATAGCATTTCAGGAAGCGCTTATATTAGAAGAAGGGTCTGTTGCTATCCCAATGAAACGAATTCTTTCGATAGTTAGAGAATTACCTCTTAAACAAATTACTGTGGAAACGCGCAAGAATATCCTCTTAATAAAATGTGAAAAGATTGAGTTTAAAGTGAATATCTTAAACGAAGATGATTTTCCAAAAATAGAAGAAGAAAAAAAGGCATCCTTAATTAAACTAAACCCTGAAGAATTAGAGGAAATGATAAAACTGACTTCTTTTTGTGTTGGTCAGGAAGAGACTAAGTATGTGTTAGGGGGTATTTTGTTTGAAGTTTTCGAGAACACACTAAGAATGGTATCTACGGATGGTCGGAGAATGTCTTTTATTGAACGTCGATTACCAGCAACTCAGCCGGATATAAAGAAAAAAATTTCATTTATTTTACCAATAAAAGCGGCAGCAGAGCTATATAATCTTTTAAAAGAAAGAAGAGAGGAAATTTTTCTGTCCATTGAAGAGAATAAAGTAGGATTTGATTTTAATGATGCAGTTTTTTTTGCTCGTCCTATCGAAGGAGAGTTTCCCGATTATTCTCAGTATATTCCAAAAGAAAGTAAGAATAAACTGGTGATTGGGCGGCAGGATTTAATGCACGCTTTAAAAAGATCTGATTTATTGTCTACGCCGGATTATCAGGGAGTAAAGGTTAATTTAAAAAAAGAAAATACTGTTATATCAAAGATAACTCCGCAGTTGGGGGAGGTAAAAGAAGAGGTGTTTTCTAAATATGATGGGCAGGCAATAGAAACGGGGTTTAATCCGCAATATTTGATAGATGTTTTAAAAAATCTAGAGGATGAAGATGTTTCTTTTGAGTTTTCTGGAGCGGATAAACCGGCAGTATTAAGAAAAGAGAACTATATATATTTAGTTCTTCCTATGAACATATAGCCTTTTTATGGCAACACATATAAAGGATATCCTAAATACTTTTTTTAAAGAAACCGAAACGAAAATAAAAGACAAAGAGAGTATCCAGAAAATTATTGAACGAGAATTGGGAGAGAATATAAAAAAAAGAATATGTGTGCGCGGGATAGAGAAAGAACAAGTTATTATTTATGTTGATTCCTCAAGCGTTAAATATGAAGTAAGTTTAAAAAAGAAACAGCTATTAGAAGCAATAAAAAAAGAAGTTCCTAAAATAGGAGACATTCAGATAACAATAGAGTAATTATGGAAGATACCAATAAAATCCAAAAGTACGACGCGACAACAATTCAAATTCTAGGGGGCATTGAGGCTGTAAGAAAAAGGCCGGCAATGTATATTGGAGATATTTCTGTACGAGGGTTGCATCATTTAGTTTATGAAGTTGTTGATAATTCTGTGGATGAAGCTGGGGGAGGTTTTTGCAATAAAATAAGTATAAGTATGAATGTCGACGGGAGTGTTTCTGTTGAAGATAATGGTCGAGGTATTCCTGTTGATATTCATAAAACAGAAAAAAAACCAGCGGTAGAAGTAGTTTTAACTACTCTCCATGCGGGGGGGAAATTTGATCATCGCGCGTATAAAGTTTCTGGAGGGCTACATGGTGTTGGTGTTAGCGTTGTTAATGCTTTAAGTCAATGGCTAGAAGTTGATGTTAAAAGAGAAGGCAAAATTCATCATCAACGGTATGAAAAAGGATTTCCTGTAACCCAATTAAAGGTTACTGGGAAAGCAAAGACAACGGGAACAAAAATTACGTTTAAACCGGATAATACTATTTTTCAAGAAACAATATTTTCTTTTGACGTATTGTCTCAAAGATTAAGAGAACTTGCTTTTTTAAATAAAAATTTAGAGATTGACTTAGAAGATATAGAAAAAGATAAAAAAGTAACTTTTAAATTTAAGGGAGGGTTAGTTTCTTTTGTTGAGTATTTAAATGGAAACAAAAACACGTTTCATAAAATAATTAGTTTTGCTAAAGAAAAAGAAGAGATTTTAATTGAAGGCGCGGTTCAATATAATGATGGGTATAAAGAAAACATTTTTTCATTTGCGAATAATATTAATACAATTGAAGGGGGAACACATTTAACTGGGTTTAAAACCGCTTTAACTAGATCAATTAATCAGTATGCTCGGTCTAAAAATTTACTAAAAAATCTTCCTGCGATTTCAGGAGATGATGCCAGAGAGGGTGTTTGCGCGGTAATTAGCGTGAAAGTGTCTAACCCTCAATTTGAAGGACAGACAAAAACAAAATTAGGAAATTCCGAAGTTGATGGGTTAACGTCTTCAGTCGTTTTTGAAGAGCTCAATACTTTTTTTGAAGAGAATCCGGCGGTTATAAAAAAAATTATTGAGAAAACATTGATGGCGGCAAGGGCAAGAGATGCGGCAAGAAAAGCGAGAGACCTTACTCGAAGAAAAGGAGTTTTAGATTCATCTAGTCTTCCCGGGAAATTATCTGATTGTTCAGAAAAAGACCCTACAGTTAGTGAGATGTTTATTGTTGAAGGAGAATCTGCCGGTGGCTCGGCCAAACAAGCCCGAGATAGAAGATATCAGGCAATTTTGCCTATTAAAGGGAAAATAATAAATGTAGAAAAGGCTCGGTTAGATAAGGTATTAAATAACGAGGAAGTTAAAACTATCATTTCCGCATTAGGTACGGGGGTTGGCGAAGATTTGAAGTTAGAGAAGTTAAGGTATCATAAAATAATTATTATGTCGGATGCTGATGTTGACGGGTCTCATATTCGGACATTGCTGTTAACTTTTTTTTATCGGCAGATGCCGCAGTTAATTGAGCAGGGATATATGTATATCGCTCAGCCGCCTTTATACAGAATAAAACGTAAGAATTTAGAAGAATATATTCATACAGAGAAAGAGATGACGGGGATGGTTTTACAAGTAGGGACAAAAACTTTAAAATTATCTAAGTCGGAAAAAAAGAAAGAGACTAATTTTACGCAAAAAGATTTAGAAAAAATAATTGAACATCTTATTGAGTTTGAGAAATTAGTGGTTTCTTTAGGAAAAAAAGGGATAGAGATAAAAGAGTATCTTACCGCGGCAGATTTTAAAAAACTAAAATTCCCGTTGTATAAGATCAATTTTCAGAATAAAATTATTTTTGTTTCTAAAGATGAAGAATTGTCTTTATATGAAGATGTGGATGAATTCCATCGCGTGGAACTTTTCGAATCTTACCGTGTTCAGGAGATAGAAGCTGTTTTACGAAAATTAGGAACATCGTTAATGGATTATCTGCCGGTAGAAAAAGCGGGATATATGTTAACTAATGAAGATACGGGAGAAAAAAAAGAAGTTAAAAGTTTAAAGTTTGTTTTAGCTCAAGTAAGAGAGGAAGCAACTAAAGGAATGAATATTCAAAGGTATAAAGGTTTGGGAGAAATGAATCCCGAACAGTTATGGGATAGCACTATGGCGCCGGAAAAAAGGACGTTAGTGAAAGTCACGATAGAAGATGCGGTTGAGGTAGACAGGATATTTACGTTATTAATGGGGGATAAGCCGGAACCAAGGAAAGAATTTATTCAGGCGCACGCGCACGAAGTTAAAAATTTAGATATATAGAGTAAAGAAAGTCAAAAGGCAAAATTGCAAGACAGAAATAAAAAGGTATAGAAGAGGAGAAAGATGACAGAATCGCGGTTACCGGAAAGAATTGTGTCAAAGTGTTTGGAAGAGGAGATTCAGGAGTCTTATCTTTCTTATGCGATGAGTGTAATCGTAGGAAGGGCATTGCCGGATATTCGTGATGGATTAAAACCGGTTCATCGCAGAATTCTTTTCGCGATGCATGAATTAAAATTAAGACATAATCAGCCGCATAAAAAGTGCGCTAGAATTACGGGTGAATGTTTAGGTAAGTATCATCCTCACGGAGACGCGGCGTTATATTATTCGTTAGTAAGAATGGGGCAGAGTTTTTCTTTGCGGTATCCGCTTATTCATCCTCAAGGAAATTTCGGGTCGATTGATGGAGACCCCCCGGCAGCCATGAGATATACCGAAGCAAGAATGAGCGCATTAAGCGATTATATTTTGCAGGATATAGAAAAAGATACGGTTAAGTTTTTGCCTAATTTTGATAATTCATTAACGGAACCAGAAGTACTGCCTTCGGTTGTTCCTAATCTTTTAATTAATGGGTCTAGCGGAATTGCGGTTGGGATGGCGACAAATATTCCTCCGCATAATTTAGGGGAAGTTTGTGACGGAATAAAATATCTTTTAGATAATCCGACGGCGCAGATTAAAGAATTACATAAAATTATTAAAGGTCCGGATTTCCCTACGGGCGGAATAATTTGCGGTAAAAGTGAAATTTATAGAGCGTATCAGGAAGGAAGGGGGAAACTGACTGTTCGGGCAAAAGCGATTATTGAACGAGGTAAAACAAAAGCGCAAATAATTATTAACGAGATTCCTTATCAGCTGAATAAAGCAAATTTAATTGAAGCAATTGCGGCATTAGTTAATGATAAGAAAATTGAAGGGATTAGTGATCTTCGCGATGAGTCGGATAAAGACGGGATAAGAATTGTTATTGAGTTAAAAAAGGAAGCGCATCCGGAGATTGTTCTTAACAATTTATATAAACATTCAAATTTAGAAACAACTTTTGGAGTTATTGCGTTAGCCTTGGTTAATCAACAGCCGAAAATTATTAATTTAAAAGAGTTTTTAACTCAGCATATAACTTTTCGTAAAGAAATTATTGTCCGAAGAACAAAGTTTGAATTGAAAAAAGCTCAATATCGCGCGCATATTCTAGAAGGACTGAAAATCGCGTTGAAGTTTTTAGAGGAAGTTATCAAAATAATTAGAAAATCAAAAACGACCCAAGAAGCAAAGTTAGGATTAATAAATAAGTTTTCCTTAACGGAAATACAGGCGCAAAGTATTTTAGAAATGCAGCTGCAGAGGTTGTGCGCGTTGGAAATTAAAAAAATAGAAGACGAATATTTAGAGGTGCTTAAAAAAATTGAGTACTACAACAGTATTCTTTTGTCCAATCAAAAACAGGAGCAAATGATTAAAGATGAATTAGATGAGTTAAAGAAAAAGTTTGCTGATCCTCGCCGGACAGAGATTGTCGCGCAAAAAGAAGAAATAGAAATAGAAGATTTAATTGTGGAAGAAGATATGGCTATTACTATAAGTGGTTCCGGGTATATAAAAAGATTGCCAATTACCAGTTATAGACAGCAGCGCAGGGGAGGCAGAGGAGTAACAGCCGCGGCCACCGGAGATCAAGATTTTATTCGTCATCTGTTTATCTCCTCTAGTAAGGATACTTTATTGATTTTTACTGAGTCAGGGAAAGTGTATCCTTTAAAAACTTACGAAGTTCCCGTGGGGTTGCGGACGTCAAAAGGGAGAGCCATTATTAATTTATTAAACTTAACAGGAAAAGAAGATATTACTACGGTGTTATCTATAAAAGAGTTTGATAAGGATAAGTTTGTTTTTATGACAACGCAAAAAGGAATGGTTAAAAGAACGTCGCTGGATTTATTTTCTAGCGTGCGAAGAAGCGGAATAGCAGCAATTAGTTTAACGAAAGATGACCAGCTTATAGGAGCGGCTGTGTGCGAGGAAGATAACGTGGCAATTTTAGCGACACAGAAAGGAGCTTCAGTAAAATTTAAAGTTACAGCTATTCGGTCCACAGGAAGAACTTCCCAGGGGGTTAGAGGAATAAGGTTGTCGAAAGGGGACAATGTTTTAGGCATGGCTTTAATTCGCGAGGCGATTAAAATGGAAGATTTATGTTTGATGACTGCGACGGAAAACGGGTTTGCTAAGAGAACAAGAGTTAATGAGTACCGTACGCAAGCTAGGGGCGGCAAAGGGATTATCAATATTAAGTTGTCTGCAAAATTAGGGGATGTTAAAGGTGTTAGTTTAGTCCGCGGTAATGATGAAATAATGTGTATTACTCAGAAAGGGGTGTTGATTCGAACTAAAATTAAGGATATCCGTGTTTCCGGCAGATCGACGCAAGGCGTAAAAATCATCAATTTAGATAAAGGTGATAAGTTAGTTACTATTGCCCGAATTATTCCTGAAGAGGAATAAAGCGATTGACAAATCTAAAATTTCCTTTAAAATTATCTGACATCTGACATCTGACATCTGACATCTGACATCTGACATCTGACAT
>Ga0180007_10001250_pt1 | contig 36061 bp, 38 predicted proteins | sample MM_PC_MetaG_FD_121122 | JGI IMG/M metagenome (GOLD analysis project Ga0180007, IMG submission 121122) | Groundwater microbial communities from the Aspo Hard Rock Laboratory (HRL) deep subsurface site, Sweden - MM_PC_MetaG | ecosystem: Environmental > Aquatic > Deep subsurface > Groundwater... | reverse complement strand
GTGTTATGTGTTCAGCCCTGAGGGTACTCTCTGTTTAAAAAGTGGTCAAGAGTAACCTCTAGCTCACCGACAATATTTTATAAACCTGCACGCCGCCCGGTGTTTCAACTTCAATCTCATCTCCTTTGCCGTGTCCCAAAAACGCACTACCTAAAGGCGACTCATTGGAAATCAATCCCTCAAAAGGATCTGCTTCTTCTGAGCCAACTATCTTAAATTTCTTATTCTCTCCTTTAATTTCCGTATCTATGCTTGAGCCGATTTCAATTATGTCTGACCCTCCTTCTTTAATAATTTCTACATTTTTCAAAATAGTTTCAATCTCCTGTCTGCGACCATGAATAAAAGACATCTCCTGTTTTGCTTCCTGATATTCAGCATTTTCTGAAAGATCGCCGAGCGCTTTGGCTGCCTCAATTTTGTCTGCGGTCTCACGCTGTCTCACGGTTTTTAATTCATGCAATTCTTCTTCAAGTTTTTTGAGTCCCTCAGGACTTAGGTAATGAACTTTGTTATTCATAGTGGTCTACGAAATTACGAATCTTATACGAAAATACGAATATCGTTTAGTAATTAGAAATTTATTATTGCACTCTTATGTTCTCGTAACTTTGAGGCTACCGCTCAATGCCTCATCTGTCAAACAAGCTCACTCGCGTTAATCTGTTCCATCAACCTGAACCTAAAGCAACAACCGCCTCATACAAACATTCTCACATCCGAATATTCCTCAGTCCTTCAGTTCTTAAGTCCTTAAGTTCTTCAGTTCCTATTCCTATACCAAGCATACAAAATATTTTGCGCAACCGGAACAGCGGTGGCCGAACCCTCTCCACCTTCTTCCAGCAGAACCGTTACCACAACCTCAGGATTTTCAAACGGAGCAAACGCGGTAAACCATGCGTGATTTTGCCTATCATTGCGCCATTGTGCTGTTCCGGTTTTCCCTGCCACTGAAATTGGAAACCCATATAAGGCGCGACCCGAACCATAGGTAACCGCTTCTCTCATGCCCATACGGACTGTTTGCACGGCCTCAGCCGGAGCAATAGATTCGAATGTTGTTTTTTGATTGTCTGATGCAGAACCAGTCAAACCATCTGTGTTGTTCTCCGGTTCTTCGGTTCCTGAGTTTTTTTGTTCTTTTACCAAATGAGGTCTAACGATAAACCCTCCGTTCGCAATCGTAGATGTAAAAGACGCGACTTGAAGCGGCGTGACCAAAAGATCTCCCTGCCCAATTGAAAGATTGTATGTATCACCGGCAAACCAACGCTCCCCTTTTGTTTTCAGCTTCCATTCTTTAGATGGAACAAAGCCAGTTGATTCTCCCGGAACATCAATTCCAGTCTTGCTGCCCAATCCCATTTTCTCCATCCACTCCGTCATCCTATCAACCCCCAATCCAACAAAACTTTCATAACCACCTCCCAAATAATAGAAAAAAGTATTAACTGACCAAGCGATTGCTGAGCGCACATTTACAGGTCCGTGTCCGCCAGCTTTCCAGTCCGGAAAAAACCATGGCCCTATGTTAATGCCGCCCACTGATAAAATAGTTGTGTTCGCCGTGATCACGCCCTCCGCCAATCCTGCTACAGATATTAGCGGTTTAATGGTTGAGCCGGCCGGATAAATCCCGGCCCACGCGCGTGGCAATAGCGGATGATTCGTATTTTCCAAAAGTCCCTGATAATCAGACACAGAGATGCTACCGGAAAAAATATTATCATCATATGCAGGCAAAGATGCAATTGCTAAAATCTCCCCGTTCCTCGGATCCATAACTATTGCCGCTCCTCGACTTACCTTGGCGATTTGCATACCGTCTGATAATGCTCGCTCGGTTTCTTTTTGCAGTTCCAGATCAATGCTCAAATTCAAATCTTTACCGTCCACCGGTTCTTTTTCTCCCACAATGGAAACTATTTTGTGACGCGCGTCAACTTCCAATAATCTTTCTCCGGGCTCACCGCGCAATAAAGTTTCATAACTTGATTCAACACCGGTTTTTCCAACACTGTCTATTTGACGATAGCCCTGCGCTCGTCTTTCATCCAACTCCTCAACTGTGATCGGACCAACGTAACCCAGTATGTGCGACAAACTTTTTATATCTTCAGAATAAACATATTTTCTCTTACTGCTTACCGCGATTTCAATGGCCGGATCATTTGCTGTTACGATTTTTAAGGACACAGCTTGTTCGTACGGAATATCACGCATTAAAACCACACCGTCAAAAGGATCAGATGAAGATTCAAAGATGTTTTCCAAATCCCCTACTGAAAAACCAATAGTGCGACCAACTTTCCCCAATAATTCAGCTCTGTCATAGTTATCAAACGGCAAAAGTCTTTCTGTTGCTCTAACATCAAACGAAGGTATATTTTCCGCTAAAGCCACGCCGTTTCGATCTCGTATAATTCCGCGTCTCGGCAAAATTACTTCCTGCCTCAACCGGTTAAGTTCAGCCAAGGCTTGATAGGATTCTCCTCTTACAATTTGCATCCAAAATGCCCTTACTGACAAAATACCCAAAAAAAGAAACAAAATCGTCAGCAAGATGGTAAAGCGTTTTGCTGGTATGGATTGGCCCGTAAACACAGGATGACCGCTGATCTTGGTAATTTCTCCTTCGTAGATCACCCCGGTTTTAATCGTTGTATCAGAAGAAAGATCAACTCCATGACCCAATCCGCCATCTGATCGCCAAGGAAACGGATTATTATCCTCCATATGTATTTAAATCTTTAGACAACTTTATTTTCATTCGACGAGTGAAAAATACCAAAAGTATGAAGCCGATCGCCACAATCGCAATGTCCCATACCAGTATAATTACGGTTGATGATAGCGGGTCTACCAATAAATTTGATTTGAATAAAACGCGCTTCAATACTTCGCCAACTGTTATCCAAATGCGATCCAATACTCTAGCAATCGCAACCAAGGATACTGTGGCGTAAATCGAACGATTGGTAAATAAGCTTTGAGATAAAAAAATTACAAACGCAATAATCAAGCTTAATCTCGCGATTGAGAAGTATCCGCCAGATACTGCAAATAAATCTAAAATAAAACCACTGAGCGCAGCAAACACAAAAGCTTCTTTGGGCTTGTTTAATACAACAAGCAAAACACTAAACGCGATGACCGGGTGTATATACAGCCAAGGTGAAGGCAATAGTGTAAAAAATGTTGCTTCTAACAAAGACACTAATATCGCGAAGATAATTGTTATAATCCATGTCTTTTTCATAATAGGTCTACGAAATTACGAACGGGGGTCTACGAAAGTACGAATCAAGACGAAATATACGAATTACTAATTATTTCCAATTTTCAATTTCCAACTTACAATTTACAAACATTTGAGGATTCATACGAACAATGTTTTAAAATTGAATTTGAGAATTGGTAATTGATAATTTATAATATTGCAACCGCACACACACCAAATACACCACCAAACCTACTGAGATCGAAGAGCCGACGGCATTAATATTAACACCAAGTCTACACTGTCTGTTTTTGCCAAAGGCTCAAGAGAGGCGTTCTTAAAAGGATCTGTTGGCTTACCCTCAACTTCATTAACCAAACCTATTGCCAGATTAGCGGGTACTTTGTCTTCAGTGCCTGCAGTCACTATTACGTCATCGGGCTCCAAAGACTCGCCCTGCGGAACAAGTGTTAATCTCGCTACGTTGTTTCCGCGCCCTTCAACAAGACCTAACAAATTTTTTCTGCCTACTGATGCTGCTGCCACACGACTGGTTCGATCAGAAATCAGAGTTACTATCGAAACTCTCTGCATTAAGCTGGTTATTTTACCCACGAAAATCCCGTCACCCACAACAACCGCCATTCCGGTTTCAACTCCGTCTTTAGCTCCTTTGTCTATCAACACACTTGCGTTGGTTGGATCAGAGCTGCGCGAAATTATTCGAGCCGGCACGTAATCAAATCCTGAATCTTGCGTAAATTTGATTAGCGCACTTAATGATTTGTTCTCTTCTTCCAAAGCACGCAACTTCACATAATCAACAGCCATAGATACAAAACGCGCTTCAAGTTCCTGATTTCTTTCTTTTAAAAATTTAAGGTCCGGAGGCCCGATTAAAGAATCACGAACGCTAAAACCTATACCGGCAAAAAAATGCGCGCCCGGCAATAATACGACGCGTGCTGCGGCTTCAATCGGCTGCAGTAATCCAGATATTTTCAAAATCGATATCAACAAAACACCAATTAATACAAATAAACCGATTTTGTTTCTTAGTAACATATGATTCGTAACAATGACAAAATCCGAATGTCAAATGACGAATGTATGAGCTGTCCTTCAGCAGGCGTAGAAACTGTTAGTACTTAATATTCCCTGAGTGAATGATGAGCTTGCCGATTTGTGAATCGAAGAACGATACCATAATTCGTCATTAGTCATTAGTGATTGGTCATTATAAATTCATATCATCCTATCTGACATCGGCATTGCCACGTCCTTCAAAAGTTTCTTATCCTCTAATAAAAGACCGGTTCCTCTCGCTACTGCAGACAGAGGATCTTCCGCCACTTTTATATTTAGACCTGTTCCATCAGCTATTGCTTGATCAAGCCCACGCAAAAGAGACCCGCCGCCGGTTAAAATAATACCGCGCCTGTAAATATCAGCCACCAATTCCGGAGGCGTAATTTCTAATATCGATTTGATATTTTCAACTATGGCTTTTACTGATCTTGCTAAGGACTCACGTATTTGACCGTCACTCACTATAATTTCTCGGGGCAATCCTGACAGAAGATCTCTGCCGCGCATTGGAACATCGATTTGATCTTTCAATGCCACTGCCGAGCCTGCTAAAATCTTCACATCTTCAGCAACACCTTCTCCCAACAAAAGGTTAAAAACGTCACGCGCGTATTGAACTATGTTGCGATTCATCTCATCTCCTGCGATTGGAATGGATTTTGCCGTTACAACTCCGTTCAATGAAATCACAGCAATTTCAGTAGTGCCTCCCCCAATATCAATAATTAAATTTCCAACAGGATCTGAGATAGGCAACCCCACTCCGATAGCGGCTGCCACAGGCTCTTCAACAATATGCACCTCATGAGCGCCTGCTGCCAACACGGCATCGCCCACGGCTTTGCGCTCAACTTCCGTAACATCCAGCGGTACCCCTATAACCACTCGAGGACGAGGCAAAAAAATGGATCTGTCTCGATGCACTCTTTCGAAGAAATATCTCAACATTTTTTCCGTTACTTCAAAGTCAGCAATGATCCCTCTTTTAAGAGGGCGCGTCACAACAACATGCGGTGGTGTTTTCCCGAGCATTGCTTTTGCCTCATGCCCCACTGCCAACAATTGTCCGTTACGCATATTCACTGCCACATAAGAAGGTTCGTTGATTGTCACTCCCCCACTCTTTGTATAAATCAAAGTATTGGCCGTCCCCAGATCAACTCCAAGGTCTTTAGAAAATTTGGAAAAAATAAATCCGAACATAATTCGGACCTATCTTAGCCATGCTGAACTCAAGTGAGCAAGCCTTTGTTTTATAAATGCCAGTAAAATGCGATGAACAATTTGTGTGCTCAAGATCTTCGGGCTGCTTCTTTTACCGAGAAAACATCATCTTACTTCTAAAATCCTATTTACCCTATCCCCTTCGTGTGGCTTGGGGTCGTTGGAGTTGACGAAAAATATCTTGCCGTCTTTTAAATAAATTTCATTAGTTGACTCAAGATCCCCGGAAACCTCATCACCGTTTAACAAATCACAGAATTCAGCAGAACGGAATTCAGTAACCCGACCGCCAATCTGTGGTTCTGTATCCTTTACATCCGAGTCAGACTGACCAAAAACTATCTTTTCGTAAAATGGCTGAATCACAACACCCAAACCAAGCTCACTTACTGATCGCTTGAGACGCAGTGAAATCCCGCTTTGGGTCATATAATATACCGAGTCTTGATCTGTAAACTCGAATGGCTGGTCCGAGGCTGCACCTCCGGAATCTTCAGTAGTAAATTTGTAAGCCCAAAAATCTCCCTGATCAAGAATTTGCATAACCTGTTCAATATATTTTTCGCACAACGCCTTATACTCTGGAGAGCCTTTAGAGAAAATGGCTGCAGCCTGATCAAACTCTTTGATAAAAACTTGCAGCCGTTTCTCTACTTCAAAGATTGCTTCCAGCTCCTGTTTTTTGTAGGTTTCTCGTTGTTTGGGTAGTTGTTCAAGCTCCTTTAAAAATTTATTTCTTCTTTGCTTTAAGTGTTCTAATACTGCGGATCCTCCAATGGCCTCGAACCTGGCCTGGTCTTCTGGACTCAAATCCGACGACGGTTCAACCTCAGTTGGATTTGCCGGTTTGTACTTTTTTGCTAAATCTTTCAGCACCCGATTTGTGCCCATACTCTCTAGCCGAGCTTGGTCTTCTGGACTCTCACCAAATGATTTTTTCTTATCCATAAATTATAAATATTAATGTAGTAATTAATACTTGCTCAAGATCTTCGAGCTTCATCTTTTACTAAAAAGAAATATTCCACAATTGCCATGCCAGCAATCATTAGCGCTACAAGCCACCATTTTAGATAATTTTGAGAAGATAAAATCAAAGCAACAACTCCCAATAAACCCAAAGCTACCCCATGCCTAAATGATATCCGAACCTCTCGTGAAATGATTTCCCTTCTACCTAACACAAGAGCTCGATACGAAAGCCCGACTATTGTAATCAACCCAATCAAGCCCATGAGCATTGTCAGATAATAAATTGAAAAACCGCTAATGCCCGCTTCAAACGGATTTGTGTTCCACATTACAAAACCCCATGCTCCCCATGAGAGAAGCGTTGCAAATGTCATTAGTAGGATATAGATGCGGAACGTCATAAATAGTATACGGTATACAGTATACAGTATGTAGTATGTATACAGATATACTCAATACTTTGTTCAGAAGCCCTTGGATCTTATATGAATTTTTTTCACATACATTCCACCGAGTTGTCTGTTGATTTCGTTTATAAATCTGGTCTGTTCAACCTGAAATTGCTGCATCGCCGCCGCAGACGTAGCTTCAAGTTTCAAACATCCATCAACAAAAGATAATGGAGTTATGTAAGCGGCTCGTTCCGCTCCCCATAAACCGATTAAAACCTTTTCAACAACCTCAAGCACCTTGCGAATTCGTAACTGATTTGCAATTCCATGCGATTTGGCAAAATTCGGAAGTATTTTTTTCAAAGGCTGCATATTAGTACTGTCATTTCGACCGAAACGGAACGCAGTGTAGTGTAGCGGAGAAATCTTTTCGGACGAGATCTCTCCGTTGCGTTTAGGAACGTTGCATTATGTTACTCCGCTTCAGTCGAGACAACAGATAGATTCGTATATTTCGTATAAGATTCGTAATTTCGTAGACCTGCCTAAAGTTTTCTGAATTCGCAAACATTCCTAAAATCGCAGTATTGGCACTTAAACTCAGATGGAGATGGAGGGAAGTTTGAAACGAGAATAGCCTGCATGCGCTCTTGTATGTCCTCCTGAAATCTATCCTTCTTTTCCCCATCCAAAAGACTTACTTCAGCCTCTTGTCCGCTCCTCGCATAAACATACGCTAACTTTTCCACTCGCATGCCTTGATTTTCCATGGCCAGCTGATAAATGCGTAATTGTTCTTTGTCCTCAGGTTTTAATTTATCCGCGCTCTTTGGCTCTCCTGTCTTATAATCATAAATCGCAACGCCTCCTGATGACAAGTTATCAATCCTATCCACACTTCCGCGAAGAGAGTGCTCTCCAACTTTCCAGTTAAAAGATTTTTCTAAAGCCATTACATCAGGTGGCATTGCATCCCATGACCCCCACATATGTTTGATAGACTGTCTCCCCTCTTTCTTATATTTATCGTAAGTGATTTTATCAGAATACCACTGATCATTCTGCGCCCAACGTTGCTCGTAAATTTCCAAAGCCTCATCCAAGCTTACTCGTAGCCTGTCCGAAGTCCGTGGTCCGGCGTCCGACGACTGTCCGAATAGATCCGCCTGTTTGGCTTTTCCGCGATCAATGTGAAACTGCAAGATGTCGTGCAAACTAAGGTGAACGGCCTGGCCGAAACTGCGATGATGCGAACCTAAAATCGGAATTCGATAAACGTGCGCGAATTTATACTGTGTAGGACAACTTCTAAACGCGGCAAGTTGCGTGAATGAAAAGCGGCGTTTTAAAGGATAGAATTTTGTATCGTCCGGCGTCTGTTGTCCGGCGTCCGACTTTTTTTGTTCTTCACCCCCTATGCCCGTTAGCCCTCCAGCCATCGGACTCGTATCCTCTTTCATTTCTACGCCAGATTGATCCAAAAACAACGATGGCTTCTTCTTACGCGTTCCACCGTAATTTGTGGCACCCGTTAAAGTAAGACTTTGCTTGGCTCGTGTCATCGCTACGTACATAAGCCTTCGCTCTTCTTCCAAATGCGTGTTTCCTTCCGGCAACTGCTCATTCACCAACCCATCCGGCAATGGAATAGCATCCGCTCTTTCGCGAGTGGGAAATCGCTGATCAACCAAAGAAACAACAAAAACATGAGCAAATTCAAGACCTTTGGCCGCGTGAACTGTCATGACCTTCACTACTTCCGGTCCGATATCCGGATCAAAATCCAGCACTCCTTGTTCGCCACTATCGATTTCCATTTTCAATTCCTCTAAAAATTCTCGCAAGCACGGCGCGTTGGTCGTGGCTTCGTAGCGCTTAATCCTGTTTGCAAACGTATTCAGAAAATTAATTTGTTCAATCTTCTCACCCTCACTTTGTTTTAAGATGTGCGCCAGCAAACCCGTCTCATGCAACACGCTTTGCAAAAACTTGAGCGGAACTTCGCTTTTAGCTAGTTCGGATAATGCCTCTACCTTGGCCACAAATGATTCAACTTTCTGAACAACATCGCTTTGTATCCCGGGCAATGTGCTGGGTCTCTTAAGCGCCTGCCACAAAGAAAGGCTTTTGCGATTTGCAAATTGAATGAATTCTGAAACATCAAGCGCACTAAACCCGAAACATTTGATATTCATAGCGCGCCACACATAGGCTGAATCGTGAACTGAGATGGAAAGATTTAAGAGCGTTATGAGATCCACGATCAGTGATTTTGAATACAATCCGCGCAATGCGTAGAACTGGTACGGAACGCTCACACGTTCGAGCTCGCCAATAAACGGCATGGCACCTTGATTTGAACGAACGAGGATCGCAAAATCGTTCCAGCTCAAATCAGAATAGTCCTGCTTCAAATCTTTAATCTGCTGCACAACTGATTCAGCTTCTTTCTCAAGCGTTTGATACCAATTCGCGCTAATATCGCCACCAGTACCAAGCACAGCGCTCAGAGCCTTGCTAAGCCCTGTATCAGCCAACTTAACCTCCAACCGGTATGGATCATTGTGCTTAATCAATCCGTACGAAACATCTAAAACCTCTTGCTTTGACCGATAATTCTGATTAAGAGCCACAGTAACAGATTCAGGAAAATCATCTCGAAACTGCAAGATGTTGGCCAGCGACGCGCCGCGAAATTTGTAAATCGCCTGATCATCATCCCCCACCACTGTTAGATTCTTGTCCGAACCTGCGAGCAGCTTAACCAACTCATACTGCGCCCAATTTGTATCTTGAAACTCATCAACCATTATTGTTTTAAATTGCTGTTGATATTGTTGAAGGATGGCCGGGCGTTCACGAAAAAGACGCAACGCTTCTATAATCAAATCTCCAAAATCAAGATAACCCTCTTCGCGTAAAATCTTACGATACGCGAAATAACAATCAGCCAACTCTTTTAAGCGCTTGCGCTCGCCGGTAACAAACTCTGTGTCCCCATTCAGCGCAACATTCTCCGCAAATTCCAGATACTGTTCCGCAGTAACTCCTTCATCTTTCGCGCGCGAGATGTGTTTAAACAACGCTGATAAAAACTTAACCGGATTACCGAGCGGACGATAATGATCGAGCGGCAAATCATCCAACCTGCGCTTTAAAAGCAGCCACGCATCAGTTTCGTTCAGTATTCGAAAGTTGTTTGGCAACCCGATTTCGAGCGCATGTTTTTCTAAAACACGCTGACAAAAACCATGAAAAGTTGAAATCCAAAAATCATAGCTACCATTTGAAATCAACTGCAAAACACGCTCCTCCATCTCTTCAGATGCTTTTTCTGTAAATGTAAGCGCCAGAATATTATCTGTTGACCATCCTTTGTCCTGCATCAGCCAAGCATAACGACGAGTAAGCACAGTGGTCTTTCCCGTGCCTGCACCAGCCACAATCAAAAGCGGCCCCTTATCATGAGTCACTGCCTTAAGCTGCGCTTCATTCAATCCCTCAAGTATTGTGGACATGCAAAGAGATTAACTCATGCACACACATGAGTCCACAACTATGCACCTACAATAAAACCCGGAATGACCTCCACCGAATTCCACCACACTGCACACAAGGTTTCCGGGAATAAAAACTATTGTTTAACAATCTAAAAAACACATAAATCAAAAAACCCAGAAAAATTGTCCGATAGGTACATTTTTCTGGGTTGATTTTTTTACTATAACTAGCGAAACTTGACAAAGTTGGAAAAATACGGCAGCTGTATATATAGGGGGTATGAAAAGAAAAACAAAAGATAAAATCAGAAATTTGAGTACAATGCTCTATGATGTGCTTGGAACGGGTGCCTTAGTAACGGTTGTGGGTTTGCTTTCACAGGGACGAACTGCCGACAAGCTGTTTAAATGTTTCGCCGGATATAGTGTATGGAGAATAAAACAAATGTTGCGAGAGCAAAAATTATTAGGTTATATAGAATACGATGAAGAAGATGAACATTCTAGAATATGTCTAACAAATAAGGGTTTTACTCGTACTGCGAAAAATAAATTACAGAATGTAAAAGCTATAAAATGGGATTATTTCTGGAGACTGGTTTGTTTCGACATTCCGGAAAAGAATGGTTCGCGCAGAAAATTTCAACGCATGTTAAAAAATTCCGGCTTCTTTAGGCTTCAAAAAAGTCTTTATGTGTATCCACACGATTGTAAAACAGAGGTACTGAGCTTAGCATCCAGCATTAGAGCTTCGTCATATGTAGATGTCTACACAGTTCCTAACTTGGGGCGCCGAGAACAAGAAGTTAGAAAATTTTATTTATATCGACAATTAGAGACTAAGTAACAACCCAGAAAAATTGTCTGATAGGTACATTTTTCTGGGCTTGTGTGGGCTTGTGTGCAGTTGGAATTGCCTACAAACTGATATGTTTCAAATCGAATTTTTAAATATTCCAAAACTAATATATAGCCAAAAAATTATTTCTGTACCTTACCCCAGGCTACGATTAATGCATGCACTTGCTGCCATGATTTTACGGATTTTGGAATGGCAAGCGAACAAAATTCCTGCGCTTCATCATACGAACAATTCTTCCAACTTTCGGATCCAGTTAGTAAGACCAGCAAGCGACGCGTGTAAGTATCTATAACAAAATTCGGAAGTTCCAGGCCGTAAAGCAAAATCGTATCCGCGGTTTCAGGTCCAACGCCCCAAATGGAAAGCAGTCTATCTCGCGCTCTCTTATCTTTTTTAAGTTCGGAAATATGACCGCCGCATTCATCAACCACAAATTTGGAAAGTCCACACAGCTTCTTTGTTTTTTGTTTGTAATATCCAGAAGGATGAACGCAGCGCTCTAAGGTTCGAATGTTGGATTTGAGAATAGCGAACGGATCAACGAGCTTTTTGTCAGCAAGTCTTGCGAGCGCCTTTTCTACATTTTGCCAAGCTGTATTTTGTGTGAGGATTGCTCCAAGTGCTACCTCAAAAGCATGATCTTCAATATCTAAAATACGAGGCCACCAATTCTGGGGCCCGTATTCTTTGTCTAGTTCACGTATTTTTTCCCGGAATAGATCCCCATCATTAATCCAGGTACTCAAATGAGACATCTGCGTTTTCATCAAGTTTTGCCAATACCAGTTTAATTTCCAGCTCAGGATATTTTGCTTTTAAAATATCTCGCCCTTTATTAAGATCTGCCAAATGCCGTTCGTGCTCTGCCTCAATAGATTCAAATGCGCTTGATCCACCGTACGCGCCGCAATCCAAATGATGCATTAGAATGAGATGTTTAATCTGATGCAAATCATGAGACAATCCAATCTGTTTCAAAACAAACTCTTTTTCAGATATTGGCGCATCCGGATCTGAGACGCTTTTCATTGCACCGGCTATTGAAACCAAATCACAATCTCCTGTTAAATTATTTTGATCCAAAAATCCACGAATACCTTTCATGAAACGGAAGTCCATACAGTGAACTAAAAGTGATTTGCAATGAGACATATGTTTAGAAGCTGGAAGCTGGAAGCTGGATGTTAGAAGTTAGAAGTTGGATTACTGTAACGCTTGATCATTCAATCTGCAAGCAAGAAAAAACCGGGAGCTAGAGCTCGCCGGTTTGAATGGATGAAGCATCGGGGGCTAGACGCTAGCCTGCGCCTGATCGGTTACATGTTGGTTCGAAGAGTCGAACACTCGATCCATTCCTAGAATGCGCTTGTCATCCACTCTCGCGATAAATCCCAGAACAGTGAGCTGTGGGAAATGACCTCTCAAGATTCTAGCAGAGGCGACAATGTCCTCAAGCAACACTCTTCGCTCGTGAGCCGTGGATTCGAACTGAATGTTCTGATCAGCCGCGTATCCTCCACACTGTTCGTGCTGAATCAGCACGATAGTTTCTGGGCTGTGCATGCTAACCGAAGCCCCCAGATCTTCGATCACAATCATCTTACGAGTGAGCGTCTGACGAACCAGACGGTGACACGCGCCAGGCAATGTAAGAGGGTCATAAAAACCATAGCCTGGGTCCTTACCTTGTCTGAACTCATCTACCATACATTTGTGAAGATCCCACGCTCCGTGAAGTCGAAAATCAATGCAAGTCAGCACTGTGAGCTGACATCCGTGTATGATCCTGTTCTGCAAATCCGTCATTCTCTCCTCCTGTCTCAGATGAAATGTACGAAGGCAAACAGACTATCATTACCAAAAGTTTCGGTCAAGAACGAAGCCTTTCCATTAATCCAAGATAAAATTTCAGATTCATCAAAGTGGCAAGACGCTGCCCTAAAACCTCCTCCACTGTAAATAAATGACGAAGATACGCGTACGAATAACGACTTAACTCTTTAGATATCGGGTCGTCATCGTTTGGATATGCTAGCGTAGCTTCATCGAATTTCCACTTCTCGTTTGTAATATGAATGGATTCAAAAAAATCAGGCTTAGATAAATCATCGTGCACAAATCTATAAATCAAACCATGGCGCGCGTTTCTCGTTGGAATAACGCAATCAAACATATCAATTCCGTTTTTCACATACGCAACAATTTCATCGGGTTTTCCCCCGCCCATAAAATAACGCGGCTTATCTTTTGGTAAAACTTCATCCAAAGCCTTAATAACTTCAAGCGCCTGTTCAAACGGTTCACCCACGGATAGACCCCCGATTGCATATCCGTCAAAACCAATCTTCATCAAATCCTGCGCATGTTTGATACGAAGATCAATGTCCGTACCTCCTTGAACGATCCCAAACAATTGAGCACCAAAATTGTTCGATGCGTCTCTCCCCTTTTCAAAAGCAGCCTTAGAACGTTCAGCCCAGCGAGTTGTGCGCTCCACAGATTTTTTAAGATCTGTGAGCGACATATCCGGCGGAGTACATTCATCTAAAACCATTACTATGTCACTTCCCAACGTTTGTTGAATTTCAATTGAAAGTTCCGGAGTAAGCAAATGTCGCGATCCATCAATATGAGATGCAAATTTAACACCTTCTTCTGTCAGCTTTCTTATCTTTGCCAAAGAAAATACCTGGTAACCTCCGGAATCCGTGAGTAATGCTCCGTCCCAATCCATAAACTTATGCAATCCGCCAAAATGCTTAATCACGTCCATGCCGGGTCGCAAATACAAATGATACGTATTTGACAAAATTATCGGACTACCAAGGCGTTCTATATCAAAACTCGAAAGCGTCTTAACCGCTCCCTTTGTTGCTATTGGCATGAAAAACGGAGTTTTTAGTTCGCCGTGTGGAGTTTTTAATACTTTCATGGAGGTCTACTAAATTACTTGCCTACCGACAGGCAGGCGAATCTTATACGAATATATTACGAGTTACGAGTTACGCGTTACGAGTTACGCGTTACGAGTTATGTGTTATGTGTTACGTGATTATTGCAGCTCGTCCTTCTTCTCTCGCATAAATGAAAACCACTCTTCCAGAACTGTGAGAAATATCTTAAACGGTGCTTCAAACAAAAAGTCAAAAATAAATACAAACACGTTAAATCTGCTAATTCCGCGAGACAACCACTGTCCAGCGCGTAAAATCGGCAAAGACAAGAAATCGGCCAGCACAGACCAGGTTCTCTGTCTTCCTTCCACAACAACCACTTCTCGAGCTGTCATGCGTAAACGGAAACCGAAAAAACTCACAATACACAAGAAGAAAATAAAGATAACAATCGAAATTCCGGTAAAATCTATGGCGCGCAAAATGCTGTATATCAAACCGAATGAAAGCAGAAACGTTGCGGCGTAAGTAATGGTAAACCAAAATCTCTTTGTGCCTGTTCGTTGTTTTGGCGCGCGAATTTCGCCCACAACAATAGGTTCTTCGTCCAACAACTTTTTCACACCGTCTTTAAGTTTCTGCGTATTTGCCTGACCGGGCACCTTGATAAGCAGCCCAACCAAAAACATGAGGGCGGGAGGGAACAATAGATTAACCGCCAGTGCAAGCCGATTGATATCTTCATACCACAACCATTCCAACGGCACCTCAACCAACAACGCCACGAGCATTTTAGTAAGAAACAAATAAATAATTGCCCGAACCGTACCGCGACGGAGCTTCGTTTTCGCGCGCTTATATCTCTCTTCAGCCTTACGCGCAATTTTGATCGCAAGATCTTCCGGCTTCATCAAAAGCTCTTCAATTTCTTCGGGTTTTTCTTTTAGGACATCGCGAAGGATTCCAAGGGAAACTGCCCATGGCTTAACAATACGCAAAAACTTTTGTGAAAGCGGATGGCGCAATCTAAGTTTGATTCTTCGCTCCAAAGCCACCAGACGCTCTGCAATGGGACGAGGATTTTCAAGCCATTCTTGTGGATGCATCCATTCCGGAAGATAAGCACGCAGGAGTTTATATCCCAGCATGTCACTATCCGCCTTTATAAGCGCGCGATAACACGCTATGTAAACCTGAAGATGAAGCTCTGTCTCGCTCAAATCCAATCCCCTCACCCGAACGACGGGCAATAATCTTTCATATAAAAAAGTTATGAGCGCTTTTTCCTCTGAAGCATCCACAAGGATTTCTTCAATCTCAACCGCGATAAGGCCGCGCATCCAGTTCAAATGTTTTTCCGGACCCGCCTTAACTTTTGACAGCGCTAAGTATTTTTTGATTGGAAGAGAAACTTTGTTGATTATAGCCTCATCCAAAATGCCATTTGCCAGATAACGAGCACCGATCAACTCTTTCACCAGTCTATCTGCGATAAGGTCCGGATTGCTCTCCAGCATTAGCTGTCTTTTTAGAATTCTAGAAATCGCAGCTTTACGAATCAAATGTTCATCCTTATAATCAACAACATTACGGATCTTTTCGTAAAGAAATGCAAAACGGCTGACCGTGTGGTCAACTGTTATGCGCGCACCCTGTTCTTCCGCTAAATTATGGGGGTTTGAGCGCAGAATGCTTAATATTTGAGCTGTATATTTGGGATAAAATGGCTCCATAATAACGAGCTGCAGCCTACCTTATTTTACACTTTTTGACCAGTCTTGAAGTCACATTGTCACATATCACGAAACACACAGCACATAACACAATTTCCAATTCTCAATTTTCAAGTCTCAATTCTCAAACGTTTGGAAATTGGAAGTTGGAAATTATTCATATATATTAGTATAAAATTCGTAATTCGTAGACCCTTATGCCCTTACTTCCAATCATTATTGCTGTACTAGTCTTAATCGTTGCTATCACAATTTATCACTTGCTGCCGGCAATCATTGATTATGAAATGACTTTTTTGTGGGCGGTTGGAATTTTCTTTATTTTTTATATTGGCGCGGCCATTTATCTTACACATGTAGTTCCCTCGTTTTAGATCAAAACAATCTCCTACCTGTCATTTCGACCCTAGCCCCGAAAGCTTTCGGGGCGGAGCGGAGAAATCTTTCTTTCTGTCATCCCCCCGATAGCTATCGGGGGGATCCAGTTCCAAACGAGATCTCTCCGCGTTGGTCGAGATGACAAAAAGGAGATTGACCCAAGAGGGGAATTTGTAATTTATATTTTATCACTCTCCGAGCGGATTATATCCGTTCGCAACCTCTTCTCCGTCCGAATATCCATCTCCGTCCGTATCGGCTTTTAACGGATCGGTTTTATATTTACTCAACTCATCCGCATCTGTCAGTCCGTCACCATCAGAGTCGTTCGAAAGTGGGTCATAACCGTTAGCAATCTCTTCACTATCTGAGTAGCCATCACCATCTGTGTCGGCGTTGTATGGATCTGTTCCCAATTCTTCTTCTCGAACATCAGTCAAACCATCGCCATCAGAATCTCTGAGCGGACAAACTAAGCCGTCTCCTGCCGCGCTCGCCACATAACCCAATATATTCAAACTGTCGCTCGGATGCGTTACGGACTTTTCAGAAGTCTTAGCGTCAAATTGAGCTTTGTTTCCGCTGGTCACGTCGTCACCAAATGAATAATTGATATAAAACGCGTCTGAGATATCGTCAATCTTCTTATTCCAATTTGATCCGTACAATTCGATAGCCAGCTCTTCGGTCTGTACCCAGTGCAGTTCGCCTCCTTTGAGTACCGTATACACTTTCGGATCTGTCAGAAACTTTACCATCTTCAGACCTGGGCGATATGTGATGTTTTTTCCAAGAGGAATCACTGCCAATTTATCCGCCGGAATGATCTTCACGCCATCAAAACCGCAATACCAAGTGAAGTAAGCTTTTGAGTTCGGGAAGGCGTGGCGTTTTCCATCTCCTCCAAGATAATAAACCGCAGAATCACCCTGAGTCTCAGCATTGCCGTCATCTGGTAGTTTCACCAAATCATGTACGGCAAAGCCCAAATTCGTGAGCTCGGCAACACTGCCCTGAAGAATTTCTTCCGGAGTTTGTTCAAATCCCATTGCACCGTCTGCAGAACCTTCGCCACCTCCCCCGCTGCCTCCGCCGCCTGGTTGTATTGTAGCAGATGAATAAACCAGGCTTGTGGTATCGGAATCCGTGTCCGCAGAATCCTGATTGTCCGTGTAACTTGTCGAACCCGTTCCGCTGGCTGTGATTTCAATCTGATTATTACCCGTGGTCACTGAATTAGATGTTACAACATTAATCGCAGATGAGTTACGGAAAATTCCCGTAGCTGCGCCGGTTTCAGTTAACGTTAAGGTCTCTGTGTCACTGCCGCCAGCTGCGTTTACAGTAACTGTTACTGTCATAGTCTCAACCGATGTACCGTCTAAGTTACGATTTGAATCGTTTACGGTCACGTAAAGAGTTCCAGCCGTTGTTATTGATGAAACTTCACTACCACCACTATCCGTAATCAATACTGTGCCCGGATGTATGATTCTGCCGCTCGCGCTCGAAGTAACATTGCCTAAATTTGAATAAGTATTCGTGGCTGAGAAAACCGTACTATTAATATCGAACGTGCCTGCCGTAACAGTGAATGCGTTAGTTGTTGTAGCATTCTCCAAAATATCAATAGTATTGCCGGAATTATTTATGGTCAGATTGTAAAAACCCAAAGTATTGAAAGCACCTGCCGTAATTGTCTGAGCTGAAGTTCCGTTCATGGTTATGGTTCCGGTGCCGGGAGTAAAGGCGCCTGAATAAATAACTCCAAAATCTCCGGCCACACTTGTATCCTTACTATTCGCATCCCAAGTGCCGCCTCGGATATAGAAATCATTCGAAATGGTCATATCTGCAACCTGCGTAGCTGTACCACCGCCCTGGTTAGATGTCAGATTATAAAACCCAGTGGAACTCACACTCTGTGCACCTGAGCCATCTAACTCAACAGTACCTGTACTTGGAGTAAAAATACCTCCGTTTTCGATAAAATCACCGCCCACAAAAAATGAATAAGAGCTCAGAGAGAGGCCACCGCTCGTTAAAATGAAATCATTCGTAGATGTGGTGTTGCTAAAAAAGGTTGCTGTATTCGAGCTTTTGTTAACTTCAAAGTTATATAAGAATGATGACGCATCTATTGGGAAATAAATTGACTGAGCACTGCCGCCTGCCAATGACAACTTACCTATTCCTCCATTAATCACACCACCTGTCATGGTTGCACTATCTTGAAGTTCCAAGGTTCCAGCACGCATATTTATGGTTCCAGCACCTATAAGATTGAATTGCCCCACAGCAGTGGTTGTTCCTGATCCAATATCTAATTCTGACGAGTTGTTTACTTGGAAAGTACCACTTACCGTTATGTCACCTGAATTAGTGCTTAACTTTCCTGAGTTGTTTACATTAGTTATTGAGCTAAAGATAAAGTTACCGCTTGTCGAAGTTACTGTACCTGTCTCGATATTAACAGTCTCGCTAACCGTAAGGTTTTTATCATCAGCATCCAGTGTTCCGGAATAAAGATTAAATGTATTTGCTACTGCTGTGCTTATTTGCAAAGTAGCTGTGCCGCTCGGTTTATTTACACGTAAATGCAAGAAGTTGGCAGACCTAATCAATTGATCTCCTGAGCCATTAAGAATAATAACGCTAGTATCACTACCAGCTATGCTATAACTCCAATCTGCACCAGCATCAATAATAAAATCTCCGGCGATTGCCATTGTGCTAGTAGCTTCAACAACATCATGACTTGCCGATCCTGAAAAAACATGAAAATCACCTGTAGTAGTTACGCTGCCGCTAATATTTATAGATCCAATTACACCGTCACGATAAACATATAGATCGTTAAAGCTGAACGCTACAGTAGATGCTGTGTTTGGAAACCAAAAGATCGAACTGTCGCCATCAATCACAATTACAGCTTTACCTGAGCCGCCATAATACTGAACACCTCTAAAGTCTCCATCTGCCTGTAATTCCAGTGTGCCGGATCTATTATAAATCGTTGTGCCACTATCTGTTGCTGTAAAATAACCGTAAATCGTTGTTGTGCCAGAACCGATATCCAAGGCAGCATCACTAAGCAAATCAAGGGTTGAGGAAACATTTATACCACCCTCCAAAGTACCAAGACTCGCTCCAGCGCCCTGGCTGCCTACTACTAAAGTTGAGCCAAAGCCCAAATTGCCGCTTGTTGAAGTAACCATGCCACCCGTATAAATCACAGATGTAGAGCTGGCCGTTAGATCAAAAGTCACCGCATCCAAAGTACCTGTCACGTGCAACTGGCTAATTGATATAGGGGCAGACAAAGAAGTGGAGGTACTTGCTGGGATAAATACACTATCGCCGTTTACGGGAACATGTCCACAATCCCAGTTACCCGCTGTATTAAAGTCATTATCTCCATTACTGGAAAATGTACAGTCTGCCGCGTGAATTACGGGTGCGCCTAGACTGAGATATAGGAGCGCAAAAATTGCCGAAGTAAAGATTATGAAAAACCTACGTGAGGTTTGAGTTATAGCATGGTACATATGAGGGCAATTATAACACTCAATGCACAACGAATCTATATGTCAAAAAAACAGCCCGGAATAGGCTGTTTTTTATGTTCGAATTACAAGTCCCGAATCATCTTTTGCATTTGTCGCGCTACTTTATCTTTATCCTTTTCCTCTCCGCTTTCCAAACCTTTTTGAATTGATGCCTGGATTTTTAAAACTTGTTTAAAAAAATCCGGAGTTATCTTACCCTGCTCTTCTAGCATTGCTACCTGCTCATTCGTAAGCATTACTACGAATTTCTTGAGCTGCAACTTTTCTTCATCCGTAAAATCATCCATTGAACTTATTTTTACTGAGATATCAAATGATGACATATTTTTTAGTTATCGAACATTAATCTCTTGAATCTTAAAGCTGATTATTAATTTCGTGTATTCTTTCACTAACTTTTTTCGCTTCAGCTGATTCTATTCCGCTCTTGGTTAATTCATCATATTCAACCACAAGCTTATCAAGTTCTTTTCTAAGTTCTTTTTCTTCAGGTGAGAGTTTGCGAATTTTCAAATCTTCTTCACCGCCTAATTCCAGCTCTCCACCAGGTCTGTGCGGTCCCTTTTCACTTCCACCAGTCATGGCTGGTGCGTTTTCAGGACTGACAGATGTACCTGTTCCACCTTTGTCTTCCATCATTTGTTTGCCCAAAATACCAGAGCCCATAGCCATCATCATCCCGATTATAATTGTTTTTTTGCCTGTTGTGGAAGAAACGTACTCTTTTATACGGCTCATAAACCCGTCTGTGTCTTTTTCTTTTTTCGCGGTCTTTTCTATAAATGCTTGAGCTGCCGCTTGTTCAACAGCCAGTTCCCCTCCTTGTTCCGGAGCTTCGAATCGTGACATATATATATTAGAATTAAGGATTATATTGCATTAAGTGTATACACGCCCCACCTAAGGGTCAAGCAATACAGAGCTCTTGATCTATTCGCAATTCTCATCTATCATTACTCCGCAAAACTTATTTGGAGAGGTCACATAGCGGTCTAGTGTACTTGCTTGGAAAGCAAGCGTCCTGTCAAAAGGACCGAGGGTTCGAATCCCTCCCTCTCCGCCACGTAAAACGCTCAGCAAAACGCTGAGTGTTTTGTCTTGCGTCACGTGGCACAGCCAAAAAAGGGGTTCAAATGCTTTAAGGGGTCTGACCCCGGACCCATGGATACTTTCCACGCTGTCTTTGTTCGTTGTACTGTTGAGGGGATCCAAAATCCAACTTCAGATTCTAACATAATTTTTATAAACAAACAGAAAGTTCTCGATCGGTACATTTTTGTTGGTGTTAAGATTGTTTTACGTAAGATGGATACTGATCAATGTTTTTAATGATTTATCTCCGGTTACATTTTTTTAAGAATTTGGATCAAATATCCGAAAACCAACAGAAAGTTCTCTATCGAGACATTTTGGTGGGTATTTTTGTTTAATAATCGCTTTGCCGAATGACATAAAAAATCAAAAGAAGCGCGACAACCACGCTTCTCGATCTGTACGCAGGCTAAAGACCTGTGGCTACATTTTTTTTACAAATTGATCTCTGATTCTATAATAGCTTTCAATGTTTCGTAAGGAACCGCTCCTTCGACCAATTGTCCATTTATGAACGTTGCCGGTGTCCCGCCAACTCCGGCAGCACTACCCTCTTGCAAATCTTGCATAACCTTTGCCGCTGTTTCACCGGAATCTAAACAATTATCAAACTTGCTGCCATCCATACCCATCGCACGGGCCGCTTTCTTCCATTCATCTTCGGACATTGTTCCGCTTTCGTTAGCTGCAAAAATCTTATCATGCATCTCCCAGAACTTACCCTGCTTAGCTGCACACTCAGAAGCCTCTGCCGCTTTTTGCGCTTCAGCATGGAAGGACAATGGGAAGTGTCGATAAACTAAACGAACATCATTTGGAAAATCTAACATGACTTGATCCATAGATGTATTGTGTCTAGCGCAAAACGGACACTCAAAATCCGAATATTCAATTAATGTAACTTTTGCATTTGTTGCGCCCTTGATGTTATCCACACTCGCATCAACTTCTTTTACCGGTAGTGCCGGAATTTCATCTGGAATTATCGGATCAGCTGTTGGCTGTGCGGCGACTGCTACCTGTGCGTTACCCGAACCCGGATTAAGCAACGGCAGCGTTTTGCCCGTGAGCAATGCGCCCAATATAAGCGCGAGTACAAGTGTTGTTATAGATGATATACCGACGAAAAGCCCTAGAAAAAACATGACCTTGGGATTATCGCCGAACGCACCTTTTGTGCCTTGTTGTTCAAACATATATTTGGGTTCGGAGTCCGCAGTCCGAAGCCCGCAGTCCGAGATTTGATATTTAATAAAATGATTTATGAATTTGGAAATAATATACTGTCTACCGGCTACTGTCCACCGACTGCTAATCTACTGTTAAAAGCGTTTGTATCTCACGATCCCAAACATCGTTATCAAGAGCACCGGTTAAAATTTTATTATTAAAGAAAAAGGATGGTGTCGCTCCAATTCCCACGCGCTGCCCTTCTCTCAAATCATCCATAATCTTGTTTTGGTAACTCTCTTCTGTGGTGCAGGCTGCAAAATCATCACCATTCAAACCAAGCGCATCCGCGTACGAAAGAAACTTATCATTTGGCTCAGGCAAATTTTTCCACGTATCCTGATCATCAAACAATCTTGTGCGGTACTCCCAGAACTTACCCTGCTCTTCAGCGCAGCGAGCCGCATTAGCAGCCGACAATGCATTACGATGAATGGCCTGAATGGGATAATCATTCCACACGAAACGCACCTCATCTCCATATGTATCAATGGCATAATTCAGTCCATCTTCCGCCATCCTGCACGCCGGACATTGAAAATCACTGAAAATCCTCACCACGGCGGTTGATTCACCCGGTCCGAAAGTTGGATCGTTGTCATCATTAAAATCAAGAACCTTGGGGCCGAGTGAACTTGAAATCGCCCAAATCAAGCCGCTGATGATAAATACGCCCAGAACAATGGCGATCAAAAGAAAGGCTTTCTGCGTTTGATTAGCATCAGGCATATGTTATGTGTTACGTGTTATGTGTTACGTGAAGTTTGATTTTACACTACGTAGCGCTCTTACCACAAGCCACACTCCAAGTGCTGTTGTTGCGATCAAAATCCACTGCGTAGACGTGAGGCCCGCCCATCTTGTGTCGATAATTCTCAAAAAATCCAACAGGAAACGCGATATGCCATATAAAACGAGGAATGAACCAAACCAGAAACCTTTATTTTGTCCGGCGTCCGGTGTCTGGTGTCCGGCGTTAATACTTCTATCCATAATTAGAAATATGATACCGATCAATAATCCTAGCATCGATAGATACAATCCAAGATCGTGTCGCATGAATCCGTCCGGATATTTTACAGCTCCGAAGAAGAATGTAGTCACTCCAGGATGATCGTGAATAAAGAAACATCCAAGTCGTCCAATAAAACATCCCCATGGCAATCCCCAGATCAAACTATCCGCGTATTTCAAAAAATTCAACTTGCGTTTGCGTACGAACCACCACACCGCCAATGCCGCTCCCAAAAATCCACCCATGATTGCAAACCCGGGATTAAAAGGGTTCACAATATCCATTGGATTCGCGAAATAATAGGCAGGTTCGTAAAACAAAACGTGGAAAATTCGTGAGCCGATTATGGCTGAAACAAAAATCCAGAAAGCCATGTCCCAAACAATTTTCGGATCCAAGCCCTGTGACTTTGCGCGACGAGAGGAGATGTAGGCACCCACCAAAAATCCAAGCGCAACCAAAGTACCCCACACTTGAATGGTAATAGGGCCGATGTTAAATGAATGTAGTTCAAACCATGGGATCATATTTATTCTGTCATTCCCGACCCCGATCGGGAATCCATATATAAATGTCATTGCGAGGGCAGTGCGGCAATCTTTCAGAAAGATCGCCACGTCGCTTCACTCCTCGCGATGACAACAATGGATCCCCGGTTCAAGCCCGAAGATGACAAGTTAAAGTAAATTCAATATCTTAAGTGCTCGTTCAAATTCATCCAATGCTTTGTTAGCCTGCCTCTTTCCTAAATTAAAAGAAGATTCGTGCACCAACTGATTTCGCAATTTATGCGCCCACCAAACACTGCGCAGTTTCGGATACTTATAGCATGCAACCTTAAGCCGCTCACCCAAAGTACTCCCGGGCATAGTCATGGATTTCAATGCTGAATCTAATAAATTATCCGCCTCCATCACAGCAAGCTTAGCGCCCATAACTCCATCCTGACTTGTTTTTCGGATAATCAACCAACGCTCCTGCACCTGCTCACGCGTCATGCCATACATCTCAGGTCGCGTAAACAAACGCTTAATCTTATAAACAGCAAAAGCAACTGCGAAGAGAATTGCGAGCGCGAAAATAAAATAAATAATCAACAAAGTGTTAGTGCTCATATCTCTTGGCTATTGCCAATAATTCATCTTCTTTAAACCAATTTCCAATCAGATGCAAACCAACAGGCAAGTCATCTGACTCACCGCATGGAATGGAGATCGCCGGCAACCCGGCAACGTTCGCGCCAACTGTAAACACATCTTCCAAATACATTGCCAGGGGATCATCAGTCTTCTCCCCTATTTTAAACGCTGTGGTCGGAGCAGTTGGAGTTACAAGCGCATCAACATCACGAAACGCAGCTTCATATCCTGTGTGAATCAACTTTTGCACTTTCTTAGCTTGCACGTAATATGCGTCATAATAACCTTTGCTCAACGCGTAAGTTCCAAGCAAAATTCGGCGCCTCACTTCTGCACCCAAACCTTTCACGCGCGTCTTTGCGTAAGTTTCAAACAAAGATAAATCCTTTTCTCGCAATCCGTAGCGCATGCCATCAAAACGCGACAAATTCGCAGACACTTCACACGGCATAACAAGATAATAAACTGCCAGAGCTTCATCTGTGTATGGAAGATCAACCTCCTTAATTTCAGCGCCAGCTTCTTCTAGCTTTTTGATCGCAGCTTGGACCTGGCTTCGAACTCCGCCATCAATCCCCTTTTCTGCCCAAGCTTGCCGCGGCATTCCAATTCGAACACCTTTCAAATCTTGCTTCCATGCTGGCTTAAAATCCGCCACGTCAGCTGTGGTTTGATCTTTATGATCCTGCCCTTGAATACAAGACAAGACGAGCGCGGCATCTTCCACGCTTTTAGTTAACGGACCGATTTGATCCAAAGATGAAGCCATCGCGATCAGTCCGTAACGAGATACGCGACCGTACGTTGGTTTCAGTCCGACAACACCGCACAAAGATGCGGGCTGTCTGATTGACCCGCCCGTATCCGATCCGAGCGCCGCCAAACACATATTATCCGCAACTGCTGCCGCACTTCCTCCGGATGAGCCACCCGGAACTCGCTTTGTATCATGAGGATTTTTTGTGACGCCATACGCAGAATGTTCAGTCGAAGATCCCATGGCAAATTCATCCATGTTCGTACGTCCCAAAATCACCGCACCCTGATCGACAAGTTTGCGCACAACCGTACCCGAATAAGCTGCGGTGTAGTTTTCCAAGATCTTGGATCCGGCAGAGCATCTCTTTCCCTGTAACATTAGATTATCTTTGAGCGCAACAGGAATTCCGTCTAAAGGACTGAGGCCTGCCCCGTGCCCCGCTGCAGGGTTTACGGGGAGCGCATCTTTCCTTCGAACATCAGATTTATCAGCAGCTTTGAGCGCATCATCTTCGTAAACATCCAAAAATGCATGGATCTCGCCATCTTTCGCTCGAATCTGATCCAAGCACGCTTGTGTAATTTCGCGACTCGAAACTTCCCCTTTATCCAAAAGTTCGCGCGCTTTTTTGATTGTTAATTCATTTAGTTTCATTTTGATTCTGTCGTGTACTATTTTGTCATCTCGACCGAAGCGGAGAGATCTTTTGCACCTGTCATCTCGACCGAAGCGGAGAGATCTTTTGCACCTGTCATCTCGACCGAAGCGGAGAGATCTTTCTGGAAGATTTCTCCATTCCGCTACGCTTCAGTCGAAATGACAGACAGGTTTCATTTCTTTGGTTTTTCAAATACCGGTGGAACTTGCAGAAGATCATCTTTCTTTTCCGGAAAATTCTCCAATATCAAATCTCGCACTTCATAGTCGCACTCCACAACTTCGTCCGCTCGCCAACCTTTGGCTTTTGCCGGCATTGTTTGCATCTCCACTTTTCTGGTATCAATTTTCTGCAGCCTCTCCACCCATTCCAAAATCGATCCAAGCTCCTTTTCAGTTTGCTTGATTTCCTTATCAGTAAGCTGCAATCGCGATAAATCAGCTAAATGAATAATGTCTTTATCTGTAATAGGCATAACTAGTAGATATTACCCTAAAAAGTGGGTTAAGGTCTAGCTTGACATTTAGTTCAATTTCTGTTATTTTTTAATCACTAGCGGGCCCATCCTACGGGCTACATCTGGGTGTCACTTAAATACGGATCTCTACATAGATCCGTATTTTTGTTATGCTTAGTTTCGCTTGGGTCTGTCCTGGGCCCGTAGGGTTAACGGTTAGACCCGCTGGCTTTGACACCCAGAAGTAGGGGCTCGAATCCCCTCGGGTCCAGACCCAGGCAAGACTACCTGCCAACCTTCAAGTACATCCTGTAGCTCTGCTCGGCAATCCTCAAGATTCTTTGCATTAGCCCACACACCATCAAGTCCTGGTATTTCGCCAAAATATGTATTGTCATCCAAAATCTTATAGCGTGCCTTCTTTAAATTTTTTGCAATAAATTCACTTAACATAGATATAAATCAACACAAGCGCCCTTTCTGCTCAATGTTCTTTGTATTAATAAGATATTACCTTATAAGAGGGGTTAAGGTCTAGAATGTCATATTTCTGTTATGTTTTGTTTATAAATGGTAACGTGGCTGCATGTTAACTGAGACCATCCAAGCAATTCTAATTCCGCAGGAATTATTTCAATTAATCACATTCCATGGGGATTTTATATACAGATGGCAAACACTTATCGGGTCTTTCCTTGGTCCTTTTTTAGCAGTGGCGCTTACTGTTGTTGGTTTTATGCTAAAGGGTAAATACCAAAGATGGAAAGAGCGGAAAGAAGCTATAAGATTTGCTGAAATCTCTTTCGCACAAACCATAAATCATCTTATGAGTTCAATAATCGAACTCGAAGGATTTATTGAAAGAGTTACACTGCAAATAAAAGAAATAACAGAAGTAAATGATTCAATAGCATATGCGAGACAGTATACCAACTACCCACCTTTAGCTGATGTATATTTCGATAAAGACATAATAAAAATGAAATTTAAAAGTTATTACTTGCATAACAAAATTTTAATCATTGATCATGCAGCCAGACTAATAAACAGTGCAATGTATCAATTTGGGATCGACTATGAGAAACTACTAAAAAACAATCAAATCTTAGCAGAAAAGATGCATCCCGAACCTCAGCGCATAGCATATGTTCAAAACTTAAATAGCTATACTAATATGGTTGAGGGTTTCTTGAAGGCGCATAAAGAAAAAACTATCTTCTATATCCTACAGGCGAAAGTTTATAATTTAAAATTGATGAACAAGCACTTCAGAACCTTATGGAAATATGAAAAATCCGATTTAAGATATTTTAGAAATAAACAAAAAATAAAAGAATATAATTTGAGTCTAGATGCAGTTAAACGTATTGACGACTTGATGAAAGAAGATACTGAAAAACTATTTACCGAAATGAAAGAACGGGCTGTAAAATCTTAAAGATAAAAAAAGACCACCGATTATTCGATGATCTTGATATCAGGAAATCTTTTTCCTGTAATAAAAGTATTGAGCGAAAAGAACGATGAAAAGTGCTGCTCCAATAACGTCAGGCACAATCAGGTACCATGACTTTATTGTAAACCCGTAATACAGCCGTGACGCATACGTACCAAATGGAAGTAGTAGCATCAAAAAGCTGAGACCAGATCTCTTCTCTTTGTAATGTTTCCGAATCTGACTTGGAATAGCCACCAACACCATGGTAACTGCAAAAAGCATCATCACAAAACCTGAAAAATCTTCCACGCGTTTCTCCTTTCCTGTTTTGTAAGAACGAACCGAATTACAACAGAGTTAGATGCGTATTTTACACATCGTTCCGATGACCCGGAATGCGCGTACCCACTTTAATATCTTCCTCGAAAACAGTTTTGACCTCTCCGCCACACTTGGGACATTTGCGACTGATGGAAGAATTCCTACGCATTACATATGCAATGAAGTGGTAAAGATAATCACATAACTTACATTTTCTGAAAGCTCTGTACACTTTGATCTCCTTTGATTTAAGAACGATTTTTCAACAACTAACACTTTATATAGCAAAGTACAGTTAATCTGTCAATTCTACGAATACAAAAAAACCGCCGATTAAATCCGACGGTTTTTTGTTAAGAAATTATTTTTCGCAAAATGTTCGATATTCTTTAAATTTCTTTTGTGTTGTGTCTTCTGCATCCGGTATATCTACATGGATCACAGTTTGAACACAGTTAAGGTCCTTCCACTCCAGTTCATATCCTTCCGCGCCAGCGAACGCATTACCCTGTATATTTGGAAAATATTCAACCTCTGCAATGGTACCTATAACCTCAAATTCTCCTGTTAACAAATTCCATACCAATAATTCTTTAGCGCGATCATCATAACCTGGATTATCATAAGCAGCTGCTAAACGCGTTTCGTCCGAAGAAAGAAGTGTTGAAAATTTTCCTGTAAATGGTAATTTTTTATTAATCGATGATTCTGTAATTTGTTTTGATTCAACATCAAGTTCGAATAATGCTAGTCCAGGATCATCTCCTTCTCCTACACTACTTAAGAAAATTCGTCCGTCATAACTAATTCGCGGAATAGCAAAAACTATATAATGAGCATCATCTACTTCAAAAATTATTTCATCCTTACCTGAAACAGGATCGATCATGTGAATACTAGTCTGAAGGAAATTTACGTGTGTATCATAGAAAAACGGAATTTGAGCTTTGATCAGCGCCTCTGACGCTTCCAATTTTACCTGCGTTTCAGCTAGATTAGCTCTTACATCTACTAAGTCAGTTGTAAGTTTCTGGGATTGAGTTGTTGTCCAATACGCAAAAGCTGCGGATACGACAAAAAGCAATCCTAAAATTACCAGCGCGATTACAAATCCCAAGTTAGGATGTTTTTTCTCTGTAGGAACAAGTGGCGGTGTTGGCTTTGCTCCTGGTACTGGCGGTGGTGTGGGCTTTGTTCCTGGTACTGGCGGTGGTGTTGGTTTACCGTTTAGCATAAAATAAATTTATTTATAAGTATTTTCATCGCGATAGCGGATGTCCGTTATCTCGATGTATTTATTATTAAGTTTAAAAATAACTCTAAATTTTCCGCTTCTGATCCGATATACTTTGCCGCCTTTTAATTTCTTTATATGCAGATTCTCTAATTTACCAGATAGCAATTTATTTATAAGTTCCAGCAGCCGCTCGCGATCCTTCTTATTAATCCTGCGCAACAGCTTAATAATTTTATCCATAAAACTGAACCGCTAATTCATCTTCTTCAGAATATGCGCCAATTCTTTTGCTGGGATTCCTTTGCCGTCATTGTCACGCTCTGCATTAAAAATTACCTCCCACTCTCCAGAAACTTCATCAATTTCCAATGGCTTGATCAGGAGTTCGCCCTTATTTTGTTTTACAAGATAATGATCCGTATCAAAATTTTTCCGCCATTTTGCCGGCAGAGTTATTTGACCTTTGCTTGTGGCTTTCACGACTTTTTCCATATATCAAGTAAAATTTCTTACATTCCTATTTTACTACTCTTGAAAACTCCAGTCAATTTAGCTCAGCTTCTTCAAAAATTCATTTTCATTCAGCGTTGGGACTCCGAGTTTTTTAGCTTTATCGAATTTGGAACCTGGATTTTCACCCACTATAACATAACTAGTCTTCTTAGAAACGCTGGAAGATATTTCACCACCCAGGTTACGAATTTTTTGCTTTGCCTCATCTCTGCTCATGGATTCGAGCGAACCGGTCAAAACCCACGAAGTTCCGGCGAATTTTCCTGGTGCTTTCTTTTTCATTGTCTCAACCTCAACAACATCAAGTAGATGATCAACCTTGTCAGCAGTGCGCTTGTCTTCAAAATAAGAGCGAATGGATTCAACCGCAGATTCCCCTATCCCGTCGACCGAATCAAGTTCTTCGGGCGTGGCTTTTCGAAACGCTGAAAATGATCCGAACGCACTCGCCAAATCACGCGCTGTTTCTTCTCCCACGTGTCTGATTCCGAGCGAGTTTATGAAACGATCAAGCGCGATCTTTTTGTGCGCCTGAATTTCATCAACTAACTTTTGTGCTGAAACTTCTGCAAAACCTTCGAGCGATAAAAGGTCTACGGATTTCAACTTCCACAAATCTGCCGGTTCGCTCACCAATCCGTTTTGCAATAATTGTTCCGCGATTTTTGATCCAACTCCGCGAATATCGAAATTTGTGCGCCCGACAAAATATTGAAGATGTGCGAGCTCTTGCGCAAAGCAATGTTTGTTCGCGCAAACTGTCGCTACTTCTCCTTCACGTCGTTTCACGTCCGAACCACACATCGGGCATTTGTGAGGCATGCGAAACTCTTTGGAATTTTTCGCTCGCAATTTTGGCAACACTTTTATGATCTTCGGAATGATATCCCCTGCTTTTTCAAGAATCACTGTGTCGCCGATCTTCAGACCTAAACGACGAATTTCATCCTCATTATGCAAAGATGCATGAGTTACTGTTGTGCCGGCCAATTGAACAGGATCCATAACCGCCACAGGAGTAAGCGCGCCCGTGCGACCCACGGAAATATGAATATCGCGCACAATTGTAGTCCCCTGCTCTGCAGCATATTTCCACGCCACTGCTGCACGTGGAGTTTTGCCGACAACGCCAAGCGAATCAAAGAGCACGCTATCATTCACCTTTATAACTATCCCGTCGATTTGAAACGGCAATTTGTCGCGCTTATCGCCAATTGATTTTTGAAACTTCTCAACCTCGTCCAAGTTCGCGCAAAGACGATTTGATTCGTTAATCGGAATACCGAGGAGCGCCATCATCTCCAAACCCTGCGCGTGCGTTGTAACTCCCAAATCTCCCAAAATCTGCCAACCCATAAATGACAAGCCACGCTCAGCCGCGATTTTCGGATCCAGCTGTCGAATAGCACCAGCTGCTGCGTTGCGCGGATTTGCGAGCAATGGTTTGCCGCGCGCTTTCAAATCTTTATTTAATTTTTCCAACTGTTTCTTAAGCATATAAACTTCACCGCGAGCCTCAATCCTTCCGGAATGCACGGTAAGCGTACGAACAACCTTTTTCTCGTCCATGTGACCTTTATGCTTTTTGAGAAAGTGTTCGATCTCAGAATCTTTTGGAACGCGCAAGTGAAGCGGGAGCGACTCAATTGTTCGAACGCCACGTATCACTTCTTCGCCCACTCGCCCATCACCGCGCGTTGCAGCTCTTTTCATTGCTCCATCTTCGTAAATAACGGAAATCGCCAAGCCATCCATCTTTACTTCAGCGTAAAATTCAAACTGCGCTCGCGGTCGCAACTTTTTAGCTCGCTCAAGCCACGCGTCAGCTTCCTCGCGATTAAACGCATCTTCCAGCGAAAGCATCGGCACATCATGCTTAACCTTTTTAAAACCTTTAGCAACACCACCAGCAACTCGCTGAGTTGGAGAATCCGGCGTAATCAAATCAGGATATTGCTCTTCCAACTTATAAAGCTCATGTTTGAGCGCATCCAAAGCAGCCTCGGAAATCTCAAGCTTATTCAAAACATGATATTGATAGCGATAGCGCGCAATTTCTTTGCGCAGCTTGGCAATCCGCACTTCTGCCTCATCTTTATTCATAGCTCACAGTTTACAGCATTAGTCATGTATCGTTAATCGTTTAACTCTGATCGTATTTACTTAATTTGAGTGATATATTCAAAAAATTCGATTGTCACTTTTTTTGCCGATAGGAGAAAAAGACGACAATCGAAAAAATAACAAAAACCCAGAAAAACAGCCCTATCGGTACATTTTTCTGGGTTCGTATATTTTGACATTACGTAGAATTTGCCGATAGGAGAAAAAAATGACAATGCGTGTTTTGATGATAAGAAACTTTTGAAGGATGATTAGATGCTTGAAGTTTGAAGTTCGAAATTCAAAATTTATAATTCGTCAACTATTCGTACTATTCGTAATATTCGTTGCGCGATTCGTCAATTCGTAACCCCCTTTCGTCAACCTAGAAAAAACATCTTAGTCAGCCACGCTTGTATTGCAGGACCAAACCAAAAAGTTAGCATTAATCCCAAAGTCAAAAATGGCGCGAATGGTATATTACCGCCGCGCTTTATTATTTTTGTAAGAAGAAGAATTGCGGCCGCTAATCCGCCGACCAGGTAAGAGAGATAAATCGCCACTCCGGTGAGTTGCCAGGATCCCAAAACCAAACCCATCATCGCGCCAAACCAAACATCACCGCTACCGAGCCACTTGCCTCTTGACAACAACCATTGAGCGCCAAAGAAAAGAACACCGAGTCCGGCTGCGAGTATCAAATTCCAAATTCCAAATCCCAAATCACTAAGAACAAATGGCCAAGGGCGAAGCGCAAATAAATGTATAACCGCGGCTGAAACACCGATAATCGTCAGTATCTCCACTGGCAGCTCTTTCCAACGCCAATCCATAACCGCAATCGCTAAAAGCAAAATCCCCAAACCAAGCTCTACTGCGAACAAAGGAAACTCTTCACTAAATGGATTATGTCGAATGGCAGCAATAACTGCCAATGAACCGGCTACAAATTCCACCAACGGATATTGTATGTGAATTTTAACTCCGCAATAAGAACACTTCCCTCTTAAAAAAAACCATGAAAAAATCGGCACTAAGTGCTTCGCGCGGATTGTGGTTTTGCATTTTGGACATCGCGATCTGCCACCAAGCGTTCCCATCTCATGCCAGCGGATTGCTAAAACATTAGCAAACGAACCCAAGCACGCACCTAAAATAAACGCGAAAGCGATCGTTATTATTGATATAAACATCGTGCCAGCGGGTCTACGAAATTACTAATTAATACGAAATATGCGAATACTTTTTATCATCCTGAGCCCCGAAAGCTTTCTGGGTGAGGGATGATAAAAAAATGTTTGGAAATTGAAAGTTGAAAGTTGAAAATTATTTCAGACTATCCTCCTGATCTACTCCCACTGCGTGTGCGTAGTATGTGCCCGGTAATCCGTAAGCTGACTTTCTTTCAAGCACAAAACGAATCGAATATCCCCCAACATCAGCTTTATAAAAATAAAACTCGTTAGACTTAGGACCAATCGGAACTGCTTGCAGAATCACATTGCCTCCACCTTCCGCACCAACGAAACCCTCTGTGGTGAGAAAGTTCGTATTCTGTGCGGATTGACCAAGATTCAATCCATTGCTAACAGGATAGCTTGCCATCTGTAACCAATACTGACTTAAGCCGCTTCTCAATACACTTATATCAGAAATGCGCTTTGCGTCACGCGTCTTTGAACGAGACACGTTTAACATAAATATCGCGGCAGCCGCAAGCATTCCGACTATTGCCAGAACAATCAGGAGCTCGAGTATGGTGAATCCGTTCTTTTTCATAAAATTTCTAATTACTGATTTCTAATTACTAATTTCTAAACCCACTACTCACTACTCACTACCCACTACCAACTACTCACTTCCTAATAAACAAATCCATCTTGATTAGCGCTGTGTGAATGACCAAGCCCCAATCCCTGAATACTATCACCCTGAGTTGAAAAACCAATTGTGAATTCTGATATATCTGTTAATTCCACAAAAGTATATCCGCATTCGGAATAAAACTCTTGCTCACAAGCGCCCAAATAAACCGGATCCTTAACATTCTGCAAATTAATATACTCGTTTGCAACATCTTCTTCCGCTGCTCCGCTGCAAGTTTTCTGATAGATCGCACATTCATGCACAAGACTCCCGGCAGAACAGAAATCACTACCACTGGCATTGCACAAAACCGCACCATCTTCAGCAGCCGCGCTAAAAGAGATGATTATATTACTCACATCAGTCACTCTTCTTGCATCATTGTTTTTGTGGCTCGCCAGTTTAAAAGCCGTACCAGCCAAAACAAGTAACAATCCTATGACTGCGAGCGTCACAAACAGCTCTATTAAAGTAAAACCTTTTTTAGTAAACATAGATAGATTATATCACAGCGACTGAATGTCGAAATCCGAATGTCGAATTTTGGAAGTAACGACCAACGTTCGTCATTCCGTTAAAACAGCCCTTATCTTCTTAACTGTTTCATCCGGCAAAGAATGAGCTTTGATCAGATATCCGGCGGCTCCCAACTCCGTGCATCTTGCAACGTCTTCCTGCTGGCCCATGTTTGTCAAAACCAACACAGGGACATCCATTGTCTGCGGCTCTGCTTTCAACTTTTCCAAAACCTCGAACCCATCCAGCTTAGGCAAGATCAAATCCAACAAAATTAAAGAAGGCTGCTCCTTCAGCGCTAGCCTCAGACCATCCTCACCATTGTTAGCAACTAAAACATCAAATCCCTCAAGTTCCAATTTTTGAGAGTAAATAGTTGCTAAAAAATTATCATCTTCTATCAATAGAATTGAACTCATAACTCATAACTTGTAACCTGTACCTGTTCGAAATAATCACTACCGTTTACCCACTGTTTTTACCACCGCATACACTACCGAATACACTTTTAATTTTCTACTCAATATCCCTCATTGCGCAACCGATTGACACGCTAAAACGCGAACCGATTTCATCCAGAATAGAACGAAGTCCCGGCGGGTAAATAACGCGCGCCCACGGATCTCCCAAGTATGCATTCACATTCAACAGCTTTGTCATAAATTCCGGAAGGCTTGGCAACAGCGCTGATCCTCCTGTCAAAATGATTTTATCGATTTTCTTGTTCTTGCCTCCCTGCGTCTGTTCCTGAAAAATATTAAATGAATATCGTACTTCATCGATAATCGGTTTCAGCAATATCTCAAGTATTGGATTTATTTCGCCGGTAGTGGCAAAGGACTGCAAAGACCGAATGTCGCGCTTCATGGTATCCGCTTCATCATAAGAAATTCCCAAAGTCTTCGCGATTGTGTCGCTTATAGCAACGCCGCCTGTTGCAATTGAACGCGTGACAAAAGGTACTCCTCTTTCGATAATAGAGATATTTGTGCGCTGAGATCCGATATCAACAAGCATGATTGTGGATTTGTCTTTACCGATCAACGAGCGTATCAAAGCAAAAAGTTCTGTTTCCAGCGATACAAGTTCCAAATCCGCTTTTTTAAAAATTTCCGTATAACGATTTACCAAGGTTTTAGGAGCAGCTGTAATCAAAACCCTGTTTATCTTTTTCCCCTCCTCCTCGTTCATTTCAATTTTTTTGTAATCTATAACCGTTTCTTCAATTGGCATTGGAACCAATTTTTTTGCTTGAGCGTAAACAGCTGCTTCAAACTCTTTGTCTTTCACATCACCAACACTGACGATGGAGGAAAAGACTGACGGAATCGGCAGAGCTGAAACCGTTTTTTTTGTTGTGCATTTGGCTTTAGCTACGATCTTCTTAATCAAAGCCGCCGTCTTTTCCGGATCTTCCAGATAAAGTTTATCAACACCGGGAACATCCACAAAAGCGTATGTCTGAAGCCGAGCGCGCTTTTTCTCATTTACCAACTCAACAAGCTTAATTCCGGACATGCCCAAATCAACGCCTATAAAGCTCTCCTTCTTATCTTTGGATCCAAATAATGGCATAGATGATTGGTGACCGTCTCAATATTACAACTCCCAGATTATAACATGTTTATAGTCTATTTAGCACCGCGCGACTGTATACAATGACCAAGTACGAATGACTAATGACAAATTAGCGTGCGGACTGTCTGATAATGACCAAGTACGAATGACTAATGACGAATTATGGTTGTCATCTACCAATCCCTACCTACATTCGTCATTCGGATTTCGTCATTCGTCATTATTCATATGATCCCTACCTACATTCGTCATTCGGATTTCGTCATTCGTCATTATTCATATGATCCCTACCTACATTCGTC
>Ga0180007_10001249_pt1 | contig 36062 bp, 34 predicted proteins | sample MM_PC_MetaG_FD_121122 | JGI IMG/M metagenome (GOLD analysis project Ga0180007, IMG submission 121122) | Groundwater microbial communities from the Aspo Hard Rock Laboratory (HRL) deep subsurface site, Sweden - MM_PC_MetaG | ecosystem: Environmental > Aquatic > Deep subsurface > Groundwater... | reverse complement strand
TAACGTAGTATATGCGAACCTATTGACATTTTGGCTAATTTCAGACAAGATAAGGGCATCTAATTATTAATCAGAAAAGCTTATGTTCGTCAAAGACGAATCCGCCTTTGGCGGGAAAAGTGTTAATTTTGATGGCTTAAAGCCGCAAATCCTACCTTCCAATTATAAACCATTTCTACCAAAAGTCCATCCTTTGGCTAGATTGGCGCAAGAATTGATTATTAGGGGGTTTTCAAAAAGAACAATAAAAGCGTATCTGGAAATAAATCAACGATTTATGATTTTTGTCCGCAAGTCCTCTAAAGAAGTTGCGGCGCAGGATATTAAAAATTATCTTCTTTATCAAAAAGGCAGGGGATTGGGCAATACTTCATTGAATCTTATTATTTCAGCTTTGCAATTTTATTATCAGCAGGTTCTGAAACGGAAACTGTTTTTTAATATCAAAAGGCCAAAAAAGGAGCATTATCTGCCTATTGTTTTATCCCGGGAAGAAATTCAGGCCATTATTGATTCCATAACCAATATCAAGCATAAACTGATGATTGCCATGGCTTATGGTTCCGGCCTAAGAGTCAGCGAAGTAATAAATTTAAAAGTTAACGAGGTAAATCCTGACGAGCTGACTTTGCACATCAAACAGTCAAAGGGCCGGCGCGGCCGGCTGACAATTTTGCCGGAAAAAATAAAATCTGAACTTCAGCAATATATTTTAGGGAAAAAAGCGGATAATTTCGTCTTTATCAGCCAGCGGGGCGGCAAAGTAACGGCCAGAACCGCTCAAAAGATTTTTGAAAACAGCTTAAAAAAAGCAGGCATAAAAAAAGAAGCGACTTTCCATTCCTTAAGGCACAGTTTTGCCACTCATCTTTTGGAAAACGGCGTTGATGTCCGCTATGTGCAGGAGCTGTTGGGGCATCAAAATATCAGAACCACCCAGATTTATACCAAAGTCACCAACCCCAAACTAAAAAGCATAAAAAGTCCGTTATAATAATTAAATCGTGATACATTTGCGCGATTCGCGATTTTTGACAACTTTTACCCCATCAATTATACTTAATAAAACAGGGTCAATTTTATCATTAATTTAAAACCTATGACCAGAAAAGCGAATCGAGTTAAGCTCGAGAACATTAACCAAGAAACCATGTCTAAAAATAAATTGGAGTATTATTTCACGGCCATCCAGCAACGTTTTGAAGAACAGGATCAAATGATCCAGCAACGTTTTGAAGAACAGGATCAAATGATCCAGCAACGTTTTGAAGAACAGGATCAAAAGTTTAAGTCGATTTTAGACATTGTCGGATTTTATGACACCGAGAGGAAAGATATAAAATCCACGCTTTGGGAGCATGAAAGACGTCTGATTAAATTAGAAAAACAGTCAGCTTAATTATTATAGTAAAAGGCCCGGCTTGCTGTCGGGCTTTTTTTATTTTATTATTAACATAATATGAAGACCAAAAATAAAAAAGTAATCGTCGCGCTTTCCGGCGGCGTGGATTCATCGGTGGCCTGCGCTTTGTTATTAAAACAGGGCTATGAAGTAGAAGCGGTTTTTATGAAGAACTGGACGCCCAGGTCCGAAGCCGAAGGCCTGCTGATGTGCCCGCTTCAGGCCGATGAAAAAGATGCTCGGGTTGTAGCTAGTCAGCTAGGTCTTAAATTTTCAACTGTCAGTTTCGAAAAAGAATACAGAAGCCAGGTGGTTGACTATCTTTTTAAAGAATACCAGGAAGGCCGGACGCCCAATCCGGATATTCTTTGCAATTCCAGGATTAAATTTAGAGCGTTTTTGGATTATGCGCTAAAAAGGGGAGCGGATTTTGTGGCAACGGGTCATTATGTTAGAAAGAACCAAATAAAAAGAACCAAGAACCAAACAAATCAAAAATCAAAAATCAAAAATTCCCCTCGACAAGCTCGGGACGGGGCAAAATTCGAAATTGAATCAAAATTTGAAATTCAAAATTCGAAATTAATTAATCATCAATTACTAAAAGGCATGGATAGCAACAAAGACCAGTCGTATTTTTTATACCAAATTACGCAGGAGCAGTTGTCAAAATGTTTATTTCCGATCGGGGAGTACGAAAAAGCAGAGGTCAGAAAACTGGCAAAGAAATATGGCCTGATTACTCACGCCAAAAAGGATAGTCAGGGCATTTGTTTTGTGGGCGAAGTGGAAATGAAAGCATTTTTAAAACAGAAGATAAAATCAAAGAAAGGTGATATAATAACTACGGATAATAAAAAAATCGGAGAGCACGAGGGAGTGTGGTATTATACGATTGGCCAGCGTCGAGGCATTGGAGTCGGCGGAGGCATGCCTTATTACGTGGTTGATAAAGATTTGAAAAATAATGTTTTGCTTGTGGCGCGGGGCGATAAGGATGAAGCGTTGTTTAAACAAGAACTTATGGCTGACGAAGTTCATTGGATAGCGGGCGTTGAACCAAAATTTCCGTTAAAATGCAAAGCTAAAATTCGTTACAGGCAGAAAGATCAGGAATGTATCGTGAATAAATCACAAATCTCAAATTACAAATCACAAATAAATCCAAAATTCAAAATCAAAAATCAAAAAATAATGATCAAATTTACAGAAAAACAGCGGGCCATAACGCCAGGGCAGTTTATAGCGCTTTATCAAAAAGATGTATGTTTGGGAGGGGGGAAAATATTATAATAAATTCCAAATTCCCCCTCGACTCCGCCCGTTCGGCCTTGAGCTCACGGCCGAAAGGTCGGGGCCTGTCGGCAAATTTCAAACAAATCCAAAATCCAAAATAACAAACAAATCGTTCGACTGAGTCGCTCACGACGAAGTCTCAAATTATAAAAATAAAGAATAGCTGATAAGCGCGGAGAACGCTGACCATTAGCGGATACGCGCGGATATACGCTGATTAATGATTATTCAACTTTTCAGCGCATCTCAGCGAGTATCCGCGAATAATCAGTCTTATGGAAAAATTTATAAAATCATCGGGCAAATATTTTGTTAATCTGGTTATTTATATTTTAATCGGCGCTGGTTTGATATTTTTGGTTTTTGGCGATTATTTGCGGCTTTCTGGTTTTGCGGTTTCTATACTTTTAATACTGCTGCCTCATTACTGGTACAGCCGTTCGCCTAAATTTCAGCGAAAGGTGGATAAAATATTCATCGACCTGGCTCAAGTAATTATTGCCTTTGCCTGTTTTGCCAACTTTTTTGGTTCGGTGGATTTTTACAGCAATCCCAAATTCTGGTGGTACGATTCAGCGCTTCATTTTATTAATCCCAGCTTTATTTTTTTAATTACCGCCCTGTTTGTTGTTTTATTCCAGCTTCATTTTTTTCAAAAGTCATATCTGTCAATTACTTTGATCGTCAATTTTGTTTTAATCATTTTTTGTTCCTTCCTTTGGGAATTTTATGAATATATAATCGACGCTATTTTTACCGGCGCTTCTATGTTCGGCCAGAATGGTGAAATCTATACCGATACTTTAACAGATCTATCGGCCGATTTAGCCGGCGGTTTGGCGGCAACCTGGTTGATTTATAAGTATTTTTATGGTTATATATTGAGGAATGTTAAATTAGGTGATTAGGTTGAATAGGTTACTCTCCGTTTGGAGCCATCTCTTGGCCTCGAGCCTTGAGCAAAGCTGAAAGGCCGAGAGGTAGATGGCGACCTTCAATTAAACAAAATGACAATAAACCAAATTAGACAAAAATATCTTGAATTCTTTCAGACCAAAGGGCATACCCTTATTCCCAGCGCTTCTTTGATTCCGGAAAACGATCCCTCGGTTTTATTCACTACTGCCGGCATGCATCCCTTAGTTCCTTTTTTAATGGGTGAAAAACACCCTGCTGGGAAACGTTTGGCCAGTTCTCAAAAATGCATCCGAACCGGCGATATCGATGAAGTGGGCGATAATCACCATTTAACTTTTTTTGAAATGCTGGGCAACTGGTCATTAGGCGATTATTGGAAGGATGAGGCCATAAAATGGAGCTGGGAGTTTTTGACTGATAAAAAATGGCTAGGGCTTGATCCGCAGAAAATCGCCGTATCTGTTTTCGCCGGTGATAAGGACTGTCCGTTCGACCAAGAATCATATAATCTCTGGAAAGAAATAGGCGTTGCAGAAGAAAGAATCGCCCAGCTGGACAAGAACGCCAACTGGTGGCCGGCCGGAGGCAACAGTGTTGGACCTCAAGGTCCTTGTACCGAAATATTTTATTGGACTGGCGGAGGCCAAGCTCCAAAAAAATTTGACCAGGAGGACAATCGCTGGTTCGAAATCTGGAACAATGTGTTTATGGAGTTCGAAAGAACAGCAGACGGCCAATATAAACCGCTTAAACAAAAAAATGTTGATACAGGCATGGGTTTAGAGCGAACAGCCGCAGTATTGCAGAACAAAAAATCAGTTTACGAAACAGAATCATTTGTACCGCTAATGGAGCAGATAAAATCAATAGCCAAAGATTATCAGGAAGAATCAGCCAGAATCATTGTTGACCATCTGCGCGCCGCCATTTTCATCATGTCGGACGATTTGGGCATAGTTCCTTCCAATTTAAATCAGGGCTACGTGGTCAGAAAATTAATTCGCCGGGCCATCCGCCATGCTAAAAAAATCGGCATTCCCATAGAAGTCGATGTTACTACGCCGATTGTTGAGCTGATAGTCAGCCAATATCAAAATGTTTATCCGGAACTTTCTAAAAATCAGCGGAAGGTCATTGAGGAGTTGAATAACGAAGAAAATGGTTTTGAAAAGACTTTAGAGAAGGGACTTAAGGAATTCAGCAAGCTGTCTTCAAATAAAAAAATTAGCAGTCAGCAAGCGTTTGATTTATATTCAACTTACGGCTTTCCTTTAGAAATAACTAAAGAGCTGGCAGATGAAAAAAATATTAAAGTTGATGAAAAAGGTTTTATAAAAGAATTTAAAAAACACCAGGAGTTATCTCGGACTGCTAGTCAAGGCATGTTCAAGGGCGGATTAGTTGATAAATCAGAACAGGCAATTAAATATCACACCGCCACACATTTATTGCATCAGGCCTTGCGCGAGGTTTTGGGCAGTCACGTAGAACAGCGGGGGAGCAATATCACCGATAAGAGATTGCGTTTTGATTTTTCGCATCCGGAAAAAATGACCGAAAAAGAAAAACAAAAAGTTGAAGCTTTAGTCAACCAAAAAATTCAAGAAGACCTGCCGGTTTGCGTTGAAGAAGTAAGCGTGGAGGAAGCCAAGAAGCGCGGCGCCATTGGTTTATTTGGAGATAAATACGGCGATAAGGTCAAAGTCTTTACCATAGGCGATTACTCTAAAGAGATCTGCGGCGGTCCTCATGTTGAATCAACCGGAGCTCTGGGGCGTTTTAAGATTGTTAAGGAAGAAGCTTCATCAAGAGGAGTTAGGAGGATTAAGGCGGTGTTGGAATGATAGATTATTTGAATATTAGACTATTTGACTATTAGATTAATAGATTTTTTTATTTTTGGGTGTCAGGGTGGTTTTTAAATAAAAAAATCCCCAAGGATGTGCCGGGGATTGATTGTATTTTGGAGTTAGAGATTTAAGCAGAGATTTTAATAACCTGAATCTCAAATATTTCTGGTTTTTCTTCATCAGTCCAGATTTTATTTATTGCTATTGTTAAATCTCCATAATTTTGTTTTGTAATAGTAACTTTATTTCCGTTTTTTGAATTTATGCCTTCTGCTCGGAAAGCTCTTACAACAGTTTCTTTTGTAGCTTGTTTGAAAAGCGTAGAGATTTTTATTCCTGTATTAGAATGATTTTTTTTCATTTATCCCCCCTATTATTTATTTCAGATTTGTGCGTTTGATAATGTATATTACAGAGTTATTAAATAAAGTCAAATCGCTTGACATATTCCACAGATTAGGTAAAATATTATTACCTGTTTAAAAAGTTGTTAAAAATTCAAAAATCGCCTTATTTTAAGGAAAATTCTTACAAAGTTCGAGTAATAGTTAAAAACGTGGCAGGGTTTTGCAAAGGATTTCTTTTTTAATACCCGGGATTGTGTCCGGAAAGATTTAATGGAAAATACTCCAAAAACAAACAAAAAGGGCTTTATCGAGGTGGTAGGGATAATCGAAGAGTTATTGCCTTCAGCCAGTTTTAGAGTCAAGCTGGAAAACGGCCACGAAATTTTGGCCCATCTTTCCGGCAAAATGAGAATGTTTAAAATCAGGCTGCTACCTGGCGATAAAGTCAGAGTGGAAATGACGCCTTACGATTTAACCAAGGGCAGAATCACCTATCGGATGTAAGGATTGAGGATTGATGACTAAAGATTGAGGACTAAAGATTGAGGATTGTTTTTTAATAAATTGATGATCTTAATTTATAAAGAATTAAATAATAATTCATAGGAATATCATATTATGAAGGTTCGCGCTTCAGTAAAAAAAATCTGCAAAGACTGCAAAGTTATCCGCCGCAAAGGCCGGCTGGTTTGTATTTGCAAGAATCCTAAACACAAACAGCGCCAGGGCTGATTATTAGAACACTGGAACATGAGAGCACTGGAACACTGGAACATATGATCAAATACTCAAATGTTCTAATGCTCCCATGCTCTAATATTCTATCAATCTAATAATCAAATAATATATGGCAGTAAGAATAGCCGGAGTAACATTACCAAACGAAAAAAGGGTTGAAGCTGGACTTCAGGCCATTTATGGCATTGGTTTTGCCAAAGCCAGAGAGATTTTAAAATCCACCAAAGTTAATTCCAACACCCGGATTAAAGATTTAACCAACGATGAGGCCAATAGACTAAGAGAATTTATTGAAAAAAATTATAAAGTAGAGGGCAATTTAAAAAAAGATGTGCTGTTGAATATTAAAAGATTAAAAGAAATTAAAGCTTACCGTGGGACCAGGCATCAAAAAAATCTACCAGTCCGCGGGCAAAGAACCAAAACTAATTCCAGAACCGTCAGGGGCAACGTCAGAAAAACGGCTGCCAGCGGCAAAAAGCTGTCGGCCCAAAAAACATAACTAAAATTATCAATTACTGATTACTAATCACCAATTTTTATATGACTGCGGTTAAAACAGTTAAAAAAAGAAAAAAGAAAGTTAAAAGGAATATTAAAAGGGGGCAGGCCCACATCCAGGCCAATTATAACAACACTATGGTCACTATCACCGATCAGAATGGCAATGTAGTGGCTTGGTCTTCGGCCGGCGCCTGCGGTTTTAAAGGTCCTAAAAAAGCTACTCCTTATGCTGCCGGTGTTATTGTCAGAAAGGTAGCCGAAAAGTTAAACGATACCGGCATGCAGGAGATTGATGTTTTTGTCAAGGGCGTTGGTTCCGGCCGCGAATCGGCCATTAGGGCTTTGCATGCCAATGGTCTGCAGGTAATGTCCATAAAGGATGTAACGCCCATACCTCACAACGGCTGTCGGCCGCCCAAGGTTCGCCGGGTTTAATTATCAAGAACATTGGAACATGAGAACATGTGATCAAATGCTCTCATGCTCCCATGCTCTAATAATCTATCAATCAAATAATATATGGCCAGAAATTTAGATCCTAAATGCAAACAATGTCGTAGAGAGAGCAACAAGCTTTTCTTAAAGGGAGAAAAGTGCTTTTCGCCTAAATGTCCTATGTTAAAAAGAAATTATTTTCCGGGAGTGCATGGTCCTGGTAAAAAGAGGTTTCATATTTCTTCTTACGGCAGACAGCTTAGAGAAAAGCAAAAAGCCAAGCGAACCTATCGCTTGCTGGAAAAGCAGTTTAAAAATTATTATACCAAAGCTTCCCGGCAGAGCGGCGATACTTCGGAAAATTTTTTGCGTTTATTAGAAACCAGATTAGACAATATTGTTTACTATTTAGGTTTTGCCCTTTCCAGAGATGCGGCCAGACAGCTTGTTAACCATGGCCATATTTTGGTTGATAATAAAAAGGTTACTATTCCCAGCTACCAAGTTAAGGTTGGCCAGGAAATCAGTTTTAATAAAAACATCCTGTCTAGGCCGGTCATTAAAGAACGTTTAGAAAAGCTCAACAAGGTTCAGGTAGCCGGCTGGCTGGCTTTAGACGCTGCCCTTGCCGCCGGTAAAATAGTTTCTTTGCCTAAAAAAGAAGAGTTAGCTCTGGCTTTTGACCCCACCTTAATTATTGAATATTATTCACGATAATTTTAATATTAATTTTTTAAGGAGGATTTATGAACATAACTTTGCCAACCAAACTAGAAATAAAAGAAGCCAAGGATAATCGAGCCGAGGTGATTATCGAACCTTGTTATCCCGGTTATGGCGTAACCTTGGGCAACGCTTTGAGAAGGGTCCTGCTTTCTTCTTTAGAAGGCGCGGCTATTACTTCTTATAAGATCATCGGCGCCATGCATGAATTTGCTACCTTGCCTAATGTTAAGGAAGATTTGGTAGAATTAATGCTTAATTTAAAAAATATTCGTTTAAAATGCCATAGCGATGAACCGGTCATTTTAAATTTAAAAGTTAAGGGCGAAAAAACAGTGACTGCCGGCGATATCGAAAAGAATGCCGATGTGGAAGTTATTAATACCAGCCAGCCCATTTTGACTTTAACCGATAAATCAGCGGAAATCGACATGGAATTGACCGTTAAAAAGGGCCGGGGCTATTTAACGGTCGAAGACCGTTCTAAAGAGAAGGTGGAACTGGGAGTAATTATGATCGATGCTTTGTTTTCGCCGGTAATTAATGTTGGTTTTGAAGTTGAACATGTGCGCGTGGGCGATAGGACGGACTATGATAAAATAATTTTAAAATTAGAAACAGACGGCTCTTTTGCCCCTCAAGAAGCTTTGGAAAAGTCAGCCGAAATTTTAGTCGAGCATTTTAATTTTATTTGCCATAAACAAGAAATTCCTTCTGCGGCAGCAGAACCCCAAGAAGTTAAGGCAGAAGCAAAAGAAGAAGTTGAAGAATTAAAGTCAGAAAAAAAAGAGTCTAAAAAGAAAGAAGAAAAAATTGCCGAAGAATCAATAGAAAAGCCCAAAAGAAAAAGAGGCCGGCCTAAGAAAGTTGAATAAGTCGGATAAGTCAAATAAGTTTGATAAGAGGTACGTTTATAGAGAGAAGTAAACTTATTAAACCTATTAAACTAATAACATGCGACATCGAAACAAAATTAAAATTTTAGACAGAAAGAAAGCTCCCAGGGAGTCCTTGCTTAATAATTTAGCTTGCCAGTTGATTTTATACGAAAAAATTACTACTACTTTGGCTAAAGCTAAAGTTTTGCGTCCCCGGGCAGAAAAGTTAGTTACCAGGGCTAAACAGGATACAGTGGCTAACCGCCGTTTGATTCTCGCTAAACTGCCGGTTAAAAAAGCGGTTAAAAAATTATTCGAGGTCATCGGGCCAAGGTATAAAGAGCGGGCCGGCGGCTATGTCAGGATCACTAAAACGGGCGTTAGGAAAGGCGACGGCGCTTTAATGGCGGTGATTGAGTTTGTTTAATAAAATGATAAAAAAAATGAATAAAAATAAATCCACCAATCAAATACAACGCGAACAGCATCAACTAGACGCCAGCGGCAGGATTGCCGGACGGCTGGCTTCGGAAGCGGCCATTCTTTTAATGGGCAAGCATAAGGTTAATTATCAGCCGAATATAGATGCGGGTGATTTTGTGGAAATTGCCAATGTGGATAAAATGAAATTTTCCGGCAATAAAATGGAGCAGAAAGTTTATTATCATGTCACCGGATATATCGGCGGAGTAAGAGAGACTCCCTTAAAGAAATTTTTTCAAGAAAAGCCGGATGAGCTTTTTATCAAAATGATTAAAAATATGTTACCGAAAAATAAACTTAGAAAAGAAATGTTAAAAAGATTAACTTTCAAAAAATAACTATGGCTACCGAAAAAAAGAAAATTGATTCAAAGTCAAAAACGACAAACTCTGTTCATCAGTCTTCTGCATCAAAATCGTCTAAACCCAAGCGTCAGAGCAAGTCTCAAAGAAAGCCTGCAGAAACCAAAAAAGGCGTTGGAAAAGTTAAAGAAGTTAAGCCCGTTCAGACGGAAATTAAAAAGAAGACGGTTAAAAAACTGCCTTATCTTTTTGCCGTGGGCAGAAGAAAAACAGCCGTAGCCAGAGTCCGCCTGTATCCCAAAGATAATCGCGGTGAAATCAAGATCAATGCCAAAGACTATAAAGAATATTTTCCTTATTTTGAATTCCAGAAAAATATAGAAGAGCCGTTAAAGAAAGTTAATCAATTCGGCAAGTGTTTTATCAGCATTAAGGTTGAAGGCGGCGGCAAGCGCGGCCAGGCAGACGCGGTGTGCCATGGACTGGGCCGTATTTTATTAAAGTTTGATGAAAGTCTAAGAAAAACTTTGCGTTCAAGCGGCTTTTTAACCCGCGATTCCCGCAAAAAGGAACGAAAGAAGCCGGGCTTAAAGCGCGCCCGCCGGGCTCCGCAATGGGCAAAACGTTAAATTATTTTACTTTTTTTAAAGAAGGTCGGGTGGCGCGCCCGACCTTCTTTGATTTTTTAAACCCCATCTTGAGTTTATCGAAAGGTGAGGTTTTTTAAATCGTCGTGTATCGCGAGTCGCAAATCGTGTATCGTTGTATTTTAGAGTATTGTCAGCAAATAGTGGTATAAACCATTGCAATTTATTATAATAATTAGTATAATTCAGCTACATTTTGTATGGAACTAACGCAGAAAGTCGCTAAAAATACCAGTTATTACACAGTCGCCCTGGTTATTCAAAAAATCATTTCTTTTGGATATTTTTCTTATTTGGCAGTGCAGATCGGGGCCGAGAATTTAGGCAAATATACGTTTGCTTTGTTTTTTACCACCATGTTCGCCGTGCTTATTGATTTAGGCCTGGCCAACGTTATCACCCGCGAAGTGGCCAAGTTTCAGGAAAAGGCCGGGCAGTATTTAACGGCTGTTCTGGCAGTTAAAGTTCCCTTGTCAATCATAACTTATCTTATTGTTGTCGGCTTGATCAATTTAATGGGCAATCCGGAAATTACCCGGCAGCTGGTTTACATCACCGGCATAATCATGGTGATTGATTCATTTACTCTTACTTTTTACGCCATCTTCAGGGGCTTCCATAATTTAAAAATTGAAAGCATCGGCACCATTATCTTTCAGGTTTTAGTGGCCGGTGCCGGAATAATTTTGGTCCAACAGACTCATGATGTCAGGATTTTGATATTAGCGTTATTGCTGGGCAGCGCCTTCAATCTTTTTTATTCAATGATTCTGCTGATTAAGAAGCTGAAAATCAGATTAACCTTAAAAGCCGACAAAGGCCTGTTAAAGTCCATGATGATTATTACCATTCCTTTTGCTTTGGCCGGAATTTTTACCAGAGTTTATGGCTACATCGATTCTGTCTTTTTGCATCAGTTTATCAGCGACGAAGCCGTCGGCTATTACAGCATTCCTTACAAGATTACCTTTGCCCTCCAGTTTATTCCCTTGGCTTTTATTGCGGCTTTGTATCCTGCTTTTTCCACATTCTTTGTCCAGTCAAAAGAAATGTTAAAGATGACTTTTCAGAAGTCAATTATTTATCTGGCCATTATTGCCGTGCCTATTACTTTGGGCATTATTTCTATCGCCGATAAGGTGATGGTCGGTGTTTATTCCGACGAATACCTGCCTTCCATTATCCCTTTGCAAATTTTAATAGCCAGCTTGCCGTTTTTGTTTATCAATTTTCCTTTAGGCGCTTTGCTTAATGCCTGCAATCGCCAGATCAGAAATACTGTGAATATCGGCATAGTTATGGTCATCAATGTTATTTTAAATTTAATCTTAATTCCCAAATACAGCGTGATCGGCGCGGCTGCCGCTTCTACCATCAGCACTTTTATTATGTTTATTTTGCAGATTTATGTGGCTAAACAGATTACTCCGCTCGATGTCTGGTATCTAGTTCGCCAGTTTTTAAAAATTCTTTTAGCCGGCGCGGTGATGTACGGAATAATTGTATTGCTTAAGCCGTCATTATATTATCTTTTTTTAATTCCTGTCGGCGCCGCTGTTTTTTTTGGAGTTTTATTCATCACCAGGGGCTTTACCATCAGAGAATTTAAAGATCTGCTAAAAAGCATTTCCCAAAAAAATGTATAAAAAATTTAATTAATTTATATGATTAGAGAGATTTTTTGTTCTTCAGAAGCAGAGAAAAGTGAGCCCGTGATTAAGATATTAAAAGGCAGTGAAGCTCTGGAAGAAAGCAAAAAAAATCCATTTTATGATGAATATCATTGGGGGCTTGCTGATTGGGAAGATGGCAAATTATATTTGCCTGAATCAGATCAGGCAATCTCGTGGGTTATTGCTGTTCATGAAATTGGCCATCTTGTAAAAGAGGGAAGATTTGATCTTTCTGAATCTGATTTTGATTCTGTTAAGGCAGAAGAAAAAAGAGCCTGGCAGCAGGGTTGGGGTTACTTAAAAAAGTATATATCAGAATATTATCCAAATGAACCGGAAGTTTTAGTTGCCATTGAAGAAGTTAAAAAGGTAATTGAAGATGAGATGATTGCTATAGTTGAGTTAAGTAAGCCGTTTTATGAAGGTGCGTTAGAGGATATAACAGTAAGCAGAGTTAATTTTGCAGAAACCGAATTAGGAAAACAAATTAAACAAAGAATTGACGGATTTAAGAGGCTCGTTAGGAACAAAACTGCCGAGATTAATCAACTGCAATTAAACGAACAAGTTGATTGGGATAAATATATCGGAGTTGTAAAAAAAGCCCTTTTAGACATCGAAAGGGATAATGAAATATTTGAGTCGCAAAAAGATAATAATTAGTAAAATTATTTACATGAAAATTTTATTAGTCACAATGGAATTTCCGCCGTTTAGAGGGGGCGTTGGGAATTATTACTATAATTTGATTAAGAATCTTGGTGGTGTTGAGACTGTTGCTTTAGTTAGTCAAGAAACAAGTAACAACAAATCCGCTTCCGCTGAAGCTACGGCGGACGGGCCGGCGGACATGCAAGAAACAAATAAATTTCAAATTATAAATTCCAAATTCCAATCCCCGATCATCCCCGATTCAATCGGGGAGGGGACAAAATCCAAAATCCAAAGTTCCTCTCGACAAGTTCAGGGCGGGGCAAAATTTCGAGTTATATACTCATCATTCTTTTATAGATATTTCTGGCCGAAATGGCTGAAGTTGTTCTTTGAAGTCAGGAAGATCATTAAAAAAGAAAAATTTGATTTAATTTGGTGCGGGCAGGTTTTGCCGGTCGGCGCTGTCTGCTATTTAATCAACAAATTTTTTAAAATACCATATTTTGTTTCAAACCACGGCATGGATATAATGCTGCCGCAGAAATCATCCAGAAAAAAGAAGCTGATGATGAAAGTTCTGCAGTCAGCGAAATTCATCACCGCCAACAGTCAATATACAAAAAATCAGCTTTTAAAACTGGGAATAAATGACCGGAAAATCCAGGTAATTTACCCCTGCTCCAACATTGCAGGTGAATTCATCGCTTTAGAGGGTAAAGCCGCTCAAATTAGGCAAAAATTGGGCCTGAAAGGCAGTAAAATCCTGTTATCTGTGGGCCGCTTGGTCAAAAGAAAGGGATATGATAAGGTGATAGAGGCCTTGGCTCAACTTTCAGCTCAATATCCCAATCTAGCTTATTTAATTGTTGGCCAGGGGCCAGAAAAAGAAAATTTTCAATTTTCAATTTTCAATTTTCAATTAAAAGATAAGGTAAAGATTTTTGATGATGTCAGCGATGAAGACTTGCCGTATTATTATCAACTGGCTGATATTTTCATGATGCCGGCCAGGGATATTCAGGGAGATGTGGAGGGCTTTGGCCTGGTGTATTTAGAAGCGGCTAACTTTAAATTGCCCGTAATAGCCGGCAGATCAGGCGGCGCTGCCGAAGCAGTGATTGATAATGAAACAGGAATTATGGTTGACCCAGAGAGCGTTGAAGAAATCAAAGAAGCGATTATCAAATTACTAAATGATGAACAATTAAGGAATCAACTGGGAGAAAATGGTTATTTAAGAAGTCAGAAAGAATTTAATTGGGCGCGGCAGGCAGATAAATTAGAAGATTTGATATTATCAATTAGTCACGGATAAATCGCTGATAATTCACCGATCTATTACAGATGAATCATGGATAAATCACGGATGTTAATATTATTCGAGTCAGACTCGATCAGTCGAGTCTGACTCAATCAGTGATTCATCAGCGTATATCTGTGATAGATCCGTGTATATCCGCGTATTATCTGTGGAAGAGAATCACAAACTAACACTAACGACGCGAACATTCGCGAACCTAACGCGAACTAACTTTGTTAATACAATGAGTGAGCAAAAACTACAAATCGTCATGTTTTCCATGTCTTCTTATTCCGAATGGCAGGCAGGCGTGCAGAACCGCAACTATCATATTCTGCAGAATTTAATTAAGGATGAAAGAGTGGGCAAGGTGATTACTGTTGATTATCTGCCGCCCACCTGGAAAAGATTTTATAAGAACTGGCAGAGGAATATCCTGGCTAAAACGGCAGGGGAAATAACAGTTTCTAATCCTCTGGTTAAAATCATCAAAATAAGCGATAAATTAACGGTTTATTCTTCGGTTTTTTCAAAAATTTCCAAGAAAAAGTTTTATGGTCAGCTGAAGCGGTTTTTAAGCCGGGAAAAGTTTAAAAATTTTATTGTCTGGTCGTATTATCCTCTGGACGTGGATTATTTTAAGGAACTGCCGGCCAAACTGTTTATTTTTGATACCGTTGACAACTGGTGCGAACATCCTTCTTACGAAAAATTCAAAAATCAGCTAAAAGAAAATTATCAAATTATCGACCGGCAGGCCGATCTGATTTTTACGGTGTCCGCGGATTTGCAGAAGCTTTATGAAGATTCTAATAAAGTTTATTGGATTTCCAATGGCGTCGATCTAAAGCATTATCAGCAGAGCTATCCTATTATTAATCGCGATATCGGCGAGATTAAAAAGCCCATTATCGGTTATGTGGGCACTATTCAGGATCGTTTGGACCAGGATTTGCTGGAGTATTTAGCCAAGAGCAACCCCGACAAGTCTATAGTGATGGTCGGCCCGATTTGGTATCCGCAGATTAAGGAAAGATTTAAAAAATTTTCTAATATCTATTTTTTAGGCCGGAAGTCTTACGAAGAAGTGCCTATGTATATTCAGCAGTTTGACGTGGGCATTATTCCCCATAAAATAGACAAGTTTATCAAATCCACCAATCCGATGAAGATGTATGAATATTTGGCCTGCCAAAAGCCCGTGGTCTCCACTGCGGGCGGCGATATTGAGCAGTTTAAGGATTTAGTTTATATCACTAACGATTTTAAGCAGTTTAACGACTATCTGCAAAAAGCTTTAAAAGATGACAACCATCAGTTAAAAGAGCGGAGATTAGCCAGCGTTAAAGATCACAGCTGGCTTAAAAAAGTGGAGGAAATGTTGAATTTATTAGAACAAAAACTATGAAGGAAATTGATTTAACAGTTATTATTGTCGGCTGGAAGGTAAAAGATTCGCTTAAAAATTGCCTGGTTTCTATTTTTCAAGAAACTTCTAAAATCAATTTAGAGGTTATTGTTGTTGATAATGCTTCGTGCGATGAAACGGTGGAAATGGTAGCTGAAGATTTCCCTAAAGTGGCGCTGATTTCCAACCTGCATAATCGCGGTTTTGCCCGGGCTGTCAACCAGGGGCTTAAACAGGCGCGGGGCCGATATGTTTTGCTGCTTAATCCCGATACGATAATCGTCGACCAGGCCTTGGATAGAATGGCGGCTTTTATGGACAGCCGGCCGGAAGCGGGCATTGCCGGCTGCCGCCTGCTGAACGGCGATAAATCACTGCAGCCGTCAGTCAGAAAATTTCCATCTTTTTGGGGCCAACTGGCCATGATGTTTAAATTGCACCATCTTATTAAATTAAACAGTTATTTAATGACTGGCTTTAATTATCAAAAAGAAGGCGAGGTCGATCAAGTGATGGGCGCCTTTTTTATGATTAACAGAAAAGTCATGGAAACCATCGGCCTGTTCGATGAGCAGTATCATTTGTGGTTCGAAGAAGTTGATTACTGCTTTAGGGCTAAAAAGCACGGTTTTAAGGTGATTTATACCCCCCAGGCCCAAATTATTCATCTGGGCGGACAAAGCTTTGCGCAAACTTACAGAATTAAAAGCCAGTGGAATTTTTCCAAAAGCCGCTTAAGGTATATTAAAAAGAACCAGAGTTTTTGGCTATTTTTGATTATTTTAATTTTGATGCCTATAAGCTTATTATTAAGTTTTTTATTCAGCTTAATTTCGCCTAAAAATGTTTAACCAGTTATTTGGAAAATATTTTAAAATCAGTTTTATTGTTTTTATTATTATTGATGTGCTGTCCTTCTTTGCTTATCAGGACGACTGCAGCCATCTGATTATTTTTATTGTTTTGACTCTTTTATCCTTGGGCTTAACTTTATATAAATTAGAATTGGGATTATACATTTTTTTAGCTGAATTATTTATCGGCTCCCAGGGGCATCTTTTTTCTTTGGCTACTCCTTACTTTGGCTTTTCGATCCGCATGTCTGTTTTTGCCATTTTCTTTTTAGTTTGGCTTAGCAAGGTTATAGCCGGTCGGCGGTTGGATTTTTTCACCAAAAATAATCAGTTTTTATATATTTATCTGCTTTTGTTTATAGCGGTGGCTGCCGGCGCCTTAAGGGGTATTTTAAATAATCCGCTCAATCAAACTTTTTTCGATTTTAACGGCTGGCTGTTTTTGGCGATTGTGCCGGCAGTTTTCAGCATTGTTCGGTCGTTCAAGGTAATTAAAAATATTTTGGCCATCCTCTTGTCGGCCGTCGGCTTTATTTCGTTGAAGACTTTGGTTGTTTTACTGCTGTTTGCTTATAAACTGCCTATTAATTTATCCATATTTTATAACTGGTTAAGAGACAGCCGCATCGGAGAAATTACTCACGTGACCGGCACTTTTTATCGCATATTTTTTCAGGCCCAAATTTATGTCCTCATCGGTTTTTTATTATGCTTTTTTTTATTGTTGATGAGGCAAAAGCTCGATTTGGATAAAGTTACCGTAAAATGGTTAAGGGTAATTATGTTATTTTCCAGCACCGTGCTGATTGCCTGCCTGTCCAGAAGTTTTTGGGTAGGCGCTGTTTTTGCTTTGCTGTTCGTTTTTATTCTTTTAGTTTGGAGGCATCGATTCAGCTTGATTAAGATGGTTAGATTGTTTGTTACCATGTCGCTGATCGTTGTGGTAGAAATAGCTTTTTTATTTATTATCACCGGCAATATCCCTGTTAGCTTTACTCATAATTTGATCCGCGACAGGCTGGACGACCCCACCGAAGAAGTGGCCGGCATGTCTAGAATCGCCCAGCTGGGCCCTTTATGGAGCGCCATCAGCCAAAATTGGTTTTGGGGCTCTGGTTTTGGCAAAGCCGTCACTTATTATACCGACGATCCGCGCATTCTGGCTAAGTCTCCGACCGGCATTTATAACACCTATGCTTTTGAATGGGGCTATTTGGATATCTGGTTAAAATTGGGCTTAAGCGGGCTTTTAATTTATTTATATCTTTATTACCTTGTCTTTAAGAAGGGGATTTATTTAATTAGAAAAAAGGCAGATTCATCTATTTTTATTATTGCCCTGCTTTTAGGCATGGCTGCTTTACTGGCCACTAATATGTTTAGCCCTTATTTAAACCATCCCCTGGGCATTGGTTATTTGATACTGTTAAGCGCCATCATAAATTTTTCTATTAAAGAATATGTCGTTAAAACCAGCTAAACTGGCGGTGAATTTAGTTACCCATAATGCGGAAAAGTATTTGCCTTTCTGCTTAAACAGTTTGTCCGAACAAAGCCGGCAGGACTTTTCGTTATTAATAATCGATAACGGCTCTAACGATGAAACAGTCAGATACTTAAAAGAAAATTATCCTCAAATTAAATTAGTGGTTCATCCGCAGAACATCGGTTTTGCCAGAGCCCATAATCAGGGGATAGCCTGGTCTAACAGCCAGTATCTGATGCTGCTTAATCAGGATGTTATTTTGGATAAGAATTATTTTGCCAAGGCCATAGATTATTTGGATAGCCATCCGGATGTTGCCGCTTTAACCGGCAAGATTCTGGTTTGGGATTTTGAGAACAATCAAAGGACTTCAACTATAGATTCTTTGGGCTTAAAGGTTTATAAAAATCATCAGGTAGCCGACGCCCATCAGGGCGAAAAAGATGCGGGACAGTTTGCTGAAGTTAAGGAAATCTTCGGCCCTTCCGGAGCCATGCCCATTTATCGCCGCTCTTTATTAGAAAAAGTCAAAATTGATTTTCAGGCGGCCATGCGGCATCAGGAGTATTTTGACGAAGATTTTTTTTCTTATAAAGAAGATGTTGATTTAGCTTTTAGAATGCGTCTGGCCGATTTAAAATCGGTCTATTTCCCCGGGTGCGCGGCCTACCATGACCGCAGCGTTAAGGGACCGATAAATTACAGCAGCCGGGCTATTAAAAAGAGCCGCCAAGACAGGGATAGGGCGGTCAAGATGTATTCTTATAAAAACCACTTATTACTGCTTTTAAAAAATGAATTTTTTGTTAATTTGCTAAGATATTTTTTTCCTATTTTTTGGTATGAATTTAAAAAGATCGCCTTTATTTTATTATTCGAACCGTCAACTTTTAGGGGCCTAAGCCTGTTTTTTAAGCAAAAGTCCAAGATTCTCAAGAAGCGCAGGTATATTAAAAAAAATATCTGTAAAATTAAGGCCAAGCAGTTGGCTATCTGGTATCAATAAATATTAGATTATTTGAATATTTGAGTAATTGGAATGAATCAAATAAACAAATAATCTATCAATCAGATAGTCTAATATTCTATCAATCAAATAATCTATCAATCTATGATTCTAATAATCAAATAGTCAAATAATCAAATAATAATGGATATTTCAATAATCATTTTAAATTACAAAAGTCTGGGATTGGTAAAAAATTGTTTAAAGGCAGTTAAAGATTTAGATTTGCCCTACAAGTACGAAATTATCGTAGTTGATAATAATTCTCAAGACAATTCTGTTAATTATTTTAGGGAACATTACTTTGACATTAAATTGATTGAATCTTCAAAAAATCTGGGATTTTCCGGCGGTAATAATTTAGGCATTAAAAAAGCCCAAGGCCGGTATATTTTAATATTAAATCCCGATATTTTAATTTTATCCGAAGCGGTCAGTAAAATGTATAAGTTTATGGAAGAAAATCCCCATGCAGGCATTGCCGGACCTAAATTATTAAATCCTGACGGCAGTCTGCAGTATAGCTGCAGCCGTTTTCCGGACTGGCGCCTGCCCTTTTACCGCCGGACGTTTTTAGGCAAAACTCGTCAGGGCCGAGAATGGACCAGCCACTATTTAATGAAAGATTGGGATCATCAGACTGATAAAAAAGTCGACTCTCTTTACGGCGCCTGTTTAATGGTCAGACAAAAAGCCATTGACCAGGCCGGGCTTTTAGACGAGCGCTACTTTATGTATTTGGAAGATCTGGACTGGTGCAGAAGGTTTTGGCAGAAAAATTGGGAAGTTTGGTATCTTGCTAGAGCTTCGGTTATTCATTATCATCAAAGGGAGTCTGCAGTCGGCACCGGCCTGAAAGGTTTATGGAAAAAATCAGGACGTATTCATTTAGTCAGCTGGCTTAGGTATTATTTCAAGTGGAGGGGTAAAAAATAATTTTGTTTTACTTAGTATAATTTGGTAAAATATAAATATGTCGATAACTAAAAAAGAAATTGAGCATTTAGCCAAATTGGCCAGATTAGAACTTAGCGATACGGAGCAGGAAAAGTTCTCCAAGGATATTTCTTCTATTTTGCAATACGTTAATAAATTGCAGGAGTTAAGAATAGACCAGGGCTTGCTTAATAAATCTGTAATTAAGCCGGCAGCCAGCCGATTGCCTCGCGAAGACAGGGTGATTGGCATGGGCAGCAGTGAACAGCAGGAGCTGATTCAACAGGCCCCGGAAAAAGAAGACGGGCTGATTAAGACTGAACCGGTGTTTTGATGTCTAGGGTTTAAAACTTTGGCCAAAGGCCGACCAGCTTCTGGCTGGGAAGACTGAAGACCTAAGACTTAGGACTTAAGGCTTTTAAATAATATTTAATCATCGATTGATTTTATTATGTCATTTGAATATTTAACCATAAGCAGGGTTAAAAAAGGCTTGGAAGAAAAACAGTTTTCCTGCCAGGAACTGACAGATTATTATCTCAAAAGAATCGATTCTTTTAAAGAACTGAATTCTTTTATTACCGTTACGGCGGATACGGCCTTAGCTCAAGCTGAAAAAATTGATGAAAAAATCAGCCGGCGCTCAAAGTTAGAGCTGTTGGAAGGCATGCCCATGGCCGTTAAAGATATTATTATGGCCAAAGCCGTTAAGACTACGGCCGGCTCAAAAATTTTAGCAGATTATCTGGCGCCTTACGATGCCGCTGTTGTTTCTAAGCTAAAAGAGAGGGGAGCGGTGATTTTAGGCAAAAACAATTGCGATGAATTTGCCATGGGTTCTTCTAACGAAACCAGCGCTTTTGGCCCGGTCAAAAATCCCTGGGATAAACAAAGAGTGTCTGGCGGTTCATCGGGCGGTTCAGCCGCGGCCGTGGCCGCTGATTTGTGCGTTGCCGCTCTGGGCACCGATACTGGCGGCTCTATTCGCCAGCCGGCAGCTTTTTGCGGGTTGGTTGGCTTAAAGCCGACTTATGGCAGGGTCAGCCGCTATGGCCTTATGTCTATGACTTCTTCTTTAGACCAGGCCGGACCGATTGCCAAATGCGTTGAAGATGCCGCTATTTTATTAAACGTTATAGCCGGTCCGGATGAAAATGATTTTACTTCCTCTACTTATGAAGCTGAAGATTATTTGTCTGATTTAAATTCAGATATTAAAGGCAGAACCATAGGAGTGCCTAAAGAATATTTTACCAGCGGCATGGACGCAGAAGTTGAAAAAAGTATTAAAGAAGCCATAAAAAAGTTCGAAGAATTGGGTGCGGTCGTGAAAGAGGTCAGCTTGCCGCATACTGTTTATTCTTTGGCGGTTTATTATATTATTATGCCGGCCGAGGTCAGCAGTAATCTGGCCCGTTATGACGGCGTTAGATATGGCTTTAAAAGCCAGCTGGCTAAAAATTTGTTCGAAGTTTATGCCAAATCTCGTTCCGAGGGCCTGGGCGCGGAAGTTAAGCGGAGAATAATGATGGGCGCTTATGTTTTATCAGCCGGCTACCAGGATGCTTACTATAAGCAGGCCAAAAAAGTTCAGAAATTAATTCAGCAGGAATACCAGAAAATTTTCAGCCAGGTCGAGGTTCTGCTGACGCCCACCGCTCCAACCGCGGCTTTTAAAATCGGCGATAAGTTTGATGATCCCTTAACTATGTACCTTTCGGATATTTATACTGTTTCGGCCAATATTGCCGGTTTGTGCGGACTTTCTGTGCCCGGCGGTTTTTCTAAAGAGGGCCTGCCCATCGGCTTGCAGCTTTTAGGAGCGCCTTTTGAGGAAAAAAAGATTTTACAGTTTGCTTATAATTATCAGGAAGCAACAGATTGGCATCTTAAACATCCTAATTTTTGAAATTATTTATGGATTGGCAGTCGTTATTTTCCAGTTATGGCTATCTTCTTCTTTTTTTAATTTTACTTATCGAGGGTCAGCCATTTATTATTTTCGCCGGTTTTTTGATTTCTTTGGGCGTTTTAAAATTAAGCTGGGTAATTTTAATCGGCTGGCCGGCCTTAGTCTTGGGAGATTTTATTTTTCATCGCATAGCTTATGTTTGGGGCAGGAGAATTTTAGATAGGTTTGGCCGTTTTTTATTTTTAACGCCGGAAAAAATTGTTAAATTAAAAACTTTTTTCGATAAGCACGACGGCAAAGTAATTTTTTTGTCTAAATTTATTTACGGCTTGGGCAGAAATATTTTGATTGTCGCCGGCTTATTGGGCAGGCCGTATAAAAAATTATTCAAGTATGATTTGGGCGGCTGCTTTGCTTCTATGGCGATTTTTTTATCTATTGGATATTTTTTGGGCCATGGTTATCTTTGGCTTAATAATTTAACTAAAGGCATTGGCTTAATAGCTGTAGCAGTGATTCTTTTGGTAATTATTTTAGAAAGACTCGGGTTATGGAAAGTGTTCGGCAAATTAATAAATTTTCACAGTAAGGATTCGGAAAAAATAAGCTAAAAAGCCTTTTAGCAGAATATTAAGTTTTATACCCCTTCGCTTTTATAATTCCGAATTTATTTAATTTATTAAAGTGAATTTTTTACTTTAATATCAGAGGATTTTTTAAAGTAAAGCTTCGGGGCATTATACGGAATTATTTAAGCACTTGAGTATAAAATTGAAAATTGGTAATTGAATATTAAGTTTATACTATCTAATATTATTTTAGCGCCTTATGATGTTTAAAAAGTTTTATTGGCTGATTATTACAATTATTTTGTTTATGGTAGCGGCTGTTATAATTATTCAGGCCCTAACTAAAAAGACTGAATATGCTGAATTTACCGCTAAACGCCCCATAAAGGGAAATTTAGAAGCCAGTATAGCCATAGTGGAATGGTCAGATTTTGAATGTTCGGCTTGCGGGGCCGCTTATCAATTAATAGAAGAAGTTTTTAGTCAATATCAAGAACAAATAAAGTTTGAATACAGGCATTTTCCCCTTTCCTATCACCGCTATGCTTACCAGGCGGCCGAAGCCAGCGAGTGCGCTCAAGACCAGGGTAAATTTTGGGAATACTATGATAAACTTTTTGCCAACCAGCAGAATTTAACCAGCAGCGATTTACTTAAATACGCTCAAGAAAGCGGGTTAGACGTTGAGCTTTTTGACGATTGTTTAAAATCCGATGTCAAAAAAAAGGCAGTTGACAGCGATCTGGCAGAAGCTTCGCGTTTGGGCCTGACTTTTACGCCCAGCATTTTTGTTAACGGCGAATTAATCGAGGACTGGGCAAACTTGCCGAATATTATCCGATCCTTGCTTAAGCCGGCCGTCCAAACTGATGCCAAAAATGAATTTTCAATAATATTGGAATCAGAAACATAATTTATGTTTTTTTGGCTACAAAATTTTTTGCCTCAGCCGGTTTTGCTGGATTTAGGCGCAATAAAGGTTCATTGGTACGGCCTTTTGATTGTTTTGGCCATCATTGTTTGTCTTATAACAATCAGCCGTTTGGCCAGGGTTAAAAATTTATCACCGGGGCATTTAAGCAACCTCTTTTTTTATTTAATTATCTTTAGCATTATCGGCGCCCGGCTGTATCATGTGTTATTTTATAATTTTAATTATTTTATTAACCGCCCGATAGATGTCTTAAAAGTTTGGCAGGGAGGAATGGCGATCCACGGGGCTATTGTAGCAGGCATCATTGTAGTATTTTTTTACTGCCGAAAGCATCAGCTTAATTTGTTAAAGTATTTTGATATTTTTGCGGTAGTCCTCCCCTTGGGCCAGGCCATTGGCCGCTGGGGCAATTTTTTTAATCAGGAATTATTCGGTCGGCCTTGCGATTACAGCTGGTGCCTTTTCATCCAATTAGTTAATAGACCCGCTTTATATCAAAATTTCCATTACTTCCACCCGGTCTTTTTATATGAATCGTTACTGAACATTATTTTATTTATTATTCTTTTATTTGGCTATAAAACAAAAAAATGGCCGGTTGGCGCAGCCACTTTTATTTATTTAATCGGTTATTCAATCATCAGATTTTTTATGGAGTTTTTACGGCTGGATGTTAGTCAGATATTCTTAGGTTTAAAATGGGTGCAGTGGTTGAGCTTGTTAATTATTATGACAGTCGTTTTATTTTGGAAGAGCCGCAAAAGGGGAGCGCTATAATCCCTGTCCTTTTAATAACACAATAATTGATTTGCCTAAAATTTTAAAATCAAAAAGCAGTATTTTCCAGTTCGGATTATGCCGGCAAAATTTAATATACTGATTATCAAGCAAGAGGTCATTTTTATGAAAACCCTTGGATACCTGGACTAAGCCGGTAATGCCGGCTTTGATTACTTTTTTGCGATAAACGCCCCTCTCGATCTCGTCTTTATAATCAACCAGATTCCAGGGCCTGGGCCCGACAAAGCTCATTTCTCCCCAAAAGACACTGAAGATTTGCGGCAGTTCATCAAGATAAAATTTTTTTAGAAATCCGCCGGTGTAGGTGAGATTATCCTGTTTGTTTTCTAAGGGTTTAGTATGAATAAAGCCGTCATTTTTTAAAACTTCATCAAGGACAGCTTGCTTGAAAATTCTGAACTTCCGGAATTTAAAAGGACGGCCCTGCGAGACTCTGGTTTCGGTGTAAAAAAGCGGACCTCTGGATGCTGGTTTTATCAGACCTTCTGATTTATAAACAATAAAAATTATCAAAGTTATCGGTAAAATGGGCAGAATTAAAATTGCAGACAGTAAAATATCAAAAAACCTTTTAAGAAAGGGGATCCTGACTATTTTATCAGTTATCTCAAAGTCGCTATTTTTCATACAGCATATACTACATTTTTTTGAGAAAAAAATCAACCCTAAAAAATTATTGACAAATTAAGGAGATAGTATAAAGTAATGGTGTTCTTCCAATCAAGGTAAAAGGAGGTGAGATCATTGAAAGACGGCTGTCATGAAAAAAGAATAGTCGTGACTGTGAGTTATGTCGTTCGAGGCAATGATATACTGCTTTACTTAAGAAATTCAGGCATTGGCCAAGGTCTTTGGAACGGCTTCGGCGGTCATGTAGGGTCCGGTGAAACAGTTGAACAAGCAGCTGCCAGGGAATTTAGAGAGGAAAGCGGATTGACTGCTCTTAAGCAGAAAAAAGTAGGCATCGGTTATGTCACTATTGATGGCGTAGATAAAATGTTTGAAATCCATTTTTTCTTAGTCACGGAGTTTGAAGGTAAACTTCAGGATTCCGATGAGATGATTCCCATGTGGCTACCAATGGAAAGAATCCCTTACTCGCAAATGTGGCCGAGCGATAGGCATGCCCTCCCTATATTTTTACATGGAGGAAAATGCATCTGTCGTTTTCATCTTCAACAGTCCTGGAGTTGGCACTGGATTCGCAAAACAGACAAGATTCCTGATGGCTTTGACCTTTATGAAGAAAATAAAATCCGAGATAATTTTAACCTCCATCAAAAACTCCCGACCCTTTAGTGCTTTAATAGAAAGACATTAAAGGGTCGTTTTTTTATCTTGAAGTATGCGCAGGTGTAATTTTAAGGTAAACAAAATAACACCCTAATAGGGGCGTTTTTATGTACCTGTTTTCGGCTTAGATATATCTTGTCCGAACAAGGCTTTCGCCCACAGGTATAAGTCAAATATAGCATACTTGTATAAATTGTGATTGTTTGCCAACCACAGTTGTAAAATGAACAGAAAAATAGCTAATTCAAAGGTCTAAAAAGAGCTATTGATAACCCAAGTAGAGTGGGCATACTTTAGATGAATAGCCAATAAATTAATACGATATAGGGCAGTCATTTTATTTAAATTGAGTTGCGAAATCAATCCAATCTTCAAGTTCAGATTGAGTTTGGACATAACCGCGTATATCAATATCATTTCCTTTATGAATTCCTAAATGTAAATGTTTTCTTTCATTATCAGTTTCATCGCTAAAACCTTGACCCAGAATTCCGAGCGGACTTTCTGCCTTAATTGATTGATTTAGATTATCAGCGATGCTGCTCAAGTTTAGGTGGCCATAAATCACCGTAACATCATTGTTATCGATTTTACATTGCTGGACAGCCGCTCCGCCATATCCGCTGACAAACTGTTTAAAAACCAAAGGTCCGTCGCAGATAGCATAAATTTTTACTTTCTGATTTTGTTCGTCCGGATAAGTTTCGAAATCAACACCGGTATGGTAACCGGCAAAACGTTCAGGAGCAATAGGGGATTGTTCCGGGGAAATTTTAATGCCAAAGGGTTTTTTAGTTATTCTGATTAAAGCGTTATTAATCGGTGCGGAGATAATATTTAATCCATTTAATTGATTTGTTGCGTGACTGTCGTCAACATTATTTTTTATTGAAGCGTCGTTATTTAAAGGATTTTGGATATCGGATTGTTTATTAAATAATAAATATACCGAAGTTAAGATAATAATCACAAGAGTAAAAATACCAATAAAAATAATTTTTCTGTTCATATTTTTTAGTATAACAAAAAACCGCCTACTCGGCGATATAAAAAATTATTTCCATTTAGGAGGTGGTTTTTTATTTATCGCTGATAGCTCGCGGATTATAAAGCAGACATTCGGCTGGCGGGACGGACGGGACTCGAACCCGCGACCTCCGCCGTGACAGGGCGGCATTCTAACCAACTGAACTACCGTCCCAGCAGTCGAATGTCTGCTATAACAAACTGGCTTGGAGAGTACGATTGTTCAAGTTGAGCCAGGTTTAACAAAAATTTTATTTAACTTTCTCAACAATTTTCTTGAAGATCTCCGGATTTTTTTCAGCTATTTGGGAAAGTATTTTTCTATCCAACTCTATTTTATTCTTTTTTAAAGCATCAATGAATTTGCTGTAACTAAGACCGTGCTGGCGCACAGCGGCGTTAAGCTTAATTTGCCAGAGCCGGCGGTTAACCCGTTTTTTTACTTTGCGGTCATGGTAAGCATGAGCGCCGGCTTTTTTAATGGCCGGTTTTGCCAGACGGACTTTTTTCTTGCGGCCCCATTTATAGCCCTTGGCCTGGCTTAATAATTTTTTTCTTTTATGAGCTCTGACTCTGCCTCTTTTGACTCTTGCCATATAATTAGTGTGTAGTTAATAGTTAATAGTAAGTAGTAAGTAGTGAGTAGTTAAGAATAGGGGATGAGTTTTTTGATGTTTTTAATATTAGCTTTGGAAAGATTCTTATTGCGTCTTTTGTTTCGGCGGACTTTGCCGGATTCGCGGGCATTAAAATGATCCTGGCCGCCGGCGCGGATTTTGACTTTTTTGCCTTTAGTTATTCTCATCCTTTTGTTAATGGCTTTATTGGTTTTGAGTTTCATATAATTTAATAATCACTATTTTGTTAAAGAAATTAAGGACGAAATTTTTCCACCTTGAACTTTTACCATTTGTTCCATTTTGATGTTTTCGCCCATAGAGTTAATAAAATCTTTAATAATGTCTACGGCCCGGTATTTATGCTGGCGTTCACGGCCTCTTAAAATCATCTCAATAGAAACTTTGTGGCCCTTCTCTAAAAATTTTTTAGCCTGATTCTGCCTTAACTCTAAATCGTGCCGGCCGATTTTGAAAGATATTCTAATTACTTTAGTTTCTAATTTTTTAGTCTGGGCTTTTTGAGCCTGCAGTTTTCTGGACTGCTGGTACTGGAATTGGCCATAGTTGATAATTTTGCAAACAGGCGGCTGAGCCTTGGGTGAAACTTCAATTAAATCCAGTCCTTTTTCCCTGGTTATAGCCAAGGCTTTTAAAATGGGCATTTCTCCCAGGTGTTGTCCATCCTCGTCAATAATCAGAACTTTTGGGGCCCTGATGCGTTCGTTGATTCGGAAAAATTTTTTGTCGCTTTCATGCGACCTTCTTCTTCTTGAGCGTATCATGTTTTATAAATTATTATTTTATATATTGCTATATTGCCTCTCGACTCGTCGCCCCTGCTCCTCGCTCGAGACATTCGACTCCTAATACGAATGGTCGGAGTTTCTGAGCGAAGCGAAAAAACGGAGACCATGAGCGACGTTTCTAACGAAGTTAGAAACGGAGTCGAATGGTGGAGATGGTGGGTCTTGCACCCACGTGTAGCAACTAAAAATTAATAATTTCTACTAGAATAGTTCTTTTGTTGTTTTGAAAAGAAAATTTCGACCATTGGTCGATCAGCCTATGGCTGAAAAAGAACAAAATTTATCTTTTCTGAGTTTCAAGCAGTTTTCGTTTAATTAACTGAAACCTTAATTAAACTATCCTGATAATATAACACCCTAGCTTGCTATCAGGAATCGCAAGTTCGGATGGCTGCAGATTTTAAGCTACAGCAGAAGCTAAAGCTGGAATGCTAAAAGCATTTTTCACCCTAGCCAATAAGTTCTTGGCATTTATCCAAGCAATAGTTTTTATAGAAAGTTAGACTTCCTACAGAAGTTCTATTAACTTCTTCTAGCTGTTATTAACTTTAAGTGTGCTGGCAAATTAAAACATCCCCATAATCAATTTTCAATTATAATTTTTTAATAAATTTACAATGAAATAATTATCAAACAAATTTTTAATTCTTTAATCTTCAATCATCAGCCCCCAATCCTAAGTCCTTAGTTTTTTACCATCGTTTGCTTTCTTTTTTGAAAATCGCGTTTTTTTAACTCTTCCCTTTTATCGAATTTTCTTTTCCCTTGGACCAGGGCAATTTCAACTTTAACTAATCTTTGAGAAGTATACACTAAAATAGGGATAACTGTCAAGCCTTTTTGGTTGATTTTGCCTAAAATTGAGTTTATTTCCTTACGGTTTAACAGTATTTTTCTTTTCCTTAACGAATCATAGTTTTTTTGGCTATAGCCGCTTTTTGGATATTTAGCAATATTTGCCCCAATCAGCCAAGTTTCGGGAATATTATTTTTAGGATTGATGCTGATACCAAGGTAACTGCCCCTTAGATCGATTCTTCCCATTTTTACGGCTTTAACTTCCGGACCGGTTAGCTTGATGCCGGCTTGCCATTTTTCCAGAATTTTGTATTCATGAAGGGCCTTTTTGTTCTCGGTTATCATCATATTTATAAGTATACCTTAACGCTTCCTTATTTCAAGCAATAAAAAACTCTAAAAGCAGGGCAGTAGAGTTTTTTACCCCGCACCATAGAACGCCACAAGCTAAGTCTGCGGCGCGCGGTTTACATTTTTTCAGGAGCGCTTATCCCCAGTATATCAAATAAAGATTTCAGAATAATTTTAGCAGCCTGAATCAATTTGACCCTCGACCAGTTTACTTTGCCGTTGTTGATAACTCGGCAATGAGCGTAGAATTGATGGAATTTGTCAGACAGATTTATAGCGTATTGAGTTAAATTTTGGACTTGGTAGTTTTGAGAAACGCCGACAAGCAGATCCGGTAATTTAACCAGTTCTTTAATTAAGCTTAACTCGGGCGGCGATTGAAATTCCAACGTTGCTTTGGCTGGAATTTTTTTAATTTCCTTTTGTCTTAAAATACTGCAGATTCTGGCATAGGCATATTGAACATAATAAACGGGATTTTTTTCCGACCTTTCCTTGGCCAGATTTAAATCGAAATTAATATGAGTAGCGGCGCTGTATTGGAGAAAGTAAAATCTGGCAACGTCCGCGCTCACTTCGTTGATTAAATCATCAATATAAATTGAGTTGCCGGCTCTTTTGGACATCCTAACCTCTTGGCCGTTTTTTATAATACTGACAAATTGAGTGAGGATAATTTTTAGTTTATTTTTATGGCCTAAAACATCAGCCGCGGCCTGCAGACGTTTAACATCGCCGTGATGGTCGGCGCCCCAGATATTGATTACTTGGTCAAAACCGCGGTCAAATTTGTTTTTATGGTAGGCAAAGTCTTGGGCAAAATATGTCGGCTCGCCGCTGCTTCTGATTAAAACCCGGTCTTTGTCGTCCCCGTAGCTTGTGGATTTAAACCATAAGGCGCCATCTTTTTCATAAACATAATCGTGGCGCCGGAGCCATTTAATAATTTGAGGAATTAATTTTTTTTCTCTAATTTCTTTTTGTTCAGAAAACCAGACATCAAATTCAATGTTCATTTTTTTTCTAACTGTTTTTTTAATGTAATTGTTAAGGATTTTTTTGGCTGCCTGTTGCCCGGCCAGGCAAGGGTCTGCCTCCTTTATTTTATCGTGAAGATTATCGATATACTCTCCTTGGTAAACCGCCTGTTCATTTTTTAAAATAGAATGGCCCAAGTTTTCTATTTGGCTGCCGGCGTCGTTGATTAAATACTCTTTGGTGATTTTATAACCGCAGCTTTTCATAACATTGCCCAGAACGTCGCCTAAATAGCCGCCCCGGGCATTGCCGACGGTCAGCGGTCCAGTAGGGTTGGCCGAAATAAACTCAATTTGAATTTTTTTATTATCACCGCCCTTGGTTAAACAAAATTTATGTTTCTTTTTTAAAATTTCGGTTAGCAGATTTATTAAATACTTATTGCTAAGAGTAAAGTTAATAAATCCCGGTTCGGCTGTTTCAATTTTGGCCAAGAGGGGAGAGTTTGCTTTATTGATTTGCTGAACAATGTCATCAGCTAAATTCAATGGCTTTTTTTTGAGCTTTTTAGCCAAGCTAAGAGCGATATTGGTGGAGTAGTCGCCAAAGGCCTGATTTTTAGGGCAGGCAATTTCAATCCTGCCTATCGATAAAGACCTATCGATGGGCATGATGCTCTTGTGGATTAATTTGATTATTTGTTGTTCAGCGGTTTCCATAGTTAATAGTATAAACTAAAATCATCTATCTTGGAAGGTGCGCTAGATAAATTTTCGGAAAAGTTTCGGTAAATCCCATAACTTTATCCTATGCTATTTTTAAAGAAAAGCAGTGTATGATTAACCGCATGACCTTGCACAACCCGTGACAAGAAAGTGATGTAATTTTGCCTCAAAAACCACGTTTAGTGGTTTTATTTATAAATTCAGTAATATCGGATAAAGTTAAAGCTTGGCTATTTAGTGATATAGTAGACAATTTAATAATATCGGATAGAAAGATTATATAATCATCGCCATAAAATAATCTTTATTTTTTTATAAATATTAAGTAAAATTTTATAATTTTGTTAGCATTATCCACTTTAAGTAATATCGGATAATTTTTTAATTAATTTGAAACGTAAAATAAAGCATGTTTTTTGTTTAAGGCTACCCGATATCGGATTTTTTATTTTATAAATCCAATCATTTTTAGAATGGAAAACAGATATTTTATTCATTTCATCACTTTTTTAGAAAGATTTTTTTTTGTACTTTTGGCGGCAACCCGACTGCCGGCAAGGCAGGAAGTACCAAAATCGCTGGGGGCAGCAAAACTCGCTCTTGGTACTAATCATCTCTTTATGGCTAAACACGACGCTCCTGCCTGCCGGTCTTCGACTCTGATGGATGTGCTCTCAGACTTAGACTTGACTGAGCAGTCAGGCAAACATTTGCTGCACCAACTTTAAGTTGAAAATAACGAATAATGCTTTAATCTACTGATATCGGATAGAATAAAAACCGCCACATTTTGGAGTGATTATTAGCTTATATTTATGGGTTTATACTCAAGCGCTTAAATAATTCCGTATAATGCCCCAAAGCTTTACTTTGAAAAATCCTCTGATATTAAAGTAAAAAATTCACTTTAATAAATTAAATAAATTCGGAATTATAAAAGCGAAGGGGTATAATTGGAATTCTTTCTACCCAGTTTCAATTAAAATAACGGTTATTTTGCTCCATATCTTGAGTCAATTACGTTGGACATTTCTTCGGATATATATCTAGGCGAGCAGGTAAAATCAAGCGATATTTGAGCCCTGTTAAGAGGGATCTATCTGCTTTCTTTTTATCCGATATTACCTTTATTTTATACTAAACAGTGTTGATGAATTTATTTCCAAAACGGGCCTTAGGTAGCCAGGTAAAGCGAAGAGTAAATTCCACGCCATTGCTTATGGTTTTATGATGCGGGGCAGAGCGGCCTCCACAGGGTAACAATTGAGTCGATGATCGGCATGAAGTAATACTTGTTTAGTGACAGATTCCGTGGTTCTGACGGAGCTTAATTTGAGTGAATCAGAACTATTGTATAAGTCATTTAAACGTCTTTGATTTTTAGATTAATTTAGACATCTAAAGAGGCCTTTAAGGATAGTTAAAGTAGTGGATAACTGTTATTAAATTCCCGCTTTTTTAGTTTGTAAAGTTATTGTTGTGGATAATTTATTATTTGAAGTAAAATATCGTTAAAATAGCTTATAAATTTGATAAAAAAACAAATATCGGATAATTGGATAAGCTGTGTGAAAATACCTGTAAAAAATGGGGATAATGTGTTATAATTAATATCGGATAGCCGATAATTTACCAAGCTATTTTTAAGCTAAATTTGGCGTTAAAAATAGCTATTAACCGATATTACTTTTTTAAGTAATATGACGGTAATTTTTATTAGTCCCCATGCCAAAAACAAACAAGGAAAGAAAGACAAAAATATCCGATATTACAGAATCTGGCCAAATAGATAATAAGCTCAAAGATGAAGAGTTGGATGAGTACATATCTTTAAGCCGGGCAGCTGAGCTTTGCTCTTATTCTCAGGAGTATTTAAGTTTGCTTTCCAGAAAGGGACAGATCAATTCTAAAAAAATGGGGCGCAATTGGTTTATTACCAAGAGGGTCCTTTTTGAATACGTTGAAAAGAATTCTGCTGACCAGAAAGGCAATAAAAAAGGCGAGCTGGCAGAGAGCATTAAAAAGAAATATTATTTTTATGACAACTTATTAACCAAAAGCATTAAAGAGTCGGTCCGGTTAATACTTGAAAGCGTTAACCAGAGGATAGTTCAGGGGATAAGTAAAAAGTTATTCCATCGCTTAAAAGGTTTTTTTGCCAAGCTGAATGCTCAAGAAAAAGTGGTCGCCAGTTTTGTCAGCAGACAATCAACGCTAAAAACACTAAGACAGGCAACTATTCTGCTGTTACTATTTACCTTGACTTTTAGTTCTATCATTTATGCCCCCGAGGCGATGGCTCACTACCAAGACGGTTTAGTGAAATTGAAAAAATTGACCGACGCAACTCTCGGCAGATCGTTAAGAGCCACAGAAGACAGTTTGCAAAAAACATTTGAGATCTATCGGGACACTTTGGCTTTTATCAAGGATCCTTCCAGTTTGGATTTTAAGACAGGCTTTAATTTGTTGGGCCAGGGCTTTGAAAAGTTAGGATCCGATACTATTTTAGACGCTTTAGTTCTTTCAGATAAATTATCGGATAAATTTTTGGCAGGCGTGACTGGTAATTTAAATTGGCTATCCGCCAATTCTCAAAAAGTCGCCATAAAAATAACAGCAACGCCCGGAATTTTTGCGCTTAATCAGGGAGAAAATTTTTCTAATCTTTTTTCCCGACTTACTGCTCAGATTAATCACAGGCAACAGCTGGCCCTTGGCGGCGCATCCAGATCTGTCAATAGACTTTTTTCCAGAACGGGCAGTATTCTTGAAGATAGGGCAAGTTCTTTATTGCGGGTCGCTCAGAATTATTTTGGAACCAAGCTGGCTTTTATTGAAAAACCCGGCCTAAAATTAGAACCGCAAATCGCCGGTGTTTACGAACAACGGCAGGAAAGCAAAATCGATCAGAGAATTCAAGATTTCTTTTTTGAAGTCTATTTAAAACCCGATCAGTATTTAGACCGGAAGGAAGAGATGTCAAAATATGAAACGAATCAGAGAGTTCAGGATTTGTTTGCCGAAGTCTACGGTGGTTATGAAAAGTATCCCGAGCCAGAAAAGCTGGTAAAATCTTCTAGAGAAAACATCTTAAACGCCGTCGCCGCTACTTTTGTCGGCGATCTAAAAGAGTTGAGTCAATTTGTTCAGCGAGCGGTGGAGCGGGTTTCGGAAATACCGGATCAGTTAGCCAGGCGCAGCCAGACAACCAAAGTAAAATCGGCGGCCCTGGGTTCTGTTATTAAAGCTGCGGGAGAGGCCCTGTCTTTTATAACGGACAGTTCGCTGGTTGAGTTTAAAAAGCAGCTTAAAGATTTAGCTTTAGCCAGTCAAAGGTTATATAAAAATATTTGGCTGGGAGCCGACACCCGTTTCGTTAAAAGCGATGAATATTTAACAGACGAAATTCAAACATTACTTGGCCAGCTTAGCGAAAGTTTTCAGTCTATCAAAGATGGCGAAGGCAAGCTAGTTTATATGCAAGGGCCACAGGGGCCGGCAGGCTTTGCCGGACCCCAGGGACTGCCCGGTGAACTGGGCCTGCCCGGTCCGGCGGGATCGCCGGGCGAGCCAGGCCTTCAGGGTGAAAAGGGTCAGGATGGATTAGCTTTTGGCAACAATACTTATAATTACGGCGGCACCGTAGTTTATGGCGGTGACACAGTGGTAGTCCAGAGTTTATCAGCAATAGACAGTTTAGCGGTCGGTGGCGGCGGTTTAGGCGTGGGCGGTAATTTAACCGTTGGCGGCAATACTCAACTGGGAAATAACAGCGGCGATACTTTGACCGTTTCTGGTCCGGCAACTTTTCAGGATTCAGTTAACATTAATGGTTCCTTAACAGCTGCTAACGCAACTATCAGCGGTCTGCTGACTGTAAATGACAATTCAACTTTTAATGATTCAATCGTAATTTACTCAACTTCACTGCCTCAAGTAAAAATTGGTTATAACACTCTCAACTATTGGCAGAGTTCTACTGATTCTTCCGGCAGAACCACTTTTGATGCAGTAGGCACTTCCACTGATAATTTTTTATTTTATGACGAGGTAGCCATAACAGCGGCTTCCACCTCTGCTTTTAAAGTAGCTGCCGCCGGAGCAACTACCACTTTTGTTGTTGATACGGTTAATCTTAATGTCGGTATCGGCACTTCAACGCCAAATTACAATTTAGATGTAAGCGGCAATATTAATTTTACGGGCAACCTTTATCAGGCCGGCTCTATTTTTACATCAGGCGGCGGCTATTGGACCCAAACCGGCAATGATCTTTACTATTTAACCGGCAACGTAGGTATTGGCACTACTTCTCCGGCAGCTCTTTTGTCTTTAGCCGGTACAACTTCGCCCATGATTATGGTTGACGCCCCTTCTGGATATGCCAACCGGCTTTTTGACCTAAAAGTGGCTTCTTCTTCTGTCTTTACTATAAACCAAGCAGGTACTATTACCACTAATTTAGATATCGGAGGCCTGGCCACTATTACCGCAGCAACAGGCAATTTCATCACTGCTGGCAACATCAATGCCACCGGCACTCTCTCGGTAACGGGCAATACAAAATTATTTTCTAATATCGAGGTTTTGGGAACTGTTACTTTAGGCGATACCAACTGGAATGACAATGACCTTTTAACTGTTTATGCCACTTCTACCTTTTCAGCTACCGGCACCACCCCTGGCTTTACTATCAGACAAGGAGGAACAGGAGATATCTTTAATCTCTATGACGCAGATACCGAAGTTCTAACTGTTTTAGACGGGGGCAATGTGGGCATCGGCACCACCACACCGGCAGCTCAATTATCTGTCCATGTCCCGACTGCCGCAGAAACCGCTATTATGGTTGACAGCGTGGTCGGCTACTCCAGCAACTTTTTAGACCTTAAAGTGGCTTCTTCCACCGTATTTCTTATCGATTCAACGGGAACCATTACCTCTGGCTCCTGGACCGCCACAGTGATTGAAGAAATATACGGCGGCACCGGTCAAAGCAGTTATGCTGCCGGCGATATTCTTTATGCTGGTGGCGCTGATTCACTCACCCGTTTAGCCAAAGGAGCAGACGGCAAGGTCTTAAAGTTAGCAGGCGGCGTTCCCACCTGGGCAGATGATAATAGCGGCAGTGGCGGTAGTCCTAGTTTTTGGTCAACTACAACCAATAACAGAATTGTTTATCCAATAGATACTACCGATATAGTAGTAATTGGAGATAATGCCACCAGAACCACCAGCTCTATTTTTGAAGTTATTGGTTCATCATATTTTTCTAATAATGTCGGCATCGGCACCACCACCCCGGCGGCCCGTCTTTCGGTAGCCGGCGGCTCTTCGCCCATGATTATGGTTGACGCCCCTTCTGGCTTCACCAATAATCTTTTAGACCTTAAAGTGGCTTCTTCC
>Ga0180007_10001248_pt1 | contig 36074 bp, 28 predicted proteins | sample MM_PC_MetaG_FD_121122 | JGI IMG/M metagenome (GOLD analysis project Ga0180007, IMG submission 121122) | Groundwater microbial communities from the Aspo Hard Rock Laboratory (HRL) deep subsurface site, Sweden - MM_PC_MetaG | ecosystem: Environmental > Aquatic > Deep subsurface > Groundwater... | reverse complement strand
GCCTCCATCAGGGATTATTTCGGCGACCCTGCCGTGCAGAAGATGCTGGAGCGCTTGCGTGGACTGGGCGTTGCGCCGGGTAAAAGGGTTGTCCAACAGGGGCTGTTGCCGCTGCGGGGTGCAGTTCTCTTATTTACCGGTTCTCTCTCCACTTTTTCCCGGGATGAGGCCAAGGAGATCGTCAAAAAACTGGGGGGGCAGGTGTCGTCTTCCCTGAGCAGAAAGGTCACCCATCTGGTATGCGGCGACAAGCCGGGCAGCAAGCTGCAAAAGGCAGAGGAGCTTGGCATTACCATTCTTGATGAAAAGGAATTTCAACAACTTATTTCATGAAGCAGGGATGAAACCATGGCACAAAAAATCATACGGGCAGTGGTCTCCGGCCGGGTGCAGGGGGTTTGCTTCCGGGCCTACACCCGGGAAGCGGCGTTACGCTACGGGGTAAAAGGCTGGGTGCGCAACCTGCCGGATGGATCCGTGGAGGCGCTGGTGTCCGGGGATGCGGACCCGGTGGAGCGCATGATCGCCTGGCTGCATCAGGGCCCCCCATCGTCCCGGGTCAGCCGGGTGACGCTTGAGGAGATAGAGCCGGACGAGCAGTTTGCTGCCTTTGAGATCCGCTACTGGTAGGGGGGCTGCGGAACGGCTAACAACCCACCCTTTGCCGCTCTATCTTGGGAATGCCGCCATGATGCCGCCGTCCACCGGCAGGGTGGCGCCGGTGGTGGGGGTCTGGTTGCTGGCAAAAAACACCACGGCGTTGCCCACATGATCGGCCAGGACCTCGGTTTTCAGCAGGTTGCGCTGGCGGTAATACTCTTTCAGGCCGGCCGGATCCAGGTCGCGGGCCTTCATGCGGTCCGGACCCACCACGTCCCACAGACCGGATGACACCCCGGCATCATCAAAAATCGCGTCCGCATTGATCATGTTCACCCGCACCTTGAGCGGGGCAAGTTCAAGGGCGGCAATCTTGCCGAGCTGATGGGCCCCGGCCTTGGAGGCGCTGTAGGCGCCGAAGGCCTCGCCCGGAGCGAAAACGTTTTTCGAGCTGTTGATGATGATGTTGCCGCCTGTGCCTTGGCGGGTAAAGATCGGGGTGGCTGCCTTGATGACCTGGAAAACCCCCATGAGATTGACATCAAGCACCTTGTAAAAGGTCTTTTCATCCAGGTCCTGGAGCCTCGCGACATGGGCGATGCCGGCATTGCGCACCAGGATGTCAAGGCCGCCTGACTCGCGGATCAGGCGGGAGAAGCACTGCTGCACGGAACGGCTGTCCGCCACGTCCATCACCAAAGACGATACCATGGCAGGGCCGAATTGTCCGGCCAGCATGTCCCTCACCTGCTCAAGTCTCTCCTGGTTGATGTCAGTGAGAAAGACCCTGGCCCCCGCGGCCAGGAGTTGTCTGCCGATGCCGCAGGCAATGGCGCCGCCACCGCCGGTGACCAGGGCGATCCTGCCGGCAAGCAGAGGTTTTTTACCCTTGCCCAGCTTGGCCTGCTCCAGGCTCCAGTATTCCATGTCAAAGATGGATGACTCGGCAAGCTCTTGGTAGGGCGCCACTGCTGCCCCTGAAATTTTTGCGGCAATGGTGTGTTCGGCTATATCGGCGCCAATCATGGCCGCCTTCGGGGTTTCGCCGCTGGTAACAAGCCCCAGACCCCTTATGAGCATCACCCTTGGTTTGGGGTCAAGTTTGCTGCGCTCCACCTTTTTGTCGGCAACTTGCCGCTGAAAATAGGCATCGTATCGCTCTGCATAGGCGGCAAATTCTGCGGTAATGCGCCGGGCCATCTGCTTTTCATCATGGTCATGGCTGAAATCGAGAAAAAGAGGATAATTCTTGGTGCGGATCACATGGTCCGGGGTGAGTACCCCGCTGACCAGCAGTTCCCCAGCGTCGGCCCGATCCAAGGCGGCCAGGATCTTTTCGTTTTGCCGCAGATGCAGATGAAAGGTTTGCCCGTTTTCATCAGGATGGCTCATGCCCCCCCGGAGAAGCGGCAGAATGATGTCGGTATCAGGGCAGGCGGTGCCGAGCGCGGCGGCAGGAGTTTTTGAGCGGTTTTGCTCTGCCAGAAAACTCTCTGCCCGGCTGACATAGTCGATCATCAGCGCGTAAGCGGTTTCTGCTTCATCGGCAAAGGTGAAAATGCCGTGGTTAAGCAAAATGATGCAGTCCATGGCCGGATTTTTTTCATAGAGATCGGCAACTGCCTTGGCCAGGGGGAATCCCGGCATGATAAAGGGCAGGATGCCGATACCCTCTCCCAGCACTTTTTTGAGCAGGGCCTCGCAGTCAGGGGTATTGGTCAGGGTGACGATGGCATCGGCATGGGTGTGATCGATAAAGGTGTGGGGCAGAAAGGCGTGCACCAGCGTTTCGATGGACGGGTTGGGTGATGAGGCGTTGACAAGATGGGTGCGGAACTGGTTGACCATCTCCTCATCGCCGAGACTCTCAAGCCGCCGCAGTTTGCGCAGATATGCCAGATCAAGGCCTGGAAATCCCTGGGGTTCGATGGATCCCAGATCCCAGCCGCTGCCCTTGACATAGATGATATCCCTTTCCTCGCCGAGAATATCGGTAACTCTGCATTTGACGGAGGTGTTGCCGCCGCCGTGCAGAACGAGATCGGCTTCGCTGCCGATAAGCCGCGAGGTATAGACCCGCAGGCAGAGACCTTCTGGCTGGTCCGGATAGCCGTTGATAGAACGCTGGGCTTCGTTGCTGTCATATTTGTTTTTCATTGATTGTCCTTTGTGAACTAACTGGCTTTCAGGCTGAAAATATAGAGGCCATAGGCGAAAAGCAGCAGAAAACCGTAAAACCGGCTGACCTGGTTGCCTAAGTAAAGAAACGGCAGCAGCACGGCGGAAAAAAGGGTCATCACCGGCAGATCGCGCAGCAGCAGTTGCTGCTGCAGGAAAAACGGTTTGATCACCGCTGTGCCGCCCATCACCATCAGCAGATTGAAGAGGTTGCTGCCGATGATGTTGCCCATCAGCAGATCCGACTCTCCCTTGCGGATTGCCGAAATGGAGGAGGCCAGTTCCGGCAGTGAGGTCCCCACCGCGGCAATGGTCAGGCCGATGATCAGGTTGGAAACCCCCAGATATCTTGCCACATCGGTAGCGCCGCCGATTAGAAGATTTGAGCCGAAGGCCAGGCAGACAAGACCGCCGCCGCACAGGGGGAGAATGCTCCAGTACGAGGCCGGGGCATTATCCTTCATCTCATCGGCTGGTCGTTGTATTGAGCCGTTTTTATAGGAAAAATAGGTGAAAAGAATAAGAGCTGTGATAAAAAGCAGACCTAAGAGGCGGGGAAAGAAGCCGTACCAGGCGGCCCCCGCCACTGCGAGGCTTGCAACGAGAACATAGTAGATTTCCCGGGCAAAGGAAAGATAGGGCGCTCCAATGGGGGCGATTATGGCGCAGATGCCCAGGATCAGGCCGACATTGGCGATGTTGCTGCCGATCACATTGCCCAGCATCAGATCCTGCTTGTCCTGCAAGGCAGCGGACAGACTGACAAAAAATTCCGGCATGGATGTGCCGAAGGCCACCACGGTCAGGCCGATCATCAGGGCACTCATCCCCAGACGGCAGGCCAGTCTGACGGCACCTGCCACCAGTGCTTCCCCTCCTGCTACCAGAAGGCTCAGTCCGGCCAGGAGGGCGAGCAGGGAAAAAGAGATGGAGGAGTAGTTGAATTCACCAGTCATGTTTGTCCAGGATGTTGACCAATGGCTGCCGGCATCAGCTCTGCGGCAGCTGAAAGCCGTCTTCATGCAGAGGGAAGGCGGCTTCGGCAAGTTTTTTCAGCTCCTTTTTGATCTGGGGCAGCGGCACAGGCGGCGGCAAGAGTGGTATTTCACCGCATACCTGTACGGGGGGCGTTACCCGCATTTTTCGGTCAATGTAATCTGAAAAACCGGTGTCAATGGCGCCTTCCAAGTTGCCGACCTTATCCGCGGCATCCATTGCCCGCAAAAAACTCATGATGGTGCTGATATCGTTTTTACGGTAAAAAATTTTGATCTCCTCTTCAATGGTTTCCTGGTCGTCGACAAGTTCGGCATATTTTTCCCGGTACGCTGCCACATCCTGGGTTAACTGCTCATAGGTCGCCATGAACAGATGCTTAAAACGACCCGAGGCGGTGAGGCCCCATGTTTTCACCCCGGCAAAGATCCGGGTACGCAAGGTCGGCGAGGTCAGGATGTAAGGATCATAATAAAATTTTTCTTCAAGTCCGGTGATTTCAAGAAACCTGAGGATCAATTCTTCATCCTGCAGCATGATATAGATTCGGTTCAGATCATAGACAATTCTTTGTCCCACTGTGTGGGTGTGGTGGCAGATGTCTTTTGCCAGGAGGGCCTTGTCTTCTTCAATGAGCTTGCGAAATCCGAAGTAACGGTCAGCTAATTCCTTTTTGATCTCGTAGTTGAGAAAGTTGGAAATATCGGAAGTCATTGCCGTTGCTCCTTTGTGAGGACAGGTTGTAAAAAGCTCTATTCAAGTTACCGACATGCTGCCCTAGCCTGGAATCCCTTGTGAATAAAAGCATTGGCGTGTATGGTATCTCTTTTGCGGACTGGATTGTCATGGGTGATCCAGGCCGGGCTTAGTTTTTTTTCTTGACACAATTGAAGATAAAGTAAAAAGGGTAAAGGGCAAAGTAAAAAGCGTTTCTTGTTCTCAAAAAGTCTTATTTGCCTGGAAATTTTTGCATCATGGGATCTCGCTGGCAGCGAGCGGTTTACTTCTGGCCGAGAGTATGTTTCCCAGGGCACAGTATAGGAGGGTTCGATGGCAGCATTGCAGGATAATTCCGCCCGCCGGGTGAAAGATGCTGTTGATATTCTTGAGGTGATAGGCGAGCATGTCCATCTGCAGAAAGCCGGGGTGCGTTATAAGGGCCTCTGCCCCTTCCATTCTGAAAAAACGCCATCTTTTACGATAAACCGGGAGAGGCAATTTTACCACTGTTTCGGCTGTAATGAAAGCGGCGATGTTTTGTCATTTATGATGAAATATCACAATCTGACCTTCCCTGATGCGGTGGCACGACTTGCCGAGCGTTACGGCATTGAGCTTGAAGAGAGCAAGCTTTCCCCGGAGGAGCTGAAGAAAACGCGGGAGCGGGAAAGCCTTTTTGCGGTCAACAGCGTTGCCGCAACCATTTTCCATAAATATCTGCTGGAAAACCCGGCGGCGGCTCAGGCCAGACAATATCTGGAAAAGAGAGGGATGTCGCAGGAAATGATCAGCCGCTTTCAACTCGGTTATGCGCCGGACCGTTGGGATTTTCTTGCCCAGGCATTGGCTTCCGCCGGCGAAGCAGAGCAGGTTGCCGTGGCGGCCGGGCTACTGGTGCAGAAGGAGAAAGGCGGCGTTTATGATCGTTTCCGCGATCGGGTTATCTTTCCCATTTTTTCCTTAAACGGGCAGGTTGCCGCTTTCGGCGGGCGTATTCTGGGCGACGGCCAGCCGAAATATCTTAACAGCCCGGAGTCGTCTGTTTTTAATAAAAGTCAGACCCTGTTCGGCCTCTACCAGAATAAATCCGCCATCCGGGAGGCCGGCCGCTGTCTGGTTGTTGAAGGCAATTTTGACCTTCTTTCCCTGGTAGCGCATGGTTTGCAGTATGTCGCCGCGCCCCTTGGCACGGCTTTGACCGCTCAACATGTAAAGATTCTGAAGCGTTATGCCGAAGAGGCGGTTGTGGTTTTTGACGGCGATCAGGCTGGTTTGAAGGCTGCCATGCGGGCTGTTCCTCTTTTTCTGACGGAGCAGCTTGATGCCAAGATTGTTGTCCTGCCCGAAGAGCATGATCCCGATACCTTTGTTGCCGCTTTCGGCAAGGAGGCCCTTGAGGAGAAGGTGGCCCGGGCCATGGAGCTGTCTGAGTTTGTTTTCAGCCGCCTGGTCAAGGAGCATGGCTTGAGTCTGGCGGGGAAAAATAAAATTGTCAGGGAGCTGCAGCCCTTAATTGCCGCTATCGGCAATCGGACGCTGCAAAAAAGTCTTTTTGTTTCACATTTTAGTGATAAACTCGGCTTGAAAGCAGAGGATCTGCTTGGCCGGGGTGAAGGCGGCATTCACCCTGTCGGGCCTTCTTTACCGGCAAAGCGGCGCAAGCAGGGGTTGAAGCTGTCCAAGCAGTATGAGAAGCTGTTGGAGTTTCTGCTCATCTACCCGGAAGCCCTGCCCCATTTCCTCGAGGCAGGCCTGGATGAGCTTGTGGACAATGAAAATGATTCCGCCAGGATTATCCTTGATCAATTAAAAGATCTCGACCTCATCGGCCAGGGGGATGGGGCTGAGGTTCTGCTCGAAAATCTGCTGGAAGAGGAAAAGGTTCTGGTTGCCCGTCTGCTGATTGAGGCTCCCTCTTACGCAGAAGACATGAAGGATCTGCTTATTGACGAACTGACTACCTGGGTGCGCAAGCAGGCATGGCAAAATCGCAAGTCACGGTTGCTGCGGCGTATCAGTCAGGCCCAGGTGGAAGGTGATGATGTTTTACTGATGGAGCTCTTGGAACAGAAAAAAAAAATGGACGAAGTTTCGTATACATAATATGTTGGTATCGGTTTATTACATGAAATGATCTATTTTCCCCAGCAGGAGTAATTCTTGTGGCAAAAAGAAAGAAATTAAAAGCTGCACAAAACGGAACTGACGGAAGGGATATGCCTGAGGCGGCGGAGATGTCTGAGGGCGGCGACTTTTTTGCGTCGGGCGATCTCGGACCGCTGGAGAATCAGTTTGAAGAAGCCGCTGACGACCTCACCTTTCTGTTTGGGGATGATGCGGCGGATGATCGGGATATAGATGATAAGGAGTGCCCGGCCGGCGATGAGGATATGATCAGTTTCGGCGAAACATCTGCCGCCATGATGCGTGAAATTGATCCTGTGAAGGCCTATTTGCGTGAAATGGGCGCTGTTTCACTTTTGTCTTCCAGCGAAGAGATAGAAATTGCCAAAAAAATTGAAAAGGGACAACGGCAGATCCAGAACGGATTATTGGTTTGCCCCTTTATGCTTAAAATTCTTAAAGATATCCAGGAGGACCTGCTCAGTCAAAACTGTGAAATTACTGATGTGCTCCGGGGGTTAAATGACAAAGATAACGATAAGGCAAAGGAGCGCTTTCTCTGGCAGATCTCAGAGGCTCTGCGTATTGACCGGGAACGGAAGGCCTTGCATGCTGATCTGCTTGAGCCTGATGTGGATCAGGCGGCGGGCGTTAATATTCTGGTGCGTGTGGATCGCTCCACTCACTCCATCGTCTCTCTTTTTCAGGACGACCTGCTGCAGAACAAATATATTAATGAAGGGATCAAGGAAGTTAAAAAGCTCGTAAGGCAGTTTGAAGCGGTTTTTGCCCGAAAAAAAGCCGATCCTGACAGCAGTGTAAAAATGAATACCATGATTTACAATCTGGAGGAGGATTGCGGGATCGATTATGAAACACTGGGGCAGGTTCTGGCCCAGATCGCCATTGGCGAGGAGATCAGCAGGGAGGCCAAAAAAGAGTTAACCCACGCCAACCTGCGCCTGGTGGTCAGTGTTGCCAAAAAATATATGAATCGTGGCCTGCAGCTGCTTGACCTGATCCAGGAAGGCAATATCGGCCTGATGAAAGCGGTGGAAAAATTTGAATACCGGCGGGGATTTAAGTTCAGTACCTATGCTACATGGTGGATCCGGCAGGCCATTAACCGGGCAATTGCCGATCAGGGACGTACTATCCGCATTCCGGTGCATATGATAGATACCATCAACCGCCTGCTGAAAGGTTCGAAAGAATTTCTGCGGGATGAGGGGCGTGAGCCGACACCTGAAGAGATTTCGGAACGTCTGGATGTTGATCTGGATAAGGTGCGCAATATCCTGAAAATCTGCAAGGAGCCCATCTCGCTTGATACCCCCATCGGTAATGATGATGAAAGTAATCTTACCGATTTCATAGAAGATGCGGATGCTGTTTCACCCCATGAGGCCACGATACGGGACAATTTGCGCCAGCAGCTGAGAAAGGTGCTCGGTTCTCTGACCGAGAGGGAGGAGAGTGTCCTGCGCATGCGGTTCGGCATTGACACGGAGAAAGATCTCACCCTGGAAGAGGTTGGCAGAACCTTTTCCGTGACAAGAGAAAGGATTCGGCAGATTGAGGCCAAGGCCCTTAAAAAGTTGAAACACCCGAACCGCAAAAAACATCTGGAAAGTTTTATTAAAGAATAAGTCCCGATCCTGTGAACAAATTGTTAGAATGGCTGGCTCTCTCTCTGACTCCTGGTCTGGGTATCAGGAGTTGGAACAAGCTGCTTGCTGTTTTTGACGGCCCGCAGCAGGTGCTGGAGACAGATCAGAGCCGGATCAGAAAATTAGTGCCGGGCATCAGGGCGAATATCATTGCCGGTATCAACAAAGAAAAACTCCTTGCAGCTGCGGAAAAAGAAATAGAATGCGCTGCCGGGTTGGGCATTGAGATTATCACCCGGGAGCAGGAAGCATATCCGGAGCTTCTGCGTCATATTGATGACCCACCCATTCTGCTCTATGTCAAAGGGAATGCATCCCTGCTGCAGAGTGCCTGTATTGGAGTTGTCGGAGCCAGAGCAGCAAGCGTCTACGGGCAGAGAATTGCCGAAGATCTGTCCAAAAGGCTTTGTCAACGAGGGCTAACTGTGGTAAGTGGTTTGGCTCTTGGTATTGACGCTGCCGCCCATAAGGGTGCATTGCAGGCAAGCGGCGCCACCCTTGCCGTGCTTGGCTGCGGACTTGACGTGGTATATCCCCGCCAGAACAGAAGTCTCTATGAGGAAATCGCTTGCCGTGGGGCCTTGGTCAGTGAGTACCGCCTGGGTGCCTTGCCGGAAGCCTTCCGTTTTCCTGCACGAAACAGAATCATAAGTGGTCTTTCGTTGGGGGTTGTCGTGGTTGAAGCGGCCCGCAAATCCGGATCCCTCATCACAGCAGACTATGCCCTGGAGCAGGGGCGAGAGGTTTTTGCCGTTCCCGGGCGGATCGATTCCTGCAAAAGTGAAGGGACACATCGGCTGCTGCAGGAGGGGGCGAAGCTTGTCCATACCGTAAATGATATTGTTGAGGAATTGTCTTTTCCTGCCGTAGTTTATAATGCTTCCTCTCTTTCATGTCAGCCGGATGGTGAGAATGCTGCTTTGACTGAGGAGGAAAAGGTTTTTTTTGCTTATCTTGATGTCTACCCTCAGACCATTGATGAAATTACCCGGCAAAGCCGGATGACAGTGCAGAAGGTGAGTGAATTGCTGTTGATGCTGGAGCTGAAGGGATTGATTGAGTCCCTGCCGGGGAATCAATACCAGAAGCGGCGCCCGGCATCAGTGTAAATTTTTTTCTATTTTTGAGTACTTATGTCGAAATCATTAATAATAGTTGAGTCGCCTGCCAAGGCGCGTACGTTGCAGAGATATCTCGGCAAATCTTTTACCGTGAAGGCCTCGGTGGGCCATATTCGGGATTTGCCGGTAAAGACATTGGGTGTGGATGTTGAACATGATTTTCAGCCAAAATATGTAACAATACGCGGTAAGGCGAAAATTATTACAGAGCTGAGAGGTGCCGCCCAAAAGGCTGACCAAATTTATTTAGCCCCTGACCCGGACCGTGAAGGGGAGGCTATTGCCTGGCATATCGCCACGACGATTGAGGCGGGCAAGAAACCGGTCCGCCGTGTGCTGTTTCATGAGTTGACCAAAAAGGCCATTCTGGCGGCAATAGAAAATGCCACGGATATTGATCAGAATAAGTTCGAGGCGCAGCAGGCCCGGCGTATTCTGGACAGGCTTGTGGGTTATCAGATATCTCCTCTGCTGTGGGATAAAGTGCGGCGGGGGCTCAGTGCCGGACGCGTGCAATCGGTGGCGGTCCGCATGGTCTGCGAACGGGAGCAGGAGATCGCTGATTTCACCTCAATCGAGTACTGGTCAATTACCGCGGAATTACAGCAGGATGGCCCTCCGCCTTTTTTGGCCCAACTGGAGCAGATTAACGGCCAGAAGCTGACAAACAAACAAGATAATCGTATCATTGATGAGGCGACCGCTCAGGGGATGGTCTCCGAGTTAAAAAATTGCTCCTTTGTTATTGACAAGGTCAGCAAGAAGAAAACCCGGCGCAACCCGAGCCCTCCATTTATCACAAGCAGTCTGCAGATCGAAGCCAACCGGAAACTGCGATTTTCGGCAAAAAAGACCATGATGCTGGCCCAGCGTCTCTATGAGGGAATTGCCATTGGTGAAGACGGTCCCACAGGATTGATAACCTATATGCGTACCGATTCCACCAGAATCAACGATGAGGCATTGGCACAGGTGCGCGATTATATTCTCACGGCTTACGGCGACAAGCATCTCCCGGCCAAACCAAATATCTACCGGGCAAAAAAATCAGCCCAGGATGCCCATGAGGCAATCCGTCCCACTGATGTTGCCAAGACCCCGGATAGTCTTGCCTCCCATCTGGAAAAGGATATGCTGGCCCTCTATACCCTGATCTGGAAACGTTTTGTGGCCAGCCAGATGGCGCCGGCCATTTATGACCAGACATCGGTGACCATTGAGGCCGGTAGATATGGTTTCAAGGCAGTCGGCTCTATCGTGCGTTTCCTCGGTTTCATGACTCTGTATGTGGAATCCGGTGATGAAAGTCAAACCCCGCAGCAGGCGGATCAGGAAAGGGATGTTCTTTTGCCGGATCTTAAAGAAGGACAAAGTGTTGAGCTGCTGAAGCTTGATCCCAAACAGCATTTTACCCAGCCTCCTCCTCGTTATACGGAGGCCACCCTGGTGAAGGCCCTGGAAGAAAATGGAGTGGGCCGGCCCAGCACCTATGCCACCATTTTGTCCACCATCCAGGAAAAGGAATATGTAAAGCTGGAGCAGCGAAAGTTTTCTCCGACTGATCTCGGCAAGCTGGTCAACGATCTTCTTGTCAGACATTTTCCCGCCATCATGAATACGGAATTTACCGCCTCCATGGAGCAGAATCTTGACAGGATTGAAGAGGGTTCTGTTGATTGGCTGAGGATCCTGCAGGATTTTTATGGTCCCTTTCGGCAGGCACTTGATCTGGCCAAAAGTGATATGAAATCGGTCAAACGGAGTGCAGTTCCCACGGATATCAAATGCACACTCTGTGGCGGCGTCATGGTTATCAAATGGGGCCGCAAAGGAGAGTTTCTCGCCTGCGAAAATTATCCGGAATGCAAGAATACCCAGGATTTTAAAAAGGATGATGAGGGAAATATCGTTCCCGTGGACAAAGAGGAACCTCTGCCTTCCGGGGAGAAATGTGAAAAATGCGGGCGTCCCTTGGTCTATAAAAATGGCCGTTTTGGCAGATTTCTTGCTTGTTCAGGTTATCCAGAGTGCAAGCATATCCCGGCTGAAAAAACGGGAGTGCATTGCCCTGAGGAGGGATGCGGGGGGGAACTCATTAAAAAAATCTCCAAAAAGGGAAAGATATTTTACAGCTGCAATCACTACCCGAAATGTCGTTTTGCCATATGGGATAAGCCGGTAAATGAACCCTGTCCGGATTGCCGGTCTCCCTACCTGCTGGAGAAGGAAAATAAAAGAAACGGCCTTCATGTGAAATGTCCAAACGAGAAGTGTGGTTACATGCACAAATTGACTGCCGAGGATGAAGAAGTATAAAAAAATTTGATTTGTCTGCTGTCTTGGATTAAAATATTTAAGGTGGTTGTTTTTCGTATAGCGTGGCAACGATAAAATCGTTTTCAGCAAAGCTAATAGGAGGCTGACATGATTTCTGCAATTAATTCATCGCTTTCCGCCCTTTCTGCTTTTGCTAAGAAACAGGAATCAATAGCCGATAATACTGCCAATGTAAATACCGACGGTTTTAAAAAGACACGGGTGACATTTCAGTCCGAAGTGGCTGGTACGGTTGAACCGCAGGTGAGCAGGGTTGACACGCCGGGGCCATTGGTATACGAGCAGAGCCCGGAGGGATATGGACTGGTGGAAAAATCAAATGTGGAAATCTCCGAGGAGATTCCCCAGGCAATGCTCAACAAGAGATTCTACCAGGCCAATTTGAAGATGATTCAATTTTCTGACGAAATGCTGGGGAGTCTGCTTGATATTAAAAGTTGAAGAGGTCAATGTCGGGGATAACAAGCAGAAAGAAAAGATACATCTCGATTCAAAAAGGTAAAATATCTTTTACAGTTCCTTGAAGGTAATCTTGCCCGCGACAATCGTCAGCACCGCCTTGCCGTTTAATTCCCAGCCAAGAAACGGGGAATTGCTGCTTTTTGAGACAACATCTTCTTGGCGGTAAACAAAAGTTTTTTCCGGATCAATTACCGTAATATCAGCTGCACCGCCCTCTGAGAGCGATCCTCCCGCAACTCCCAGTATTCTGGCCGGGTGGGTAGAAAGAAGCTCAATCATTCTGGAAGGGGTGAGTATGTTTTCCCTGACCAGGGCCAGGGTGAGAGGAACGGCGGTTTCCAGGCCGATGATGCCATTGGCCGCCTGATCAAACTCCACATCTTTTTCCATGGCGCTGTGCGGGGCATGATCTGTGGCGATGGCGTCAATGGTGCCGTCCCGCAACCCCTCCCGTATTGCCGCCAGGTCATCAGCCGAACGAAGAGGGGGATTCATTTTGGCCCGGGTATTATAAATGCCGACCGCGTCTTCAGTAAGAGAAAAGTAATGGGGAGCGGTCTCCGCTGTTACTTTGCACCCCTTACTCTTGGCCCTGCGCACCAGATCGACAGACTCCCTGGTGCTGATGTGGGCAATATGGATAGGCCGTTCGACATATTCCGCCAAAGCCAGATCCCGATAGATCATAATAGACTCTGCGACCGTGGGAATACCCCGTAATCCCAGTCTGGTCGAGAGAGCGCCTTCATTCATCACGCCGTTTTCGCTTAAACTGGCCTCTTCGGAATGGGAAATAACGAGCAGGTTATGGTTGCCGCTGTATTCGAGGGCGCGGCGCATGAGCTGGCTGTTCGCCACCGGACGTCCATCGTCAGAAACGGCGACGGCGCCGGCCTTTTTCAATTCCCCATATTCGGCCAGTTCCGTTCCCTTGCTGTTCTTGCTGATTGATCCCACGGGATAGACTCTGGCAGATCCTTCTACAGAGGACTTGGTCAGAATGAGAGATGTGACGGATTGGTTGTCATTGATCGGGTTGGTATTGGGCATACATGCCACGGCGGTAAAGCCGCCGGCCGCCGCTGCCTTGGTCCCGCTGGCAATTGTCTCCTTATATTCTTCGCCTGGTTCACGCAAGTGGACATGCATGTCAATGAGGCCGGGCACAAGCCATTTCCCTTGTAGGTCGATACTGAGACCGTTGGCTGGGCAGGAGATTGACAGGGCATTTCCTCTCTGGAGGATTACACCGTCAACAATAAGCAGGTCACCGGGCTCATCAATATTATTAGCGGGGTCAATGATGCGACCATTCTGCAAGAGTAACGCCGGAGAAGAATTCATCGGTCCCCCCCTCCCATAATCAGATAGAGTAAGGCCATGCGGACCGCCACGCCGTTGGTGACCTGATCCATGATCACTGATTGTTCGCCATCGGCCACGTCAAAAGTCATTTCAACCCCACGGTTGATGGGGCCGGGATGCATAATAATGGCATCCGGTTTAGCTAATTTCAAAAGGGTTCTGTTAATGCCAAAAAAGGCTGCATACTCCCGCAGAGAGGGCAAGAGGGGATCAAACTGGCGCTCCTTCTGGATGCGAAGGGCCATGACCACGTCTGCGTCGGCCACAGCATCTTCAACCCTATGGCAGACAATTGCCCCCAGTTGTTTTATGCCGGCGGGGATGAGGGTGGCAGGACCGCTTACATAAACTTGAGCTCCCATTTTCGTAAAACCGATAATATTGGAATGGGCGACCCTGCTGTGGCTTATATCGCCAATAATTGCTATTTTCAACCCGGCAATTCCCCCTTTTTTTTCACGGACAGTCATCATGTCGAGCAGTGATTGGCTCGGGTGCTCATGGGTCCCGTCCCCGGCATTGATCACCGATGCTTTAATGTGACGGGCAAGCAGGTGGGGTGAGCCGGAACTAGAGTGACGGATCACGATGATATCGGGATTCATAGAGGTGAGATTTTTTGCCGTGTCGATCAGGGTTTCCCCTTTTCTGGCGCTGCTGGTGGAGGCAGAGATATTAAAGGTATCAGCGCTCATGCGTTTGGCCGCAATCTCAAAGGAGAGACGGGTGCGCGTACTTGGCTCGAAAAAAAGATGAATAACCGTCTTGCCGCGCAGTGTCGGAACTTTTTTAATCGGACGTTGTGATATTTCTTTAAATGATTCGGCGGTATCAAGGATAAAGCCAATATCACTGGCTGAAAGTTCCTCGATTCCTAAAATATGTCTATGCTGAAAACGGTATTCAGATTCCATGAAGGGCTAAATCCGGCGGTGCGGAATTGAAATTGCAAAAGAGGGAGAAAAATAACTCACTGTAATGCTTAAATTATTTATTACTAAACTACCAAAAAAATTAACTAGTGGATTATATCACCAATTCGACGCCATCGTACAGAAAATTTCTCTTTATTCCATGACCAATAAAGCATGAAGGCCCTGCCTTTTAAGGCGGTATAGTCAACAAAACCCCAGAATCTGCTGTCGTGGCTGTTGTCTCTGTTATCCCCCATGACAAAAAGGGAGTGGGGAGGAACGGTAATCGGCCCGAAATTGTCTCGCGCGGGATTGGGTCCTGGGAAAATATTCGGGTCCATGTGAACGGCATATTTCACATTGAGGAGATTGCCATTAATATATACTTTTTTGTTGCGAATTTCTATGCGGTCGCCAGGCAAACCGATAACCCTTTTGATAAAGTCCTGTGACGGATTCTCCGGATATTTGAACACGACCACATCAAGTCTTTCGGGGGTTCCCAGTGGAATCCACGTTTCTCCGGTAAAAGGATTTTTAATACCATAACAAAATTTATTTACCAATATATGGTCACCGATGAGCAGTGTCGGAATCATTGAGCCGGATGGAATTTTGAAAGCCTGCACAACGAACGTTCTGATAAATAAAGCTAAAATCAGGCGATGATTATTGCTTCTAAGTATTCGCGGATAATTGATTTTTTCTTGCTTTGCGACAACTCACGGCCCCCTGTTTGAAAAGACTTGGCTGCGGGAATTATTGGTAAAACCCTCAAAAAAAAATAAAATGGTATAAAATTTGCTTATATTCTTATGCACATTGCCGCAGGGGAGAAAAGCCGAAAAGTCATATTGAAAAAAGAAGCATCAAGGGCTTTCGTGTGCTGCCTTGGCAAAAAAATAAGGGAATATGATATATTCACTGGGATTATTTGAGAGCTATATAATGAAACTCCAAATCATTACTCCATAAGACGTTAAAACACAAGAGGGTTCTTCGGACTTTACCGGGATGTATGGTTTTGTTTGTGAAGTGAGTCCTGATTGCGTTGTGATGGAAATGAACGGTGGTTGTATAAAAAAAAGGACATTTCGTATCTTGTTTGCAACCAAAAATATAACATGCTAAAATTAAAATAAAAATGGATAAGATTTCTAACAACTGTTGTTCCACCAGATATAGTGGATGAGATTTTTTTCTGATACAAAATATAGGATTGGTTCATTATCGCAGCGATGTTTTAAAAAAATATTTCCAGAAGATTTTTTTAAAGCTGTCAAATTAGCGTGTATTTTTAAGTAGTTTGCGGTTGACAATCTTTTCGTGATGAGTGTTTAATATTTTTATGGAAGTCATTCTGTGGTTATGAAAGTGCATAGAAAAAGAATGAAATAGAAATTTATCAGGTTACCATCATATGGCTCCTCTAAACTTGCCGAAGTTCAATTTTAATATCAAAAATTTTAAGCTGCCTTTTATGCGCCAGCAGAATCTAACCATAGGGCTCGATATCGGTTCCCATGCGGTAAAGGTATGTGAGCTCGCGGAAGGCGGCCAAAGAATGAAGCTGATGAGCCTCGGCAGTGCCCGCTTGCCGGCCAATGCAGTTGAAGATGGTGAGTTAAGAGACCCTGATGCAGTGGCATCCGTGATCAAAACTCTCATTGGCAATTTGCAGATCAAGGGGAAAAAAGTCGGCATATCCATTTCCGGTTATTCTGTGATTCTCAAGAAAATCAACCTCTCCGTGATGAATGATAAGGAGTTGGAGGAACATATTCAGTCAGAAGCGGAACAATATATTCCTTTTGACTTGGCTGATGTTTATCTCGATTATCAGGATTTGAAAACGAATACCGAAGCTGAAGACAGGACTGATGTCATGCTGGTGGCAGCAAAAAAAGATGTTGTTGACTCCTACTTACATATGCTGTTGAACGTTGGTTTGAAAACCGTCCTGGTTGATGTTGACGCGTTTGCCCTTGAGAATTCTTTTGAAACGAATTACGGGCAGCAAGGGAATGTCGTGCTTGTTGATATTGGCTCCTCCAAGATGAACATCAATATTGTTTCAAAGGGCGCATCGCTTTTTGCCCGCGACATTGCTCTCGGCAGCAAACAGCTCACCGAGCAGATTCAGGGGAAATTCGACCTTGATTTTGAAGAGGCTGAATCCTTGAAGATCGGAGCATTGGCGCCGGCTGAAAAACAGGAAGAGCTTGCGGAAATATTTATCAGCACAACGACCCAGTGGATTATGGAGATCAAGAAGGCCATTGACTTTTATAACTCGAACTTTCCTGATAGTGCTTTGACCAAGCTTGTTTTGAGTGGCGGTGGGGCCAAGGTAAAGGGGCTGGATTCTTATTTCAGTGAAGAAACGGGATTGCCGGTTGAGGTTTTCAATCCTTTTGCCATGACCGGTGTCGATGCAAACAAAATAGATCCTGATTATTTAAAGAATATTGCGCCTGAAATGGCAATTTCCATGGGTCTGGCAAGCAGGCCTTGTCCTTTTTAGGTTTATGTTGATGCACCTTTTAAGTACAAGCGAAAGAGTGTCATGATACGAATAAATTTATTGCCAGTCCGGCAAATGAAAAAGCGCTTGCGCACCAGAAATGAGGTAATTGCCCTTATCGCCTCACTGGTTGTCTTGCTTGCATTGTTGGTAATGGCTTCGTTAAGTATGAACCAGAGGGTGACATCACTGCAGACAAGCATTATGAATTTGAATGAAAAAAAGTCAAAATATGATGTGATTCTTAAAGAAATTAAGCAACTTGAACAAGACAAACAAAAATTGACCGCAAAAATCGATGTCATCAAGCAGCTCAAAGCAACATCGCAAATAACTGTTCATTTACTTGATGAGATTGCCAACGTAACACCACAGGGCAGCATCTGGCTGCAAAGTTTAAAACAGTCCGGAAATACGGTTGCGCTTACCGGTATCGCTTTGGATAATACGAGGCTTGCTGATTACATGGATCGGTTAACTGCGTCGCCATATTTTTCAAGTGTAACTCTTGGAAAATCTTCTTTGACGACTATAGCGGGCCAGGACTTGAAATCATTTACCCTGAGTTTGGGAATCAAGAAGCCTGAAAGTGACAAGGCGCAAGCTGATCAGGATAAAGTGAAATGAATATAGATAAAGTCAAGATCCAAGAGGCCATCAACTCTTTTCTTGATGAAAAGGTTGCCTATCTCAAGCCGTTGCATAAGGCTATGATATGCATTTGCGCAATTCTCTTGCCATGTGTTGCTTTTTATTTTTTGAGTTATTCCCCAAAAACAGTTGAAATCAACAAGTTGCAATCTCAGCAGAAACAATTGGAAGATGAAATAACAAAGCTGGAAAGGCATCTCGCGAGATAACGAAGCACCGCGCGGAAATGGCGGAAACCAAATTGATGTTTGCCAAGGCTTCCGCTTTGCTCCCGCAGCAGCAGGAAATTCCTTCACTTTTGACAAGTATTTCGGATATTGGGCAAAATTCAGGTTTGGATTTTCTTTCTTTCATTCCCAAAAATGAAATGAGAAAAGAATTTTACGCTGATATTCCTGTGGATATCAAAGTGAGTGGAACGTATCATAATGTTGGTGTTTTTCTAGATAAAATCAGTGATTCGTCCAGAATCGTCACGGTTTCCGATATAAATATGGGGGGCCCAAAGCTGCAGGCGGGAGAAATGATTCTCGAGACCACATTCAGTCTTGTCACCTACCGGTTTGTTGAGTCTGCACCTTAGGCACAGGGCAAGAATAAAAACAAGAAAAAGTAAATTTGAAAGTCGGGGGATAAAACTCCACAAATGTACACACAAAGATGGAATATATTTTCAGCACTTAAAAAAGTATTTTTTTGTGTTGTCCTCGTGTTGGCGTATTTTTTAGTGCTGACAGGGGTGCAGGCAAATGAATCTGCTGAAAATACCGATACTTCCAGCCAGCAAGCACAAGAAGAGTATTCCGAGAAGGTTAAGGAGCTTATTCAGTTTTTGGAAGGGAGATCAGATTCTTTTGTTTATAATCGAGTGGGTCGTTCCGATCCGTTTATGCCGTTTATAAAGGAACAGGTTGTCGCCGCTGGCCTGGAAGTTCCCGAACAGGAACTCATGGGGATGCAGAAATTTGAACCGGGGCAGCTCACTCTTGTGGCCATCGTTATTACAGAAAATGGCCCCTTGGCCATGGTGGAGGATTCCGTTGGCAGAGGATATACAATAAGGAATGGAACCGAGATTGGCAGGTCTGGGATTGTCGACAGTATTGCCAATAACACAGTTGTTATCAAGCAGCGGTATAAAACAACTGCAGGTGAGGAGCGCTATAAATTTGTGGAAATGCTTCTAAAGAAAGAGGGGGAAAAGCAACAATGACCCTGATGGCCCGTTTGAAAAATGTATGTCTGATAGCCGTTCTCATCTTGCTCTGTGTCCCGTTGAATTCGGTCGCGGCAGATGATGAAATCAAGGCGGATTCATACCGGATCAGTGATCTTAAATGGCAACAAAATGCTGATTCCTGGGTATGTGAGATTTTCGGTGATAGAGTTCCGGCATATACCATGTATGAATTATTCAGTCCCCACCGGCTTATTATTGATATTGCCAACGGAAATTTTGTCGGGTCAATTAATTTCCCGATGAAGGTTGATAAGGGACCGGTTACCTTAATTAAAGGCGTCGTGCTCACTGACCAGAATCCGGTTGTGGCCCGAATTGAATTTCTCCTTGCCGATGACCGACCATATTCGGTGACAAGTAGTGGTAATGATATTCTTGTTCAATTTGAAAACGATACACAGTCGCCGGCAGCGAACCAGAGTAATGACCCTGAACGATTGATTAAAGACATTAACATTGACTGGTCAGGAAGCATGACCCGGGTTCAGCTGCTGGCTGATGGACCGATTCAAAAATATCAGTCAACTGAACTGGCAAAAGAAAAAGACCATCCCGCCCGATTGATTGTGGATCTCCCGGGAATTGCCACGCAGGGGCATGCCATTCCCGCTAATGATTCTTCGCCGATCAGTCTTGTCCGTACGGAGAATTATAAGGGTGGGACCCGTGTTATTCTTGATTCTGCCACCGACGATCTTTTTCGTTATGCCATTGCTGTCCAGAAAGACGGGTTGTTGATTAATGTTGAACCTGCGGCAGATGCTACTCCGCTTATCGCTGAAATCACGGGATTGTCAACAGCCGACATTGCCCATGGTACACCTGCATTATCCTCAGCAGCAAAAACTGCATCAACAACCGCTTCATCTCAAGGCGCAGAGAAAAAACCATCTACGGCAGTTATGAAATCCAGTAAATCGGCAGCTAAAGCCAGCAATACGGATTTTGCCTTTGCCGGATACACTGAACAGAGAATTTCAGTGGATTTTTATAAAATCGATCTTCACAATGTCTTTCGCCTTATTGGTGAAATCAGCGGTAGAAATATAGTGGTTGATGAGAAAGTGGGCGGTTCGCTGACCTTGGCCTTGAACGATGTCCCCTGGGATTTTGTTCTTGATGTTATTCTCAACCTCAAAGATTTGGCCAAGGAAGAGCGGTTTAATACGATAGTCATTTCGCAAAAAAGTGACAGCTTCACATGGCCGCAGCGTTCGGAGGAGACGCTGGCAATTAAAAAAGAGGCCATTTCCGTTACCAAACGCATGGAAGTTCCCAAGGAGAAGCTGGAAGCGAGAAAATTTATTCGCCAAGCAAAAAATCTCGAAGATTCAGGAAATTATGAAGGCGCGGTAACGTTCTATGAAAAAGCATTCCAGTCTTGGCCTGAAAATGGTGATCTTGCCAAACGAATAACCTTTCTGTCATTGGTAAAACTTGGGTTAAATGCCAAGGCTGCCCATTATGGCCAAATTGCCTCCAAGCTGCTGCCCCAAGATGCCGACGTTGCTTTACAGACTGCTCTCAGTCTGGCAAACATGGAGATGGTAAAAGAGGCAAAGAGTTACTTTGATTTTGCTGTGAGCGGCGAACGGCCATCACGTCAGGCATTGGCGAGCTATGCAGCCTTCAGTGAGCAGAACAGCAGTAATGAAATGGCCTTGTCTCTTTTGGAAAGGTTTGAGCGAATTTATGGGACATCATTAGAGACTCTAGTCAGTAAGGCCAGAATTTATGATAATATGGGTGATGCGGAAAATGCATCTAAAGAGTATCAGGCAATACTTCTGTCAGGTTGCAAAGTCCCGGCGGATTTGGAAAAATATATCAAGGAACGGCTTCACAGGTAGAAGTCTTGACTTCATTTCTCAAAGGCTGCGGGCAGGCTGAAATGTTACCAGCCGTTGTCTGCCACGAAAGGTATGGAAATAAAGATGAAGATTATAACACGCTTTTCTTGTCATGGGTCGCAGAGGAGCATTTGCCTGGAAAATCGGCAAAACACAGATATGCCCTTCAGACACAGGTTGAGAAGTGGCGCACTGATCCTGGTCACTTTAATGCTGTTCTCTTTTATTGCCGGTTGTTCAAAAAAAACGCCTGATTTCAAAGGGGAACAGCAAGCGCAGGATTTTTTAAAAAAGCATACTTCACAAGCTGTTAATGCTGATGCGTTCCAATCGGACGCCGAAAAGGAGAAGTCCGGCCCGGCGGAACTGCCTTCCCGGTTCCAGCAACCAACCTTCTTGCTTTCAGAAACAGAGAATATCGGAACAGATGATTTTTCTATCCCTGTGGGAGCCGACATTTCATCTAATGCCGCCCCTGTCTCCCTCAGGGAAATTATGAAGAAACTTGCTGTGTTAAAGGGAATGAATGTCAGCTGGGCCAATGATGTTGATCAGGGTGCGCTTGTTGATGTTGATATCAGGGCCGAGGATGATTTTTTTGAATCCATTGACAATATTCTGCGCCAGTTGGATTATTTCCATGAGGTGAAAGGCAATTCTATCATCATCAAACACAAGGAAACCAAAAAATTCCATGTTGCCATGCCGTTTATGTCGCCTCAGTTCAATCTGGGTGTAGGCGGTGATGTGCTTGGCGGCAATAATGTTGCTTCCCATGAGATGACAGGTAAGATTCAGATTACCAGCCAGCCTGAAAATGCCAACAGTTTTGATATCTGGGCAAATATCAGACAGAATCTCGACCAGATACTCGATATCTGGACCACTGAAGAGGTGGTTACCCCGCCCGCGGCACCGGCGGGCCAGCAGATGCTGGCAGGTGTTGAAACCGCTCAACCTGCTGTGGTTTCCAACCGGAAACCCGGCAAAGGGTATTATACAATCGATAAGCCTGTCGGTCTGATTACCGTTACTGCGCCCCGTTCACTTTTGGAAAAAGTTAGTAATTATATAGAAAATCTGAAAAAAGAGCTGTATAAACAGGTGTCAATTGAGGCAAAAATTGTGGAGGTAACCCTCTCTGCCGACAACAGAACAGGTATTAACTGGGAGGATCTGCTGCAGAATCCCAGCAACCCTTTTAGTTTATCCCTGGATTTTCAGAAGCTGAATCCCGCGTATCCGGGCACCCAGAATAAATTTCTCACGGTAAAAACCCAGAACTTTGCCCTCATTTTGGACGCCATTGAAGAACAGGGCCATGTGGAGGTCATTTCCAACCCCAAAATCAGCGTGATGAACGGGCAGCCGGCCATGATATCCGTTGGTTCGACGCTCACCTATATTGACAACGTGGATGCCACTGTGCAAGACGGCGTGGTCTCCTACAGTGTGGAGACTTCAAGCGTCATGTCCGGGCTCGGTATGGCCGTTATTGCCACGATTATCGATGATAATGAAGTGATTCTCACCTTGACTCCGGTGACGTCAAAGGTTCAAACCCCCATTCAGTATAAACAGTTTGGCACTGCAGGAAGTGAAGTAGGCCTGCCTGAGGTGGATATCCGGGAAATGACCACTCTGGTGAAAATAAAGAACGGCGAGATGCTGATCGTCGGTGGTTTGATTGATAGCACCAGTGATTATTCCGAGGCGCAAATACCCGGTGTGGGAGATTTGCCGGGTGTGGCCGGCAAACTCTTTGGCGAAAGCGGGGCGATCAAGGAACGGAAGGAATTGGTAATATTGCTCAGGCCGGTTGTTCTGCCCTAAGGCAGGGAAAACTAAAAATCAGCTCAGATCAAAAGGCACCATGTGATTTTATCACATGGTGCCTTTTGTTATTTGGGGAAATTACTGCTGTCGCTCGTTTGCTTTTGCCTGTTCCTGTTTCTTTTTCATGGCATTTTGGAAAAGGGCCATGAAGTTCACTGGTTCCATCAGGAAGGGCATAAAACCTCCGTCAACGGAAACTTGACTCATGATCTGCCGTGTAAAGGGAAATATCAGGGTAGGGCAGTCAACTGCGAGAACCATGGCAAGATGCTCTTCCGGGATGTTTTTCAGGATAAAGACGCCAGCGTGTTCGATTTCAACGATAAAAAGCGTTTTCCCATCCTTGTTATTGGTTACGGTCGCAGTTACCGACAGACTGACTTCCCAATGATCATTTTCCAGTTTCTTATTTTTGAGTCCAAGATTCACTTCAACTTTCGGCTCCTGCTGTACCAGAAAGGTTTCCGGGGCATTAGGGTTTTCGAAAGAGAGGTCTTTCAGATAGAGTTTCTGTAACCTAAAAACAGGAGCTTCACCCTGTGGGGAAGCATTTTTTTCATTCTGTTCAGCCATGGGTCGTTCCTTTTTTTGAGGATTAAAAATTGCATGGTATTGCTGCTTAACAGGCTAAACCTTTACCACTGAAGGGCTTATCCAGTCAACCAATTAACTTCTCTCATGTCAGGATCTGCTTTAAAAACATGCCGGTATATGATTTGGGTGCTTTTGCTATTTCCTCGGGGGTGCCCGCAGCAATAATTTGGCCGCCCTCATCCCCTCCTTCGGGGCCGAGATCAATGAGGTAATCGGCTGTTTTAATAACATCGAGATTGTGTTCAATAATAACCACAGTATTGCCATTGTCAACCAGTCGGGAAAGTACCGCCAGCAGGTATTTGATGTCTGCCGGATGCAGACCTGTGGTTGGTTCGTCAAGTATGTAGAGGGTTTTACCCGTACTCCGTTTGCGCAGTTCCCGGGCCAGCTTGATCCGTTGGGCCTCGCCGCCGGATAGGGTTACAGACGACTGGCCAAGGGAGATGTAGGACAAACCCACGTCCACCAGGGCCTGCAGGCGATTTTTGATAGTCGGGATGTTGGTGAAAAATTGCAGAGCTGCTTCCACATTCATGGCCAGAATTTCCGAGATGCTTTTCCCTCGGTATTTGATTTCCAGTGTTTCCTGGTTGTAGCGTTTTCCATTACATGTCTCGCAGGTTACATAGATATCAGGCAGAAAATGCATGGCAATTTTGATAACCCCGTCCCCTTCACATGCCTCACAGCGCCCTCCTTTCAGATTGAAGCTGAAACGTCCGGGTTTATAACCCCGTGCCCGTGATTCCGGCAGGCGCGCAAGCAGTTCTCGAATCGGGGTGAGCACGCCGGTGTAAGTGGCGGGGTTTGAGCGGGGTGTGCGGCCGATGGGGCTCTGGTCGATATCGATAACGCTGTCGATTTTATCCAGACCGGTAATGGTGGTAAACTGTCCCGCGCCATCAAAGCTTGATTTGCCCAGACCTTCCCTGGCGCCTTTAAATAGGCACTCCATAACCAGTGAACTTTTGCCTGAGCCGGATACCCCGGTGACACATGTCATCACGGCCAGGGGGAAAGTTGCGTCCACCTTTTTTAAATTGTTTACCGCAGATCCTGAGAGATGAATCCAATCTTTTTTTGATCGAGGCAGCCGCCTTTTCGCGGGTATCGGGATTTCAAGACGGCCGGAAAGAAAGCCCCCGGTGAGAGAAGCTTCTTCGGCGAGCAAACCGGCAACCGGTCCGTTGTAAATAACCTGGCCGCCATGGACACCTGCACCAGGGCCGATGTCAAGCACATGATCGGCTGCTGCGATTGTTTCACTGTCATGTTCGACAACAATCACCGTGTTGCCGATATCGCGGAGATTCGTAAGTGTTTTGATCAGTCTTTCATTATCCCGCTGATGCAGACCGATACTCGGCTCATCCAGAATATAGAGAACGCCGGCGAGGCGGGAGCCGATCTGTGAGGCAAGGCGTATACGCTGGGCTTCACCGCCGGAAAGGGTTGCCGCAGTCCGGTTCAGGGAAAGATAGCCGAGTCCGACGTCAAGCAAAAAGGTGAGTCGGTTATGGATTTCTTTGACAATAGGCTCGGAGATGAGGTGTTCCTGCTGGCTGAAATTGATGCGCGGCAATTCCGCGGCCATCTGAATGATACTTAAGCCGGTCAGTTGATGAATGGCCCATGGGCCGACGCGTACCGCCAGGGCAGAGGGTTTCAGCCGAGCACCATGGCAGGCCGGGCAGGTTTGTTCATTCATGAATAGGGCAAGTTCATCACGGCTGGCGCTTGAGGTTGTTTCCAGGTATAAGCGGGCAAGTTGCGGGAGAACACCCTCAAAAGGAGTTTGCGAGGTGAGAGTACGGCTGCCGCGCACATAGTGAAAAAAGATGGACTCCGCACCTGTACCATAGAGGATCGCTTTCCTGGCCTTCTCAGGCAGTCTGGTAAAAGGTGTTGTCATAGTAAACGAATAGTGTTTGGCCAAGGCCTCAAGAAGCTGACTTGAATATGATGATGAGGCCCGATTCCGCCATGGGGCGATGGCGCCCTGGCGCAAGGAGAGGCTGGGGGCGGGAACAACGAGATGGGGATCGAAAAAATGCTTTACCCCGAGCCCGCCGCATTCCTCACAGGCCCCTTTGGGATTATTAAAGGAAAAGAGCTGGGGGCTCAGATCAAGCAGGCTCGTGCCGCACTGCACACATGCCGCACGCTCACTGAAAAGTTTTTCCTCATTGGTATCAGGAAAGGAAGTCAGCAGAAAACCATTCGCAAGCTGCACGGCAGTGGCGGTGGACTGCGCAAGTCGCTGTCTGGCTGAAGGTTTGATGATAATGCGGTCAACCACCGCCTCAATGGTATGCCTTTTTGTTTTGGCAAGCTCGATTTTTTCATCGAGATTGCGGAATTCATCGTCAATTCTGACGCGGACATACCCTTCCTTGCGGAGTTTATTCAGGATATCGACATGTTCACCTTTTCTGCCATCAACAAGGGGAGCAAGCAGAACGCACTTAGTTCCCTCCGGCATTGATAGCAGGTTCTCAACCATATTTTCGATGGACTGGGGGCGTATTTCCCGGCCACAGTCAGGGCAGTGCTGATGGCCGACCCGGGCGAAAAGCAGGCGCAGGTAGTCATAGATTTCCGTGATCGTCCCCACGGTGGAGCGGGGATTGCGGCTGGTAGTGCGCTGCTCGATGGATACGGCCGGAGATAATCCCTCCAGGGAGTCGACATCAGGCTTATCCATCTGGCCGAGGAATTGGCGGGCATAGGTGGAAAGTGACTCGACGTAACGCCTTTGCCCTTCGGCATAAAGGGTGTCAAAGGCAAGGCTGGATTTTCCGGAGCCGCTCAGGCCGGTGAAAACGATCAGTCGGTTGCGCGGCAGATCAACATCAATATTCTTCAGATTGTGCATCCGGGCGCCCCGGATACGGATAGTGTCAGGTTCCATAAGGCAAAGAAACTTCGAGTATGCAGAAAAAAGGTTTATTATGGGAGTGGAAACAATATAGACTGTACAAATTAAAAACAGTGTAACCTTCAGGATGTGTATTGGCGATCAAAATAATATCAAAAGGCTGGTAATGGCGAAAGAGAGAAATCTTTTAAAATAACTCTTATGAGAGGAAAAAGTAGTTATCACTCTTTTTACTATTATGCGGCTAACTTAATGAATAGAAAATTAAAAATCAAAAAAGACAAAATTGTAAGAAACTTTTTGCTTGACTTTACGAACATGAGAGCTGTAATAAGGGCCACAATTTCGCCGCCAGCCAAAAAAGTCAGGGGCTGAAATAACTTCACTGGCCCCCCATTGACCGACGACGATGGTTGCAGTGCAGCCATTTTTTCGCCGCCAGCCAAGAACAGCCGGAGGGGCTGAAATAACTCCTCTGGCCCTCATTGACCGACGACGATGGTTAGTCTTGCCCAATAAGGGCTAAGCCATTCTCGTGGACAAATTACCACGCTGCAAAGAATATTGGAAAGGTTGCTGCAAGCAAGAGGCCTTATTGCTGTTGCTTGCTGCCCGTCTTCGATTCGATAACAGGGGAATCCGTATCGAGCGTGAGGTGGTCGTGCGCTTTCGGTTTGCCGCTGATATATATGCTTTAAGGTACTTTTTGTAAAAGGGGGATTAATGGATACCTTTTTTCTGTCTCTTGCCGTGATAGTATGTGGCGGCGTGTTGCCTCTTGTCATGCATCGGCATTTCACTATTATGAAAGCAGGCTGCTGCGTCCTGATAGCCGCCGGTTGCATGCTGGGACTCTTTGACGCCCTTTCCTTGCTCTTGCACCCAGCTGTTGCCGCCACATATACCCTGCCGTGGTTGCATATCTTTACGTTGTCCTTTCAGATGGACAGTATATCCGCTTTTTTTCTTGTCCCGATCTTTCTTATTTCACCGCTGGCTGTGCTGTATAGTTTCCATTATATGGAAAAACCGGAGCAATCTTTTAGAACGGCGATCAATTATTTCTTTAATGCGATTCTGATTGTTTCCATGGCCCTGGTTGCCTGTGCAGACAATATTCCCACCTTTGCCCTGGCCTGGGAAATTATGTCGATTTCTTCATATTTTCTTGTCGTCTATGACTATCAAAATAAAGACACTAGACAGGCCGGCTACCTTTATTTTATCTTTGCCCAAGGCGGTGCCATGTTTCTCTTTGCCGCCTTTGCACTTATTTACAGCTATACCGGCAGTTTTGCTTTCACTGGATTCGCGGCAATTCCCGACACGGTAAAGCTCGTGGTTTTTGTCCTTGCTTTCATCGGCTTCGGCTCTAAAGCAGGTATCTTTCCGCTGCACATCTGGCTGCCTTACGCCCATCCAGCTGCCCCGAGTCATATTTCAGCGGTCATGTCCGGAGTGATGATCAAGATGGGCATCTACGGTATCATCCGCATTTATGCCCTGCTTGCTGTCCCCTCCATGATTTTTGGCCAGATAGTCTTGATTGTCGGCATGGTAACTGGTGTTCTTGGCGTGGTGTATGCCCTTGGCAACCAGGATGTGAAAAAACTGCTGGCCTATAGCAGTGTCGAGAATATCGGGATTATTCTGATCGGTCTTGGTGTGGGCATGATCGGGGTGGCTACCGGAACCGATGCCATGGCCTTTTTTGGTTTTGCCGGCGCCTTCATGCATGTTTTTAATCATTCAATATTCAAATCCCTTCTCTTTATGGGGGCCGGGGCCGTACTGCATAAAGCAAAAACGCGATCTATCGATCAACTGGGAGGGTTGTTAAAAAGAATGCCTGTCACAGGTCGCACATTTCTGATCGGCTCTCTGGCAATTTCAGGCCTCCCGCCATTCAGCGGCTTTATCGGCGAATTCCTCATTTATTATGCGAGTTTTCAGGGAATTCATCTTCAACGTACCGCGTTTATTCTCTCCGCGCTTGCCATCATATCTCTGGCCGTAATCGGAGGACTTGCCACAGCCTGCTTTACCAAGGTGGTGGGGTTGGCATTCTTGGGTGAGCCGCGAACCGATAAGGCCGCTCATGCAAGCGAGGTTGGTTTTTCCATGCAGCTGACCATGATTTTTCTTGCCGCGGCATGTCTGCTGATCGGCGTTCTGCCGGAACCTTTTGTCCGACTGGCTTTTAAGGGCATTGCCGATCTACCGTTGTTGGGCAGTTATAATCCGGATATTTTTATTGATATCCTGCGCAACATCGCCAAAACAGCGGCTCTTTTTATTGCCCTGTTTCTGGTTGTTTCTCTATTCCGCAAGCTGCTCTACTGGCGCAAGGAAGTGAGTGCCGGGCCTACCTGGGGATGCGGTTTTACCAGGCCCACTGTCAGAATGCAGTATACCGGTACTTCCTATGCCGCTTCCATGATCGATTTTTACCGGCCGTTTGTGCCGGTAAAGACGTTGTATTCTGGGATCAGAAAGATTTTTCCGGGACAAACCACTTATCATACCGAGGTAATTGATGTTGCGGAAACCAATATGCACGAGAAAATAGTCAGACCTCTTTTTAAACTGCTGCAAATGCTGCACTGGATTCAGCATGGCCATATTCAGCTCTATATCGGGTATATCGTTCTGACGATTGTCGTGATGTTGTTGTTTCTCTAAAATTCGGGAATAACCAGGCACATCCTGTAAAATCAATAGAGGTAATTGATGGAATCAATAGTATCATTCTGCTTTGCAATACTTGCTGCGCCTCTCCTGTCGGCAATTATTATGAAAGTAAAGGCCTATATTGCCGGGAGGAAGGGTCCCCCCATTCTGATAAAGTATTATACTCTTGCCAAGCTGTTTAAAAAGGGTTCCGTGTATAGTACCAGTTCAAGTTTTGTTTTTAAGCTGGGGCCGGTGGTTTCCTTCTGCAGTGTTGTTATGGTGTTGCTTTTTTTCCCCTTCGCCGGGATAAAACCGCTCTTGTCCTTTCATGGCGATGTGATTATCCTCCTCTATCTTATGGGGCTTGGCCGCTTCTTCACCATTATAGCCGCCCTTGATACTGCTTCGCCCTTTGAGGGCATGGGTGCAGCCAGAGAGGCCTACTTTTCCACTCTTGCCGAGGCGACACTTTTTGTTATTCTGCTGCTTTTTTATAGGTTGAACGGGTCTTTCAGCTTTGCCGCCTTTTTCACAGGGACAACTGCCATCAACCTGTGGAGCCCGGCTGCTTCACTGTTGTTGCTCGTCATAGTCGCCTTGTTTGTCGTTCTTTTGACGGAAAACTCCAGGGTGCCGGTGGATGATCCGGCTACTCATCTTGAGTTGACCATGATTCACGAGGTCATGATTCTTGATCACAGCGGGCCGGATCTTGCCCTTATTGAACTGGGCGCCTACCTGAAATTGTTTTTTTATTCCGCCTTTATCACCTGCCTGCTTTATCCCTTTCAACTGGATAACGTCTATCTGAACGGCCTGATTTTCTACGGTATCATGGGCATGATTTACGTACTGGTGGGGATAACGGAATCCATTATGGCCAGATACAAGATGAATCTGGTACCAAAGTTTATTCTGACCTCCTTTGCTCTGGTATTTTTTGCGACCATTCTCACCATGGAGTTTGTCAAATGATACAGCTTTCCGATGCAATACTGTCCCTTGTGCTGCTGTCAGTTCTTTTGTCATTAAGCTCAAACAGGCTTATGGGGTTGGTCAGGATTATGGCCTTTCAAGGCATCCTGGTTTCCCTGGTGCCATTGTTTCTTGATCAGCATCAGGGAATTGGCGCCGGCAGTATTCTTTTTTTGCAGATCATGATTCTGATTAAAGGGATCCTTATCCCCGGCTTTATGTATATTGCCGTCAATAAGGTAAAAATGAGAACGGAAGTCGAGCCGTTTGTCGGCTATCATGCCTCACTTTTTACCGGTTTGGCCTTTATCGTTATTTCCGCCTATATTACGGAGCGGCTGAATATTTCCCTTCCCGGCGGCCATGCTCTTCTGCTGATCACCGCCATTACCACGATGGCTTCAGGGCTTTTTTTGCTCATGGCCCGACGCAAGGCCATTACCCAGGTTATCGGGTACCTGATGATGGAAAATGGTATTTATCTGGTGGGCGCGGCACTGGCAAAGGAATCTCATACTCAGTATGTGGTTGAATTCGGCGTGTTGCTCGATCTGTTGGTCGGCGTTATGATTATGGGTATTGTTCTGCATAACATCAACAGCGCTTTTGACGATGTGGACACCGCACTGCTTGGACGATTAAAGGATTGAGAATATGTTAGAACTGGTTTTCCTCATACCCCTGTTTGCCGGAATAATGGCAACATTTCTCCCTGTGAAGCTCGGCAGGGTCATTCTTGTCATCACCGCCCTTTTGCATGTGCAGCTGACCGGGATGTGCTGGCTGAAGATCTCGGCGCCGATGTTTGATGATTATTTCCGCGCCACACCGGAAGGCACTCTGGTGCTTCTTGTCACCTCCTTCATCTTTCTGTTCATCTCCATTTATAGCGTTTCCTACATGAGAGAGACGGAAATGGAAAATGAGCATGTTTTCATCGGCTGCATGCTTTTTTTCCTGGCTGCCATGAGCATGGTGACTATGGCTGATCATCTTATCGTCCTGTGGATAGCCATCGAGGCCACCACTCTGGTCAGCGCCCCATTGATCTTTGTGCATCGGTCCAAAGAAGCTTTGGAGGCAACCTGGAAATACGTACTGATCTGCTCAGTGGGCATTGCCTTGGCTCTCCTCGGGTCTTTCTTTATCACCCTGTCCATGGACATCGGCCAGGTGGATGTTCCGCTGGCCTTTTCCGCACTGCAGGCCGTGGCCGCAAATCTCGATCCGGTCTGGCTCAAGGCGGGATTTGTTTTTGTGGTCATCGGCTATGGCACCAAGATGGGACTGGCTCCCATGCATACCTGGCTTCCCGACGCCCACAGCGAGTCTCCCAGCCCTGCATCAGCCCTTTTGTCAGGTGCTCTGCTGAACTGCGCGTTTCTCGGAGTCTATAAGACTCACACCCTGCTCTATGCTGCCGGGCTCGGCACCTATTCGAGCAATGTCCTTATAGTTTTCGGTCTGGTCTCCATGTCCGTTGCCGCGGTTTTTATTATGAATCAGACCGATTACAAGCGGATGCTGGCTTACTCGAGTATCGAAAACATGGGTATCATAGCCTTCGGCATCGCCATCGGGGGATTGGGCACGTACGGGGCCATGCTGCATCTGATCCATCACTCGCTGATTAAGTCCTCCCTGTTTCTGTCGTCCGGCAATATTCTGCTCGGCTACGGTACGAAACTTATCAGCAAGACAGGCAATATGGCGAAGTTGCTGCCCAAGACCTTTCTTGCCTTTTTTGCCGGTTTTGCCGGGATCTCCGGTTTCCCGCCTTTCGGCATATTCATCAGTGAGCTGCTGATCATTATCGGTGCTTTTCGCAGTGGCCGTTTTGTGAGCATCGGCATTTTCATTTTCTGTTTGATCCTCATTTTTGCGGGCGCTGCGCGTCTCGTCATGCGCATGTCATTTGCCCAGCATGATGAGGACATTCTGGTGCAGGAAAAAATGCTGAGGATCCTGCCCTCCTATGCCCTTTTGTTGACCTCCGCGATCCTCTGTGTGTGGCTTCCGGAAAGTCTTTATCAAACTATTATCAACGCAATCACAGCTATCGGGGGTGGGTTGAATGGATAACCTCCTTAAAATTGACAATGGTGAAACAGTAAAACGAAGCGATATCCCTCAGCTGTCCTTTGATGTTTTTCGCCGGGAATTGCTCGATTTTGCCGTTAATGGCGGGCAGATTGTCCACTATTTTGCCTATGAGGATGACGGCGTACTCAAGGTCATGGCTGTCTTACGCAATGATGACGGTCTGTACGTCACCGGCAGCGATGTTGCCGAAACCTATCATGCCTTGACCGCGGACTGCGAAAAATTCCACATGTTCGAGCGGGAGATCGCCGAACAGTACGGGGTTCGGCCGTATGATCATCCGTGGCTGAAACATGTCCGTTACCATGCCAATTACCGGAATCGGGAGGATGTCTTTGGCAATGATTACAGCCAGGATATCCCCGGCAATTATGATTATTTCCCGGTGGAAGGGGAGGCAATTCATGAAGTGGCGGTCGGACCTGTGCATGCCGGTATCATCGAACCGGGCCATTTCCGTTTTCAGTGCATTGGCGAAGAGGTTCTCCATCTTGAGATCCAACTCGGCTATCAGCATCGCGGCGTTGAGAAGATGATGCTTGAGGTGCCGAGGAAACGGATGCCCGTTATCGTTGAAGGCATTGCCGGCGATACGGCTATCGGCCACAGTCTCTGCTACGCCCAGGCCATTGAATCCCTGGGCTCTGTTGCTGTTGATGAGGGGGCAAGAATCGTCCGCTCCATCGCCCTTGAGCTGGAACGTATTGCTAACCATACCGGCGGTCTTGGCGCCCTGAGCGGCGACGTGGCCTTTAACCCTCCGGCTGCCTATTTCGGCCGGCTCAGAGGCGAGTTTCTCAATCTCCTCATGGTGCTCTCCGGCAACCGTTTCGGCAAGGGCCTCGTCCGTCCCGGGGGCGTTGCCTATTCCATGGGCCAGGAGCAGCGCCAGCTTCTTATCGACAAGATAAAGGAAACAAAGCCTGAGGTTGAACATGTCTGTGATCTGCTGTTTATGGCCCACACCGTCCAGGCCCGTTTTGATCTCACGGGGACAGTCGACAGGGAAACGGCGGAGAAGCTCGGCCTTGTAGGCTATTCAGGCCGGGCCTCCGGTCTTGCATATGACGCACGGGTCAGTTTCCCCACCGAATGCTATGCTGGGTTGCCGGCTAATATGAATAATAAGACCGATGGTGATGTCGCCAGCAGGGCAACGGTGCGCAGAGAGGAAATCGAACACTCCTTTCTTTTGATTGAAACACTGCTGGCAAAAAATGTCGAAACGGAAAGTGTTCTGGCCGGCGAGTGCAAACTTGCGCCCTCCTCCTTTGTTGTCACCATCAATGAAGGCTGGCGGGGAGAAATTTCCCATTGCCTGCTGACAGGTGCGGGAGGCGAGATTCTGCGTTACAAGGTCAAAGATCCTTCCTTTCACAACTGGACTGGGCTGGCCATGTCGCTTCGTAATCAGGGCATATCAGATTTCCCGCTCTGCAATAAAAGCTTTAACCTCTCCTACTGTGGTTTTGATCTGTAAGGGCTTGGTTTCGATTGTTTGAGCAGAGACGCTGCAGATCGTTGCTCTTTTACACAAAGCCGATGAGGATTTTGGAATGTTGAAAATAATACAGAATAGAATGGAACAGGGGTGTCGTACCTCGAAATATCCTAAAACCCCGATTACTCTTAATAAGAGATATCGGGGTCTGCCGAAAATTCACAAGAATTGCCCGGCATCACTTATGAAAAAATGTGCCGATCTGTGCCCGCAGGATGCCATTGATGCTGATAATGGTTTGATTGATCTCGGTCGCTGTGTTTTTTGCGGCCAATGCGAAACCCTGTCAAAGGGTGATTTTGTTCAGTTCACCCAGAACTTTGAACTTGGCGTTGCCAAAAAAGAACATCTGCTGACAAATGGCAACCTGCCCAAACTTGCCGAGAATGCGAAAAAACATTTTAAGAAGCTGTTTGGCCGCTCCCTGCAGCTGCGCCAGGTTTCCGCAGCCGGCTGCAATTCCTGCGAAGCCGATACCAACGTTTTAAATACCCCCTTTTTTGATCTCGCCCGATTCGGCATCCAGTTTGTCGCCTCTCCCCGGCATGCCGATGGCATTCATGTAACCGGCCCAATTTCCAGGAACATGCAGGCCGCACTTCTGACCACCTATGAAGCTGTTCCTGCACCGAAGATTGTTATTGCCAGCGGCAGCTGTTCCATTTCCGGCGGGCCTTTCCGGGGAAGCCCTGATGTTGTCGGCGACCTGAACAGCCTGCTCCCCGTGGATCTCTATATTCCCGGCTGCCCGCCACACCCGCTCACCACCCTGCATGCCCTGCTGAATTATTTCAAATAAAAAACGTAATTCACTCACTTTAAAAACTTAAGCTGAGTGAATTGCGTCTTCAGCATGAATCACATCCCGTTTTCCCGCGAATATTCATAGAGTTGTTTATTCAAGGTACTGCTTTATTCTTTTTTTGTGTTGCTCATTTGAGCGGTAAGGGCCGTTGATTCATCGCAGTTGCGTGCCCATCTGTGATCAATGAGAAGTCAGGGCATTATTTTTTATTCTTGACCTGTATAAATTTTCCATCTATTTAATTGAGCAATATTACCCAAAATTCCGGAGATGTATTTTAAATGACAACATAAAAATGTGAGGCAAAGGGGGATTTGACTAATGTTCAGGCAATACCGGGAGTACTATGTGACGAGAAAGTTGGCGCCATTCAAGGTTGACGGTCTGGCAATGCCCTATCCGGAGTTTGTTCCTAGGCTCTATAACTTCTGTAAAGCGCTTGGCTTCAGGAAAGGGTTGATCATGCCGTCCAGGGCTTTTTGTTCTGATGAAAATCAAGGTCTGCCCATTATCCTTCTTACCAAGCATTTTGGCACTTTTCCCTTTAATCATGGCCGTGTTGGCGGTATTATGGCCATTGACAGACACGGCCCCCACTCCCATCATGGGGAGGATCTGGTCATTGTCCAGGCAAGTCATGTGGGCTATGATCCTGATACCGGCGTTTATGGGAATTACGCTCGACCGCAGCGGATAGGCAAATGTGTCGGTGCCTCCTGCGGCAAACTCACCCATGTCATTTCACCCTATCTGGAACAATACAAGTTTGCCAAAGATCGGATTTTCCTGCACCGTGACGAACAGGGCAGATATCTGATCACCGTCAAGAATACCTTTATCGACTTTGCCTTTCACCCGGTCAAGGACGGCCTGGTCCTGCGTTTGCAAAATATTGCCAAGATGGGCAATGGCGGCCTGATCCGGCCTGTAACCGCCGCAAGCACCTCACAGGTATACGAAGTATCGGATGAGTTCCGCCAGCGTACAGATGCCGCCGACTATCAATGGAAGGGCGGTGAGGGGGAACCCATCGGCGATCTATTGGCCGAAGACATGTTTTTCTTCCGGGAAGATTTTCATGAAACAGATGAATCGATCCTGCTGGAAAGAAATATTATCGAATTCATGCCCAACATCGTTACCGCCCCGAATCCTTCCCTGCGGGCGGCCAAGATCAACCTCCAGCTGGAATTTACCCGGGTGGTGGAATCCATTCGGCGCGGCACGGAATACAAAGGGAGAAATCTTCTCTATATCGCCGGCCTTAATCTCGATATATCGGAAACTGACGATTTCCCGGCAACGAATTATTTTGTTCCCTGGGCCGCCCATATTCAGCTGGAGGGAGAAGGTCCTGGCGAACATGCCCATCCCATGGAGCAGGATGAACTGTATGACAATCTGATGACACACAGCATCGAGAATCCTGATCAGGTTAATCTGAAGGAAGAGATCGGCAGGATGTTGAAGATGCCGCATTATGATATACGGTCACCCAAGTAAAGGGAGAAGGGAAAAGTGAGGAGTAGGGGCGGTTCGCGAACCGCCCCTACGTGCCCCAGGCATGATGTGTTGGAGGGGGGCACCCTCACTCCTTACTTTTCACCAGCCTGGCGGCAAAAAAACCATCAAGGGTTTCGTCGGGCTCAGTCTGGAAAAGCCCTTTGTTATTGACGAACCGCTGGGCATCCGGGGGGAAATAGGGGGGGCTGCTGAGCGCAAATTGGGGCTGGGCTGCCAGAAATTGCGCCATCACTTCCTCATTTTCTTCCGGCTCGATGCTGCAGGTGGCATAGACCAGTATCCCGCCGGGAGCAAGAAGTGCCGACGCCTCTGAGAGCAGTTTGAGCTGTGCGGCCTGATACCGTTGCAGATCATCTTCGCTACGGTTCCAGCGGATATCCGGATGGCGTCGGATTACGCCCAGGCCGGAGCAGGGTGCGTCAACTAAAAT
>Ga0180007_10001247_pt1 | contig 36127 bp, 35 predicted proteins | sample MM_PC_MetaG_FD_121122 | JGI IMG/M metagenome (GOLD analysis project Ga0180007, IMG submission 121122) | Groundwater microbial communities from the Aspo Hard Rock Laboratory (HRL) deep subsurface site, Sweden - MM_PC_MetaG | ecosystem: Environmental > Aquatic > Deep subsurface > Groundwater... | reverse complement strand
GCCAATATTAACGTAAGATGGCATCAGGATAACACCCCGAGCTAAAAAAGCACCATAGCGTGCCACAGCATGAGGTACCACCCTCACACCAAGTTTATCGTAATCTTTCTTCAAATCTATTTTATCATGGAATTCAAATGGAGCCAGCTCAATTTTTTTCATCCCCTGAATCGGGAAATATGAAAGAACTGCTTTTTTAATCCACTCATTGACAATCCATCTTTCAATCGAAATTCCATCTGCAGCAATGATCGGATCAGCAATACGGATTTTCCCCAAATCCAATAATTCAACTACATCCCTAATTGCTTTTATGGTTTGTTCATCTTTCAATAGACCCTTATTTTCCCAAGCCAATTCAATCTTTTTCCTTATTTGTTCGTACATAATACAGTGTTTGGTAATCAAAATTATATAAAAATTGAACAGTATAAATAGTTCTTCGTAATTTTGTGTCGTAATTACAAAATCTATCGATCAATAATTGAAAATATTGGGACGAATTTTAGCTATAGATTACGGTCGTAAAAGAGTTGGCCTGGCAGTAACTGATGAATTTCAAATAATTGCAAATGCACTCACAACCATTAGTGTAAACGAATTGTTTGCCTATCTGCACGACTATTTCAGCAAAGAAAAAGTTGATTGTATTGTAATTGGAGAACCTAAACAAATGAATTACGAACCTTCTGAATCCACAAAATACATTGAGCCTTTTATAAGAAAACTTAAAATTGAGTTCCCGAATATTAAGATCGAAAGGCATGATGAACGCTTTACATCAAAAATGGCACAACAAACCATTTTAGATGCCGGGCTCAAGAAAAAGGACCGTCAGAATAAAAGCTTGCTCGATAGTGTTAGTGCAACTATCATTTTACAATCTTACATGAACTCGATTTAATAAAATAAAATATGATATATCCTGTAGTAGCATACGGTCATCCTGTATTAAAAAAAGTTGCTAAAGAAATAGATAAAGATTACCCCGATTTGCAAAAAGTAATTGCAGATATGTTTGAAACAATGTATGAAGCAGTTGGTGTTGGCTTGGCCGCTCCTCAGGTAAATTTATCAATACGATTAATTGTAATTGATGCAGATCCTTATAAAACAGATTATCCGGAAGCTGAGGGTTTTAAAAAAGCACTGATCAATCCTGTTATTTTAAAAGAAGAAGGCGAAGAATGGGAATTTAACGAAGCTTGTTTAAGTGTGCCGGGTATTGCTGAATTTGTATTACGCAAGCCTAAGATTACGGTTAAATATATGAATGAAAACTTTGTTGAAAATACCGAAGTTTTTGATGGAATGATTGCCCGGATCATTCAACACGAACACGACCATTTGGAAGGGATATTATTTGTTGAAAGGGTAAGTAATTTAAAGAAGTTGCTCCTAAAGAATAAGTTGGGTGATATTGTAAAAGGAGAAACAAACGCATCGTATAAAATGCTTTTTGCACCGATAAAAAGCAAAAGAAAGAAATAAAAAAAGGGCATAAAGCCCTTTTTTTATCTAACTAATTTTAACGGTGGGCATATGGTGTCGTGCGGCCCTACCTTTCAAGTTACCAATAAGCATGATTGAAAAACTCAGGTAAGCAACTTGAAAACCTATCAAAATGCGGGCAGCATGCACTATATGCCATTTGCCTCGTAATTATTTCTTTTTAATCAACTATTTGATCATCACCATGTGAACCATGATAATGAATAATTTTCCATCCATTTTCTTCACGCCTGCAAGTCAAAGTTATTGCACCATCCGTTTTTCTATGAACACCTTCCGCTGTAATACTATCCCAAATATAGATTATTGTTACAACCCCAGCATACTTGCTAAGAACTACCGTTTTTACATCCTTTATTTCATGCTTATATAAACTAAAAAAAGATTTATCATCAGCCATAAAATTAGGTATTCCTTCTGCCCATTTACTATAATTTTCAATCAAAAAACCGTCAATTATTAAACAAAAATCCTCGGTTTGAGTAAACAATTGCAATGCTCGTTCTGGATAAAACGGAGGTTCCCAGCTCCTTAAAAATCCAGAAGCGATAGTTTTAAGAGTATCTGTTATTTCTTGTTCTTGATCTTTTGTCAATATATCTTTTCTACTTTGGCAATTAGAAAAAAGGAGAAGAGATAAGATTACTGCTATAAAATTAATTCTCATTATTCAGCTTGTTAATTGCTTTATTTTCTTGAATCATAATTAATCGCTCAAAAGTTGATGACTCTTTTTTTATGAGGCACAACTATTTAGCATAATTAACAGCCCTTGTTTCGCGGATAACTGTAATTTTTATTTGTCCGGGATAAGTCATTTCCTCCTGAATTTTTTTTGACAAATCAATCGAAATTTGATCAGCTTCCAAATCAGTAACTTTTTCTGCTCCAACAATCACACGCAATTCACGTCCGGCTTGAATGGCGTATGTTTTTACTACTCCGGGATAAGTAAGTGCCAATTCTTCTAATTTATTTAAGCGTTGGATATATGCTTCAACAACCTCACGTCGGGCACCAGGTCGGGCACCTGAAATCGCATCACAAACTTGCACAATTGGGGCAATTAATGAATCCATTTCAACTTCGTCGTGGTGAGAACCAATGGCATTGCAAATTTCAGGTTTCTCCTTGAACTTTTCAGCCAATTTCATTCCTAAAATTGCGTGTGGCAATTCCGGTTCATTATCAGGCACTTTACCAATATCATGCAACAAACCCGCACGTTTAGCTAATTTGGGATTCAAGCCTAATTCAGCTGCCATGGTGGCACATAAATTTGCAACTTCACGGGAATGCTGTAATAAGTTTTGACCGTAGGATGAACGGTATTTCATTCTTCCAATCATTCTTACCAATTCATGATGCATATTATGAATCCCAAGGTCGATGGTAGTTCGTTTTCCTATTTCAATAATTTCGAGTTCAATTTGCTTCTTGGTCTTAGCAACCACTTCTTCGATACGGGCAGGATGGATTCGGCCATCGGTCACCAATTTATGCAAAGAGAGTCTAGCAATCTCTCTGCGTACGGGATCAAATCCCGAAAGGATAATTGCGTCCGGTGAATCGTCGATGATGATTTCGATCCCTGTAAGCGCTTCAAGCGCTCTGATATTTCTTCCTTCACGACCAATGATCCGGCCCTTGACCTCATCACTTTCAATATTAAAAACGGAAACTGTATTTTCAATCGCATTTTCGGCAGCAGTGCGCTGAATGGTTTCAATCACAATTTTTTTGGCTTCTGTATTCGCTGTCAGCTTTGCCTCATCGATGATATCTTTAATTTGAATGGCGGCTTCAGATTTCGCTTCACCTTTTAACGATTCAACAAGTTGGTTTTTAGCTTCCTCTGCAGATAAGCCTGCTATTTTTTCCAGCTTTTCAATATGCTCATAATGAGATCTTTCCAACTCCGACTGTTTTTTGCTAACTACTTCGAGTTGAGCTGTCAGGTTGGTTTTGATGAGATTTAATTCATTTTGCTTTCTCTGAACTTCTTCGATTTTCTGATTGAGAGAGGTTTCTTTTTGTGTCAATCGGCTTTCGGTGCGCTGATTAGCTGAATTTCGCTCGTTTAAATAATTCTCGTGTTCAGTTCGTAGTTGCAGGAATTTCTCTTTGGCCTGCAATATTTTATCTCGTTTGATTACCTCGGCCTTTTCGTGGGCTTCTTGTACGATCTGTGTGCTTTTTCTGTTGGAGGATTTATTAATATAAATATTGGTAATCAATCCACCTACAATTAAAGAGCCCGCAGCTGCAATAACATTTAATAATATTGGGTCCATAATTCGATGTTAATTAAGTTATGCGATCGACCAAAACTATATTGAAAATAAAAAAACCCCGCATTAATTCTGAGCTTAGTAAACCCCTATACAGCATGTATAGAGTAGCCAAATTTTTCGAAAGTCCACCGTCTCGATTGAGAATCCCGATAAATCGGAATTGAGGCCTTTTCTAGAAATTCATGAGCTTAAAACTCTAATGATTATAATGTTGAGTTTACAAACATATTTGAATTAATGCGGGTATAATTTTGTGCTTTTCAAAGAACGATATTGACTTTAATCTATGCTATTGGATAAGATTTGGTCAATTCGACTTAATCTTTCCACAAAATGATCTTCGGATTTAAATAGTTTTTCCTCAGATACAAGTGAACTGTTTGCAAATTCCAAACAAACCATGGCCAACAGGTCCTGCCTATCATTAAAGGCATAGTTATCTGAATATTGCTTTATTTTCTCGCTAATCGTTTTCGCTGCTTTCCGTATTCCTTCTTCCTCTTCTTTTCTAATATTTAATCTATATGGTCTGTCAGCAATTGTGACTGTAATTGTTAGTTCATCCATTTTGCAGGTTTATTCAACCTAATTTTATTGATTTAAAAGTCCAATGCATTTATCTATTTCCCGCACCAGTTCATTTATTTTCAATTTAGCCTCACTTGATCCATCATTTGATTCAATTGACTTGGCTAATTTCACTTTTAGTAATTCGTCTTTAAATTTATCTATTGTTTGATTCTTATCTAAAATTATTTTTTTAAAATCCTCATTCTCACTTTGTAACCGATGATTGATTTTTTCGCTCCTCTCGTATTGTTCCAGCAATTTTTTTAGCTTGTACTCAACTCCAAGTAATAAAGTATTTAAATCACCCATTCAATTTAGCAATCATGATTTATATTCACAAAAGTAGTGATTTATGTAACTTAATCCAAATATCATTATGACCGCATACATGACTGATTCAGTACAACTTAAAAACATCCATCTAAAGTATCCAAAAAAGTATTACTGATTTATATTCATCAAATTACGACAATTTGCATGTTTGGGTATTAACTTCTGACAACTATTTTTAATCAAAACTTAAACCTAATGGTGATGAATAATAATGTGCCCGAAACCTTTTTATGCTATCTATGGAAATTTCAATTGATTAATTTACCCCTTGTTAGTGTTGATCATAACACAATTGTGGTAAAAAAACCCGGCATTAGAAACACAGATGGCGGGCCTGATTTTTCAAATACTTTAATTAAAATTGGCGAAACCATCTGGGCTGGAAATGTTGAAATTCATGGAAAATCATCTGATTGGATCAAACACAATCACCATCATGATCGTAAATACGAAAATGTAATACTTCATGTTGTATTTGAGGATGACTTGGGTCCTAATTATGAAAACTTTAAACCTGTTGCTGTTTTGGAATTAAAGAACAGATTTGATTTTAAAATATATTCGAAATATCAGGGATTTATGCAAAATCAGGGTTGGATCGCCTGCGAAAAATCTATTAATCAAATTTCAGAATTAACCAAGGTACACTTTCTCCAACGCCTTGCTATTGAAAGGATCGAACGAAAATTTAATTTATTGAGTGAGGAATTGTTAAAAAACAAATCCGACATTGAGCAGCTTTTTTATGTTCAACTTTTTAGAAGCTTTGGGTTTAAAACCAATGTCATTTCCTTTGAAATGCTGATTAAATCAATTTCTCTCATGGTTTTAATAAAGCATAAAGATGAATTGCTGCAAATGGAAGCATTGTTATTTGGTCAGGCCGGAATGCTTGATCAAGATTTTAAGGATGATTACCCAAATAAGCTTAAAAGCGAATATGTATACCTGAAACATAAATACGCTTTAAACCCCATCCAGATTCATCTTTGGCAATATTTACGCTTGTGGCCCTCGAACTTCCCGACCGTCAGAATTGCCCAGCTTTCAGCAATTTTACATCAAAACACCTCCCTGTTTTCTCAAATAATTGAAGCTGAAAGCACTGCCGAATTACTTCAAATGTTTGATGCTTCAGCTTCAAAATATTGGGATACACATTACCATTTTGATAAAGCTACAAAAAAGAAAATTAAAAATTTTGGAATAAAAGCCTCAGAGAGTATTCTTATTAATTGCGTGATTCCCATCTTATTTATTTACGGATATCGCACGGCTAAACCTGAACAAAGTGATAAAGCACTGCATTTTCTGGAAAACCTAAAGGGCGAAAACAATGCCGTTATAAGACAATGGAAACATTTAAATCTACCAACCAACAATGCTTTACAAACTCAGGCACTTATTGAACTAAAAACTCAGTATTGCGATTTTAAAAAATGCCTGGAGTGCGAGTTTGGGTGTGAGTTGTTGAATAAAAAATAACCTTTGGTATATACAGTCTCTAATTTTATTTAATATTTGTAATGCAGCTTTATTTTTTCTTTTAAATTATTGTATACAGAAAAGTTGAACCTCTCCGGCTTAATACTGTTTTCAAGTTTTTTAATTTAAGTAATTCCTATTATAACGACTAAGAAGTCCTTTCCTGATCAAAAATCAACAATTGAGATCGATCCATTGATATGCTAAACTTCCATATATTTGTTTGAACAGAATTTATACATGGATATACAACGCAATAAAACCAAACTTAAATAAATTTGATTCCCAATTCAAAACTTTTTGTACTTGGCACCAAAGATCAGATTGCTCAGACGCGTGAAATTTTAAATTCCATAAAAAAAATGAAGCCTGACACTAGGATAATTTTTTCTGAAAATCTTCAATAGCTGGATTGGTACCAAATATATTTACTATATCCCCCACTCTCAAATAGGTATCTCCATGAGGGATATACATATTTCTCCCTCGCCTTATCATCATAATGGTTCCACCACCATGGAACGGAATTTCTTTAACCTGCATCCCATCAATATTCGAATTAACAATCTGGATTTCAGCGATGTTAAAATTTTCATACGATTCAATAAGGGCATGGTATGTTGATGGGCGAATAATTAAGTTTTCGATGCTATTAGCCAAAATCCGTGTAGCATCAAATGTATCAACCTCCAAACTTTTTAGCTTTTGCTCAATTGAGCTGGTCCCTGATTTTGATATAATCCTTTCGTGCATAAATTCTTTACGCAACATCTCGCATATCCTGATATTTTCCTGATCATTACCCGTTAAAACTACAATGTGATTCGAAGGGTTCATTCCAATCTCTTTATAAGTACCAAAATCAAATCCATCACCCAAGAATGCTTCCAATCCCTTTGATTTCAAATCTTCATACCTTTCTTTTCGTTTTTCAATAATGACAGATGCTTTGGCATGCAGGTGCAATCTTCTCGCCAATAGAACACCTATACTCGAACCTCCAACAATAATTGTTTTTTCGATTTGTTTTATGTTTTGAGGGTTTATTAATCCATAAACAATTGGCGAAACGATACAAGCTATCACTGCCACTAATATGAAACTTGCATTTGCAGCCGCCGAAATCAAGTCGAGTTCATAACCGATCGCAGCTGCAGCAATAATCAATCCAAGTCGGGATGACATTAGAAAACCTCCTGATATGGCTTTTCTAAATCCAAAAACGCGAATCCATAAAAAAGAAGGGATTATTTTAATTGCAAATAATGATGTAAGCAATAATGCCAAAAAGAGAAATTGAGAATTGTCGAGGTCACTTAAAGCAGTTGCATCAAAATGAACCCCTATCATTATAAAAAACATGGGTATGAAAAAACCATATCCAAACCCATCAAGTTTAACTAATGATAAGGATCTGTCCTTTTGCAAGAAAAGTGAAAGTAACAATCCGCTCAAAAAGGCTCCTAACAAAACAACTTCTTTACCAATAAACTGTGCCAAAACAACAAATGTTAATATTAGAAGGATTGCGCCTCTAATCTGAATTTGAGAAGCTGCATGTGCCAATTGATAGGAAATTTTTTTAAAGGTGGACACTCTATCAAACCCTTTTCCAAAAAAATAAAGCAAATAAAACAGCACAACTAACAGCAAAAGATATACCAATTCTGACCGGAAACCATTTTTGATCACAAAAGCAGAAATTGTAATAAGTATAATACTAAAGATATCGGCTATTGCTGCGGCTAAAATAATCATCTGACCAAAGTGGGTATTTGTTTCAGCACGATTTTTTAATACTCTCAAAATTATACCTATTGAGGTAGTGACCATGATGAGGGAAAAATACCAAATATTGTTTATTTCAATAATGTTGGACAAAAGAAATGTTGCAAGAAGTGAAACAAAAATGGTAACGAAATAATACATCAGCCCAATAAGTAATGGGTTATTCAGATATCTAGAATATGTTATTTTATGTCTTGGGAAAGAAGCAATTACCTGATTCATATTGATTTCGAGTCCCCCTAAAAACATCAGAAAAATGAACCCTGTTAAAGCTAAAAAATCAAGATAGACAATAGACTCGGTAGGATAGCCCATTAATAAAGATCTTCCTATAAAATACCCTGCTAATATTTCAACAACCACAGTTGGTATCTTAGTAATCCTCAATATCGACATCAACATTGGAATCGCCCAGGCAATAAACACAATAATGAGTAAGGGGTAGAAATCAAAATCGAAAGATATCGTTAATAAATCCATCATAGATCGAAAAATCGTTAGTAAAAATAGATTAATGAACTGGTTTGAAAGTTTTAGTATAAAAATACAAATAAATTTTGTGTCTTAACTGTCTTATTTTATTTGATTATAAATAAACCATAAACCGACTTTACTTAAGACTTTACTTTGCGATTCATATATATTTTTGCCAAATTTGCTTCTCCTAAATAAATATTACGGAAATAATTGTAGATACTTAAATTATCATTCAAATCTCGTGTTACATTTACCCCTGAATAGCAAATATTAATTAAACAATTACCTGCATGAAGAATACCAGATTTAACGTTCTGCTTGGATTAAGCCTCTTTGTTAGCATCAACCTGTTCGCCCAAACAAATAATACTCCAACCGACACCATCAGGCAAGACACTACTGAACAATTAGCGATTGTTAATGATTCGGAACAAAATAATACTGAAAAAACATTAAGCGAAAGAATCAATGATGCCTTTGTTCCTATCGTTCGGGCCATGGCTTCTGTATTGAACTGGGATCCATTCTCAGCAGCAGGAATCCACGATCCCGTTATTCGTGATAAGCAAGGTACTCCGATTACAAATGAAATGGGACAGATTCGGACATCTCCAATTCCCTTCATTGTTGTATGGCTAATTTGTGGTGCAATTTTCTTTACAATATTTATGCGATTTATAAATATTCGTGGTTTTAAACATGCAATTGGGTTAATCAGGGGCAAATATGATAACCCTGACGATCCTGGCGAAGTTTCACATTTTCAGGCATTAACTACAGCCCTTTCTGCTACGGTCGGATTAGGAAATATAGCCGGTGTTGCCATTGCTATTACCGTAGGAGGCCCCGGTGCAACATTTTGGTTGATAATAGCCGGGTTTCTTGGAATGTCTTCAAAATTTGTAGAATGTACGCTGGGGGTAAAATACCGAAAGATTGACAAATTCGGGGTGGTTTCAGGAGGCCCCATGTATTATTTAAGCGAAGGATTGAAAAAACGAAAAATGAAATGGCTCGGATTGGTTTTATCCTTCATATTTGCAGTTCTCGTTATTGGTGGAGCTTTTGGTGGCGGAAATATGTTCCAGGCCAATCAGGCATTCTCTCAATTGGCTTTGATGGTACCCAGCATTTCAGGATATGGTGCCTATTTCGGGATCATTCTAGCTGTACTTGTCGGAGTTGTAATTATTGGTGGGATTAAGAGTATAGCCAGAGTTACTGATAAAATTGTTCCTTTTATGGCCCTGCTATATGTAGGTACCGCCATGGTAATTATTATTATGAATATTGATAAAACAGGAAGTGCTTTCGGTTTGATTTTGAGTGGCGCTTTTGCTCCTGCTGCCATAAAAGGTGGGATTATCGGGGTATTGATAGTCGGGTTCCAGAGAGCTGCTTTTTCAAATGAAGCCGGTGTGGGTTCAGCAGCAATTGCACACTCAGCAGTAAAAACAGATGAACCTATTTCAGAAGGATTTGTTGCATTACTGGAACCTTTCGTAGATACAGTCGTGATATGCACAATGACTGCCCTTGTTATTATTTTTACAGGCCAATACACCAACCCATTAGGGCTAGAAGGCACACAGCTGACCTCTCAGGCTTTTGGGTCTGTATTCTCATGGTTTCCGTATTTACTTTTGGTTGCTATTTTTCTGTTTGCATTTTCCACCATGATTTCCTGGTCATATTACGGTCTTAAAGGCTTTGATTATCTTTTTGGCGGTATTTCTGAAAAATTATTTGGAAATCGAAAAGTTACAGATACAATATTCCGAATTATTTTCTTAGGCGTTATTGTTGTTGGGGCATCTTCCTCTCTAGGTGCTGTTACCGATTTTGCCGATATGATGATTCTCACAATGGGTATTCCAAATATACTTGGACTGATCATTTTGGCACCTGAAGTAAGGAAGGACTTAACCAGTTATATCCGAAGGGTTAAAAGCGGAGAAATTAAAAGATATTAATCCCCGGAATGTCGACATTTTTATTAAAAGTGGATTAACCTGCATAAGCAGTTTAGTTCACTTTTTTATGAAAAATTTTCTTTCCGGCTTTTTTTACTTCAACAAAAAAGAACGACGTGGTATTTACTTTCTAATTATTATCATCACGCTTATTGGTATTTTTAATCTGGCATTGCAATTTATCATACAAAAGCCGGAAATTGACTTTACTCAATATGAGCAATTTATTTCGCATTACGATAGCCTCATAACTTCAAACAATAAATTGCAGGACTCCATAATTCAATATTTCAATTTTGATCCGAACAAACTCAAGAAAGAAGAATGGTTGCAATTAGGGTTAAATCCAAAACAGGCCCAGGTTATCATTAATTATCGCAATAAAGGGGGTGTTTTCAAAACTAAGGAAGATTTTCAAAAAATCTATTCAATTGATTCGGCACTATTTTCAAAACTGAATCCTTTTATCAGCCTTCCGGAAAAAGAAAATCAAACAAATAAAAAGTATCCTCAAATTAAGGATACGATTACTTTCCAGGTTGAACTAAACTCGACCGACTCCATCGAACTTATAAAAATTAAAGGTATCGGACCTGTTTTTGCTTCCAGAATAATAAAATATCGTGACTTAATAGGTGGATATATTTCTGTTTCTCAACTACAAGAAGTTTACGGCATTGATTCGCTAAAATATGATTCCTTAAAAGACTTCTTTTTGACCTGTAATATTGAGCTCATACAACACCTCAATATAAATGTAGCAGATTTTAAGGATTTACTGAAACATCCTTATATTAGCTACGATTTTACGAAAGATATTGTTAACAGGAGGCAAAAAAAAGTTTTTGACAAAGCCGAAGATGCTTTTAATGATCAGTTTATCAGCGACTCTCTTTTCCAAAAACTGCTCCCATACCTTACTACAAAATAATGAATAAAACAGTTGGTTTATTTGGCATATTCCCCAGAACATTCTGGCTGGCCAATGTTATGGAATTATTTGAACGATGGGCTTATTACGGAATGTTCGTTGTACTGTCGGTTTATTTAACAGACCCAATTTCAAAAGGAGGATTAGGCTTTACAAATAACCAGCGTGGACTTATGCAGGCTGTTGTAACCGGAATCATTTATTTGCTGCCAATTTTAGGAGGTGCATTAGCTGATAAATTTGGATTCAGAAAAGTTCTGTTAGCTGCATTTGTGACTCTTTCTTCAGGATACTTTTTCATGGGGCAGTTTACTTCATACGGTTTGGTATTTGCTTCATTTTTAATTGTTGCTCTTGGAGCTGCACTTTTCAAACCTATTATTGTAGCAACTGTTTCAAAAACCACGACCGAAAAAAACGATACCATTGGTTTTGCTATTTTCTACATGATCGTGAATATTGGTGGGTTTTTAGGTCCATTTGCAGCATCTAAGCTTCGTGATTTAAACTGGCATTATGTTTTTTACATGTGTGCTGCAGTAATCCTGCTTAACCTAATTTTACTTTACTACTACCGCGAACCCGGCAGGACCGAAGACAAAAAGAAAGAATCGATTGGCGATACTGTTCGTCAGATTTTTGCCAATATGGGCACCGCCTTAAGTGATCTTAAATTTCTGACATTTATCATTTTGATGATAGGTTTCTGGATTGTTTATATGCAATTATTTTTTACTCTGCCTGTTTTCATAACTCAATGGGTCGACACCTCAGATATCTATAATTCATCATCTCTTGTTGCAAGTGCAATTGGAACCGTAGAGGATGGCGTTGGCATTATACGTCCGGAACAAATTGTAAATATTGCTGCTTTTTCAATTATCATTTTCCAACTCATTGTATCCGGTTTAATCATGAAAATAAAACCCATTGTCACCATGATTGTCGGACTGTTGGTCATTACGATAGGAATGGGTCTTTTTAATTACCAAACATACGGACTTTTCATTGTCATGGCAGTTGTGATTATTGCATTTGGAGAAATGGCAAGTTCGCCCAGAATACAAGAATACATAGGACGGATTGCACCAAAAGATAAAGTGGCGCTTTATATGGGCGTAAGTTACTTGCCAGTTGCGGGGGGCAATGTTTTAGGTGGTTTACTATCAGGAACGCTATATGATAGCATGTCGGACAAATATATTATTTTAAAAACCGAACTTGCCGAACGTGGTTTTGCTACGCTTGAAAACATGCAAAATATGGATGGTGCTTTATTGTTTAAAGAAGCAATGGCCCATCTTAACATGACTCAAACCCAACTTAATCAAATGCTTTATTTAAAGTATCATCCCGGAAATATCTGGTTGGTTTTTGCCGGAATCGGGATTGGGACTTCAATCCTGCTCTTTTTGTATAATCGGTTTATGCTGAAGGATTAAGAATTGTCAATGTCATCCCGAAGGGAATGAAACTCCCCGCCGCAGAGCAACGGGGTATCAATTGGAATAGTATTTAATTTTTTCGCCACAAGCCCGCCTGCGGCCGGCAGGTTAGTCTCATTCATCCCGATACGCTGCGCTATCGGGATTCGTTCAACTTAGAATTTTTATAGCGCTAGCACTTATAAAAATCTAGTTTCACGAATAAAATGACTGAGAGATCTCTTTAGAATAATTTTTTAGAATAAGGATTTTTCCCTCGCATACAGCGAGATCGAAATGACAATAAAACAATTTAGTTATGCGTATCTGCTTCTGAAGGATTTGAATCTTTGATTTCCCAATAAGGATTTTCGTCGTCCAATTCATCATCATCCAGATCGTAGGTTTTTGGTTTTGGACCTTCGTTCCGAAAAAAAATTGCAAGTACAACTCCCGCGATCATTCCCATCAAATGCGATTCCCAGGAAATGTTTTTCTCAGGGAAAAATTCAGGAAAAACTCCCCAAATCATGCTTCCGTATAAAAAAATGATAACAAATGTTATAGCCAACAAACGGGGGTTTTTCCTCACCAATCCACTCGTAAATAAATAAGCAGCCAATCCGTAAACAAGCCCGCTTGCCCCAATATGGTAGGCATCACGAGCCAAAAACCAAACCCATATATTGGTAATCACGTAAACTAAAAAGAAGATTTTATATGCAATTTGTCGGTAGAAATAAAACAGGCAGGCACTCAAAACAAAAAGCGGAATACTATTAGCCATCAGATGCCCATACCCGGCATGCACTAATGGTGCAGTAATAATCCCCGCTAATCCCTTAAAAGTTAAAGGATAAATCCCTAAAAAGGACAAGTCGATATTGAAAACCAATTCGAAAAACCATACAAGCCATATAAATGCGGTAAATAGCGATGGGAAATACAAACATTGCAAAAATTCTCGTTTATCGGCATTCATTAGGTGAAATTAAAAAAATAAGTAATACCAATTGTTATCTTAAATGCACATTGAAAATTTAAGATTTTACAATGCTTTATGCCGTTTTACAAACATAGGATCAAATTGAGTAAAACGAAATATGCGACATTTTGTTAGTTAATCGATATTATTACCCCATTCTTTCGTATTTTTGAATATCAAAAAATAAATTATGGAATTAACTTCATTAACTGCCATATCTCCTATCGACGGACGATACAGAACTGCCACTATTGGACTGGAAAGTTATTTCTCAGAAGCGGCCTTGATAAAGTACCGCGTTTTTGTGGAAATTGAATATTTTATTGCACTATGTGAGCTTCCATTACCTCAGCTCAAAAGTTTTGATCATAAGAATTTTGATGTTCTACGAGAGCTTTTTCAAAATTTTAATGAATCAGAAGCTGGAAGGATTAAAGCAATTGAGAAGATAACCAATCATGATGTTAAGGCTGTTGAATATTATTTGAAAGAAGAGTTTGATCGATTGGGACTTTCGGAATTTAAAGAATTCATCCACTTTGGACTTACCTCACAAGACATTAACAATACAGCTATTCCTTGTTCAATGAAAGATGCGCATCATGATATTTTAATGCCCGTTTTTGATGAACTTGAATCTAAAATATTGGAAATGGCAACTTCGTGGGAAGATGTAACCATGCTTGCCAGAACACATGGTCAGCCCGCCTCCCCTACCAGCCTGGGTAAAGAAATTTATGTTTTTCATGAACGATTACAGGGACAAAGGAAACATTTTGAGAACATCCCTGTTAACGGGAAATTTGGAGGAGCAACCGGAAATTTAAATGCCCATTATGTTGCCTATCCCAAAATTGATTGGATTAAATTCAGCAATGATTTCTTAAAGGATAAATTAGGTTTGACTCGTTTGCAAACGACCACACAGATTGAACATTATGATAATCTGGCTGCTTATTTTGATAATTTAAAAAGAATTGGGAATATATTAATCGATTTGAACCGCGACATTTGGACCTACATTTCATTCGATTATTTCAAACAAAAAATTAAGGAAGGAGAGATTGGTTCTTCGGCAATGCCCCACAAAGTAAACCCCATCGATTTTGAAAATGCAGAAGGGAACATCGGTATCGCGAATGCGCTTTGTGAACATTTATCTGCAAAACTGCCAATTTCACGATTGCAACGTGACCTTACCGACTCCACAGTTACACGAAATGTCGGTTTACCGATTGCTTATCTGATCATCGCAATTAAATCAACTTTAAGAGGATTAAACAAGTTGATTTTAAACCAAAATAAAATTGATGCTGATTTAGAAAATAATTGGGCTGTTGTTGCTGAAGCAATCCAAACAATTCTTCGTCGCGAAGATTATCCAAATCCATATGAAGCCCTTAAAGATTTAACGCGCACAAATAAAGGAATTGACCGAGAAACGATTCGATCGTTCATCGATCAACTCGAAGTTTCTGAAAAGATTAAAACAGAACTGCGTGCCATTACTCCTCATAATTACAGGGGAGTATTTAAAATGTAATCCGATTTTTAATGAAAGTTAGTGGATTTAGTATTATTCGGAATGCCATTAAACTGGATTATCCAATTGTTGAAGCGATCACTTAAATATTGCCATTTGTGATGAATTCGACTACTATGTATCGATTCTTTAAAAAAAATTTAAAGGAAGAGATCCTCGTTTTATCCGGAAAATGGTAAATAAAATGAACTGGAAGCTAAACTCTAACCCTGAGCGTGAAAATTTCAGTTTTGCATCAAAACTATTGCATCGCTTTGAACATATAAGGAGATGGAGAATTTGTGAATATAAAAACTACAAAATGATCTGATGTTTTAAAATTAAGATATGGATAAAACAAAAACTCCTCTAAAGACTGATGCTTTAGAGGAGTTTCATTTTTTGGTCTATCTTCTATTTGTACAAATTATTAAACAAAAGTTTAAACAAAGCATAGGATTGGGCCCTGTTATGGAAATTAAATCCGAATAGAATAATATTTCCTTTATCAACAGGCACATCCAAAATTGTAGCTTTCTTTTTAATAAGTTCCTCGCCAAAAATCATCCCACTTAAGAGTAAAGATTCATCAGGATAAGAAGCAATAACATGATATTTCATTTCCTTTTCAACAAGCTTATAAGGTCCTTTAGCATCCTTTCGTTGCTCAGGCTCGGCCGAAGCAGGTACCTTTCCAATGTCACTTCCTGAACGGATCGTGTCGGGAACCATGATATAAGTGGCATCTCCTTCAACATAAGCAACACCATTCGCTGTCATTCCGAAAGCTGTTTTATGACTGGTATTGTAATTCATCTTTAGAATTGATCCGGGACAATTAAAATCAGTTGGGTTGAGGCCTTTAATAGCGCTTGTAATGGGAATCTCAAATTGCTTGATCGCAAAATCGGCAGAACTGCTATTACAAATCAAAACACCCCCATTTTTTACAAAAGTTTTTAGGTTATCTGCACCTTGATTTGTGATACCACCAACAAAATCAGGTAATGTTGACATTCTCGGCATACCCTCAACAAGCGCATTTTCTCTCATATCAGGCAGGATGATTACATCAAAACGATCATTAAGTTCTCCTGCAATTACTTCAGCATCGAGTAATTGATGGTAATCAAATTCAAATCTGTCTAATATCAATGAAATCCAACCCTCATCCATGCTTGCGCGATAGCTTTTGTACAAAGCCACTCTTGCTTTTTTGTACGCAGTTATGCCCACCGGCACTGCACCGCCAACAAGTTTCACACTAGTTTCAGAAACAATATCTTTTATCTTTTGGGCAGAAATTGAACCGGACTCAATGACAAAAGTTCCTGCTTCATAATTTGTCCCTCCCAGCGAAAATGCTTTTTGTGCATAACCAACTTTTCCACCTGCTTTTAAAATTCTATTTACTGCTATAAAACTTCCGTTATCAGCACGCGATAAAACATAATGAGTTCCACTCTGTTTTATGCTTCCTTTCGTTGCTGTAGCTTCAGTGATCTTAGTTTTTTTAACTTCAAGCGGTTTGCTTATTTCCTTGTATTTTACGCCCATTTGCAGAGGAAGTGTCCAACCGGCCGCATCATACGAACGGATGGGATCCTTAGTTGTTTTTACTGTTCCAACAACCCCTTGCCATAGATGTGAATATTTTTTCAAATCAGGATATTTCTGAAGTTCCATAATATTTTTAACGAAATACCCGAAAGGTTGTGATGTTGGGATGATGTACGATCCTTTTGAATATTTGATCCCGTTATGCTCGAATGCCTTCTCAGCAGTGTAGATTTCTATTCCATTCAAAATAAAACGATTGATCATTAAAGCAGTGGAATTTTCATCTCTTTGCTCTGCGGGAATGATCCAGCCATAAGGTGGTTCGGTTTGGAATTTTTGAATTACATCCGAAGCCATTTTCCATTTGTTATACAAAAGCTCATTTTTGTATTTAGAGGCAGTTTCGAGCACTGCTTTTGATGCAGTTAAATTATAGGCAACGGCATCGCCAAGTCGCCACCATCCACCTTCCCACGGATCAGGATAAAAGACACCAGGAGTTAAATCCCTGAAACCTTCAGGGAAATCGCTTAATGAATAAAAATTAGGTGTTGCAAATCCGAAGTTCGCAGTTTCTGTAAGTATGGAAGGAATATTATGTCCATCAACAAATTGGGTAGCATAACCGGGATACCAACTATCAAAATTTACCCGTGAAATAGCTCCCGGTTTCTCTTCTTCAGCAAAAGATTTTCCCATAGCACTACCTATCAGGTTTTTCCATCTTACAATAATTGGATGAACATTGGGGTTCATCGGTTCTGATTCGGGAGGCAACCAAATACGAGCCGGAAATGGAGCTGTTTCGTGTAAATTATATAAAATTTCGGGAAACCAGATTTGACAGGTAACCCTGTTCATATTTTGAATTTCCTTTAAATTGGCGATATATGAATCCCTGTTATTATCATGACCTGCATATTTTTGATACAATTCAGGCAATCGGGCTTTTTCATATTTTGTACCGACATTTTTCATGTACCAATCGGCAACCATGGTCAAACCATCAGGATTAGCGAAAACCAAAAGAAAAATTACATTTTGCCTTATCGATTTTGTTTTCTGATCTTCACCGGTTACTATATCATATGCTAATTGCAAGGCATGTTGAGCCGGAGATGTTTCTGTTGCATGTAATCCGCAATCAATCCAAACAATGGCCTTGCCTTCTTCGGCAAGTTTTTCGGCCTCAGCCTTACTGATGCCCCTACTCATGGTTAATTTTTCATTAATTAACCGATACTTTTCCAAATTTGCCATATTCTCTTCCGAAGAAATTATTGCATACTTCATGCGTCTTCCTTCGGAAGTTTCGCCCATATCAAATATTTGCATTCGATTTGTTTGACCGGCAATTTTTTCAAAATACCCAATAGCTTGCTCATAATTAGCAAGATGAAAATCGGCTCCGGGCTTAAACCCCAGATATTCTTCGGGCTTGGTTATATTTTGTCCGTTTACCGAACAAACAATAAACATGCTTGAAACGAAGATAAACACAGTAATTAACAAGGATTTTCCAGACATTTTTATTTCGTTTAAATTGCTAAAAAAAGTTATTTCATTTAAAGACTAAAATACAACATTTGCATTAATCCCAACATTTTTTTCATTTCTGTTGGTCTATAATTTATCAAAGTTGGTATGTTTTATATGCACAAAATTCAATATTTCCGATGTTTCTATAAAATCAGCTTAAAAAACACAATACAATTATTTAGACTTAATCATATTGAAGAATTATTGCTATTTTTGCACAAAATTTAATATATGGATTTAAGCAAAATTTTATCTATTACAGGAAAGCCGGGACTATATAAGGTTGCGACTCAGGCCAAGAACGGAATAATTGTAGAATCATTGGTTGACGGGAAGAAATTCACTGCTTTCTCAAACGAACGAATGAGCTCACTTGAGGAAATAAGCATTTTTTCGCAAACTGAAGACATTCCTTTGAAAGACATATTTAAAAGTTTTTTCGATAAATACGAAGGCAAAGCGAGCATCAGTCATAAATCCGATAATGAAACCCTTAAAAAAGTATTTGAGGAAGTTGTGCCGGACTATGACAGTGAACGGGTTTATATTTCAGACATTAAGAAAGTAATACAATGGTATAATTTACTGGCCGAGAAAGAAATGTTAAACTTTGAGGAAGAAACTGAAGAGGTAAAGCCGGAAAAAACTGCTGATGATTCAGAAACTTCAAAACCAGAGAAGAAGAAGAAAAAAATAGTAGAATAAATTGAAATCCGTCGGTTGACGGATTTTTTTTAATTTTAGAAAATGAAGAAAATACAAGATTGTACTGTTCACAACATCAAAAATCTGAACAAAGACACTTACATTCTTGAATTAAAATGTCCGGAAATACCTGAAACTATTGCCGCTGGTAATTTCGCGGAGGTTAGGGTTGATCGCAGTGCTGATGTATTTTTAAGAAGACCATTGTCTGTTTATAATGTCGATTATGATAAAAAACTCATCAGTTTCTTCATCAAAATTATTGGTAAAGGCACAGCCTTATTGCAAGAACTTAAAAAAGATGAAATTGTCAATATCATCTACCCCCTTGGAAATAGCTATGACACTAAACAATCCGGAAAAGTTTTGGTAATTGGAGGTGGATCGGGTATTGCACCGCTGCTATTATTAGGAAAAGAATTGAAAGAATCAGGGGCAAAAATTAGCTACCTGCTTGGCGGAAGAACTTCAGAAGACATTCACCTGATCGAAGATTTCAAGAAATATGGATCAGTTAATTTTACAACTGAAGATGGCAGCCTTGGTGAAAAAGGACGAGTTACAGATCATAGCATTTTCAATCAAATTTCTGAATTTTCAAAAATTTATACTTGTGGCCCTGATCCAATGATGAAAGCCATTGGGAATATTGCTCAATTTCACCGAATCCCTTGCGAAGTTTCTTTGGAAAACATGATGGCTTGCGGTTTTGGAGTATGCCTTTGCTGTGTTACTGAGACCAAAGAAGGAAATAAATGTGTTTGCACCGAAGGCCCCGTTTTCAACGTAGATGATTTGAAATGGTAGATTTATCCGTTAAAATACACGATTTAGAACTTAAAAATCCGGTGACAACGGCATCCGGGACTTTTGGTTTTGGAGAAGAATTTGAGGATTTTATTGACTTAAACCTTTTGGGTGGGATTTTTGTTAAAGGGCTGACCTTAAAAAACCGCGAAGGAAATGCTTACCCTCGTATGGCAGAAACTCCTTCCGGGATGCTTAATGCTGTAGGTCTTCAAAATAAAGGGATAGATTACTTCATCAACACAATTTATCCACGAATAAAAAAATACGACACCCAAATCATTCCAAATATTAACGGTTCAACCGTTGAGGATTATATTGAAGTTGCTGAAAAACTGAATGAAATTGAGGGGATCAAAGCCATCGAATTAAATATTTCCTGTCCAAACGTAAAAGAAGGCGGAATGGCATTTGGGATTAGTTGCCCGTCGGCCATTGCAGTTACCAAGGCAATTCGTAATGCCTACAAAAAAACTTTAATTGTTAAACTCTCTCCAAACGTAACAGATATTACTGAGATTGCAAAAGGAGTTGAGGGTGCCGGTGCTGATTCAATCTCTTTAATTAATACCCTTCTGGGAATGGCCATCAATCCTAAAACACGAAGACCAATTCTTTCAACCATAACAGGAGGATTATCAGGACCAGCCATTAAACCCATCGCAATCAGGATGGTTTGGCAGGTTTATAATGCAGTAAAAATTCCAATTATAGGCATGGGCGGAATCATGAATACGGATGATGCTATCGAATTCTTCTTGGCCGGATCATCAGCTATACAAATCGGAACCGCAAATTTTATTGATCCACAAATCTCCATTAAAATTCTTGAAGGCATAGAAAAATATTGTATTGAAAACAAAATTGCTGATGTCAAAGACTTAATCGGAGCAATGGAGCTTGAAGCCTAATTCATATACATTTTAACCTCATTGGCCATTCTTTGATTATATTGAAATGCCAAATCCTGGTAATTGACCAAGTCAACAATTGTCCCAATCAAACAAAGTCCTCCGGTAAATAAATAAAGAATGCCCATTCCTATTTGCCCTAAAATGAATCGCTGTACACCAGCTAAAACTACAAATCCAAGCAAAGTGGTTAATAAAATTAATTGAGGATCTTTGCGACGTGAACGATAAATATTAGCAAACTTTAAAAGTTTTGCTTCGTCATAATCAGCGGTTATTGATTGAACATACTGGAGCTCAAATCCGGTAAGTTCGGGCATAAATTGAAGAATATTAGCCATGGTTCGAAATTTTATAAGGGTTTGTTTTTTTAAGAATTGTTAATTGAAAAATTCGATACAGAATGATTACAGTAGCAATCATCCCTAATGGATGAGCCTGAAAAGATGCGGTTATCTTTCCATGAAAAAAATAAGAAATTGAATGGCCAATGCCACATCCTGGGCAATATTGAAATCCCATCTGATCAAATAAACATAAACTGTAATGTTTTTCATGGGGATTAGAAAATGCAAGCAAAATGATAGCGAAAATCCAAAAACTAACTTCCAGATTATTTCGGATGAATAAATATATATTCCTCATTTTACTATACCCATTATTGCTGTCAGTAACAAATATAAGCTAATCCGTCCTGATTTCAAAAAGAAGCTGAATTCTCAGAGAATATTTACTTCAGGTTCAAGTTGAATTCCAAATTTTTGATTTACGCTCTCAATAATTAAATTTGACAACGATAGAATTTGACTACCATCACCTCCACCATGGTTTACCAAAACCAACGCCTGTTTATCGTGAACCCCAACTTGTCCGATTCTTTTTCCTTTCCAACCGCACGATTCAATCAGCCAGGCTGCTGCTAATTTCGAGGCACCTTTTGGTTGAGGGAAATATTTTATTTCCGGAAATTTAGAATTCAATTCGGCAAATTTATCATGTTCAACAACCGGATTTTTATAAAAACTACCAACATTACCAATTTGTTTTGGATCAGGTAATTTTGAAGCACGGATGTTAATAATCGCCCTGTATACATTTTCAAGACCAGGATCAAGATGCTCATTTTCAAGGAACATACTGAGTGCTTCGTATTCAATATTTGGCTTTGCATTTTTGTTTAAACGCAGAGAAACGTCCATAATTAAGAATCTATTTTTAAACTCTGATTTAAAAATACTATTCCTATATGCAAAGTTACATTCCTCTCTCTTAAATGTTACGATGCTCCCATCTTGTAAATCAATTGCAGTCAATGATTCAAAAACATCTTTTAATTCAACCCCATAAGCCCCGATATTCTGAATAGGAGCTGCACCAACACTTCCGGGAATGGCAGCAAGATTTTCAATGCCCGACCAACCATTTTTTACTGTAAAATCAACCAATTCTTCCCAAATTTCTCCTGCTCCAATTTTCAGGATAATGAGCTCTGAGCTTTCAGCATCAACTTCAATCCCTTTAAAAACAGGATGAATAATTAGTCCATCAAAATCTTTTGTAAATAAAACATTGCTTCCACCACCCAAAATGAATACATTCTCATTCCTGAATATTTCCAGCAATTTCAATTCCTGGATCTCAGGTTGTGATCCAACTTCTACAAAATATTTTGCTTTACAATCAATTTGAAAGGTATTTAAGTTTTTTATAGAAAAGCTGGATAAAATATTCATGGTCAATTTTGTTAAGCCAAAGATAATCCATTTGGATTGAAATTCGGCTACCTAATCATTTCAAAAACATGAAGGGATGGCATCCCTAAAATTTTGGGACGCCATCCCTTCGTTTCACTTAGATTTTTTATTGCTCCGCCAACTGGCGGATTATAAAAAATTAGTTTCACGAATAAATCTTAAATTAGCCTGTCAAACCCAGGGAATGAAAAAAATAATCGTTTCAGTGATTAATGATTTGGTTACCGATCAGCGTGTGCACCGCAGTTGCCTAACCATGCATCAAATGGGTTTTGAGGTCATTTTAGTTGGTCGTCATAAAAGCAACAGTTTAAGGCTAGCTCCAAGAGATTACAAAACCCATCGAATGAGGTTGCTTATTGAAAAGGGCCCGTTTTTTTATGCAGAATACAATCTCCGGCTTTTTTTTCTTTTGCTGTTTCGTTCGGCTGATGTGCTGTTCTCAAACGATCTGGATACCCTTCTTCCCAATTTCATCATCCATAAACTAAAAAGGATTCCGATTGTTTTCGACAGTCACGAATATTTTACTGAAACCCCGGAACTTGCAAATAGAAAGACTGTAAAAAAAATTTGGAAAAACATTGAGCGCTTTATTCTGCCCAAATTAAAAGAAATAATTACTGTTAATTCATCAATAGCCCTATTGTTTGAAGAAGAATATGGAATTAAGGCAAGTGTAGTTCGAAATATTCCCATGAACCATAAAACCTCCTTCCATCTTTCAAAAAAAGATTTAGGACTGCCCGAAAATCAAAAAATAATTTTAATTCAGGGATCAGGTTTAAACATCGACCGTGGCATCGAGGAACTTATCGAAGCTATGATTTTTGTTGATGAGGCAATACTTATCCTCATCGGTGATGGAGATGTTATTCCTTTGATAAAACAAAAGGTAAATACCCTTAATCTACAAGAAAAAATCAAATTCATTCCCAAACAATCGCTCGAAAAACTTCAACAGTTTACCCGACATGCAAATTTGGGCATCAGTATCGATAAAGACACCAACCTTAATTACCGTTATAGTTTGCCAAATAAAATTTTTGATTATATCCATGCCGGAATCCCGGTTCTTTGTTCTCCACTGGTCGAAATTAAATGCATCGTTGAAAAATATGAAATCGGAGAATGCATCGAGAATCATGACCCGGAGCATATTGCTGATCGAATAAATTCAATGCTTAAAGATGTAGACCAACTTAAGAAATACAAAACCAATACCTTAAAAGCTTCAAAAGAACTTAATTGGGAAAATGAAAAATCACAATTGATTCGTATATTTGACAAATATGCCGGATAAGCACCTAAATATCATTTCTTTTGATATCCCGTTTCCAGCAAATTACGGGGGTGTAATTGACGTGTATTACAAAATAAAAGCCCTTCATGATCGGGGTGTTAAAATCCATTTGCATTGCTTTTATAAAAATGAATTAACACCCGGCGATGAACTGAATAAGCTTTGCGATACAATAAATTATTATCCCAGAACAACGGGGTGGAAATCATTTTTTAGTCTTAAACCCTATATCGTAAAAAGCCGTGAATCGCAGCTACTGCTTGAGAACCTGTTAAAAAATGATTATCCCATTTTATTTGAAGGAATACATACCACTTCACTCTTAAACCATCCCCAACTTGCGAAAAGATTAAAGATATTCCGTCCTTGCAACATCGAGCATCATTATTATTTTCAACTGTTTTGGGCAAGCCGGAAATTATTTGAAAAACCTTATTTTCTTTGTGAAAGTATTAAGTTAAAATCTTACCAACCTATTATCAGGCACGCGAATATTATTCTCGCGATTACCGATAAGGATAAATATTATTTACAGGATATTTTCACCACTCATAAGGTAATTTTATTGCCCGGTTTTTATCCCGGCGATGAACCCGGAATTATCCCGGGTAAAGGCGATTATGCTTTATATCATGGGAATTTGAGCATTGCAGAAAATGCAAAAGCCGTTCGATTTTTAATAAAGAAAGTTTTTAGCAAAACGAATTATCCATTGAAAATTGCCGGGTTTAATCCCGACAAACAATTGATCAACTTGGTCTCGAAATATCCGCATATCAGCATCATCAAAAACCCGGACAACCAGGAACTGATAAAGTTAATCCAAGATGCACAAATGAATTTAATGTTCACGTTTCAATCGACAGGATTGAAATTAAAGCTTTTGTATGCCCTTAATTATGGCAGGTTTTGTATTGCAAATGAAAAAATGCTGGATGGAAGCCGGCTTCATATCCTCTGCCTTACGGCTGAAAAACCTATAGAAATCTTAGGCTTGATTAAGAAGATAAAGGATCAGGAATTTTCTAAGCTTCTTATAGATGAGCGGATGAAACACCTCCCAATCATATATTCGAACAAAAAAAATGCTGAAATAATTATTGGTCTTTTAGGTTGAGGAATAAACTCTCCCGTCTTCACATTTCAAAATGCGCGAAGGATATTTTTCTATCAGGGAATAATTATGGGTTGCCATTAAGACTGATTTTCCCGATTCACTAATTTCTTTGAGTAAGCGAACAATCCCGAATGAAGTTTCCGGATCGAGATTTCCGGTGGGTTCATCGGCTATGATCACCTCAGGATTATTGATTAGAGCCCTTGCTATTGCAACGCGCTGCTGCTCTCCGCCAGATAACTGATTCGGCATTTTAAAACCTTTGGTTCCCAATCCAACTTTCACTAATACATCCTGCAATTGATCCTGCATTTCCCGTTTGTCCTTCCAGCCACTGGCTTTCATCAAAAAGATCAGATTTTCGTTTACCGAACGATCCATCAACAGTTGAAAATCCTGAAAAATAATTCCTAATTTTCTTCTTAAATAAGGGACTTCCTTGTTTTTTAACTTTCGCAAATCATATCCGGCAACAATCGCATGGCCATCCATAACAGGAATATCGGCATACAAAGTTTTCAACAAACTACTTTTCCCACTTCCTGTTCGCCCGATTAAATACACATGCTCCCCGGGAAAAATCTGAAAACTTACATTGCTCAGAATTAAAATGTTTTTCTGGTAAACAGGAATGTTATCGATTTCGATGATGGGCTGATACATTGATGATTGATTATTTTTTATTAATTAATGATTAATAAAGGTACGAATGATTTTTGAATGATTATTTATTATTGAATAATGCTAATTAACCAAGAATTTGACAAAGACAATTTACTAACTATTGATCGTCATTACAAACATAATTAAAAAATAGATGCTGAAATAAAACTGCATTCCGGCAGTCAAGTTCAGCATGAGAAATTTTCTTCAATCAAAAATCGAAAATCGAAAATTGACAATCAAAAGTTCCCAATAATCAATAAAAAATAAAAAATCGAAAATAATTAAACCAATCCAGAAAATCCCATAAATGCCATGGCGAGAATCCCGGCTGTTACTAAGGCAATAGGAACACCTTTCATTCCGGAAGGAACCTTCATCAATACCAAATGCTCTCGAATACCGGCAAAAATGATCATAGCCAGTGAAAATCCAATTGCATTGGCAATGGCAAAAACGACCCCCGGAAGCAAAGCAAAGTCTTTTGCAACGGTTTGAATGGCTATCCCTAAAACAGCGCAATTAGTGGTGATTAATGGCAGGAATATTCCCAATGCCTGATATAAAGGAGGACTTACTTTCTTCAAAATAAGTTCAACCATCTGCACCAAAGCAGCAATGACAAGAATAAAGAATATGGTTTGTAAAAAGGTGATCCCAAATGGAATGAGGATATAATGCTGGATCAGCCAGGTTACTATGGTAGCAATAGTCATTACGAATAATACCGCCGCACCCATTCCAATTGAAGTGGATACTTTGCCTGAAACACCTAAAAACGGGCAGATGCCCAGAAACTGGCTCAGTACAATATTACTTACGAATATGGCACTTATTAATATGAGAATATATTCCATAACGAATAGATTAAGCTGTTTTTCTTAGTTTATTAATCAGGGCTATCAGATAACCCAAAACGATAAATGCACCCGGTGCCAGTACAAAAATCAAAATAGCATCCCCTTCCATAAATCTCATTCCGAAGAATGAACCATTTCCAAGTATTTCACGAACCGACCCCAGAATTGTCAATGCCAAAGCAAAACCTAATCCCATTCCCAATCCATCCAATGTTGATGAGAACACATTGTTTTTTGAAGCAAAACCTTCAGCTCTTCCTAATACAATGCAGTTCACAACAATCAAAGGGATAAATAAACCTAATGACTCAAACAAAGCAGGAACGAAGGCCTGCATACTTAGTTCAACGATGGTCACGAAAGAAGCAATTATTACGATAAATGATGGGATCCGTACTTTATCAGGAATTTGATTTTTAACCAACGACACCACAATATTTGAACAAACCAGAACAAAGGTGGTTGCTAAACCCATACCAAGTCCGTTCACTGCCGTTGAAGTAACCCCTAAAGTCGGGCACATCCCCAACAGTAAAACAAATACTGGATTTTCTTTAAGAAGCCCTTTTGTAAAATTAGCTACCTGATTCATTATTTCGATCCTCCATCTTTAAGATAAGTACTATGAGCCTTTTGAAGTGCCTCGCAATATGCCCTTGAACTAATGGTTGCAGCAGTGATGGCATCAACATTTCCACCATCCTTTTTAACTTTAAGCATAAAGTCGGTCGGATTTTTACCATTGAACTGATTTTTAAACTTATCCGATGCCATTTTGCTGCCCAATCCGGGAGTTTCTTTTTGCTCAATTACCTCTGAATTAATGATTTCACCGGTAGCAGAAAATCCAACCATAACTCTGATCGGTGTTGGGTCGTAACCATTTTTTGAGAAAGTCTCAATGGCCGTTCCAACCAATTGTCCATCTTTGTACCCCTGATTAAAAACCAACGAGTCGGTTCCATCTTCCAGGGCCACTTTATAAACCTGAAGGGTATCAAATTCCGGGATTACAGCTTTAATAGCTGCTTCGGCTTTAGCCTTTTTTGCAAGAGCAATTGGTTCCTTTGTAACATTGTACACTCCTCCAAGTGCTAATCCTGCAACGACAGTGATTACGAGCAATGTAATCAGCATATTTTTAAATGAAGATTCTTTTTTACTTGACATTTTTAACTACCTCCCCAAATCTTTTAGGTTTAATACCTCGGTTAATTAGCGGAACGAAAGCATTCATGATAAGGATAGCAAAGGAAACGCCTTCGGGATATGCTCCCCAAATCCGGATAATAACCGTGAGCACTCCACAACCTAACCCAAAAATTAATTGCCCTTTCCACGACATGGGCGATGATACCATATCCGTTGCCATAAAAATCGCGCCTAACATTAATCCTCCTGCTACCAGATGAAATCCGGGGTTCACATAAATATCAGGATTAATCATCCAAAGAATCCCACTAAATATCACTACTGATCCGATGTAAGCTGTTGGGATATGCCAGGTTATAATTTTACGGTAAAGCATATAAATACCCCCCAATATTAACGCAATGGCTGATACCTCACCCAGAGAACCGCCCATATTACCCATCAACTGATCAACATATCCCGGGATTTTATAAGAATAACTAACCCCATCCATAACCCAGCTTGAACCATTTTCCAGAACATCCTGTACCGTTCTGCCAGCTTTCACAGCCTCTTTTAAATGCCCTAAAGGGGTTGGTCCGGTGACAGCATCGGCTATTCCACTGAATAATGCAGCAGGTTTTGGCCAGGATGTCATTTGTACTGGAAATGAGATTAACAAAAATACCCTACCAACAAGAGCAGGGTTAAAAGGATTTTTCCCCAAACCACCAAACGACATTTTTGCGATCCCGATTGAAACAAAAGCTCCAATTAAAATAATTCCTAAGGGTAAATTACTTGGTACGTTAAAAGCCAGTAAAATACCTGTCACAATCGCCGAACCATCTGTAATGGTAACAGGCCCCTTAATCAAGTATTTCTGGATCGCCCACTCAACGATGAGACAGGCCATCACCGAAATTAAAGTAACCCGAATTGCATCCAGTCCAAAGAAATAAATGGAAACAAGCATTGCAGGAATCATGGCTATAACAACGCCATACATGATTTTTTTTGTTGAACTATCTCCGTGTACGTGCGGAGATCCTGATAACGTCAGTAAATTCATATCTTATTTTTTACTTCTGTTTCTAATGATTTGACCTACCCTGAATTTTCCAAGCCTGATATAATCAAGTAATGGCCTACCTGCCGGACAAGTGTACTGGCATGATCCACACTCGATACAATCCAAGGCACGCTCAACTTCTACGTTTTCCCACATTTCAAGCTCTGCATATTGAGCAAGCAATACGGGCTCCAATCCCATCGGACAGACGGTAATACATTTTCCACAACGAATACAATTGGTTGGGTCAACGCGTCTGGCCTCTTTTTCTTTAAATAATAAAACCCCGGAAGTTCCTTTCACAACAGGAACATCAACAGAATTAAGTGCTTTACCCATCATGGGCCCGCCACTCACAATTTTTCCCGTATCTTCGGGCAAACCACCGGCTTTTTCAATTAATTCGTTTATGGAAGTACCAACACGTACCATAAAATTGCCCGGATTCTTCACATTTTTACCGGTCACGGTAACAACCCTTTCGAATAATGGCTTATTTTTTTGAACCGCTTCGTAAACAGCAAAGGCAGTTCCAACATTATGAACAACAGCTCCTACTTCTATTGGAAGTTTCCCTGACGGCACCTGTCGGCGAAGAACTGCATCAATCAACTGCTTTTCACCACCTTGGGGATATTGTACTTTTAGAGCTTCAACTTCTATCCCATCAAAATCTTTTGCTATATTTTTGAGATGCCCGATGGCATCCAATTTATTATTTTCAATACCAATAATGGCGCGCTTTACATCAAGACCTTTCATCAGAATTTTAATCCCAATCATCAACTCCTCCCCTTTTTCCAGCATCAGGCGATGATCGGCTGTAAGATAAGGTTCGCATTCAACACCGTTTAAAACCAAGACTTCAGCTTTCTTTCCTGTTGGAACCATCAACTTAACATGCGATGGGAAAGTCGCCCCGCCAAGGCCCACGATTCCAAGTTCTTTGACCTTACTAACGATTTCTTCTTTTGAAAGCGTAATTTCCTTTTTGAGTTCAGCAGATCGATCGATAGCCTCCATCCATTCGTCACCTTCAACGGTAATAAATATGGCTTGTCTTCGGTATCCGCTCTGATCCATGGCTTCATCAATCTTAAGCACTTTTCCTGAAACGGAAGAATGAATATTTGATGAAATAAAGGCTTCCCCTTTGGCAATTAACTGACCTACTTTAACAGCATCCCCTTTATTCACAACAGGAACAGAAGGTGCGCCAAGACTTTGCGATAATGGGATGATAACCTGAGCAGGAATCGCTAAAACTTCGATCGGCCTGTCAGTTGATAATTTATTTTCGGGCGGATGAACGCCCCCAATTTTAAATGTTTTCAAAATCTTTATCCTCCAGTATTTTCAAGTTAAGAGAATTACTCTTTTGTATCTAGTGATTGATCTTTGTTAACTTCAATTTTTGGTTCAACATTACTTTCGCCCTCAACTATTTTCTCCTTACGAGGGGGAAAGTTTAGTTCATGAATTGCATTTGTGGGGCATTCTGGCACACACTTTCTGCATAGCTTACATTTTTCGTAGTCGATATAAGCTAAATTATTGTTCATGGTAATGGCTTCGAAAGGACAAACCTTAAAACATTTGCTGCATCCGATACAGGCAACACTGCAATTCTTTTTAGCAATACCGCCTTTTTCTTCATTCATACATGAAACAAAAATCCTTCGGTCCTTTTTACCTTTATTTCGTAACTCGATTATATTTCGAGGACATGCAATAACACAAGCTCCACAGGCAACACAATTGTCTTTAACAACGGGCAAACCGGTTACCTCATCCATATAGATTGCATCAAACTTACAGGCGGCAACACAATCGCCACAACCTAAGCAACCATATGGGCATCCACTCTCACCCGAAGATAAATTATGAGCGAAGGCACAAGTGGCAGGACCGTCATAATTGATCTTTTTAGGTGCATTTTCCTTTGAACCGGAGCATCTGATAACTGCGATTTGTGGTTCTTTTTCTTCGGCAACAATCCCTAAAATTGCGGCAACCTTAGCCATTACATCATTGCCTCCTACCGGGCAACTTAAACCTTCAATCGATTGTTTTTCATTAACCGATTTTACCAAGGCCTCGGAAAACCCACGACAACCCGGAAATCCGCATCCCCCACAATTTGCGGCAGGTAACGCACCTTCTACTTCATCAATTTTGGGATCCTCGATTACCTTGAATTTCTGTGCGATGAAATATAAAATTACTGCAGATGCAGCACCTACAACACCGAGGAATATGACTGCATAAATGATAATATCGTTCACGTTTGCTCCTTTTTTATTAATTTGATTCTGGTCAATCAGGTTGAATCTTAACGCGATGCAAAATTAGAAACAAATATGAAACATTGATATGTTTTCAACTATTTTGAAAACATATTCATATTTCTGATTATCTGATACTTACGACATATAAGAAATAACATATCGTATTCAAACCCTTGAAAGGCTCTGATATTGATGTTCTTCTGATTTTGTTTAGAAATTATCTAAATTGTCGTAAAATCAGTAATTTAGAAAGCATTTAATTAACAAAATATTTTATCATGCATTTATAATTTTAAACAATGTTCTGATCCCATAATCTTAGGACTTAACTAGGACTTAGTTAGGACTTAACTAGGACTTGGTCAGGACTTAACTAGGACTTGGTCAGGACTTAACCAGGACTTGGTCAGGACTTAACCAAGGCTTGGTCAGGGGGAATCTGATGCGAGAACTGAATGACTAAAACCCTTATGTTGGATTGGTATATTCGCTATCAGGGTGTTTAAATACGGTTAAAGTTTATGATTCAAAAGATTTTATGCTAAATTCGAAGGTACGACTAAACTTATCTTTTAACTTGTGAAGCCCAAAATAATAAGGAAGTAAAAGCCCTAAAGATATTAAACCTGATAATCCTTCCTTACCGGTGATCAAGATGAGGGTAATTAATGAAAATATCACAAGCAAAAATGGGAATAAGTAGCCAAACATAACGGCCCAGGTACCTAATGATTTTTTCATGTAGACCGTAATTTGTTCGCCCACCTTATACCCTAATTCTTCATAATTTTTAATTTCAATGGTTTTCTCTTCCATTTCGGAAACAGTACACATCGATTTTGAATGACAGGTTGAGCATGCCGATTGTGACAGAATCGTAACGGTAATCTTATCGTTCTCTATTTTATCAATCCTTCCCGGATGTTCTATTATATTTTTAGTCGCACTCATTCAATAAAATTTAAGGAGTTGTTAAAGCCACAGGCAGAATTTTTCCATTAAAATATTTATGGCCTGATATCGCAAAGTCAGCAACATACCTGCCCATATCTGCAGCACTTATTGGTGCGATGTAACCGGGAAACGCTTCAGCCAGCATTTCTGTTTGTGTTGCTCCTAAAGCCAGACAATTTGATTTGATCCCCTTATCTTTAAGCTCTTCTGCCAGACATTCAGTTAAAACAGCTAATGCCGCTTTACTTGAACTGTATATTGAAAGCCCCTGGAATTTGGCACTCCCCTGAACACTTCCCATGCTGCTAATATTTAGCACATGCGCATTCGTATTAAAATAAGGAAGAAGTAATTGGGTAAGCATAAAAGGTACTTTAAAATTTATCTCCATCTGAAGATTAAAATCTTCTTCCGACTGGGAATCGAAGCTTTTATTTATTAATAAACCGGCATTGTTAATTAATACATCCACATTTTCGATTGCCCTTAATATATTTTTCAATAATTCGGATTTATAAAGAAAAAAATCCTTTAAATCGAATGGAACAATTTGAATGTTTTCAGGGTATCTAGCTGAATTTTTCAATTTAGCTAAAAGGTCACCATTTCGAGCGATAGCAACTAGTTTATTCCCGGGATTGTCATTCAATCTTAATACCGTCTGAAATCCGACACCCTTGCTGGCCCCTGTGACAATAATATTCATCTCATTTAATTTTTTGGCAATCCGGATGCTTCTTTACGTGCATTTTTCATTTGCTCATCAACCACATGGATGGCAAGTTTACCCGATTTATCAACACTTAAAGATATTTTATACCTTCCATCAAAGCTTTCATCTCCAAACTTATAATTGATATAAGCCACTCCTTCAACCCCTTCGATCTCCTTACCCAGTTGTTCAGACAAATCTTTTGCTTTTTGATACGACTCGCTTAACGGAATATTTGCTTGTTCAGCAATTCTTTTAGCCTCCGCCATTGCCTGCTGATATGTTCCGTTATAAATAAATAAGGCCGAATTAAAACCGTCCTGCAGATTCTCTTCTTTGGTAAGATATGAATCCGAGGCATTATATGTTAACCCTTGGGGTTCCGTAATATTCAAGTCGGTAAGCCAGGCTGGAAATGTTCCGATTGAGTTTTCTTCATTTTCCCCGGTAGCTTTTGAATATCTTTGATTAAGGTCATTTATTAACTGATCCGCTTTTTCACGATTAATCTGCCCGGTTTCAAATTGTTTTTCCACAATCTGAATTTTTTCATTTAAGACCCTGGCCATATCCATGGCATCGTTAAGATTATCTATCGATTTATCAAAACTCTCTGATTGCTCCTTCAAGGCTTCATCCTTAGGTGCCTCTTTTGCAGCTTCTTCAGGAGTTTTTTCATCGCTTTTTTGAGACACTGGATTATTACATGCGACTATTGTCAGGCCTGCAATAAACAAGCTAATTATTGTAATACGATTCAGATGTTTCATGATCGGAAATTTCAATTTGACAAAAATACAAAACCATAGCCACCAAAATAGCAATTATTTTTAGTAATTTGTTAATTTTGTTCAAAGTTTTGTTTTTAACAAATTACGGTATCATTATTGGACTAGAATGGGCCTGATTATTTTTTAATCAATTCATTTAAAATAATATTCATTATTATGAAAACGATTAAATCCTTCTTGTTAATCATTACCTTATTATTGGGGGTTTCTGATCTATATGGCCAGACAACCGAGCTCAATGCAATAACCAATGCGATCAAGATTGCCGACACCAAAACCATCTATGACTATTGCGAAAATTCAATCATTTTGAATATCCCAAGTGCGAATGGTAAATACAGCAAAACACAGGCACGAAAAATTCTTGACCAATTTTTTAAAGATAAACCTGCAAAAGAAATAAAATTCATTAAAAATCAATCTAAAAATCAAAACGAATACTATTCAATTATCGAATATAAATCAGAAAAGCAGTCATTAAATTTTTTTGTTGAAATAAAGAGAGTAGGAACGTCTTTCTTAATCCAGAAAATTCAGATCCTAGAAATCAAACCATAGCATGACTATTGATACTATTATAAAAAATGCCTTAATTGAAGATATCCGGGATGGAGATCATACTTCTTTGGCTACAATTCCTGATCAAGCCTTGGGAAAAGCAGTCCTGATCGCCAAAGAAGAAGGAATTATTGCAGGAATATCTATTGCCGAAAAAGTTTTTAAAACGGTTGATGAGAAACTCGTTTTTATTCCTGAAAAAAATGATGGGGATCCTATTAATGTCGGAGACAAAATTTTTACCGTAAGCGGAAAGTCAATTTCAATTTTATCGGCAGAACGATTGGCGTTAAATTTTATGCAACGTATGAGTGGTATAGCAACTGCTACAAGCAGAATTGTTCAAGTTATTAAAGGAACAAATGCCCAAATAATTGATACACGGAAAACCACGCCAAATTTAAGGATTTTAGAGAAGGAAGCCGTCAGGTTAGGCGGTGGAGAAAATCATCGCATGGGTCTCTACGACATGATCATGATTAAAGATAATCATATTGATTTTGCAGGTGGGATCGTTAAAGCAATTGAAGCTTGTCACAAATACTTAAAAGCCAAATCGAAAGATTTAAAAATTGAAATTGAGGTCCGTGATTTTAACGAACTCCAACAGGTTCTTGGCCATGGGGGCATTGATCGGATCATGCTTGATAATTTCACTCCCGAAGATATGAAAAAGGCGTTAGTACAAATAAATGGCCGATTTGAAACTGAAGCTTCAGGCGGAATAACCATTGAAAACATAAGATCATTTGCAGAAACAGGAGTCAATTTTATTTCTGTAGGGGCATTGACCCACCATATTAAAAGCCTTGATTTGAGCCTGAAAGCAATCAAAGAATGAAGTTAATTGATCAGATTCATAGATTGAGGGGAATTGCCCTGGAGTTTGTAATTCCGGGCTTTGACGGTATCCCATTTAGCCGGGTACTTAGGTTCTATTTTAAGGGTTTACTTAAAGGGAGCATTAATCTCAGAGCTTCTGCAGTAGCTTTTAATTTTTTTATTGCTTTGTTCCCGTCTATACTATTTTTTTTCACAATCATTCCTTACTTACCCATCCCAAATTTTGATGACACTTTATTTAAATTGCTTGAAGATATTCTTCCCATTTCAACACATGAATTGGTGATTGGTACTGCCAATGATATTATAACCCGACCCAGGGGCGGATTGCTTTCATTCGGATTTTTTTTGGCCCTGTTTTTTTCAACTACCGGTGTGAACAGTCTTATCGATGCTTTCAATCAAACTTATCATACCATTGCCACCCGCTCATTTTTTAAGCAACAATTGATCTCTGTTTTTCTGGTTTTGATCCTGTCATCTCTTGTCATTTTAGGAATTGCGTTTCTGATCTGCGGAGATTCGCTCATCAATTATTTTGTTGAACTGGATTGGATCAAAAGTGGGTTTAAAGTACTGACCTTACAAATTTCCAGATGGTTTATTACCATTATTATTTTCTTTTTTGCCATATCATTCTTATATTATTTAGGGCCGTCGAAAAAACAAAAATTTCGTTTCATCTCAGCCGGTGCAACACTTTCAACGCTCCTGATAATCTTATTGGCTATCGGGTTTAATTATTATATCGAAAACTTTTCAAAATACAATACGCTTTATGGTTCGATTGGAACCCTGATTATTATAATGCTCTGGATTTACTTTGTGGCTATGGTCATCCTGATTGGTTTTGATTTAAATGCGAGTATTTCTAATCTTAAAAAGATTAAAAAAGTATAAGATTTGATTACTTTCGCAGAAAAATTGTTCTTTGTATTTTTTAGACGGGATAAATCCCTCTTCACAAATTATTATTAACAAAGTGGTCGATGATGTTCAAAGTACCTTTTTGCAACACGTTGTAATTTTTATTCCACAAAGTACCACTAAGTAAACACAAAGTTTCACAGAGAAAATTGATTTATTTTACCTTTGTGCGACTTGGTGACTTCTTAGTGTAACTCTTTGTAATAACAGCTAAAAAGAGAAAGAATTATTTCACAAAGTACCACTAAGTAAACACAAAGAATCACAAAGTTAACTCAAAGTTTCACAGAGAAAATTGATTTATTTTACCTTTGTGCGACTTGGTGACTTCTTAGTGT
>Ga0180007_10001246_pt1 | contig 36180 bp, 42 predicted proteins | sample MM_PC_MetaG_FD_121122 | JGI IMG/M metagenome (GOLD analysis project Ga0180007, IMG submission 121122) | Groundwater microbial communities from the Aspo Hard Rock Laboratory (HRL) deep subsurface site, Sweden - MM_PC_MetaG | ecosystem: Environmental > Aquatic > Deep subsurface > Groundwater... | reverse complement strand
TTGTAGTCCGCCAGGAGGGCGTCGATCAGGTCGACTGGAAGTGGCTTGCGTGCGGTCATGTCGTCTCCTTGTGGGGTCGATTATCGACAACTGACCGTTTACACAAAATATTTTACACCCCCGTTTACGCACATCTGTTTCTGTCTCCGTTCGAAGGTGTGTCGCCGCGAATCATCCTGGTGGCCTTGCTCTGCTTCACAGCCTTGGTCACCAATTTTCTGAGCAACAATTCGGCTGCGGCGCTCCTGACGCCCATAGCGGTGTCCATGGGGGTTCAGCTGAACGTCGACCCGAGGGCATTTCTTATCGGCATCGCCTTCGGCGCGTCCGCCTGCTATCTGACTCCCATCGGCTACCAGACCAACCTATTGGTCTATGGTCCTGGCGGATACAAGTTCTCGGATTTTTTCCGGGTGGGCATCCCCATGACCCTTTTGGTCATTGGAACAGCTTCGGTGCTCATACCTATTTTCTTCAAGATTTAGGAAAGGAGGTGAGCGCATGAAGAGAAAAATGCACGTCCTGATCGTGGACGATGAGAAGCGGCTGGTGACCAACCTTCAGACCATACTCAAGCGCAGAGGGTTCGACACCACGGGTGTCACCTCTGGAGAAGATGCTCTTGACGTTCTTTCGCAGGCGCAAAACATCGATGTGATCCTGCTCGACGTCAAGATGGAAGGCATGAACGGGATCGACGTTCTTCGGGAAGTCAAGAAGCGCTTCGGTACGGTTCAGGTCATTCTCTATACCGGGCATGCGACCATTCAGCAGGGCATTGACGGGCTTGAACTGGGGGCGTTCTACTATGTCCAGAAACCCTCTCCTGTCGAGGAACTGGTGGACCTGATCCAGAGTGCTTGCGACAGAAGGCTGCGCGAGCATGGAGACGAGGTGAAGAAGTAAGACACCATAGCGTCTGCCCTCGCACGGAGTGTCTCGCCGATTGGCGATAGTCACTGCGGAAAGTGGGCTGATTCGGGCCATTGTGAACTACTGTTTCGGGAAATCGTCAGGAGTATCGTTAAGAGCCGCGTGGCGGCAGGTGCGGCTGGCAACTAACAATATGTAACGAGATGGGTTGCGTGCAAATGCGCAACCCATCTCGCTCATTTGGCAGTTTGGAGCGCATGATGCCTCCATACATCACGAAAGACCTGGTCCTGGCCGTTTTGACCAAACCCTTGCTCAAGTTCGTGGCGGAGCATTTTCGCTGATGCCCCTTAGCCTTGATCACAAACGATCGGCTACCGCGTTGGCGGCAACACAAGAAGAGCACAGGATGTGGAAAAGTTCTGCGTGTTTTTTGGGCTGGCGGTCATAGGCCAGGAAGAGCTTGGCATGTTGCCTGAAGTCTGGGTAGTGCCCTTTGCGGGTCGAATGTGGAGCTGATTTCGCGCAGCAGTCGACCAGAATACGCCATCCTGAACGTTCGGGATGAGCTTGGATTCGACCTCCTCGGCATCGGGTCGCGCGGTCTGTCCGTGCTTGAGAACGTGATCATGGGCAGCGTGGTCACCCGTGTGCTCGAAGGCGCGACCTGTCCCGTGCTGGTCACGCGTAACCTGCGCCTGAAGTATCTCAAGGACGCCTGCGGCATCTGAGTCCGAAAAGCTACACAAAAACAAAAGCCGGTTCCATGGCGGGGCCGGCTTTCGTCTTTTGCGCGCCGCACGGCGCAATAAAAAAGGCTGCGCAGTCGTGCGCAGCCTTTTCATGTTCATGGTGCCGGGGGACAGAGTTGAACTGCCGACACGGGGATTTTCAGTCCCCTGCTCTACCGACTGAGCTACCCCGGCTCAACGGAAGACCGTTACTATGTAAATCGAAGTCCGTTGGCAAGAAAAAAATGAACGCATGGCGAGACGCCTCCGGCTCCATTCGATGCGGGCGTTCCAGCACGTTATCATCGGGGAATCCAGATGCGGAAAACGCTGCCCTGCCCAAGTTCGGAGACCGCTCCGATGCGTCCACTGTGCTGGTCTACGGCCTTTTTGGCGATGAAAAGACCAAGACCAGTGCCGCGCGAGCCTTTGGTGGAGAAGAAGACCGTGAACAGTCGCGAAAGGGTCTCATCGGACATGCCGGACCCGTTGTCCTCGACTTCGAAAAAGACGCCGCTGGCGTCGGGACGGGCCCGAAACTCCACGAAACAGTCCTGCTTTTTGGATTCTTTGCAGGCATCCACAGCGTTTTCCAGGATATTGACCACTGCCGCAGCGAGCACAATCTCGTCGACCTGGAAATCGCCCAGGGACGGTGAAATGTCAGTCCGGAAGTCGACGCCGGCCTCCTCGGCCTTGGGACGCACAGCCTCGACAACGTGTTCCACAAGTTGACTGGCCGGGACCTGGCGCAATTGCAGTTCGCGTTTCTTGGCGTAGAAGAGGATGTCGAGGACCATGGTCCGGATGCGTGCCACAAGTTCGGTGACCTTGCTCCATCCGGCCTGGACTTTTTCCTGGTCGCCGGTGTTGAAGCCGGTGTTCACCTTGTACACGCCGGCGTCCAGGGCCGTGAGCAGTCCTTTGATCCCGTGGGAGAGGGACGCGATGAGCATGCCCAGCGAGGCGAGATGGTCCTGCATGCGGATGAATTCGGTGATGTCCGTGGCCATTTCCATGACCGCCTCGATTTCCCCCGCGGCGTTGCGGATGGGGGCGGTCCAGAGCACGACGTTCACGGGGTCGCCGGTCTTGCCGCGGACGGTCAGTTCCATGCGGTGGGATTGCCCATCCTCGAAGGTCTTGAGCGTCGGGCAACCGAAGCAGGGGCGTGCATTGCTCGAGTATGCCCGGTAGCAAAACCCTCCAGGCTCGAAAGCGAACTCCTGCCTGTAGCGGCGGTTGGCGGCCTGGAGTCGCAGGTGAGGGTCAACGACGGTGATGTAACAGGGGGCGTCGTCGAAAAGCTGCTGAAAGCGATGCCGGGAAGTTCTCAATTCGTCCTGCAGGCGCTGGATTTCGCTGGATTCGACGATAAGCTCCAGCACGAGATAGATATGGCCCGTTGCGTTGCGAATGGGGGCGGTGTGAACGGTTACGGCGCACAGGGCGTCATCCGGTGCGAAAACGCCCTCCTGGCTTCTGACGCCCTGACCGGTCAGCAGGGTTCTGGCCACGGGACTGTCCTGCCCGCCTCGGGAGTGTATGGGGTAAATGGCGTATCCCGCATCGCCGACGTTAACGTCCATGCGTTCGAGATACGCCGTGTTGGCCGAGACGATCCGCTGCTCCCGGTCCTGAATGGAGATCATGCAGGGCAGGGCGTTGAGGAGCCCAAGGTCGCCCTCGACTTCTCCGGACAGCCCGCCGATGAGTTGCGACATGCCGTCCACGGCCTGCTGGGCGATGTTTCGGCGTTCGATGTTCACCAGTTTGTCGGCCTGTTCGCGGACCAGAACTTCCAGGTTCTCGGTGTATTCGCGCATGCGCTCACGGAGCGTTATTTTTTCCTCGGCGCGCTTCAGGGCGATTTCAAGCACTTCCGGGCCAACCGGTTTGGAGATGAAATCGCAGGCATCAAGCCGCAAGCCCTCGATGGCCACGTCCATGTCCCCGTGACCGGTGACCAGGATGACTTCGGTCTCCGGACTCTCGGTTTTGATGGCGCGCAGCAGGTCAAGCCCGTCCATGCCGGGCATGCGAATGTCCGTGATGACGATGGGGGGCTTCTCACGGCGGAAAAGATCCAGGCCTTCGTCGCCGTTGGCGGCTTCAATCACCGTGTAGCCGCAATCCTTGAGCGCGATTCCAACGACCTTGCGAATGCCCGGTTCGTCGTCCACAAACAGCAATCTTTTCTGCATCAGTCAAATTCCCGGGGTGAAGTGTCTATTGCTACGCGCGGGATTTTCGCCAGTCGCGGTTATCTGGAACAGGTATCCTGCGCGCACTCATAACGAGGGCCGCCAAGGCCCCGTTGGGTTGCTAACGAGAATTCGGCATCGGCGCGCCGCAGACAGGCTCTGCTTCGAGGTTACCTCAGGCGTCGTGAATTGAGCGCCTGCGCTCCTGCGTTGCGTACATGTCCCGCGCAATGGTTCCGATGCCGGGTTCCGTCTCGCCGGAGCAATTATTGAGCAGCCTCCGAGAAAAGACAATTCAAACCTATGGCTTTCCGATGGTTTTTTCCACGATGTCGATGACCTGTTCGGGATTGAAGGGCTTGTTCACCGTCGCGACGGCCTTGCGAATCGCCAGATGGATGCCGGAAAGCCCGCTGATGACCACCACCGGCAGATCCTTGAATTCGGCCTTCTGGCTGAATTTGCGGTAAAAGCGAGGCCCCCATTCCTCAGGCATCTCCAGATCCAGAGTCACCAGATCGGGCCGTTCTTGCTCCATGACGGCCATGGCGGTTTCCCCGCCTTCGGCGGAGCATGTCGCGTAGCCGTGCTCCTGGAAAATGGAGACCAAATATTCGACAATAACGGGGTCGTCATCAACTACCATTATCTTCTTCGGCATGTGTGTCCTCCTCGTGTTTCTGAGTGTCGCCCGCAGGACGGGCGTCTGTTTGGTCAAGAATCCGATTGGCTTCGCGCAGGATTGCCTCCGCCGTTGGCGGCTTCTCCACGTATCCGTCGGCCGATGCGATTTTCTCGTATTTTCCTGCCTGGACGAGAGACATGGCGTGAGCGAACGTCGCGTCGTCGATGGCAGAGACCACCATAACCTTGGTTTTCGCCAGATCCGGATCGCTCCGCAATTGCTGGAGTAACCGGATTCCTCCTTGTTCCGGCATCATGAGGTCGAGGCTCACCAGGTCGGGCCTGTTGGTCCGGATCCAGGCGAGCCCCTCCTTGCCGTTTTTCGCCGTGCCTACGGTGAACCCGCCGGATTCGAAGACGGCCTTGATGAACAGGCGCAGATGCATTTCGTCATCCACGACCAGAATCAGGGGTCGGCGGGCGTCAGCGGCGGGCATGTCCATCAGCCTACTCGTGAGCTCTCGGCGGACCGTAGGGGCTCACGTCCACCTTGTCGGGATGGTTGACGCTCAGGACCGGGCATGCTGAACGCAGGATGACCTGTTCAATGGTGGTGCCGAGCATGGCCTGTTCAGGCTCCACGTCACGGGTGTGGTGGGCCATGACGATCAGGTCGGCCTTGTTCTCGCGGGCGTACTTTAAGATCTCGACGTGTGGCTCGCCTTCACGCAACGCAATGAGGTAGTTGTCGAAATCGCCCATGTTGGCGACGTACTTCTCCTCCACATTTTCCTGCGCCGTAGCCAGTTGCTGTTCGATGTAGGCCTGTCCTGTCTCCGTGTCGCCGCCCAGGTCCACACAGTGGAAGATGTGCAGTCGGCAGCCGATCTCCTTGGCCACGTTGCGGGCGAACTGGAAAGCATAGTTGGCAGGCTTGCTGAAATCCGTGGCGACCACGATGTTGGCGAAATAGGACCAGCAGGTCACGCATGGGCGGCTGACCACAAGCACGGGGCAGCGGGCGCTTTTGGCCACCTTCTGCATGGTGCTGCCGGCGATGACCCGGTGCCGCATGGCTCCGACATCCTCGGGCCGGGTGTGCGCGCCCATGATGATGAGGCTGGTGTCCTCCTTTCTGGCCTTGCGCAGGATTTCCGTGTGCGGCACGCCCGTGACCGTCTCGTAGACGCAGGAGGGGTGGTCCTTGGCCTGCTTTTCGTAGTACTGGGTCATCTCCTCCTTCACGAGGCTGACGAGGTTCTCGTCGACCTCGGTCTCCTCGCCGGTCCGAACGTCGCGGTAGGTCAGGCCGAAGCCGCGTGTCGGCAAGCCGAACACATGAAAGACGTTGAGACGGGACTTGTTCTTGCGCGACAATTCAAAGGCCACGCGTGCTGCATCGTCGCACGTTGCAGAAGCCGAGGTTGCGAACAAAATTTTCTCGAACATAAACTACCTCCTTAGTGCACATTCCTGAGGTGCGCCATGAAATGCGAGTTGCCAAATAACGCCATCTATAAAGTCGAAAAGTGTGCATACCGTTTCGAATCGGAACGAGTGTACGTTGTCCCCGAAGACCACGTGCCTGAGTTCGCCCAGGCGGAGCGGGGTATCCAGTAGGTTTTCCACCTGCCAGCCGCGGATCTCTTCGTCGTCGCTCTCCCCCATGCACCCGCGCAGGATGTGGTAGACCTCGAGTCTGGGAGGTTCGGGTGCGCCGATGATTTCCACCACCCTGGAGAATTCCAGCCGGTCGAGTCCCGTCACGGCCCCGTCTTCCGGTTCGGTGTGCGGAAGGGCCGCCAAATTGGGGGCAAAGCTGGAAAGCCGCTGCAAGTCGGGGTAGCGGTTCAGCAGGCGAACAAGCCCGCGTAAAGTGAATCCGTCTTCCAGGCTGAGCCGCGAGGCGAGTACCGCAAGAGCATCGGTCATTAATTCCTCCCGATGGTTTGCAAGTTCCCCCGACTTTTTTAGTATGACTTTACTCATGTGTGCCGCTGTTAAATATTGAAGAGATATTATTGACGCACAACTTTGTAAATTCCATATGTTTTAATGTTCTTCAGGTCAATGCCTCGTGCAAAATAAATGCGTGAAATAAAATCATACTATGCATTATTATTCTCATACTTAATAGGTATGGTTATTGTGAATTCACTTCCTTTGCCTTGTGAACTCTGCACGTCGATCTTTCCGCCGTGAGCCTGCACTGTTTTTTTCACGGCCACGAGGCCAAGCCCTGATCCATTAGTGCCTTTCGTGCTGAAAAACGCATTGAAAAGTCGGGGAAGAGTGTTTTCGTCTATGCCACAGCCGTTGTCCTTGACCCGGTACGAAATCCTTTCCGAAGATATCTCCACCTGAACAAGCACAGATCCTCCCGGCGCTTCCCGGCTGAAACCGGCGGAGCTGCAGGCGTCCAGGGCGTTGCTTACCAGATCCATCAGGCATCGGTGTACGGCCTCGGCGTCGAGATCGACCAGGGGAAGCTTGTCGTGGGTCTCTAGGCGCAGTTCAACCCCTCGCTCAGCCGCTTTGGCCTGAAAGAGTTCGACAACCTGGCGGGCCGGGAGGGCGGGGTCGGTGGGGCTGGGGTGCAGCTCTTCGACCCGGGCGAAGCGAAGCATGTCCAGAGACAGATTCTTGAGTTTGCGCACGTTGGCTTCGAGCATTTCCCACCCCTGTTCCAGGTAGTCCCTGTGGTCGCTGTCAAGACCCTGACGTAAAAGAAAAAGGCTTCCTTCAAGTCCGCTGGCCATGTTCTTGATGGAGTGCGAAAGGCCGGCCACGGTCTGGCCTATGGTCGCCAGCCTCTCGGCGGCCAGGAGCTCGCGCGTCTTCTGCTCGACCAGATCCTGGAGGTGGTCCGTGTGCTCACGGATGGCCCGGCGCATGGTCCAGCGTTCTTTGGCTCTGGCCAGGGCGATATCGAGGGCGTCGTCATGGATGGGCTTGGTCACGAAATCCGCTGCGTCGAGTTTGATGCCCTGAATAGCCAGGTCCAGATCACCGTGGCCGGTCATGAGCACCACTTCGGTCTCGGGTTTGATTTCTTTCAAGACTTTCAACAGTTCCAGTCCATCCATTCCAGGCATCTTGATGTCCGTCAGGACGATGGGAAAGTCATGCTGGCGAAACAAGCCCAGAGCTTCCTCCGCGCTCGCGGCCGGGGACACGTTCCAGCCCGCGTCCGCGAGAGTCAGGCCCAGGACCTTGCGGATGCCGTCCTCGTCGTCGATGAGAAGCAGCGAGAAGTGCCCGTTCATAAGGTCTCATCCTCCTCGGGTGTCGCTGTGGGCAGCGAGATGACGAAACGCGTACCCGTGCCTGGTTCCGAATCCACCGTGATATTGCCTCCGCAATCCTGGATGATACCGTAGCTGATGGACAGACCCAGACCCGTGCCTTTGCCCACGCGTTTGGTGGTGAAGAAAGGCTCGAAAATCTTAGCACGTACACCTGTGGGAATCCCGCAGCCCGTGTCGATGATCTCCGCCACGACATTGCCGTCAACCGCATATGTCTTGAGGGTGATGTGCTTTGGTTCCGCCTGCCGAGGTTCGGTTTCCGCGGCCTTGGCCGCAACCGACTTCTCCTCGATGGCGTCGCGCGCGTTGATGAGCATGTTGATGAAGACCTGCTCGAGTCTGCTCGCGTCGGCCAGGACCAGAGGCAGGTCGGGTGCGAAGTACTGGTGCACTTCGATCTCGCGCAGTTTTAATTGCTGGATGAAAATATCCAGAGCGCGTTTGAGAATTTGCGTCATGTCCACGGGTTCGAGCTTCATGTCCGGCTTGCGTCCGAATTCGCGCAAGTGATTGATGATTTTGGACGCGCGGTCCACATGGCTCTCGATTTCAGAACTCAGCGTATTCATGATGTCCCGGTCGATATCCTCCTCGCGGGTGATTTTTCGCCGGATGAAGCTTGCGGCAGTCTTGATCACGGACAGTGGCTGGTTCAGTTCGTGGGCCATGCCGGTGGCCATTTCGCCTAGCGTGGCCATTTTCGAGGCCTGGATCAGCTGCTGTTCGGTTTCCAGGCGCTTGGTCATGTCGCTGGTGGTCACCAGCAGGACTTTCTGCCCGCTGAACTCCGAGGGCGACACGCGTACGGTGACGAATAGTCGTCTGCCGTCCTTGGCCACGTGAATGACCCGGTCGTGCAGGCTTTTGCTGGAGATCTTCAGCCGGAATGCCTCGCGGTCATCCTCGCGGAAGAGGTCCATGAAATTGCGGCCGACGATTTCGTCTTTGTCAAAGCCGTAGACGATTTTGACGGACTCGTTGCAGTCCAGGATGAGCAGGTCGCTTACCTGCAACACGAAGACCGGGTTGGGGATGTTGCGAAAGATAGCCTGGTATTTCTTCTCGCTTCTCTCGAGATCGGCTTCGAGTTGCTTGCGGCTGGTTATGTCCAGGCACATCTCCATGGCCGCTACGATCTCGCCTGCGGAGTTCTTGATGGGTGAACTGGTCACCAGCCAATGGCGGATTTCTCCGTTGGCGTCGAAACCGGACTCCTCGCTGGTGTAGGATTTTCCGGTTTTGAAGGTGTTTTCCACAGGGCATTGCGGACATTTGCTCGTCCTACCCTTGTAAGCGTGATAGCAGGTGTCGCCGGGGGTCGGGCGGAACTTGTTCCAGAACTCCTGATTGTATCGCAGCAGCCTGAAATCGCGATCCTGGACGGTGATGATGCAGGGCACCAGGGAAAAAAGAGTCTGGTATTCGTCGCGTTGCCGGTTGAGTTCAGCCTGCTTCTCGCTGATGTTTCTGCCCATGCGTTCGATGGTGTGTACCAGGGTGCCCATTTCGTCGGGCTGATCGATATCTATGCGTGTGCAGTGGCCTCCTTCCGAGATGAGCTGCGCACCGGCGATGAGCTTGCGGATGGGGCGCAGCACGAAGCGGCGCATGAACATGAAGATGGCCAGTCCCGTGAGCGTGAGCACGATGAAGGTGAAGGCGATGCTGCGGTTTCTGAAGGCGCTGGTCTCTCGCTCCGTCGATTCCAGGGACAGGACCACGTCGATGGCGCCCAGAACCCTGTCCTCAACGGGGTGGAAATGGCATCCCGCTTCGCAGCCGGGTTCATTGAGGACCGGAGTGATGATGCCGAGCATTTTCTGCCCGTCGTCACCGGTGAATATGCGAGTGCGCGCTTGGAGGGTGACTTCCTCTGGCGGCGGCGTGTGCTGATGGCAGGCCTGACAGGCCTGGCTCCCGATATCTGTTCTCGATTCCAGTTCCTGATGGTTATTGGAAAACTTGATCGTGCCGCCGCCGTCATAAATGCGCAGGATCTTGATCCCTTCCTGCTGCCCGACATTGGTGATGATCTGGTTCAGGTCGTCGCGCGAATTGAGCATCATTGCGTAGCGGGTGCCGAGCTTGATTGTCGTGCCCAGGCGGTGCACTTCCTCCACGGCGTAGCGTATGAGGATGGACTCCTGGTGGCTGATGGCGAAGTAGGACAGGGCCGCCACGCTCGACACCAAGGACAATCCGGCGGTCAGGATGAGCTTCAGGCTCAGGCTTTTATTGATGAATGTCCACGGATTACTCATGAAAGTCCCTTGTAGGCTATGCGCCCGGACCCGGACGGCTCTTTCCGTGAAGACCGTCCGGGGGCAGGGGTGTTGTTACCTCACATGACATTGGCCGCAAGCCAGGGGCCCTTTGCCGCTTTGCTCATGGCAGATTATGCATTGCTGGTGATAGGCTTTGCTCAGGCCTGTCGCGCCTTTGACGGACTGCGCCGCGTGGCAGTCCGAGCAAGCGGTGCCCTCGGTGGAGGACTCCGTGTCCTGGACTCCGTCGGAACCGCCATGGTGGCATATCACGCAATCCTCCACGCCGGCCTTTTCATTGTGCTGGTCGTGGATGAAGGTGGCGGCGGGCCTAGTCAGCTTTTCGAACGCGTCGGGGGCGATAACCGTCATGTCCTCTTGCGAGGAAGCCAGTTGCGAGAAGGCCAGGATGACCGCCACGGTCAGAATGGGAAGACAGCGTTTCATCGTTCTCTCTCCTCTAAGCCTCTGGCTTTTCCATGCATTCATAGATGATGTCGCCGAGGAACTTGATTTTCATGTCCAGTTTGTAGGCATGCACCGTGTCTTCCAAACCACCGTGACAGTTATGGCATGGCGCCACGATGGTTTTTACGCCGGTCGCCTTCAGTTCTTCGGCCTTTGCCTTGCTGCCCTCCACGCGCACATTCTTGAAAGGCGGGCCGCAGTTGATGACGCCGCCGCCGGCCGTGCAGCAGATGTTGTGCTCGCCGTGGGAGGCTGTTTCGACGATGTCGCCGTCAATGAGGAAGCGGACCAGTTCGCGCAGCTTTTCGTGCAGGCCCTGTCCGCGGACCACGTTGCAGGGGTCATGCACGGTAACCGGGCCAGGATACTTCTTGGCCAGTTTGATCTTGCCGTCGCGCATCAGTTCCCAAAAGAACTCGATGGAGTGCACGACGGGGATTGGATGCCACATCCAGCCGTCCCAGCGGTTACCTACATCGTAGATGGAACGGAATGCGTGTCCGCACTCGCCCATGACGATGCGTTTGACTTTGAGTTTCTGGGCGCTCTCGAAGTGTCTGCGCTTAAGCCGGCCCATCATCTCGAAGTCGCCGGTGAACATGCACATGTCCGAATTGTCCCAGCCGGGTTCGGCCGGCATGGTCCAATCCACCCCGGCCGCGTGCATGATGGCTGCGGCCTGATAGATGAGTTGGGTCCGGAACTTGGGCTCTGGGGCGATGACCGAATAATAGATGTCTGCGCCTTCCTTGTCCAAAGGGATGCGCATGTTCGGGAACTCCTCGCGGGCCTCTTCTTCCTGCCACTGCAACGTGTCTGTCCATTCGTCATCCTTGACCCACATCTGGTTGAATGTGGCCGAATGACTGTGGGCCGTGTCCTGGATGTACTGCGGAGTGACGCCCAGCTTGTGGCAGATGCGGCGCATGACGGTCATGATGTAGCCCGTGTCGATGCCGATGGGGCAGTAGTGCACGCAACGCCGGCACAGGTTGCATTCCGTATAGGAGAGTTGGGCCATCCCGTAGATGAAGTCCGGATCGACCTTGCCGCCCTTGTCCAGCAGAACGTCCAGCGTCTGGCGTACCTTGCCTGCGGGGGTGTAGCTCGGATCGTCGGGGTGAGACTGCGCGTAATGACAGGCCGTTGCGCACATGCCGCAGCGCATGCAGGTTTCGGAATAGACCTTGAGACGCGCTCCGGTCTCGTTTTTCAGGACGGCATTGACCGTTTTTTCAATTTTTTCCGGAGTGAGCCGGGATACCCCGCGCCGCAAGCCCACATCCTCAATGAGTCTGTCGTGAATTCCCATGTCTTGATCCTCCTCGGGATGTTACCAGTCGCGGGCGTGCCGCACTCCGCCGAATTCCGAACCCATGTACGACCTTGTGAACACGGCGAAGACCATGTGCGAGAGACGCGTCCAGGGGATGGCCACCAGCATGATTTCACCGGCGACAATGTGCAGGATGATCATCGTATCGTAGTCGAGGATCTGGCGGAAAGCCAGAAAGCCTGTCAAAAACGGGGCGAAAACGATGGCCAGCGCGATCCAGTCCGCTTTTTTCGTGATATAGCGGACATTGGGGTCCTGCAGGCGGCGGACGGCGAAGAAGACGCACAGGGCGATAACCAGGATGGTCAGATAGTCGCCGATGGGGTCAGGGATGGCCGGAAAGGATATGCCGAAAAACTGATCCCACAACATCACGTGCGCCGTGAGGAAGATCGGCACGGCGAAGATCAGCACGTGAAAGAGGAAGGTGGCTACGGTCAGGGCCGGGTTCTTGCGCCAGCCCAGGGTTGCGAACGGGGTCAGCCAATGGGCTATTGAGCGCAGGGAGTACTTCCAACTCATAAAAGCCATGGACGACGTGTCCTTGGATTTGGCCAGTTTGTACATGCCCGCCAGGCGCCACGCGCATCCGGCGATGAAGGCCAGCCAGGCCAGCCAGGCCAGAGGGCCGGTCACAAATTCGTAAATGGTGTTCATGCGTGCATTCTCCTTGGGGCTCAGGCCACCGGGGTTACGACGCGGAAATAGGCGCCCATGTTCATGGCCTTGATGAGCAGCTTGGTTCCGTCCGGGCTGAACACGGGGTCGAAGACGCGGTCGAAGTCCTTGTCAAAGGGGCGCCCGTCAATCAAGATGGTCTGCCGCCCACCCCGCTCCACCTTCACCGCCACATGATTTCCCTTGGGGCTGATTACCGGTTTCCAGGCCATTTCCCATGTTCCGTTCCAGACCTGGCCGTCGACCATGACGCGCCAATTCAGGTTGTTTTCTGAGCTGAGGGCGGCCACGCAGCCGCCGTCGGTGCCGATCACCAGGTCGGTGACCACAGGGAACCTGTTGGTCCAGGGCTTGCCGTTAACGGCCACAGTAAACTCGCCGAAAACCGGAGCGATGATGGCCGCGAGGATCTGGCCGTTCTGGCTGAAAGCCTGCTGCCAGCATTGGTGGTAGATGGGTTCCCAGATGATCTGCCCGTCCTGGGCCATGCCCCATTTCCCGCCGATTCGCACTGGGGCCACGATTTTGCCTGTCGCGGGGTTGAAGCAGGGTTCCCACACGCATGAATAGAGCTCAGGCCAGAGTTTGCCGTTCACGGCGATGGAATAATCATAAAGGCTAGTGCGCACTTGGGCGGCAACATGCTGCCCAGAGGCACTAAAGGTCGGCGTCCAGGCGTTGAGAAATTTCTTGTCCCAGGCCTGTCCATTCACGGCGACCCCGAAGACCCCGGCCTGAAAGGCGTCAAGATCAGCGGGCTTGAGGGATTCGAGCTGGACCACCGCTGCCGTGGACGTGCCGTTGGCGGAAAGCTGGCTTTGGTTGAGGTTCTCGTACAGATCCTCCCAGGGCGCGGCATCGACACACATGCCGTACTTGCCTCCTGATTGGAAGCATGTGGCGATTACGGATCCGTCCTGCGAGAATTGTGTTCCCCACATGTAGTCGAAGCGCTCCTCCCAGAGGACGTCATCGACGGCCAGCGTCCATTCATCGTCCTGTTGCACCACTGCGGTGAAACGTCCGTCTGGACTGAAACGGGGGAGCCAGGCTTTCTCGAAGCTGTTTTCCCATGGTGCGCCGTTCACAATGGCGGTGAACGTCTTGTCCTCCAACCTGGCCAGGGTCGCAAGCGTCTGGCCGTCTGGGGAAACATGGGGTTCCTCCGTCCACACCACCCCCTCGGGCAGATCCGTGGAGGCGAGGATCACACGTTTACCCGGCTCCCAATCCCATAAAGCTGGTGAATGCATATAGTCCTCCAGTTTCCCGCATGTATTACGGGATTATATTGATTTTCAATGATAAAAGTTGTTTTCGCAATAGCTGCCTGAAGGTTCGATTCGGTCAGGCAGCCTGATAGCCGTTTTGAAATCTATAGTAGCAGTGATCGTATTGATGAAATTTATATCCATATTAACGTTGTTTTTTAGTTATGCAAGCATTTTTTTAATTATTTGTATAACTATACATTGAAGGTATAGTTATGAATTAAAACCATACTTGTGATGTGGGAATTTCAATATTATTTAATTGTGGATTGATTTTCTGCCTGTCGTCATGGCATAACGCGAAGGAAACTGAATGGATTATCTGCCCGGCAATCCGGGAATACTGTCGAGGAGGGTGTTCGGATGCGGCTGACAACGAAAGGGCGTTACGGCATGCGCTTGGTGCTTGATATCGCGCAGCATGGGAGCGATGGGCCTGTTTCCATGTCCGAGGTGTCTCTCAGACAGGACATTTCTCTGAAATATCTGGAACGGCTGGTGGGGGAATTGCAGCGGGCCGGCATTGTCAAGAGCATGCGGGGCCGGGTCGGGGGGCATGTGCTGGCGCTGCCGCCGGAGCGCATAACTGTCGGAGATGTCGTTCGTGCGCTGGAGGGGGAGTCCGCCGACCTGCCGTGCGGCAACAACCGGCTGGCCTGTCCCCGCTCCGTGCATTGTCTGACCAGGGCCATCTGGGTTGCTGCAGATCAGGCCATGTTCGAGAAGTTGGATTCGGTGAACGTGACGGACATACTGGAAGACGGGCAGAACTGCATGGCCAAGAAGGAGGAAGCCAAGTTCGTTCTGGCCAAGGAGGCGCAGGCGCCGCAGGCGGAGCAGTCGAAGCGGCGCAAGACGGTTCCAAGCCGTGTTTTTCTCTACAGCGCGAATCAGCAGGGCGGTGACAAGCAGGCTCGGCCGGGAGATGGGGTTAAAACCATCCTTGCCGTGGACGACAACCCGGACATTGTCGAATATCTTGTGTCTATTTTTCGTGAGCGTGGCTACGCCGCGTTCGGCGCAACAAGCGGCGAGGAAGCCATGGAGACGCTCATGCGCCTGAAGCCGGATATGATCACCCTTGATCTGGAGATGCCTGAGGAGTGGGGGCCCAAATTTCACCAGCGCTACTCCAAGATGCCCCAATTCAGGGATATCCCGGTGGTGGTGATCAGCGGTCTGCCCGGCATCCACCGGGCCATCAGCAAGGCTGTGGCGACCTTGAGCAAGCCCTTCAGGCCGGAGGAGGTCCTTGAGGTCGTCGAGGCGGCCATTGGCCCGCCCTAGTTTTTTTCGGGCCCAGTCAGGATGCGCGAAATCGCAAAAAAAATACCCCCGCAAATGCGGGGGCTTGTCGTCAAGGCCGGACGCGGCCTGTTTTTTCTTGGTGCCGGGGGACAGAGTTGAACTGCCGACACGGGGATTTTCAGTCCCCTGCTCTACCGACTGAGCTACCCCGGCAACGTGTGGTGAGAGGTGCTTTTATGCAAAGGGTGGGACGAAGGCAAGAAGGAATTTGGCGCTTTTTCGGATTTCCTTCATCGTGTTCGAGTCCGAGCCCGGCAGACCCGTTGTTACCGGAGAGGCAACCCTTCGCTCCGCATCGCTATCCGCCTGGATGGCCCGCCCTGCATGATTCGAACATGCGACCAACGGATTCGAAGTCTAAATTTATGGCTTCACAGGCTTTCACTAAATCCCATTGATTGCTTGACAGTTCAGTGACTTGGGTCTATACGTCTTCACAGGCTTTCACAAAAAATAACGCCTTTTCACGAAAAAAAGTGGCAAAAAACTGGCAAAGGTTTACGGATGGGCGAAATGAAGGACGATAAAAAAAAGACTTGGGTGACAGTGGCAAGGGGGGTGCAGGTCAAACTGCATCCGACCCGAAAGCACGGGAAGGGACCGGACAAGTATTTTCGTATTCGTTACGCGGTGGACGGAAAGATTGTTTCCGAGTCCCTGGGTTGGGCATCCGAAGACATGACCCAGGAAGAGGCAGTTTCTCGCAGGTTGCAGTACATCAAGGCGCGGAAGGGCATTATTGAAGGTCCGACCAGCAAGGCCGAAGCAAAGCAGGTGGAAGCCGAAGCGAAGCAAGCGGAACTGGACGCTAAAGCCCAAGCGGACGCACAAGCAATCCTTGACGCAGCAAAGAACATTACGCTTCGGGAATACTGGCCGGAATATCTGAAGGCCGCCAAGCTCAAAAAGAAAACAAAGTCCTGGCAGGCGGAAGACGGTTACTTTCGGAACTGGATCGATGAACTTCTAGGCCATATCCCCATGCGGGAGATTGGGCTTATACAGTGGGACGGACTTATGGCCGCCCTGACCGACGCCGGACTTGCTCCACGGACCCGGCAATATGTAGCCCTGACCCTTCGGCAATGTCTGGATCATGCTTTCATGCGGAAGTTGATCCCCGAAGCCCCGCCACGGGCAAAGCATGTTGGCGCTACGTTGAAGCCAGACAGCAACCGCCGGACCCGGACCCTTTCCAATCAAGAACTTCAAAATATCCTTTCCGCCCTGGCCGAACGCGACCAAGCCGCCTACGCAATCACGCTTTTTTGTGCCCTGACCGGGTGTAGGTTTGGCGAAGCCGCCGCTTTGCAGTGGCAGGACGTGGACCTTGGCCGGGGTGAATGTACGTTTAGAGCCACGAAGAACGGACAGGACCGAACCATTCCTTTGCTGGATTCCCTACTGGACTTCATGCGCGGCATGGGGTCGGGCAGCGGGCTTGTGTTCCCCAACGGAAACGGCACGCAGTACAGACAGACCCCGACGCCCTTCCGTGATGTCGTGGACGCCATGGGCTTGAATAAGGGTCGGGACAAGCGGGACAAGGTGGTTTTCCATACGCTACGCCATACGGCAGCAACGCGGCTTGCACAGGTCAACACGCCCTTGCCTGACCTTATGGCCTTGGCTGGATGGAAGACCGCAAGCATGGCGCTTCGGTATGCCCATTCAAACGACGCAGGACGCCGCCGGGCAATGAGCGCATTGGAAGGGATGATGCAGACAGAACCCGCGAAGGTGATCGAGATCCACGGCGGGAAGAAATAAATTTCAAGCCCTGGCAATAGGTGCCGGAGCTAAACGGCACGGCGGGAAGGTTGCAGCTTCCCGGCCATGCCTAACCACAACGTCCTATAGCAAGGAGGACACCATGGTTAAAGGTCAGGTATTAAACGGCAGCGGCAAAGGCAAGGTTTGCGTTGAAACCGAATTGGTTATGATCATCGGGCAGTTGACTTGGTTTGCTGATCAGATTGAAGACCTTCAAAGCATTGCTCCCAGTCTTGTGCTCCGTGGCATGGTTAAGCAGCTTGAAGCCCTTGTGGACCCGGTTGCAGAGTTGCGATTGGCGGTGAACCATGGCTAACCCATACATCGAATATTTGGGCATCGGGTGCGCTCTTGAGGAAATCGCAGAGCAACACAATGACAAGGACGAATACGGCAAGGCCGCGATACTGGCCGCCCTTGGCAAGCGTTTGGAGGCTTACAATTCCGCCATTGAATACGTTGAAGACCTTGTGACGGCGAAGGACGACACGGCCAAGGATAGGGCAATCAATAGGCTTGTGGAGTGGGCAAAGCCGTGGAGGGCTGGGGCATGACAACTAACGAACTACGCACAACGCTTGCGCAGGCCGAATTGCAGGCCGTCCACGCGGCTCTTGTGGCTCTTGCCGACCATGTAGCCCATTGGACGCCCGAACGGATGGACACGGACCCAGGCGCGGCATACAGGGGCCTTGACCTTGTATCCACGAGCATGGCGCATATCAGCGAACGCATTGACCGGGCCATGGATCTGACCAAGCCCGAAGAACCGAAACAGTAGTCTATTCTTCCCAGGGCCTAGGCCGGGAGTAATTGCCCCGTCCGAAAAGCGCGAAACCTGCCCCGGTTGCGCCTGGCCCTGGATCTTCACCACGGGGGCAAAGGGGCAGTGATATGGCGAGTGGTGCGTTTACTGGTCGGCAGATTTTAGAACGCTGGGGCATGTTGCCTTATGAGTTAATAGAGACAATTCTTGCAGGCAACCTTGTTGCCGTGAATACGCTTACGGGCGAAAAACACAGCAAGGAGAATGATAACTGCTTTTTTTGCACAAGAGACATGGGACGGTATTATTCATTATGCAATGCGCAAAGGGCATTTCTCGCATGGAATAATGTTGAGGGGACATGCTCCAATAGTATGCGTGCCGAATACAGGGACAAAAGGCTTGCCGAATTAAAATTTCTTGAAAGGGAAGTCCTGACCTATGAACAGACTCATGGATTGAGATCCGCCACGACGCTGCCCACGTCCGCGCCCGCTCCTGGCCAGGATTCGCGGGCAGAGATGGAGGCCCGCCCTTCCATGGTGCCCTTACCGACGCCCCCTGGTACGACATGGGGACAGATACGTATTCGGATTGCAAAACGTAATCGGATTGAAATATGGCGGCCAGGATATGACATGCAAGATTATAGTCTTGATGAACTTGGGCTTGCGAAGGCAAGAAACAAGATGGCAATTTTGAAAGAATTTGGACGTGGTAAAAGAAAGTTAAAGAGGGGCATACAGGTTGCTAGCCCTCAAAATATTAGTAATTTAAGAAAGTATATAAAAAGTATATTCCCACACGTTGAGGGGGACCCTATAGTAACTGAAGATGAAATGTATAAGAAAAATTATGTTTGTCAGTTTGAAATATCTGTAAGCGAAGAGGTATATTCAGAAGAGTATTACACACACGATGAAGCCCAAGACGATGGCGAAGACTGGGAAGAGTTAATAAAAAATAACCGCTAGAAATCTGGATTTGTTCCTATAAAAAAAAATGGCTGGGTCAAAAGACCTGGCCTTTTTTTGTTTTGATCGAAAATAATTTAATCAATTATTCTAAAGGCATAAAAATCATAAATCCTTGTTTTAATGCTGTTTTGATCAAATTTGACGGAGAAGGGTATATAGTCACTACAATTCACGAGTGATCGTGAGAGGAGCTTTTACTATGTCCTTTTCGTCCAAAGAAGATTTGAGAAAGCAGCTTTTGGAATCGTGCCCGCCTATCTTCGGTCGGGACCAAGTGGAAAACATTACGGGGGGGATGATCAACCGCCGGACCCTCGCAAACCTTGATAGTTTGGGCCAGGGGCCTGGCGGCAAGGTTGCAATGGGCAAGATCAAGGTGGGCTATATCCGGGAACCTTTCGTTGATTGGTTCGTGGGTCGCTTGTCGGTGCAGGGCTAGGGGCAGATCAATGAGTAGCCCAGCGCTTTTAAGCGCAGCCTATGCCATTGCCGCGAAGGGCAAGCCTGTCTTCCCGGTAAACATCCACAAAAGACCATTGACCGCCCACGGCTTCAAGGACGCCACGACCGATCCGGACGCAATCCGGGCAATGCTGGCCATGCCTGGGGTGGCCGGAATCGGGATGCCGACCGGACGGATAAGTGGTTTGCTTGTCATTGATCGGGACCGCAAGAACGGGGTGGACGGTGTTGCCGCCTGCAAGGAACTGGAAGCGGATCTTGGACCCCTTCCCGCTACGCTACAGCAGCGCACGGGCAGCGGTGGGGATCAGCTTTTCTTTCAGTATCCGGATGGCGTGGAGATCCCTTGCAGCGCGTCAAAGGTTGGTCCTGGCATCGATATACGCAGCGACGGGGGCTATGTTGTCCTTCCGCCTTCGGTGAATGAGTCCGGGCCTTATGTCTGGATGAACAGCCTACAGCCTGCCACGCTTCCACAGGCATGGATTGACCGCCTGGCCCGGAAGCCAAGGGCGGAATACTTCATACCCTGCCCGAACATCATAGCCACGCTATCCACGGCATACGGGGCCGCCGCTCTTGAAAAGGAATGTCGTGAACTGGCCGCCATGGGGCCGAACACGGGCCGCAACGTCCGCTTGAACGAAGCCGCCTTCGCTTGCGGGCAGTTGGTGGCAGGTGGTGAGTTGGTGGAGTCCGAAGCCTTGACCGCGTTGGAGCAGGCCGCCGCCGCATGTGGCCTTGATGAGATCGAAGCAGGCAAAACAATTCAGTCCGGTTTTGGTGCAGGCATGGACGAACCCAGACAGGCAAGGGGGCGCTATGCTGCAATGTACTGAAAATAAGTCGGTCTTGTCGGTAAATGAGGGTCAGGCCACGGATGGCGTGGCTTCCGGGGAGACCGACATTGAAAAACGCAAGTCGGTCTTGCTCAAAAAGTCGGTCTCGGTCCGATTGCCCGAAGGTTACGCACTTAACGCCGAAGGGCTTTGGTTTATTGAGAAAACGTCCGATCCGACCAAGCCAGGGGAAAAAATCTGGCTGGGTCCGCCGCTTCATTTCCTGGCCCGGACCAGAAACAGCGATTCCGAAGCGTGGGGGCTTTTGCTTGCCTGGCACGATCCAGACGCAAGGCCGCACAGATGGGCAATGCCCGCTTCGGTCCTTTACGATACCAGACAGAGTTGGCGGGCGGATTTGGCAAGCGGTGGATGGGCCGGAGCGCCAGGCCAAAAGGCAAAGGCCCTGCTAGGTCAGTTGCTAACCATGATCTCGGTGCAGGAACGGGCGCGGTGCGTTGACCGCACAGGATGGCACGAGAACGCCTTTGTCCTTCCGGACGTTGTACTAGGCCAGGGTGAAGAGCGTCTTGTGTTGCAAGCGTCCATGACAATGAATCCATTCACGCAGGCCGGAACCCTTGAAGATTGGAGCGCTACCATTGGCGCATGGGCCAGGGGAAACCGCTTGCTCATGTTTGGGATTAGCGCCGCCCTGTCTGGCTTTTTGCTGGAACTTGCCGGGATGGATTCCGGAGGCTTCCATTTCTGGGGGAAGAGTTCCACGGGCAAGACCACGGTCATGCGGGCCGCGTGGAGCGTATGCGGTGGCCCTTCCGGGGTGCGTACATGGCGGAGCACGTCCAATGCCCTGGAAGGGATTAGCGCCCTGCACAATGACGCTTGCTTGTGTCTGGACGAAATAGGGCAAGCGCCTGCCCGCACGGTTGGCGAATCCGCCTACATGATAGCCAACGGCCAGGGAAAGAGCAGATCCCAGGTTGATGGATCAGCAAGGAATATCCGATCTTGGCGGTGCGCTCTTTTGTCCAATGGGGAACCGACCCTTGCCGACAAAATGCGCGAAGATGGGCAGCAGGTCCGGGCCGGGCAGGAAGTCCGCATTATCGATGTGCCAGCAGACGCAGGGGCGGGGCTGGGAGCGTGGCAGGACTTACACGGGCATGACACGCCGGGGCAGTTCTCGGACGCAATCAAGGCCGCTTGTGCGTCGAATTACGGCACTTTGAGCCGGGCCTTCATTGATGAGTTGATCCGCCGCCGGGATGAATTGAACTTGCGGCAAGGACTGGATGAAGTCGTTTCCGCCTGGATGCCTTCGGGATCTTCGGGACAGGTCCGCCGCGTGGTTGCCCGCTTCGCATTGACCGGACTTGCGGGGGAATATGCCGCGTCCTTCGGACTGGTGCCGTGGGCCGAAGGTGAATCACTGACCGCCGCCAAGCAGTGCCTTGAGGTGTGGCTAGATGGACGGGGCAATTCAGGCGATCAGGAAGACAGCAGCGCCGTTGAAATGGTTTGGTCATTTATTGGGCGCTTCGGTGGCAGTCGCTTTCAGAACATCGACACGGAAGCACAGGAACGGATACCAGACCGCGCCGGATTCCGCCGGAAGGTTGGGGAGCAAGTCCAGTTCCTTTTTACCAAGGAACAATTCCGGGCCATGCTTACGGGCTTGAATCCGATCATGGCGGCCAAGGCCCTGGCCCGCGCCGGATTATTACGCAGGAATGACAGGAACCTGACCATTCAAGTCACGCTCCCAGACTTGGGCAAGGTGCGTGTCTATGCCGTGACGCTCCCAGACGATGACGGGGGGCAACCATGCTAAACATTGCCCGTTTACTCTCCAAGACTGACAGCGTTCCGACCTACCACAGACCGACTTTACCGACTAGACCGACATGCGAAAATATAAGTCGGTCCGCCGCTAATCCACGACTGGCAAGGGCTAACCCTACTTTACCGACTAGACCGACCGAAAAAACAACACATGCAAAGACACAGGACGCCGGGGCCGAAGTGCCCCTGTCCTTTGATCCGCTTCCGGGCCGTTATTGGCTGGACCCGGTGGAGAACGGCTTTTTGCCAAGCTCCAAGACCATGGCGGAACTTTCAGAGTGCCGGGGCTATCCGGACGCCTGCCAGCGGTGCCGTTTACTGATGGCGGATCTTGAAACCTGCCTGCTTGGGCCGGAAGGGGGCACGGCATGAAAGACCCGCAGCGGATCAACCAGCTTTTCATTCTTTGGGCCGGATCGAACCTGCAAACACAGGACGGCTTTTTGAACATAATAACCGGAGGCCGCCCCCTTGCGGTGGGGGACCGGGCCAAGGTGGAAGTCATGCGGACGATATGGCGCAAACTTCCCAAAGACGAACAAGACCGATTCTTCAAGGGAGTAGTGCAATGAAAGAAAAGTCTGAAAAAACAGACACAGAACAGAAGCCTTGGTTGTTCAAGCCGGGGCAGAGTGGGAACGTAAAAGGCCGCCCGCGTGGTGCGCTAAATAAGACCACGTTGGCGCTCCGGGCGATCATGGCGGAGCAGGCCGAAGCGGTGATTGAAACACTAATCAACCAAGCATTGACCGGGGACGTGGCAGCGTGCCGGGCCATATTGGAAAGGCTTGTGCCCGTTTGCCGGGAATCCTCGGTTGACGCCGGGGCGGTGGCCTTGCCGCCCCTGACCGGGGAGAACTTGCCCAAGGCAGTGGGTGCGGTGGTTGAGGCAGTGGCGGGCGGAGCTTTGACGCCTAGCCAGGGGCAAGCGTTGGTGTCCATGTTGGATGGATTCCGCAAGAGCGTGGAGCTTGCCGAAATTGAAGCACGATTGACCGCCCTGGAAGAGGCCGGGGAGCAAAAGAAATGAGTCAATCCGTTGGGAGTTTAATCCACGAGGGCAGGCCGTGGCAGTCAGAGCAGGCCCGGCAGTATGAACTTGTAATTAAAGTGCGATGCTTTGAGCAGGGAACAAAATGAGCACGATTAAGGGCAGATTGGCAAAGGTTGAGCAGAGCCACAAAGGGAAGGCCGCCCTTCCCAAGTTGTGGTTGTGGCGGGACATGGACGGGCAGTATTCGCTAGGCGGTGAGAAGTGGCCAAGTGTTGAGGCCGTCCACGCCGCCCATCCGGGGGAATACGATCCCGAAGGAACCATAGTCTTTTCATGGAAGAATAGCAGGGGGGAGAATGGCCAGGTCAGTGAATGAACGCTTGAAACGTATAGAGCAGCATCACGCGGCTATGCCGTCCGGTGTTGAGGTGTGGGAGGATACCGACGGGGTTTTCCATTTCGAAGGCCAGAAATGGGGAAGCCTTGAAGAAATAATTGCGGCCAGTGGTGGCAAGTACAACAGCCCCGAAGAATTTATGCTTTGTGGCTGGTCAACGGGTGTCGGGATGGGGAACCATGACGAAGCAGTGCTGATCATGGAACAGGAAGAGCGAGAACGGGAGAAAATGAAATGAGTATATGGAATAACGCATGGCAACAAAGCCCATGGCTAGGTGCAGCGCCGACAGGACCGCAAACGCCGACCGTGCCAGGTGGTCCGCCCATGCCGGGATGGATGAAAGAGGGCTACTCCCTCGGTGGAGGCCGTTACGCATCCCCGGCGAACACGCCGAACAGCGCCCCCACGACCGCAACCGGGCAGATCCAGGCGCGGGAGTTGGCAAGCATGTTTGGATCGGTGGGAAAGACTGCCTTGGGCAAAACAGCCCTGGGAACAGGCGCGGCGCTGGCAGCGGGCTTCGCACCGTCCGTTGGTGACGTTGTCGGCAACCTTGCGAGTAATCTTGCTTCACCTGGGACCATGGCAGGACTTGCCGGAAATGTAGCAGCGAAGGCAGCAGGCTTCTCGCCCCCCACGGGCATGGTGGGCCGCGTTGCAAAGGCTATCAATCCGGCCCTGACAATGGGCCTGGGGCTGATGAGTCCGGCGCTTGGGCTTGGCTACGCGGCATTGTCTCCCTTTGCCATGGATGCCCTGGGGGACGTGACGAACAGCCGCAAGGACGAAAAGCACAAGGACGCCATGGAAGACGCTCATGGAACCTTCGGAGGTCGTGCAGCAGCGCGGGACTTCGGGGCAATGGCCCAAGTGGGCGGCTTCGGTAGTCTCGAAAGCATGGGCGCGGCTCATGGATACGGACCCGCAGATATGGCGCGGGGCATGAGTAACAAGGACGCAACAGCCGCAATGGGTGGCCGTAACCCCATGGGTACGTCCTACGGCGGGTGGGGTGGCATCGGTGGCCCTGATGGTGGAGCTCGTTCCGTTGATCGGGGCTATGGTCCATCCATGGGCGGGTTCGCTGGCCTTGGGATAGGAAACCCTTCATCCTACGGTGGAGGCTCTAGCGGTGGTAGCAGTGGGCGCGGCGGCGGTGTCGGTGGCCTTGGCCGTGGCGAATCTACCGGAACAGGCGGCGGCTTCGGAGATGGCAAGGGTGGCGTGAGCGGCCTTTAGTTCAACTGGATTCGGCAGATAACAAACAACAGCCCGGCTAGACCGGGCTTTTTTGCGCCTAGTGTCTGGCCATGCGTGGCTAGTCTATGTCGGAGCTTGTCCCGTTGGCGGAATCGATGGCAAGATCCATAACCCTTCGGCAACTTGGCCTGCAAAATCCGCGTTCATATTCCAGTCGCCAGCGTTGCCCGTGGCGATCATGGCGGTATAGACGGCGGCATTGGCCGTGAGAGTGGCGGCTTGTCTCCAAGTGCAACTAGAAATAAGTGTTGTCATGAGCAACGACAGAAGTAATATGCTTATTTTTTGTATGCGCATGATTATGCTTGCTACTCTTTGAACTGTTTAATTCTAAATATCATGGCAGTTCCATACGGGAATTCGCTATTGTTCGCATTTAAAACTTTTGCCAGTGGGTCTCCTAAATAAGCGGAGTGCGTTAAAATGAATCCATTCCCTTGCTTGGGATAAATGACATATTGATCAATTTTGTTGCTTTCATCCCCGAAAATGGCCATTAGTGAAATCATATCTTCAGAATACTTGATAATATAGGCCGTCCATTCAAGATCCTGCTGGAATGCGTTTTCATTCTTCCCGTATGTGATGCTGATTTTGGCGGTTTTTCCGTCTGGATTAGTTGATATGTGAAGCAGGGTGTTTTGGGGCATTTTATCGGTTGTCTCTTCCCCCTTTAGGTTGCCCGTAGAATAATCAATCCGCTTGCCCTCTTCATATCTGAAGAAAGCAGAATACGCTTGCGCAGTGCCGCACCATAATAGAAGGGCAGTTGTGACGATCCCGGCCAGTAGTTTTTTCATGGATTCCTCCTTTCGGAAGAGCTATAGCAAGACTATTGGGGGCAAGGGAAGGAAATTAGCAACAAAGGGCGCGGGAATCTTTTGTCTGGGATGGGGGCGAAATAGGACAAGCCGCTAGCGAAAGTGGCAAAAAACTGGCAAAAGTGGTTTGATGTTCAAACAAAACAGGAAAAGGCTTACCGCGTTTTAGCGCATAAGCCCTTGATATTCATGGCCCGCCCTGCATGATTCGAACATGCGACCAACGGATTCGAAGTCCGCTACTCTATCCAGCTGAGCTAAGGGCGGAACAGGTGATTAATGATGATGTTTGTCGGGGCCGTGTTCCTTGTTCAATGAATAAACGATCAGGCCGACGCAGCAAAGACCCAGGGCAAGAATAAGTCCAGAAAACATGGGATGCCTCCTCTTGATTATGATCTAGTCCAAAATTATAAGCGAGATCCTGCTTGACTTCAAGTTCTTTTCTTCACAAGTCAAGGACCGGGCGTGGCGGCTGGGTGGCCTTTTGAGGCGGGGAAGAGTATACGGCCCTCATTGCCTGAAAAACTATCCAAACAACCGGCTTCGGAGTGTTTTATGAAGATATGGACGTGCAGTCTGTGCCTGATCGTTTTTTGCCTATTTTCTCTTTCTGCCTGGGGTGCAGAGACCTTGACCATGCGTGAGGCGGTGGAGATCGGGCTCAAGTCGAACCCTTCAATTCTGGCCGCGCGGGAGGCGCTTTCTGCGTCGGACTATGCCGTCAAATCGGCCAAGGCCGCCTTTGGACCAGCCCTGAGCACCCAGTATGGCTACACCCGGCTCGGTGAGCGGCCGCAGTCTCTTGGGTTCGCCGCAGGCACGCTTGACAACTGGGAGCTTGTCTTCAACGTGCATCAGCCGCTGTTCACGGGGTTCAACCTGTTGACGACGCATGAGAAAACCATTTTGCAGAAGGAGCAGGCCGCATCGCAGATCGACAATGTCGAGCTGCAGCTGATCGTCGCCATTCAGGACACTTTTTTGCGCTTGTTGCAGGCCCGGGAGAATGTCCGCTCTGCCGAGGATTCTCTTGTTCGGCTGCGGTCGCAGTTGAAGGTGAGCACTGCTTTTTACGAGGTTGGCCTGCGTCCCAAGCTCGATATGCTGCAGGCCGAGGTCGATGTGGCCAATGCCGAGCAGCTGATGCTGTCCGCGAGAAACAATGAGGCGACGTTGAACGCGCAGCTCAACACCCTGCTAGGCAAGGGCGTGGAAGCGGATGTGCAGTATGCCGGGGAGTTGCGGTATTTTCCCATGCCACTAACCATTGAAGAATGCCTGGAACGCGCGGGGCAGCACCGTCCGGATCTACGCATTGCCCGGCAGTCAGTCATGCTGGCCGAAAAGGACAAGGTGCTCGCGGCGGTCCCGTATTACCCGCAGGTCGGCGCGGATTTCAACTATATCCGGGCAGGAGAGGATCCCCTGGTGCACGGTGGAGACTATCATACGCCCAGCCAGTGGAACGCGCAGGTTGGAATGAAGTGGACTTTTTTCGAATGGGGAAAAACCTACTACGGGGAAAAGCAGGCAGAGAAAAATGTGAGCCGGTTGGGTCAGGAATATCTGAATCTTGAGAACGACGCCGCATTTGAGGTCAAGAAGAGCTTTCTGCAGATTCAAACTGCGGAAAAGCGCATTTCTGCCGCCAGAAAGGGACTGATCGCCGCCAAGGAAAGCTATCGCATGGCCGTGGCCAGATACGAGGCCCAGGTGGGCACTAATACGGACGTGCTCGACGCCCAGGCCAAACAGACGCTCAGTGAAGCCAGTCTGCACGAGGCGCTATCGGACTATGAGCGGTCCGTGGCTGAGCTTTACGGAGCCATGGGCCAAAGAAACCCGGAACTTCTGGCGCAGTGAGAAAGAGCCGGGTCCCTTTTTAGGATCCGGCTTTTTTTATACTTTTTCGCCTGGGCATGGCGCATTTCTTTTCGGCCAGAACCGCAAGCTCGGTCAGCCTTTCGTCCACGGCCGCGTAGATGGAGTTCGGCGAAAAACGACCATCTTTCAAACGTTCGCCCGCTCTTTTTCCGGTCAGGAACTCCATGGCCTCCTCGATGGTGCTCACGGGGTGGATATGGAACTGTCCGTCCTTTATGGCCTGCAGCACATTGTCCCGCAGCACCAAGTGCACGATGTTGTCTCTGGGCAGCAGGACTCCCTGCTGGCCGGTGAGGCCGCGTCTCCTGCAGACCTCAAAAAAGCCCTCCACCTTGTGCGTGACCCCACCCACGGCCATGATGGCTCCCGACTGGGAGATGGCTCCGGTGAAGGCCAGCTCAAGACGGATCGGCACGTTTGAGAGGGCGGAGAGAAGGGCGGCCAGTTCCGCGCCGGATGCCGAGTCTCCGTCGACCTGGGCGTAGCTCTGTTCGAAGTAGAGGCTGCCGGTCAACACGAGCGGTTTGTTGCGGGCAAAGAGGTTCACGAAGTAACTCTTGAGGATCATCATGCCCTTGGTATGAATGGGTCCGCCCAGTTCGGCCTCCCGTTCCAGATCCATGATGCCGCCGTGACCCACGCCTACCGTACAGGATATCTGATGGGGCAGGCCCATGACGTAATCTCCCACCTGGGTCACGGACAGGCCGTTGGCCACGCCGACTCCCTGCCCCTGGGTGAGGACCTTGATGGATCTGCGATCGTATTCTCGCAGAAATTCCTCCTGGTACAGATTGGTCCGGTACTCACGCTCATCCAGAGCCAGCTTGACGATGCCTGCGTCGATGATGCGTTTGTCCTGGCTGATGGCCAACGCATTGGATTCGATCATTATTTCACGCAAATGTGAGAAATGCAGCGACAGTCGCTCCCTGTCCTCGGCCATGCGGGTCGAGTAGTTCACAAGCTCGGCGTAAGCGTCCTTCGTGAACCCGCGCAGGCCGGTTTCGCGTCCGGCGCGGTCCAGAGCCTGCGCATATCCGGTGATGGATTCAGGCGTGCGCTCCACGGTATCCTGGATATGAGCCTTGAGCTTGAATATCTTCCGGAACCGCTCGTCGTGCATGTAGAGCAGTTCGTATGTCTCGTCGTCACCGATGAGCAGCACCTTGAGGGAAAGCGGGATCGGGTCCGGGCTGATGGTGCGGGTGCGCAGCAGGTCATAATGATCCGTAGGGTCGTCCAGGCTCGACTGCTTGGTGCGCAGGCAGCGCAGCAGGCCTTCCCAGGCGGCGGGGTGGTTCAAGAGGTCGTCCACGCGCAGTATGAGAAATCCACCGTTGGCGCGATGCACCGCCCCGGCCTTGATCAGGGAGAAATCGGTGTAGTAGGTGCCCCATTCCGTTTCACGCTCCACGCATCCGAGGAGGTTGAAAAAGCCGGGGTTGATCTCCTTGACCACGGGGGCGCCAGTGACTTCGGAATTGTCCACAAAGAGGTTGACATCATAGCGCCCAAAGAAGGAGTCCGACAGGCCCTCACCCTGCTGCTCCGGGCCGGTGCGCGGTTCACGCTCCTGCCGGCCCTGGTAGTGGGGCAGGTTTTCGAGGATGTCTTCTTTGAAGGACTCGAAATACTTCTTAAGAGCCTTGTTTTCGGTGAATTTTTTGTGGATCGGCATAAGTAGGCGGTCCACGAGACTCGCGGCATGCTCTTGCGCCAACTGCACTTCCTTGGCTCGGAATTCCTGTTCACTTTTATTGACCAGTCGCGAAAGGTCCGCGATGGTGTTCAGCACGGCACTGCTCTGATCCTTGATGACTTTTTTCCGGGATGACTCAAGACGTTCGAATTCTTCCGAACTGAGGACTTTGCCGTCCACCAGCGGTGTCAGCGAAACCGCCCCGGTGTCGTCGATGTTCAGGCTGAACCCTTTTTTCTGGGCGGCTTCATCCATTCTGTCCATCAGGTCATCTCGCACCAGAGCCAGTTTGGTGAAGAGCTTGTTTTGCAGCCGCAGGTAGCTGGCCTGTTCAAAGTGACGCGGCAGGTCGCGGCGAAGACGTTTGACGATGCGTTGCAGGTTTTCTTTGAGGATTTTCCCCTGACCGGGCGTCAGGCTGACCAGGAGCGGTTTGTCGGGGTTGTCGAAATTGTTCAGATAGACGAGGTCTGGAGGCGTCGATCCTGCCTGGGCCCGGGGAAGAAGGAAGTTTTCGACAAGATATGTCCGTCCAAGTCCCGGTTCTCCGGCAACATAAACATTGTATTCCATGCCCGGTATGGAGAGGCCCATCTCAAGGGCCTTGCGGGCCCGGGGCTGGAAAAGGCAAATGGCGCTCGCGTTGTCGCGGATATCGGTGTTGCGCAGGATCTTTCGTGGATCCGGTTCGATCTTGAGTTGACGGACTTTGAGTTCAGGGATGGTTTTCATTGATTCTCGTGCTGCCAGCGTTTTATGCCAGGGTTTGTTGATTTCGTGTCCGGGCATAGTGCGAATAGGTTCCCCTGGCAAGCCGACCAATCAGGGTACTCAGGAGTTTTGTTTTTGAAGAATGTGCAGGCGGGGTATGGGTGGAGGGGCTTTATAATTTATCAGGCGAAAAACTTTGGTTGACGCGAAGTTGGGGGGTGTGGTAGCCCCGACTTCGATTTGTGATTTATTGCACGAACGATTTGGGACAGCAAGAACCCATCGAGACGAACATATGCTCTTTAACAAGAAAAATTCTAAACATTTCGAGTCGCTGGGTATTGCTTCGGTGATGGGACTGCAGTTGGTGTCTGGGGTGGTCGTTGGCTTAGCCATGGGCTACTATCTCGACAAATATTTCGAAACGAAACCGTGGTTGACGCTGATTTTTTTGGTGTTCGGCATCATCGCCGGATACAGGAACATGTTCCGCGAAATGCAGCGTATCCAAAAGAAAGAAGCGGATACCGATGCTCGTAATGATTCAGAAAAAGATTGAACGCGCTCTTTACGCCCGGGGATTTCATGTCCCGGAAGTGCGCAAGATGGCGTCGCATCAGGTCTATATTTTGCTTGGAGTCCTGCCGGCATTAGTGTTTGGCTGGAAAGGGGTGGATTTGGTTACCGGCGTGCTGCTCGGAACCCTTAACTTTCTGGCGCTGGCCAAGTTGATTCAGGAATTGGTCTATTTGCAAAAAAGTGCGGTGGTAGTTCAGATTTTCAGCTTTTACGGACGCATGATGATAACGGCATTGGCTTTTTATGTGCTGATCGCGCATCTGGGTTCTTCGGGTGTCTGGCTGCTGATGGGTTTTTCCACTGTGCTGATCAATATTTTGCTTTGGGGAATGTCACAATTTTTGGGGAAAACTTCTAAGGAGGCGTAGAAATGGCAGGGAATTTACATCCAATTTTCATAGTAGAGGAAGTAGTAAAAGCCATTGGTCTCGTGGGCGCTCATGGTCAAAGCTTGATACCGGGCCAAGTCCTCCACGCGTGGGTGGTCATGGGTGTGCTCATCGTTCTTGGCATATTGGCCACGAAAAAACTCTCCCTTATTCCTAAAGGGTTGCAGAATTTTTTTGAGTTGCTCATTGAATCACTTGAGAATTTTGTTGTTGCCAACATGGGAGAAGACGGTCGAAAGGTCTTTCCGGTACTTGCGACCCTTTTTATTTTCATCCTGTTCAGCAACTATGAAGGCTTGGTCCCCGGCCTGGATGCTCCGACCGCGAACATCAACACTACACTGGCCATGGCCGTGTTCGTGTTTGTGTACTACCAGTATTGGGGCTTCAAACTGCATGGATTCCACTACATCCATCATTTCACCGGTCCAGTGCCGTGGCTTGCTCCGCTTATCTTTCCCATTGAGGTAATTGGGCATTTCGCACGTATGCTTTCACTCTCTTTGCGACTTTTCGGAAACATCAAGGGTGAGGAAATCGTTCTGGTCCTGCTGTTCATGCTGGCTCCGGTCGTTTCCACTGTTCCGATTTACTTCCTGTTCATGTTGCTGAAAGTCATTCAGGCTTTGGTCTTCTTCATGCTCTCCATGCTGTACCTGAAGGGAGCATTCGAAGAAGCGCACTAATTTGGGGGAAATGGTCTTTTCGACCACTAATCATTATACGTTTTAGGAGGTTTTTGAATCATGCGTAAAGGTTTTCTGTCCGTACTGGCCACTGTTGCTCTGGTAGCTGTCGCTTCTTCCGCATTCGCTGCCGACGCTGCTCCTGAAGTCATCTCCACCATCGCTTGGGCTGCTTCCTTGGGAATGGCCATCGCCGCTGCTGGTTGTGGCATCGCCCAGGGTCTTGCTGTCAAGGCTGCTTGCGAAGGCACCGCCCGCAACCCCGAAGCTTCCGGCAAAATCACTGTGACCATGCTGATCGGTCTTGCTCTGATCGAATCTCTGGCCATCTACGCTCTGGTTGTTAACCTGATCCTGCTGTTCGCCAACCCCTTTGTTGGCTAACTCTGATCGAAAAAGGGGGGAGGCAAAGCCTCCCTCTTTTTTTGCTATTTAAGTGAAATAACTCAAGAAGTTATTGTCTGGAGTCATTTTGAAAAGCGCCCATATACCTCGCGCCACGATTCAGCGATTGGCTGTTTACGTACAAGTTTTGGAGACGCTCCTTCAAGAGGGGGATTCCGTCATTTCTTCAGACGGCCTGGCCCGTGCCTGCGGCGTAAACCCTTCGCAGATTCGAAAAGATCTGGCTTATTTCGGTGAATTCGGCGTGCGAGGCGTCGGATACTATGTTCAGGATTTATTGACCGCCATCAAACAGTCACTGGGCATTGACCGGACATGGAATGTCGCCTTGGTTGGAGTGGGAAATTTGGGGCGAGCATTGCTCAGGCATGGTATTTTCAGGCGCCGCGGGTTTATTCTTGTGGGTGCCTTTGATTGCGATCCCTTCAAGATCGGCGAGGAAGTCGCCGGACTGGAGGTTGTCTGTTCGCGCCGACTCAAGGAAAAAGTCAGCGAACTTGAGATTGAAATAGGCATCATCACCACACCTCCCGAACGAGCCCAGCGTGCCGCTAACTATTTGATTGAAGCGGGTGTGCGGGGCATTGTGAATTTCGCGCCAGCCAGAATTTCTGTCCCGGAAAATGTTGCGGTTGAGTACGTCGACTTCATGCACCATATTTTTTCCGTGGCTTTCAATATTTCGATCAATCAATCCAAGGGTCTTTCCTAATTCCCTTTTTTCCCAAATCAGGTTGCGTGAATTTCGACTTGCCATTCGCCTGCGAGTGGTTTAGTTGTCCTCTCTCTTTTGAAACTGGAGGTTTCCCATGAAGAAAGATTTGCATCCCAAAGTTTATGAAACCGCGGTACGTTGTGCCTGCGGATACGAGTTCACCACCAAGTCCACTGTTGGCGCAGAACTCAATGTTGAAATTTGCTCGCATTGCCATCCCTTTTTTACTGGTGAGCAGCGTTTTATCGATTCGGCCGGTCGTATCGACAGGTTCAGAAAGAAATACGCCAGCTTGGCAAAATAATTGACTGATATGTAGCCGCCGTCGAGCACAGCAATCACAATGGTCGATAAATTAGAAAGTCTTGCGGCAAAGTACCGCGAACTTGAACGCGAGATGAGCACTCCTGAAATCTTTCAGGATCAGGAGCGCTATCGAAAAATCGCCAAGAAGCATGCTGAGCTTGACGAAATCGTGAAGGCTTTTGAGCTTTACAAGACATTGCTCCGCGAGATGGCTGAAAATCAGGAACTGGCCAAGGATTCCGACCCGGAACTTTGCGAGATGGCCCAGGCGGAGATCGTTCTGCTCAAAGCCGGAATCGGGGAGCAGGAGCAGTTGCTCAAACAGCTTTTGACTCCCAAGGATCCCTTGGATGAGAAAAATATCATCCTTGAGATCCGAGCCGGCACCGGTGGTGAAGAGGCCGCTCTCTTTGTAGCCGATATTTTCAGGATGTATTCCCGCTACGCGGAGTTGCGTTCTTGGCGCGTGGAAGTCTTAAGCAGCAGTGATACGGGGACTGGCGGCTTCAAGGAAATCATTGCTTCCGTTTCCGGTACCAACGTCTACAGCAAGCTCAAGTTTGAATCGGGTGCGCATCGGGTACAGCGAGTGCCTGCAACGGAAAGCCAGGGCCGGATTCACACTTCGGCCATTACTGTCGCGATCCTGCCGGAAGCGGAAGAAGTCGATGTAAAGATCGACCCGAACGATATCCGTGTGGATGTATTCCGCTCTTCCGGTCCTGGCGGGCAGTCGGTCAACACGACAGATTCGGCCATCCGCATCACCCATCTCGCCACAGGCTTGGTCGTCATTTGTCAGGACGAGAAGTCGCAGCACAAGAACAAGGCCAAGGCGCTCAAAGTGCTCAGGTCCAGGCTTCTGCAGGCTGCTCAGGATGAGACGAAGAAGGCCTATGACGACAATCGTAAGTCGCAGGTGGGTTCAGGCGATCGCTCTGAACGTATCCGGACCTACAATTACCCTCAGGGGCGTGTGACCGACCACCGTATCAACCTTACGCTTTATAGTCTTGATCAGGCCATGGAAGGTCACATCGAGGATATCATCGATGGCCTGGTTCAGCATTATCAAGCAGAAGCCATGAAAGAAAGCTGAGGAGACTCAGCTTTTTTCTTGTCCATGCCGTCCCGCAAAACAATACTTGAGTACTGGGAGCGATTGCTGCTGCAAAGCGGAGTCGATTCTCCCCGCCTTTCTGCGCAGGTTCTGCTTGCACACATCCTCGGCATGCCGCGGCTCGACATGCTGCTTGATGTTCGCGCGCCTGTGGACGAGCCAAGCCGTTTGCGGATGGAAGAACTTGGCAAGCGGCGAATGAAAGGCGAGCCCGTGGCCTACCTTGTGGGCGAAAAGGAATTTTACGGGTTTACCTTTTACGTTGGTCCAGGGGTGCTCATCCCCCGGCCCGAGACAGAGCTCATTCTCGACCACCTGCTTGAATCGGTGGACCAAAATGCATGTTTGCACGTCCTGGATGTTGGAACCGGAAGCGGCGCTCTGGCCGTGTCGTGCGCCAATCTTTTTCCTTGTTTTCGCGTTGCGGCGGTGGACATATCTCTTGAAGCGCTCAAGGTTGCCCGTAAAAATGCGCTGCTTCATAATGTTCTGGACCGGATTTTATTCTTGCAGGGCGACCTGCTTGAAGCTTTGCGCATTGATTCTTTTGATGTTGTCTTGGCAAATCTTCCTTATGTTCCACTGACCACTAAAGAAACGCTTAGCCGGGAAGTCCTTTGTCATGAACCGGAAATCGCGCTTTTTTCCGGGCCCGACGGGCTGGACTGTTACCGTGCGCTAGCTCGGTCGCTTTGCGAAACCGTGAAACCCGGAGCCTTACTGCTGTGTGAAATTGATCATAGTCAAGGTATGGCCGTGATCGACCTGTTTTCAGGGATCGCGCAGAGTGTACGGATTTTGAAAGATTATGCAGGGCTTGATCGGTTAGTCGTTGTTGTTTTTTAGCACTGGCGGTGTTGTTTCAAGGTAACTTTTCTGGGACGGGTTGGTGTGCTTGGTATTAAAGTACGTGATTACAGGTAGATATGTTTTTAAAGTTTGTGGCATGAAGTTTGATAATGGATGGTCATGAAACAGACTGCACTACGAAAAGAAGTTCGATGCTCCGGTGTCGGTTTGCATAGCGGCCAGAAGGTTGAAATGGTGCTCAAACCCGCGCCCGCTGATACCGGAGTTATTTTTTCGCTGTTGACCAAAAGCGGCCGTCAGGTTGTGGTACCGGAGCCTGGACGAGTCGTGGGTACAGGACTGGCCACGACGTTGGGCACCGAGAGGGCCAAGGTTTCCACGGTGGAACATCTCCTTGCGGCCCTGGTCGGTTTGGAAATAGACAATGTTCTGGTTGAAGTTGATGGAGAAGAAATCCCCATCCTTGACGGGAGCGCTTCCGTATACGTGTACCTAATCAATTCCGCCGGAATCCGGGTACTCGATCGGCCGCGCGAGGTTGCCAAGATCAAGCGGACCCTTGTCTTCGAACAGGAGGGAAAGCGTGTCGTGGCCAAGCCTTACAACGGCTTGAGGATAGACTACCATATAAGTTTCCCGCATCCGCAGATCGGGACGCAAGATTTTTGCTTTGAGTCGACCCCGCTTACATTCTCCCACCGCATCGCTCGAGCCAGAACCTTTGGTTTCATGAAGGATGTGGAATGGTTGCAGAAAAATGGCCTGGCCCTTGGCGGATCGCTCGAAAATGCAGTCGTTTTTGATGACTACGGAGTAGTCAACCCTGAAGGGTTGCGTTTCGCGGACGAAATGGTGCGACATAAAATTTTGGATTTCATGGGTGACATCGCTGTCGGCAGTCATCGCTTGTGGGGCCATTTTGAAGTCTCCTGCTCCGGGCACGACTTCAATAACAGATTCATGCGCTATCTTTTTGATAACCAGTCAGAGTATCTGGATTTTGTTGCTCTTAAAGACCTTGCGAGCGTCTCCACCTGTCCCGACCCCGTGCTTTTGCCTGCCGGGGTGCCTGCCTGGGCTTAAGCCAAAGCGCCGCAAGGCGCTTTTTTTAATTTCTTGAAAAATAATGCTTGCCATTGAGATTGATTGCTCATAATGACTTCGTTCTCACGGGCTGGCGTAGCTCAACTGGTAGAGCAGCTGACTTGTAATCAGCAGGTTGCGGGTTCAAGTCCCATCGCCAGCTCCAGGTGATGGAGGGGTTCCCGAGTGGCCAAAGGGAACAGACTGTAAATCTGTCGGCGTACGCCTTCGGAGGTTCAAATCCTCCCCCCTCCACCAAGAAGAAGCCGTGAAAACCAGTAGGAGACAGAGATGATGCTGTCGCCTGACTACTGAGATGAAATGCGGGAGTAGCTCAATGGCTAGAGCATCAGCCTTCCAAGCTGAGGGTTGCGGGTTCGAGTCCCGTTTCCCGCTCCATTACCTCGTCTCTCCAGTCTTGCGCCTTCATTTCTCCTCATCTTGTCTCAAGAAGCACTCATTTATACATATATAGTAATTCGTAATTTTATTAGGGGGTAATGTATGGCCAAGCAAAAATTTGAAAGAAAGAAGCCGCACGTCAATATCGGTACGATTGGTCATATTGACCACGGCAAGACGACGTTGACCGCTGCAATTACGAAGATTGCGAGCATGAAGGGCGGC
>Ga0180007_10001245_pt1 | contig 36183 bp, 34 predicted proteins | sample MM_PC_MetaG_FD_121122 | JGI IMG/M metagenome (GOLD analysis project Ga0180007, IMG submission 121122) | Groundwater microbial communities from the Aspo Hard Rock Laboratory (HRL) deep subsurface site, Sweden - MM_PC_MetaG | ecosystem: Environmental > Aquatic > Deep subsurface > Groundwater... | reverse complement strand
TGTTATTATCACAAGAAAAAACGCCGCAATTTTTCACAGCTATGTCAAGAAAAAAATCAAGTTTTTGAAAATTATTTTCGTTATAAAAACAATATAATACGGTATAAAAGTTTACGAAACTGCCCTTTCCGGTTCCCCTGTTTTCAACGCTTTCGGGCTATATCGGGAATTGCTGCTTTAATCCTACATCACGCTTTGGCATTGGAATTCTTTCATGCTTTATGGTCGCTGATATTCTCATAGTCGACACGCGGAAGCTCTATGCGCCACACTCATCAAGTGAGCCATTGAATTTGACTGTTGAAGGACAAGACAGCGTGTTTTGGATTAGACCGGGAAAGCGAGAGTCACCAGGAACAACGACAAAGCTCGTTTTGAGGAAAAACAAAAACCCATGGGAAAAGCTCTCCCCCTCAAATTTCATTCAAGCAGTCGAAAATGTAAACCCAAATCCTCCATTTAAAATTGTGATAGAAAGCCTGGATGAAACGAAGGAAAGAGATCAAACAAGCTTCAAGGAGAAATCTGCTGAAAATTTAGCTGATAGTGATTGGGCAGAAAATGAAAACATTAAGAAGATTGAATTCAGAATTGATGACGAATCTTCCGGAATTGTTGGATCCGTAATTGTAGCTATCCTTGAAAAGCACGAAATGCCATGCACCGAGATCGCGACCGGATCAAAGTCAATAAGGATTGAAGATACAGACTATGATCTTGAAAAGGTCACACGAATGGAAACTAATGAAATTGACTCATCTTCAACATCAATTACTATTGATGAAGACGGATGTGTCAGTCAATCCGACTCCTACAGCACACATGCAAAATCAAAGTCGAGCATTTCCCTTCATGGAATTGAAATTGCTACATCGCTATTTCCGGAATACTGGAGAAAGAGAGCAAATGGAGTTGAAATCAAATGGCCTTTCCCTATGCTCATCTTAATTGATATCTGTGGAATGCGAGATTTGGATCTCAATTCCGCTAGAGATCAAATCATTTACGGTGAAAAATGGCTTGATTTTGAGTTTAATATAGCTCGGTTGGTCTGTAAAAACTTAAAAGAAAGTCTTAGTGATAATTATTGGAAAGCTTTAAGCGAAATACTCATGCAGAAATCAAAAAGCCCAGAATTTACACGTGCGCTATCAGTTATTAATAATTAATTCTAACAATATAATACACTGGGTGAACCGGTGATTTTCATGTTCCCATAGTCCAGATATCTCCTATCCACCGGCCCAGTATTTTGGAAAGATCTTGACTTTGCTTCTGTCTCATCAAGTCACTCTGTGGTCATAACTTATGAGCCAGCGAAGTTAAACTCACCTGAATTTGTATAATACGTCACTTCTGGGAAAATCATGCCAAAAAGTAGGTTCAGTGATAAGGTTGACTGGGATAAGTTAAAGCAGGGAGACTTTAAACTATCGGACTTGTTGCCAAGTTCTGCATCTAATGAACCTAAGAGACATAATGTGAGATCTATCAAATCATCGAGTGGTAGTTTTGAGGAGGAACAATTAGTATCCAAATCATCAAATACAGATAGTCAACATGTTCCTTCTCCTCAGGGATCTACCAGTTATGATAAGAAAGATTGGCCAAGTTTATGTGTGTTATTTGGATTGTCTGTACGAGCTACTAATGTTCTTTTGACAAAGTGTTCCTCTTTAGAAGAGTTTAGTATGCTCAATGAAGCACGTCTATTAAAATTAAAAAATTGTGGACGAAAAACTGTACGTGAAATCTTAGCCTGCCTGGAAAAATTAAACACTGAGAGTGTTGCTGAACTTCCTACATCAGTAAAGGAGCAACTCGCGTCACCACCCGATACTTCTTCCCTTCTTCTCCTACCTCTTTTTACCTCCAGGGGATTGGCTGATTTTTCTGCGGAACAACTTCATCCAGGCTTCCAAGGTGCTCTGAAAAATAAAGACCTAGCCCTATCTGTGCGCGCCACCAATATACTGGACGAATTACAACTGGAGACAATCGGCGAAGTGATGCTCACGCCAGGTGCGGACCTCCTGAAGCAGAAAAATTTTGGCAGAAAATGCCTTGGGGAGGTACAAGATGTTGTTCGCGATCTTTGTTTCGGTAGAGTTCAGTTGGAACACCTGGCATTGCCACCCACCAATCATTCTGTTTCGATCCTGCCATTGTTTTCATCCCAAAGATTTAGAGGCATAACTGTTGCGGATCTGCACCAGGACTTCCATGCTTCTGCGAAACTATCTGATTTGATTATTTCCAATCGTACATCCAATGTTCTGGGTGATTTGGAGATGGCAATCATTGGCGATGTCATGCTTACCCCTGGAAGTGATCTATTGCGCATCAAGGGATTTGGACGTAACAGCTTGAAGGAATTAAGAGAAATCGTCCAACTCCTCTGTTTGCCTGGTAGTCACGCAGACGAGCAGGATACTATTAATTATTCCAGCTATGATGAGATGGTCGCAAGTTTTATTGACCAATGCATTAAAAATAAGCGCGACCAACAGTTGTTCATGCAACGGCTCTGTTTTACAGAAGGAAAAGTTCCCACCCTGGAAGAATTAGGGCTGCAATTTGATATTACTAGGGAGCGTGCTCGGCAAATTCTAAAAATGGGTTTCGCTAAGCAACGGGTGAAAGCGAACCTGGACAGGCTGAGTTCTTTTTGGCGGCAGCTGGATGGTCTTGTTGTTCAGGGTGGCGGTCTGATCAAACTGGGAACATTGTCCACAGTTTTGCAAACAGAATTTGATTGGCCAATGGCTCCATTTCCACCAGCCTTAGGACAGTTTCTTCTTCTCAAGGAATCAGACGCTGTTTTTAAAGAGTTTGACGATCTTCTTGAAATCCCCTGTGATTGTCTGAATTGCGATTTACCTGGGCAACAGTTGCAAAAGTTTGATTTTGAGGTGACGGAATCTTTTCATATTCAGGTTGTGGCGGCCAGGCTCAGTGAGCAGTGTCAGAAAGAATGTCCCTGGAATAAACCGGTTACCAAATTTTATCCCGCCTTTATTGAACGCCTAGTGGAAAAAAGCGATGGTCATTTTATGCTCCATGGTAATGTGGTGCTGACTCATGATAGGTGGCGGGAGAAGTATTGTAACAATCTTGAAGATGTTGTCTGTCAGGTTTTGATGAGCATTGGAGAGCCCATGCATTTCAGGGATATAGCCAGTGGCATTCGTCAGATTAATGCAAACTTCAAGGATATCTCAGATCACAATGTCCATGCCTCCATCATGCGTTATGAGTCTATTGAGATTATCAACCGAGGAATCTATGGCCTGAAGAAGTGGCAGAGGGGAGGCTACCGTTCAATCTCGAATGCTATAGAAGAGTTGATAGACAATCATGGATTTCCAATACGGGCGAAGGATATTGTCGTAGGACTCGATGGAGAGTTTCCTGAACAACATGTTTATACAGCTCTTTCAAGTTGGAAAACTCGTTTCCAGAATGTTGGCGATGGCTTTTATGACCGTCCGCAAAACTGGAGGCAGCGCTCCTGCCAGGACTTTATCAAGCTCCTGCCTGAATCGGTGGCAGAGTTGGTCAATTATCTGGTCAGCCGAAACAACACCTCATACAAGCTGGTCATGGCCTTTATCTTCATTCGCAGTATGGATGAAGACGGTGCCATCTATCTCTATAAACTCAGAGATATGTTTTATAATTTTTATCGCTCCCGCCATAAGAAAGGACTGATGATTGAGCTTGATACAGCGGTGATGAATCGAATTGCGGAGTTGTCTCCAGCTGATATGAAAAACAAGGTATGTCCAAAGCCTTTAGCTAGTTTTCTTGGGTCTGGTTTTTTCAATGCAATTTCTCGGAACGGGGCAAAACTACGCTTTGCCGAACCCTTGGTTTTAGCACTGCAACACAGAGCAACGCGGGATACCTTACTCATTACCGTCCTGAAAGCCATTGACGACTATTTCCTAAAAATAAGCCCGGTATTTGTTCCTCCTGTGGTTACAGCCCATCAACAAGTAGCAGAACAGCGCCAGGAATTAAGTAGGGTAGAGCTGGAATCTGAACCTGAGCAGCAGGTCCCCTCCATCACGATCAAGAAAAAGAGACGGGGGAAAATAAAATTATGAGTAAAGCAAAGAGCAAAAGGGCCTATTGGTGTGACGCCTGTCATGTCCCTCTACTTGCGGGAGAATGTTTGGCCTGTGGTGCTAAAGGTCGGGATCTCTGTTCCGCCTCTCTGGTGCCGGTATTCCAGCCTGAGATCCAGTACCTCAAGCAGTTGCTGGATAGTGCAATACACTCTCTGTTAAAAGAGGGTGAGGTGTGGGTGGCCCCTGGGCATTATGCCTATTATTGCCAAGGGATCGTGATTTTTAAACTGGCGGCCACTACCGAGCAAGTAACTATTTCTCCAGAGACTTTGAAGCTGAAGCCCTTGGCAAGAACGAGGAAGCAGTGGCTGACCACCATGCAACAGGCCAATAGAAAGTATATTGAAGACTTGCAATATGAGGCCGAGGCCTTTATTCGTCAGACATTGGCAGCCCATGGTGATAAAACCACTCTGATCTCCTTTTCCGGCGGAAAAGATTCCACTGTGGCCTCCCATCTGGTAATGAATGGACTTGGCCGCAGTGATGTCCTCCATATTTTTGCTGATACCACAATCGAGTTTCCTGATACCTATCAGTATATTAAGGAGTTCCAGCAGCGACATCCCTTGACGCCATTTATTCAGAGCAAGTCAAAGTTGGATTTCTTCCTGACGGCTGAGTCCATTGGTCCCCCAAGTCGTATTTTACGCTGGTGTTGTACTACCCATAAGACCAACCCCCTGGCCAAGCTCATTGACAGTATGAGTCCAGAGCAAGGCGTTTTGACTTTTGATGGCGTTAGGCGTGCAGAATCAACCCGGCGTTCAAAATACCCTCGTATATCTGATAAGCATAAAATTGCGAGGGAAATACTTGCTAGCCCTATTATAAATTGGACAGACCTTGATGTCTGGCTCTATCTCCTCTTTCATGAGCTTATTTTTAATCAGGCGTACAAAAAAGGGTTCCGGCGGGTAGGTTGTCTCTATTGTCCTTTCAACAGTGCATGGTCGCAGGGGATGATTGTCAATCGCTACCCTGAAAAAGGCAAAAAGTGGCAATCCTTCCTTACCCAGCAGGCTCTGCGTATGCAGCATCCGAACCCCAAAATATTTACGGATCAAGGCTGGAGAGCCCGGGCTGGAGGCCGTGGTCTGGATCATTATAAAGCTTCCATTGAATCAATTCCTTGTAAACTCTCTGATGATGCTGTGATGTACCAGCTGCTTAGTGGCGATATCCGCTTAGTGCGTCATTTCCTCAGAGCTCTTGGGCCTCAGTCAAGGGTGAGTAGTGACGAATTTGCCGAGACCTTCCTGATCCATGACCGGAAATCCCACGAAATTCTAGCCAGTGTGGAGGTTGGCTATGTGGATCAAGCCATCCGCATAAACTATCTGATTAAAAAATATCGACGCCTTTTTCAGCAGAGGGTGGAGAAGCAGTTAAAAAAATTACAGAGTTGTATTTTTTGCGGTGCCTGCGGAGCAAAATGTAAGCTAAAAGCTCTGAGTTCAGAAGGTGAATTTGTTGTAGATGACACGAAATGCATTAGCTGTCTCGCTTGTGTTAAACATTTATGTCCAATTCTCGACTCTTTGACTAAAAAAGGGAAATAAGAAGTATGGCAAAATTTGAATTCGGTTTTGAAGAAGCATGGTTTCGCTTAATTTTAAAAAAACTGCCGGATAATCCTGACTTATTTCTCCCCAAGGCGGTGGAGAAGGCCCAGTCTCTTTTACGGGTAGGGAAATTAAAGGTTGGTGCCGCTCGGGCCTGGGCCGAGTCGGCCGGGATTGTCTGTAAAAAGAAGGGGGGCTTCCAGTTAACCCCCCTTGGGCATATTATTGCCCATCACGATCCAGACCTGGAAGAAGACGGTATCTGGTGGCTCTTCCATTATAATCTCGCCAAGGCCACCAGCCCTGCCTGGTTTTATTCCTTTTATTGCAACGAGTTTAGCCCCGATACATTCAGCCGGGATGATTTTGAAAAAGCGGTGCGTGGTCATTGGAATAATAGTCACGATAAACCCATGACTGACAGTGTATTTCATAAGCTCATCTTCCCCCCCCTTAAACAGGTGTTTGAGGGGACAAGGCTTGGCGATGAATTTGGTTTCTGGCTGACAGACGATGACGGCAATTACCTGCGCCAGACCGAGAATGCGCCTTCCCTTCCCAAGGCAATTCTCGCCTATGCCCTGCTTGATTGGGCCATTGAGCAACAACGCCGGTCAGTGCACTTGGAAAAACTTATGGAAGCCGGTGGTGTAGGGCGAATATTTAGGCTGGAACGGGATTATTTTGACCGCTTGTTAGTTGATATAGGGGAATATTACCAGAAGCAGGTGGCCTGGATCAGCCATACCGCTGGATTAAACTCAATCTCCATCATGGACTGTCCTCCCCTGGCAATGGTGAGCACCTTTTATTATGAACTGGATGGGGAGGAGCCTATGAACGCTCTTGCCATTGGGAAAAAGGAGGTCGATACAATTATCGGCCGAGAAACTATGCCACTTCTTTTCTCGTAAAGGATCATTATGGCTATTTATGAAGAATTACTGGAAAAATGGCATCTATATCGGGATCATCGCTATAAAGTACTGGTAATTATCAAAGCCCCGCTTGACACCTTATTCCCCACATCCATGATAGAAGAATTTGCCGCGATTGCTAATGCAAGGGTGGTCAATTTTCAGGAAAAGTATAAAGGAAGGTTAAATGAGTTTTTCATCTGGCAAGATCTTCGTAATGAGATGTATGAAATGGCCAATAAGCAATCTACTGTTGCGACAGACCTGGAGCCAATATACACTAAATGGCCTGTTGATGAGCGGTTGGCATTTCTGAAGAATATTCTACAGAGTGAGCCCAAATACCCTCTTGTTTTATTGCTGAATTGCCAAGAAGAATTAAGCAGTCTACAGGAAATTGAAGAAAATAGTCGAGGTCTTATTTGGGCACCATCTAAATGGTAGTTGCGACGTGAAGTATTGATAGGAGCCAATACTTTTTGCCAGGAAAAACAAAGTGCGCATGTCGTAGCCATGAAAAAAACAACCCTTTGCGGACTTTCATAAAAAGAGTGGAGATCAGGTATGACAATCCAAAATTTAAGTGATTTTATCCATATATCGCCCGGTTTTAAGGCGGCTGTAAACTTGCAAAATGATCGAGATAACCTTGAGAAGGTAGGAGGGTTTATCCCCACGGAGGTGGCGCGGGAAATAATATTGGATTTGGCAAAAAAATTGCACCCCACAAGTGATCTTCGTTCCAGAATCATTATGGGTACTTACGGCACTGGTAAAAGTCACTTGGCCCTTGTCCTGCTCAATTTATTTGTCCGAAGTCTGGAAACAGAGCAGCTACAAAAAGTCATGGATAAACTTGACCCACACACGAAGGATGTCCTGACCCAGTTTCGCGGTTTGGTACCAGAAAAGTTCCTCATTGTTAATTTGTACGGAGATGCCGGGAATATTGCCGATGGTCTGATGATGGGCTTGCGCAAAGCCCTTGAGGCAGAAGGTCTGGACTATCTATTGCCCACATCTGCCTTCGATGCTGCCCTGGCAAGAATTGTGGAAATTGAGAAAGATTTCCCTGAAAGTTTTGCCCTTCTGAAGACAGCGCTTGAGCAAAATCCGGTTGAGCATGATCGGATGTCGGTGGAAGAGTTAAAGACTAGGTTGAGACATTATCAAAAGAAAGCCTTTGATGTCGTCCGCCATATTCACCCCGTTTTTTCTTCAGGCGGACGCTTTGAATATACCAGCATGATTTCACCTAATGATTTTTATTCCAGCGTTGTTACGGAGCTGAAAGGGCAGCATGGCTTTGCGGGTATCGTCGTGTTCTGGGATGAATTTGGTCATAAAATGGGTGAGGTTGTCAAAGACCCAACCGGTAAGGAGGGTTTGGTCTTACAAGAATTTGCTGAGCGTTGTAACAACAGTGGAGAGGGTCAGCTTCATTTTTATCTGTTTTGCCATCGGTCTTTGAAGGAATATCATGACATCTCCATGAATGCCATGGGAGCCAATAACCAGCAGATTGAAGATGATTTACGAAAAATTGAGGGTCGCTTTAAGCAATACATCATGAAAAGTACCGATGTTGAGACCTTTCAGCTTATTGATGGGGTTATTGTGGCGGATAAATCTGCCAGCGGCTGGGAAGAGCTAACAACAAATCATGATGCCTATTTTGACTCTTTGGTTCAGGAGACTGCCCGCCTAAAATACTTTACAGGCTTTACTCCAGAGGAATTGAAAGCCACGGTTGTCCTAGGTACTTACCCTTTGCACCCCATGTCAGTATATAGCCTGCCATCAATTTCAGAAAAGGTCGCACAGAATAATCGAACTTTATTTACCTTCTTGTGTGAAGATGAGCCAGGAAGTTTTAATCGTTATCTTGCAAAGGCTGTCTGTGAGTTCGAGACCCCGTACCCCCCAATGTTCACGGTTGATGGCCTATGGGATTATTTTGCCAATGATGTCAAACAGCAGGAACGCACCTTTTCTATCTACCGTGATTTTGAGTCTCTCAAGGCCCGACTGGGTGATAATGATGGGCTTGGCTTACGGATTTTAAAGGCTGTGTCTGTATTCAGGGTGACAAATCCAGCCAGAGTAAAGGTGACGGAAGAAATTCTTGCCTATTCCCTTGATATCCCTAAGGCAGAGCACCAGGCTTTTAGCGAAGAGTTGGCCCGCCAATCTGATTTGCAGAACGAGAATCATATTCTAATGAAATTACAGGCTGATGGTTCCTATCGCCCAGCAGTAAGCAGTGCCACAGAGTCGATAATCGAAAAGGTTCGAAAGCTGCTAAAGGATACTCCGGAAAAACTTGGCCAGAGTCCGGTGCAGTATTTAAAATCACTTTGGCCTAGTTTGCCAGTTGGTGAAAGCTATGAGGCAACTAGCTACGGCGACGAGTACGGTGTGCCTCGCCAGTTGTGGATTGAGCCAATAAGTATGAACCAGCTTAAGGAGAGCCTGCATATATTGACCAAAAATCTCGGCACGGGGTCTTATCTGGATGGGGTTCTGCTGGTTGTACTTTGTGCTAATAGTAGCGAGATTGATGAGGCAAAGAATATAGCGGCTACAGAATTGGCTGATAAGCAATACAATCAGCTTGTCCTTGCAGTTCCCAAAGTTCCGGTGCAGGTTTTTAATTTGCTTAGAGAGCATCAGGCCTTGTCTTACCTGAAGAAGAATGAAGCCAGCCTTTACGCTGAAGGAGGTGAACTACACGAGGAATGGCGTGTTTGGGACGATGACAAATCAGCACAGCTTACTGATACAATTGGTGACCTGTTTGCTCCGGAAAAACAAATGCTTACTTATTTCTGGCAGGGTCAACCGCAAAATGTACTGAACACCAGACAGATTAAAAAGTTGACCTCAAAGGTGATGTATGAGGTGTTCCCTGATTGTCCCAACATCCTTGAACCCAAGCTGACTCTGGATGATTTTGGAGGGAACTGGGGTTACAGGAGAGATTGCCGGGATATCATTATTAAGTTAACTGGCAAAGGGGCCGCAGAGAAATTGTGGAATGAAACTGCAGCAGGCCCCAAGCATATTATTACTCAGGTCTTTAAGAGTAATGGCCTGATAAGGAAGAACCAGACCGGGGAATATGTCATAGAGAAACCTGATGACACCGCCTTCAACGGGGCAAGTAAGACTTGGGAGTGCATCGAGAAGTATATAAAAAAAGCTCACAGCCAGCCGGAGAAGATGGACAATGTTGTAAGGGTGTTAAGGAAACCACCCTTTGGGGTGAAGTGCCGGGTTATGCCCTTGTTCTTTGCGGCCGTTGCCTGTAATGAATTAGCCTTTGGTAATATCTCCTTTGAATTTCAGCGCAATGCTAATCATATTGAGAAGATTACTGTTATTGAAAGTGACACATTGGAGAAAGTGTTCACCACCCCAGAGAAGTATAAATTAGTGTATGTAAATGTCAGTTCTAATCAAAAGGCTCTGACTAACGGCTTGGCGAAATTGTTTAATGTTGATCTTGCTCCTGCTGATCCACCGCTCGAGAGAGTGAAGAAGGTCGGTGTGGCTATTGGAGATTGGTGGCGCACACTTCCTGTGCATGCACACTTAACAGAAGAGATCTCTGATGGGGCGTGGCGATTAAGGGATCATATTTTTAGGCCTCTGGCTCAGTTAGAGCCAAGTATACAGCAAATATTACTAAAAGATTTTTTTGAACATGTTTTTGATGATGCGGAAAGGGTTACACAAAAACAGATAGAGGAAGGAATCAAGCCATATAAAGAGGAATTGGAAGGCTTACTGGGTAATCTTAAAAAACGAATTGTTGCAGAGTGCGAGACTATTTTTGGAGAGGAGTCTAATCCAGGACAAGGGATGGCAGCCTGGTTTTCTGGCCTTTCTCCAGAAAAACAAACCCATGTATATGTTGGTGAAACTGCAAGTTTGGTAAATGTCTGTCGAGATAGTTCTGAGATTAATGATGATACATTGTTAGAAATTGCCCAGAAAATGACAGGACTTAGCATTGCATCTTGGGGCGATGATCTCGTGGTTAAGTTTGGCGCGAAACTTGAATTTGCAAAGAATTATGTTGATTCATATACTCCCTCTTCAGACCCGGCTCTAGACCGCAATCAGGATAAAGATTACAAGCCTGACCCCAGTCCTGGACAAGGAAGATTAAGTGTATTCCTTAACGGGAAAAATAATGATCGGATATTTGAGTTGATGGAGGAACTTTCTTCTAATGGGCAAGCTCTGGAAAATGTATTGAATTCAACGATTGAACAATTTGGAAAGGGATTGAATGAGCAGGAAAAGGTGGCAATTATTTATCGTGTTGTCGGTAAGCATGTCTTCGGAGCATAGAGCCTATGATTGAAATTATTTGCGATCAATATGGTCTTTATCATGCCACTCAAACTGACAGTCTTGTTACAGAGGTGGAACAATTTGAGGACGAACTCTCTAAAATAAAACTGCATGCCGAGGCAAGTGATCCCTTGCGGATTGTTGTGCGCAATCCTGTCCTTTTTAGATATTTTGATGCCGCTATACAATATGGGGCAAAGAAACAAATCCTCGACCCGGTGGCAATGCTTGCTGATGAATTGCAGCAAACAGTGGTGCCCCGCTACTTGCAGGTTCAGCCTTACTGGATTGTGGAATTGGAGTTGCTTGAGAAAGCAAAAGACCAACCCGGCAAAGGGGAGACAGTTGAAAACTGGCTGAAGAAGGTCCTTTTAGGTGATGTCTGGACGGAAAAATTTTCTGCCTCTCAAGAGAGTTTGTCCGCTTTATTTGCCTACTTTACGAGCCGAGAAGAGCGGAAGCTACATCCTCTTGAAAAGCATCTTGTGGGAGAGCATCTACAAAAGTGGCATCGGCAGAATCCAGATAAAGCAGAACTCCTCTCCTGGTTGCAGCAAGATCCATTTGAAAGAGCAAAATTTTTCATTTGGGAACAGCTTTTATCCTTCTTGCCAGATAATAAAATTTCTGAATGGTTGCAGCAGGATGATATTTGGTTTGAGTTGTCCAAATTCCCTAATCGTATTCATTTCCCCCATTTATTCTCATCTTTACAAATTCCTGAGAAGATAGCCGCCTTTGCCAGGGCATTTCTGGTGGAAAAATGGATGATTGCCCCGGAAGAGGCTATGCCCTTTATTTCTGGGCATTTGGATTTTGAAAAGAACTTTCTCCTAGAGCAGCTCCGGCAGCAGTTGCGGAATGAGACGACCATCAGTTCTTCAGTTTATGATGCTCTGGTCTCCTTGAACCTTCCAGAGGTCACCTCTCTAGCTAAACAACTTATTCCTGCCGGAAGCCCATCGGCTTTATCAGATGAAAATACAGTTCCGGATGTGCAGGAGTGGCTGGAAAATGAGTATCTGCCTTTTTACAATTCTTGCTCACTGCTTGGTCAACTAGAATCAACAGAACCATATCTGGCTAATTTTGAAGATTGGCTTGTGCAGCATTACAAGAAAATGCTGTTTAGTGGCGAGGGAATGGCCTATAAACAAATTACCCAGTTAAAAGATTGTAGTGCAGATGAGCCTATTCTCATGGTTGTCTTTGATGGTCTTGACTATCTCTGTGCCTGTGAAGAATTATTACCTGTAATGCAGGATAATGGTTTTTTCCCACTAAATGAACCAACACCTTTTTTCTCCTTCTTACCTTCGCAAACTGAAATTGCCAAACCAGTTCTGGTGGCAGGTAAAATGAAGTCACAGATTCTCGATGAAAAGCCTAATGCTGCTTTTTATAAAGAATTGCTGCAAGATTGCCTTAATCTCTCTGGAGATGATATCCGCTCAAAAACGGATAAAGATGGCTCTCTTCTTGAGCTTATTCAAGACCCTGCCAAGATATATTTATATTTGGACAACCAGCTCGACCGGGAATATTTACATACCAATCTTCGGCAATACTCCAGAAAACGGAAATATGGTGAATATGTCCGTGAGCAGGCAGGAAAAATTGCCCAATGCTTAAAGGATTACAAAGACATGTATGGCAAGTCACTCAAAGTTGTTATTTGCAGTGACCATGGCTATACAACAATCCCCAAGACGGCTGGTGTCGTCAAGATTGTTGACTGTAAAAAAGGAAAAACACGAACTCTATTCGGTTATGAACCGGAGCATATCGAGGGTATTCCATCGCAGCATATATGGAAACTACACCCAGATATGTACGGACTAAATGAAGAAATTATTCTGCCTCGTGGGTATTCTTGCTTTAACAGTCGTCCGTATGGAGCTACCCATGGAGGATGTTCTCCCCAGGAAATGGCTGTACCCTGGTTTTTATTAAGTGACCAGAGGCCTGCTGCTCTTGAGCCACTTAGTTTTTCATTCGAGGGAGAAATCTTTCGTAAACGTGCTGATAATAGTCTTGTTTTAAATATATCTAACCCCAACAGCTATCCGGTAACACTGATTGAAATGAAGGTTACAGGAATAGAGATCAGCTCTAGTCTGCCTATGAGGATAGGCAAAAATAATACCCATAAACTTCACTCTTCTTTCAATGCTTCTGCCATAGGAGAAAGCCATGTCGAATTCTTGATTCGCTACCGCGTCAAGAGTATGGCTGGAGAAATTGAAAAGAGCTCAATCTTAAAAGTGCCAACTAAAGGTGCTATGTCTACAGAGTTTGATGATGGCTTTGAAATCTGAAATAAACCAAGAATATCTTGATCGAAAAATTGCCAGTTCCTTCCCTGACGTCTGTGTGCATAAAGGGTTGGCTACCAGCGCCGGTCTTTCCGGGCGTGTAATCCCTGCCTTTGTATCTGACTGGCTTGTAAGCAGATATAGCGATAATGAGGGAGGGGTAAATAGTGATGGGATACGGCATTTTATTGCAAAATATCTACCTGATAAAAAACAGAAAGAAACCTTGATGTACGATCTTCGTAACGGTACTCCCCTGAAGATTATGGATTCATTCAGTGTGAAGGTTCACCCGACCAAAGGAACGCTGCAGTTGCGAATCCCCTGCCTTGATCTCACCGGAATTATCCTTGATTCCATTGTCGATGCAAATCCATTGTTGTTGATGGGCAATGTTTGGGGGAGTGGAACCTTGACCTGGATGCCATCCCAGGAGAAAGAAGATAAATATGATGTTGTAATGACAAATTTTAATCCGATGCAGGCGGCGAGCATTGATCTTGATTACTTTTTAGCCCAACGAAAAGAATTTGATCTGGCAGAATGGCTGGCATTGTTAGCCAGGACTATGGGTTATGATGAGCGGAAATACACAACAAGACAGAAGCAATTAATTTTATCAAGATTACTGCCGTTAATTGAACCTCGAGTCAACATTATAGAGCTTGCTCCTAAGGGGACTGGAAAGTCATATATTTATAGCCAATTATCTCGTCATGCCTGGCTTATCAGTGGGGGTGTCGTGACCCGTGCTCAGTTGTTTTACGATATGAGCCGTCAGCAGGCTGGGATTATCTCGAATTTTAATGCTGTCATTCTGGACGAGATTCAAACAATTAAATTGAGTAATGAAGGAGAGATTGTTGGTGCTCTGAAGGGATACCTAGAGTCTGGTGAGTACCGGGTCATGGGTTTTCATGGCTCTTCTGATTCGGGCTTTGTCATTCTTGGCAATATTCCTATTGTGGATGGTCGGCCAAGGGATGAAAATTGTTTTTGTGAACTCCCTAGATGGCTTAACGGCCATGATGCCACAGCTTTACTTGATCGTTTTCATGCCTTTGTCCCGGGCTGGGAACTCCCTAGAATACAATCGACATCACTCTGCCAATCTTTTGCCCTGCGGGCTGATTATTTCGGTGAAGTTTTATACGCCCTCAGGTCAAGCCAGGAGCATATGGCCTTTGTAAAAGATCATATGGAATCCCACGGGGACCTGCGTGATACGAGAGCGGTACAGCGCCTGGCCTGTGGTTACTTGAAATTGCTTTTCCCAAACCTAGAGTCTGTAACTTTGGAGGAATTTGATGAATTTTGCCTACAGCCTGCTATTGATTTACGCTCAAATATCCGTAGGCAGATGGCCATTATGGATCCTGAATTTTCGCCGAAAATTGCAGAAATGAATGCTTGCTGAAGTCAAGATATCTCCTATCCACCGGTTCAGCATGTTTGGAAGTATCTGCACGCTGGAAGGACCTTGACCAAGGTTCTCTAAAATGATGTCATCTTTCTGTATAACATTCCCACCCGGGGAGATATGCAGGTCAGGTGAATAACTTAGTGCGTATGCCAGTTCCGTACATATGAGTCGTCAATCATTTAGCCGACCTTCAGTATAAACACAATGATGCTTTGTTATTCATCAATTAGCAGGAGACTACCAGATGAGCGAACGTGATGACCTACTCGTTTCCATCGCGAATGAGATTAAGACCTATCGAGAAGGGGACCTCCCAGAGCCGACTCCAGAGCACGTCGACCGTTGGCTTCATCAGTTCTCGCCCGCCCAGCAGTTGCCGTTTCTGCGCGAGTTTGAGCATGTCATCAAGCAGACCTTCTTCACCAAAGAGAACGTGAAGGATTTTCTTCGCGCCCTCGTGACCAACGTAAAGCTGGCTGGTGCCGCCCCTGCCGCATACTGGTCGTCCACGAACTTCTTGAGCATCCAACAGAATGGCCAGAGCCAGAAGGAGATGCTGAGGCTCTTCTCGAAGTGCCTCGAAGATGAATGTGGCCTCGACCTGGACGACTGCGGAGAGAACGGAGGTGACTTTATCTACCTCGATGACGTGATGTTCAGCGGCAACCGCGTAGGCAATGACCTTGAGCCGTGGATCGTCAGTGACGCGCCGCAGTTGGCTACGGTTCATGTCATCGTCGCTGCACTTCACTCAGGAGGGTCGTACCTAGTCAAAAAAAGGCTTAAAAGCGCAATCGAGCAGTCGGGGAAGGAGATCGCCGTTAAGTATTGGCGCGCCTTAGAGATTGAGAACCGCAAGTGGTACAAGAACAGCTCAGGAGTGCTTTGGCCCACGGAGGCTCCAAACGTGGCTGAGGTTCAAGACTATATGGCTCTACCGACGAAGTTCCCCTTCGAACCTCGACAGCCTAACGCAGCAGCTATCAAACCATTCTCCTCTGAAGCGGGTCGCCAAGTCCTGGAGAGCGAGTTCCTCATTGCAGGGGCTAAGATCCGGGCGATGAGCGAGAGCCCGAAGCAGTCGATGCGCCCTCTCGGATTCAGCCCATTCGGATTCGGTTTCGGCTCGATGATCGTCACCTACCGGAATTGTCCGAATAATTGTCCACTTGCGATGTGGTGGGGAGATCCTGAAGCAACTTCGGGCGCCCTGCACTGGTACCCTTTATTACCTCGTAAAGGGTACTCAGATATTTAAAATATATTTAGTAAGTTGTTCTAGTATGAGTAATGAAATAGAGACTCGCGCATATGAAAGAAACCAATCTGCTACGTTTAGAAAAACAGCGGAGCAGTTCGGTGGTCTGTCTAACATGGCTCCAGGCTATCCACTTATTGTGAATAGTATTGAATTTCTAACATCTGAAGCATTGTATCAGGCATGTAGATTTCCTCATAGACCCGAGGTCCAGAAAATAATTATTGAGCAACGTAGCCCAATGACAGCCAAGATGAAGAGCAAACTCTACCGTAATGATTCACGCCCCGATTGGCTTGATGTTCGTGTAAAAATTATGCGTTGGTGTCTTCAAATGAAGCTTATCCAACATTGGGATAAATTTAGTCAGCTCTTACTTTCAACAGGAAAGCAACCAATCGTCGAAGATTCAAGGAAGGACGATTTTTGGGGTGCGAAATCACAGACTAGTAAAGTGCTGGTTGGTAAGAATGTGCTGGGGCGATTACTAATGGGCCTTAGAGAGGATATTGAGCTTGGAAATAGATTGGGAAGTGTTGCACCTTTAGAAATACCAAATTTCTTACTATTTAATGAAAAAATTCTTCCAGTCAATTCCAGTAACTCTGAAGAGTTAGACTCGAGTGATTTAAAGACAGATCATCCTAAGCAATCCACATCTTCATCTTGCCCACTTTTTGAGTTTGCAGGAATACAGCCACCAATAAAAGAAGAAAAGAATAATAAAAAATGATCTCATAACCAATCCATCAACACGGACGCGGTAACCCGCGCCGGTTCTGTCCATGTTAGGCCTCACAACAAATATGGAGATATCGTGACGTCCCGCAACCTGCCAGCAACGACCAACGAAGATTTACAAGGCAGAACAGGTGTCCACTTGGTTGGACTTAAGGTGCATCAAGATCTGGAGTGGATTTTCCGCGAGAAGCCAACATCAGACATAGGGATTGATGGAGAGATCGAACTTAGATCCCCGTCCGGGGAGAGCCATGGGCGAATAATTGCCGTACAGATCAAGTGCGGACCTTCATACCTTCGTGAGCAGACGTCAGACTCAATTGTTTATCGTGGTGACTACAAGCATCTTCGCTACTGGTCCAACTACGCCGTACCCGTGATCGTGGTCCTCTGTGATCCTGCTAAAAGCATCTGCTGGTGGCAAACCATAGATATGCAAAAAATCCGTTTCCATGAGAAGGGCTGGAGCTTAGAGGTCGAAAAGGAGAATGTGTTGGGTAAATCGTCATCTGACGCACTTACTACTGTCGCGGCGCGCTTGCAAAAGAAGGACATCATCGAGCTTGCGCTTAGAGACTGGATAGGATGGCGGTTCGAACATGAGATGCGTCTTGCTTCGCTCTTCGCTAGTCCTCGCGACTATCACTGGTTCTCTCACTTGGGCGCGATTGGTGATGAGTTCTATATGCTCGACTACGTTCTCGCGGATGTACATGGATTCCAGCTCGATGCCGTTGAGCAGTTCTTGAAGGCTGCCAAGGGCAACCATAGCGAGTACAAGTATCAGCATATGCTGCTTGCGTTCGTTAGCGAATCCATTCACCACCTACTTTTAATTCCTGAGCCACCGACCCTTGTAGGAATTCGCATCGAATACGTTCCATTGCTATTACAACTTGACGGTGAGCCGAGACTTAGTGAACTGGGCAAGGATTCGAAGCTAGTGGCCTTCTATGAGAATGGGCAAACGATTGGGGATTTCGCTGATGATGTAATCCCGGTACGAAAGTATTCGGACGGGCGCTCATCGGCCTGACTTGCTGATTTCCATGATTCGAGCAACTTCCCTAACCGATAAAATTATCGCAGGTTGGCCTAACAAAAGGGTAAACCTGACAGGAAGTAGCGCGGCGGCGCTAGACGCGGCAAGGTTGAGTGGCCAGCAGATTACCCAAAACGTTAAAAGTTCAGATATCTCCTATTTATTTAAATATTTCGGGGATTATCAGGAAGTCTCAATTTCCGAAATTCAGCTGAAACTCATACTTGCTAATGGACATCGATTACCGCAAGCTTGCTATTGCATTTCTAATGAAATGAGAAAATATCCCCTATCAATAAATGTTGCCCTGAATGCGCAGACCAATCCATAAGTTGGAGTCAATGTAACTGACTTCTAGTTAAAAATGATTTTCGCTCTGATCTAAAATATCATTAAAGTCCGGTATTCCCCGATACCGAATTTCTTCTAAGTGAGCTCGCAAAGGTAGCCGGTATCACTTCCGGGTGCGGAATAGTTTTTCGGCTATACGTGAAAACCACGCCTTAGCCTTGCCCAGCCAAGTGCCCTCGAGGTAAGGTTTCTGTTCACTTGCCCTGCCAGCTGCGATTTGGGCAGCGCTCCAACGCGGTGCCCAAATGACCCTACCATTTCTAATCCAGTAGTGTGACTGGCACTCCAAGTTCCAGTTCCCAACTGATGGCCTCAGCGACGGCATCAAATCGGAACCAGTCAAACGCCATTCATGACTATTGATGGGTGTCAACACGCGACACCCACAGCCACACGCGCACAGGTGATGAGCTCTGTTGCCTTTCGGGTTGACATAAATTCTCCCTTTTGAAAGTTCTGTAGGGATTGCGCCGCGAACTACAACGAAGGTTGTCGTCGAGTTAGTCTGTGCTTTCACGATCTAGCTGCATAGATGATGTAGTAAATGATGCCTGGTAGACAGACCGGCCCGATGCGTAGTATCCACGGTATTTCTTGTACATAAAGACAGCCATTGCCGCATTAAACGCGTTTAATTCGACCGTTTGGATATTCTTCTGGTACTCATCTGGCAGATCGACAAGTTGTTCTCCTGCAATGTCTTCGAAGACGTCTGGTTCTGTCTTTTCGTCGATCAAAGTTGTCTCGATCATACCGGTCAAACCTGGATTTCCATGATGAATACCCATTCCGACAACGATAAAAGGTATACCTTTTGCGCGCAGCAGTTTGGCTATCTCTCGGCGAGGACCGATCTTATCAACCGCCAGAAAAGCAAAAGTGACGCCATCCAGATAAGCCTCTGATTCGTTGGCAAGCTTTGCCTCTATGAAATTAGCTCCCGCGTGCCATCCTTCATAGCGCCCTTTAATAACATCGACTTTCGGCTGGCCTAGTTCCTCGCGATTAGTCGCTCCCGGTATGCGGAAAGCATTGTGTAGATCAAAGATATCGAAATCAAATAGCTTGATTTTCTGTACTCTCGTTTTTGAGACAAAGTCAAAAATATAAGAACCAGTTCCGCCTGCACCGATAATTGCGATGAAATCGTTCTCGATAAGTTTATCAAGTTCGCCAAGATTGGCGCGGGCCGAGTTCATGTCTTCAAAAGGAAAGGGGCAAGTTGTCTCTCCTTGAGCTCCTCTGACAAATGGAGTGATTTTATATTCTGGAAATTTTGCCTCCGCTGGTCCAGAAATGTAAGCTGAGTACTCGGTAAACTTCTCGTAAAGATCGTTGTAGTCACGTTTATTGCCAGCGGAGTCCAACTGTTTCCAGGACCAATAGAACGATGATATTTTACCATCGAACAATGGGGTGGTGTTTGCACCGGCTCCACCAAACAGAATTCGGCCCTTGTCGTCATACGGCTGTTGTCCGACAAAGTACATCTGATGATTTGTTGGGGCAATGCGAACTCGACCATCCTGTTCCAGGTTGAGCGTGTCGACCATTAAGCCTGTATGAGGATTGCCGTCAGCATCCAGGTACGGAACTGCAGCGACGATGTATAAACCGCGTCTATAGAGCGCATATCCCTCTTCCAGGAGACGTTCAATGCTTCCATTGACAGATTGAGGAAGGTTGTCCATTGGATACTGTTCCTTTCCGATTAAGATTGGCCGGTCCCTGTTACAGTGAAGTCCATCCCTTCTACGACTTCTATCGAACCACCCGGCTTAAGCTTGCCAGACGCGTTTCCGTGGCCTCTATCGTAGGAAATCCGATAGCCATCCGCCGGATTAGCGTTTGCTCCAAAAGCTAACTTCACTAAATCGTCAAACGATAACTTTCCCTTGGGGACAGTGCGCTGAACATCATTTACTTCAATATTGACTTCGTGTTCCTGTGGTTTACTCATAGTTAATCTCCTTAAAACGTATAATGGTGTACTCTTCAAAGATCTGCAATTTCATCGCTTACTGCTTCGGTTACTGCATTGACATCATGTTTCTTTTCTTCTTTCATGAGATGACTCTCCTATAAATTGTGTCCATCCAATAAATGACGCAGAGGGCTTTTGGTGTTACAATGATATGCTCCGGGGGGGAGAGCTCTCGGACAAAAAAACAAAAAATGTCCGAAAAATTTTTTGGCCGGAGCATTATTTCCATAAAGGAGAGATATCACATGCTCGATGAAACAATTGTGGATTCTAGAATTAATTATGAATGTGCAGATGATGCGCTTTCATCGTTGTCCGACATGGACCTTGTACGATTAAGGAAAGCAGCTTCTTTTTATTGTATTCCAAGCAGATACACATCTGATGAACTTTTAAATCAGACTTTCCGTAAAGTTCTTGATGGAAGTCGTACATATAAAAAAGAGATCAACATTTTAGCATTTCTTATCGAGACCATGAGAAGTCTTGCTTCGAGTGATTGTAAGTCTCAAAAGAGAAAACCTGAATGTCGACTTGACCCTGAAAGACCTAAAGAGCACGATCCATCGACAGAAGCCCCTTGCATTGGGAAATCTCCAGAAGAATTAATCGAATCAAGAGAAAATGTGGCTATCATTAAAGAGAGAGTTTTGAAGTTGTTTGACGATAAGCCGGGCATCAAAGATGTGGTTGAGGCAATAATGGAAGAAATGACCCGTCAAGAGATTAAAGAGCTTATGGGGCTGGACGACACTGGTTATGATACAATTCGCAAGTATATCCGGAGACGGCTGCAAAAGGCTTTTCCAGAGGGGTGGAAGAATGAATAATATACGCAAACAATTATTAAAATTGGCCGATGAGGTAGCTAGCGACCTTATGCTGGCATCTGACGAGGAAATCCGTTCAGAGGCTATTGAGGATGGGCTCGATATTGAAAAAGAAGTGTCAAAAGTAAGAGGGATACTAGAGCAAAGTAGATTTAGAAAGGCCCAGGATGATTTGAAAAAAGAGCATATTAAAACCCTTGTAAAAGGAAATGTTATCGACATTAATGAAGCAAGAAGCAGAATTCGTAGAGCTTGTGAGAAAAACAAAGATTTGTTAATGGCGGCACGGTTTGGTGAGGAGTTACTCGACGAAGATGTTATGGACGCATACCGGCAAATGGTTAAGCATGGCATTATTCAAGAGGATTTGAACGATGATTACTGATACAATCATTGCCAAAATTGCAGAAGAGATAATTCGGGTAAGAGGAATAATAAGGCCAGAAGATATTGATTTAAAAGCTATTGCAAAGACCCTGCATGCCGAGGTAGAAGAACTTCCGTTGTCTGGATGTGAAGCCCGCATAATTGGTAACGAAAATAAGGCGACGATTTCTATTAACATCAACAGTAGACATGAGAGAAAAAGGTTCTCCTTAGGCCACGAGTTGGGCCATTGGCAACTTCATAAAGGGGTCCTCTTCTCTTGCAGTGATGAGGAGATTGGAAAGTTTTCCGGAAATAAAGATCATAGAGAGCGCGAAGCTGATGTGTTTTCAGCCAACCTGCTCATGCCTGATTTTTTATTCGAACCTTTAGCTATGTCTCTCAATCATGTTGATTTTAAAAGTATTTTAGAGTTGGCACAAAAATTTAGGGCAAGTTTTCTTGCTACTGCTATCCGTGTTATCGATTCAAATGTTATCCCTGCAATGATCGTTTGCCATGATCGTAACAAAAGAATTTGGTTTAATCGCTCACGAGATATACCAAATAGGTGGTTTCCCCAAGAAACACTGGACGAATATAGTTTCGCGTATGACATTCTTTATAAAGGGGAAGATAAGGACGAAAGACAGCAAGCAGTAAGTGCCTCTTCTTGGTTTGACTGTGAGGGAGCTGAGAACTACGAAGTACTTGAACAGTCTAAACCACATGGAGATGGCGTTGTGATAACTCTGCTTGAGTTTAATGATGAGGAAATGCTTTCCGACTTTTATGAAAAACCCCTGGATGTGTACAAGTTACGTTGGTAGGCTCAGAAGTTGTTAAGCCAATGGTAAAATCAGCAGAAAAGACCGAAATGGGGACAGAACTATTTTTGTCCTCGATCCATAAGTCCAGATACCTCCTATGCATGACAACAGGTCTGACAATATTTTTGACGATGACGATGCTCTTGATTTTATTATCTACGAGGAGATTGAGACGCATGGTCAAGAGCGAAAGGGTGGAAAAGGCGGCTGTCTCGGTGTTGTAGTGCTACTGTTGTTACCGGCGGTGAGTGTGATGCTTCTGAGCTGGAAATGATAGATCACCCCTTATGCCTCTCTTCCTGCTTGCTTTCATACCATTATTTTGTCATTAAAGGATCATCCGTCCCACATTACCATAAAATTAACAGGAGAAAAATCATGAACAAGTCAGAACTTGTAAGTCAGGTTGCCGAATCAGCAGGTCTCACCAAGGTTGCCGCAGAGAAAACCCTGAAATCAGTGTTGGAAGTCATTGGAAAGGCACTGGCGAATGATGAGACCGTCACCATTATCGGGTTTGGCTCTTTCTCGGTGACCACACGGGCAGCTCGTATTGGTCGTAACCCCCAAACCGGCAAAGAAATTCAAATTGCCGAGAAGAAGGTTGTGAAATTCAATGTTGGCAAGAATCTGAAAGAGTCAGTCTGTGCCAAGCCAAAGGCTGGTTGTGGCTGTGGATGCAAGACCGACAAGTTAAAGAAGAAATAGATGGGTTTTGCATTATTAAAGGTTGCCGATTCCTCAAGGGGTAGTGGTAGTATTATATAATAGGGATTATGAATAAGTATAAATACCGAATATTGAGCAAAAATAATCAGGAAATCTGGGTATGTGAGGCCTGTAAAAAAGAAAAAATTGAATCCATTTTGACTGGTAACTGGAAGTTAATTGATCGAAGCACTGAACCTGATATCCTATGTACTGTTTGTGAAGGGGTTGGGGATAAGCCTGCGAAGAAGTGTGGCCGCTAACTATCTTACTCTCTCAGCGAGAGGAATTATCCTCTCGCTTTATTTTATAGAGAGACATCTTGAGTATGAAAAATTATCCAATGATCCTTGCTAAATGGCGGTTGGAGGAACTTGTCAGGCAGTAACCGTACAGTGATAATTATCTGGCAGGGAGCTCATTCTTTTTCCCACTCACCGCCTTCTGCATTTCCTGTAATTCCTGTGGTACGAAATACTTGAATTTGACTTTTTTGCTCAACTTGCCGGTGAGCCTAGAAAAGGCCATTGTGAGCTCTCGTGCCTCATCCATGAGCGCGACACCTTCTTCGTGAGAGACTCCCCCGGGCTCTCCTAATTGCCCCTTGAAATTGGCATACGCCTGGTCAAACTGCCGCAGGACATTGAACATGATGCTGCCCATCGGCGAACTGATCTTCATGATTCTGGAATCCCGTTCCTTTGCCATAGAAATCTTTTTTTCCATGATTTCTTCACGGGTCATTCTTGGCCTTTCTCCTGGTTTTTCTACAGGCTTTTCTCCTTTTGCATCTGCTTGTTCCATTTTTCCCTCCACTTAGAGATTTAGAAATTTTTAGGATTTGCCGGAAATTCTGGCATGATTACGCTTGATTTTACTTCGTCGCCACAGGTCTATGATAAAAACAGAGCCGTAAGGCAAGATGGCGGCCACCAGGATAAGTATCGAGCACCGAGTGGCTACCGGCATAATATGAGGCAACATCGTCATGTAGCTGTAATAAATTACCTCGGCATTTTTATTGGCATGCTGAGCAAGTGACCAAATTCGTTCAGGGGTGCTCAGGCCAGTGAGGATTTTGTAAAAGACATAAACCATGAAACTTTTGGCAATGAGTACCATCATCCTGCCTGAAAATAGGGAATTGATGGCCTTGCGGGTAATGTTGCCCACATAATAGCGACCGACATAAGCACACAAAAAGGTGTTGATGATGACTGGCATATACGGGATGAACCCAAATATGATCTTTAAGATCAGGCCTGGGGATTTAAGGATGAATGGCAGTAAATAAAAATCGACGACCGGCAAAAGCAATGCCAACATCACCCCTTCAATCATGCCACTTTTGGCCCCGATTTTGAAATACGACAACGAACCTTTCAGGGTGAGAAATTCCCCAGGAATCTCTTGGCCCATTTCTTCAATGACGTAAAACTGTTGAATATCAGAGATCGCATCGAGAATATCTTTGGTCTCTTGTTGCAGGCGAGAGCTGTCACTTGAACCACCTGTATTGATGACAGCAGCATTGGGGCTATAAGAGCTACCACCAGAGCTACCGCCTCCTTTATAACCACCCATCCCACTACTATTGATGCTTGGCATGATTAGTTTTTCTCGGAGAGTTCATGTAATGATTCAACGGTAACAAAATCGAGCAGAATGCCGGTCTTGGATTTTTCCATCGTAGCGATAGAGCCAAACGGTTCGGCATGGAATGGCGTGTAGTAGCCCTTCATGGTGACACCTGATTTCATGGTGATGGTAAAAAATGCCCCGAAATAATTCTTTTGCAGAAGTCCCTCGGCAATGACATCATCCTGCCGTAGTTGATGGACGATGGATAGCAACACTTGTCGCATTTCCTCTGCTTCCATGCTTACCACATCCAGCACCCCAGCCTGTTCCGCCTGTTTCCTGGCAATTTCTTCTATTATCTTGGGGTGAAAATAGACATAGCCGTTCGCCATTGAAAAGGCTGCAAACCGTCTTCCTGCAAGGTGGTTAATCTGAGGTCTCATTTGTTCCAACATGGCCTTGGCATCAAACCATGCGGAGATATTTAGAAGTTTAGGAGCCTCGGCCTTCTTTTCCTCCACTTCTTCCGCCAGGAAATCCATTGGTTTTTCACTGCTCTTCATGGGAGCTTCTAATGGCGGGAGTCGTTCTTGGGCCTGTTCGAGTTCTTTCTGCCTTGCAATCTGGTCGGCCCGTTTCAAGGTCTTTCCCAGTAGATTGTCGGGTTTTTTGTGATGGTGCTTGATAGCCCGTAAAAGCTCATCCTTCTTGGCAAGTTGGCCGAAGGCATCAATTTCAGATAGAACTCGGCCAGCGGTCAGCGGATGCTCGCCCAGAGAGTAGAGATAGCCTTTAATCGAAGGCAGCTTACCTATATCATGGGCCAGGGCCACAATCAGGGCATCGGGGACGATATAACCGGCATCGGATTCTTCAAGCAGACGAACTGCCTCTTCAGCGACATTCAAAGAATGGTCCATCAGGTTTGTCTGACCAAGCAAGGTATATGTGGTCGAATTCCAGGACGCTTCAACATCCCTGGAAACATTGACAACTGACGAGCAATCCCCTTCTTTATCCAGCAACGACAAGAGTTCAGAACATATTGCGTGATGCTGACTGGGCTGGCTGGCATGGCGAAGCCTTTGAATATGCAGTTTATAAAATTCCTGAATCCGCGCGTTTTGAAATTCGTGATCTTCACTGACATCTTGCGCCGCCTTTTCTTCCCGCCAAAGAGGAGCCAGTTTCTCTATATGGAACTCGCAGGGGGCCATGCCATGACCTGCGCCGTTCTTAATCCACCATTCAGCAATCCTCTCTATCGGGATTTTTTCTATTTCTTGCTTGCCCGTATTTTTTGGCTTCTTTCCTGACCTCCAGAGCATCAGGCCAATTATTCCGGCCAGAAAGCAAATCCCCGCTCCCAGGGCAGTATTGACCTGCATGTCTGTCATATCAATCATGCCGGTTATGCCGCCAGTCATGTGACTTCTTCGGCTTCCTCTGTCGTCCACTGTGGCCTTATTTCAGGAAAGATTATCCTGAGCCTTGCGTCGGAAACATCAGCCGTTATTCCCCGATAAAGACCTGAGTAAGTGGTCATGAAGAACTGACGGGGAGCCATATTCAGCACTTCGGTGTGTTTGACCCGCACATCCTCGGTCTCCCTGATAGCCAAGCCGCCACCCATAGAAATAACTGGACTGAAAACCCGTTTTTCTCCAAGATGATCTGAAATGTAGGTAGCGGTTTTGGCATCCGGCACCCGCATGAAAATCTTGGTATTGCAGTTATCCAGGATAGTATTGGCCCGATCTTGGCCAATCTCGGCATAAAGCTGACTCACCGACTGACAATAACCGTGGATATAAACCCCCGCCCCACCAGCTTTTGCAAAGAGTTCTTCAATTCCTTCATATAAAACTGATTGGGCCTCATCAATATGCAGGGTCAGCGGCGGGGTGATCTGCTTGTCACTGGAAAACCTGCGGCCAACAAAGGCTTGAATCATGGAAGCAATGACTTTTCCAGCGGTGTAAGCTGCCCGTTTGGTCAGCAGTGAACCAAGCTGCACCACCATAATGAGGCCCTTGTTTTGCTCAAGACGGTCAATAAAACGATTTTCATTAGCCTGGCCGATAATCTGGCCTACATTGCCAGAAGTAAGCTCGGTCAAGGCCACTCGTAGGGAACTTGAAACCTTGGAGTAGTAATCCGGCTGAGTAGCAATGACTTTCTGTATATCCATAGCCAACTGTTGAGCCGGGGGAGTGCCAATGTGTTCGATCTTCTCTTTGAGCTTCACCAACTCATAGTAGCCAATCTGGTTTTTAATATCGTTGAGATTGAAAGACGGCCTATTATCGTTTGCCTCTGCCAACATAATAAGGGCTTGCACCACTACCAGGCTGATCTCATAGGCTACCGAGAAGAAAAACGGCTCTTTTCCGACAGTAATGCCGGCAGTGATATGAGCCACCAGCTCCTCCACCATGTAGTAGTGGGATAGGGGGTCAATGGTTGCGCTGTATTGTGGAAAAACAGGGGTGATAAGTATTAAATCTTTTTCCCGGCCTGTATCGAGCGCGACCTGCACTATCTTGGAGAAAAGATCGTTATCGCCCTTGGGGTCAATAGCCACCACAGAATAGCCTTTGCGGATGTCCTGCTCAATGATGCCTTCCATGCAACGAGTCTTGCCTACCCTGGTTGTCCCGAAACACCAGAAATGTCCTTTACGGTCGCTATCGGGGAATCCAAGGGAGAGTATCTTGTCTGGATGATCTAAGTGAATGCCTTCACCGATGCAGGTAAAGGGCTGATTCATTTTTTTCCTCCAGATCACTCTTTTTCTCCAACTATTTCGACTTTTCGACTGTTAGGAGTTGTACTTTGGAGGCATTGGACGGCTGAACGATTCGCCACTCCAATAGCCGTCTCTGGCACAATCGGTAATGTCGAACAGACACAAAACCTGTTCCAGCGTTTGACAAACTGCTTCGTCCCATTGAGCTTCGGCCATATCCTCCATACGTCCACATTGGACGGCAAGCCTTGCGCTATTTGCTGCTCTTTTAATTGCTTCTTTGTATGCTTCGGCAATCTTTTCAACTACCTGCAAATCGCTATGCACAGTAGCGTCATGCTCGAAAAACCTTCTTTCAGAATCACCGACAAGAACTTTAAATTTGCTCATGTCATCAACTATTTAGTTTTACAGTCCGGCTGCTTTTCGACTGTTACCTGAATATGCTCCCGCAATTCTTGCGAAACTGCCTTGATGATCTTTTTTGGCAGAAATCCGCTGGCAACGATAAAACTTTTATGGCCGACATACCGTTTGGGGCAATAAAGTCGGATATCAGCTTGGCATTCAAGCTTATCTCGCAACAGGCCAGTCACCAAGTTTTTTGAAACCCTGTCGATCACCACATGAAACCGTGAAATACCACGCAATAGTATAGGTTCTATCCTGCGGAGATGAAATGCCCTGTTCTGCCCCACCGAAAGGTCTTTCAGTTCATGCACCCCGATACGATTCCAGGGACATTGGGCAAGAACGGGGGTGTCCTTTTCGAGTTCCAACTCCACCAGCAAACCATCATTATTCTTGCGAATGATCTCACCCCACCGCATTTCATGCTCATGACGTTTATATTGGTTCACTTCGTGCAGACAAGCGGCCCGGCTGAGATTCTTGTCGATCATCCTGCGGATAGTGTTCCAGCCATTCATGGAGACAAGTTCAAGCTGATCTTGACAGGTAACACCAACGCCATTGATATAGCGTATGGCCTGAAGGTGATCTAAGCCAAACAGGACAACCGTATTCGTCCCGTGCCACAGAGAGAGCATCGATGAAAAGACTTTTTCGATCTCGGCCACAACCTGATCTCGGTTCAAGCCGTATTTATCGACAAAGGAATTGATGATCTCATTATATTGGGTCTGCATCGCTGTTGCTTATTATGCCAGACTTGAACTGTTCCCAGGCGATAATTACTTTTTTATGTGTTCCCGCATTTCCCTTTGCTGGGAATGGATTTATCTCTGAATCTAAAAATTCATTTATACGACCGCGCCACACAAGAGAGATTTCATGTAATTGACATTCATTGGTTGTGAAAAAAAGGGCGCCATCACTGGCCTTAAATGCTGTTACCTGTTCCATGTTTTCCATATTGGATTGTTTTTTTATTTTTCTTAAAATTTCTCTCCTATTATCTCTTTCCGGCCATGTAAGGTTTTTTGATGAAAAAATCGTATTTTTTTGAAAAAAAGTGAAGAGATGGGAGTTTTTTATATTATTTTTTATTATTAAAAATAATTAAATACAATTTTATGATAAACATCATAAGCGTCAACGAAGATCAACGGCCAACGAGAATGGGCTAATTAAAAAAGCCAGTCGGAAGGTGGACGTCCTTTTTTATTCTTGATTTTTTTCAAAAAAAGAGATTTATTTTCAGTATAACTTCCATTTATTCATTTTGAATAACTAATCCCTCCGGGAAAATAACTGAGGCTCCATGGTATATTTATGCAATAAATATATTACGATGGATGACCCAGTGACTGCTTTACACCCGCCATATAGAGTTTTACAGAATCGTTTAATAGCAAATGCTAACTTCTTTTTTGTAAATGACTTTGGATATGGCCCCCTTATGACAAAATTCATTTTTTTATCCTTGAATCTTTGTCATCCCCCCACTTTTTTACCCCCAAGATAAATCCGTCTTTTTTTTGAGATTTGTCTTACCCGCTTCCCTGTTCAATCCAAGATAAATCCGTCTGTCCAAATCCCATGCAAGAAAAGTTTAATCGTAAATGCGAACCTCTTTTTTGTTCTGGATAAAGCAGTCTGATTTCTTTTGTTATTGAGCATTTATATAAGCGCCACCAAGTAACATCCAATGTGTAGCAACCCTAATTGGGAGAAAAACAACTCTCCCACCAGGGGCATAGTTGTCTTCTCCCACAATCATCAAGATTAAAGGAGAATAACCATGTCAACGCTCACAGAAAAGATCAATGCAACAAACAACATGCTTCGAGATTCTGGCAGTAATGCTGTCCAGAAGATTGAAATGAAAGACAGAGAAGGAAAGGTGATTGGCCAAATCCGTTTCGGATACAAACCACAGTATGTTTTTGATGCAGTCAACCAGATCATAGGCCCGGAAAATTGGCGTTATGAGCTAATCAAGGAAGAAATCTTCGAGAATCAAGCTGTCGCAGAGGTAAAGTTGTTTTTAAAAACTGATGCTGAATGGCTTTGTAAAGGATCACATAAAGGCCAGATGGGAATAGTGCGCGGCAATGTTGGCGATGCCCAGAAGGGAGCGATCACTGATGCAATCCAGAAATGTTTTTCGTTGATTTCTGTAGGTCAGGACGCTTACCGGGGATTGCTTGGAAATATTTACAAGCCCAATAGTCAACAAGCTCCAAAACAACATCCGTCTCAACCAAAAAGCGAACCAAAACAACAAGCGTTACCAACCTCTCAACCTGTTCAGCCAGCTCCAGAACCAACCACTCCAGTAACGCCCCAGACTCCACCTGCTGCTGACCTGCCCATGATTGACGGAATTACCTACCAACATCATGACAGTATCGTTGTAGCAATGGGAAAGGTTTACGATAAGAAGGAGTTGCTCAAGGCATCTGGATTCAGATGGAACAAAGAGCAAAAGAACTGGTTCAAAGAGATGACGCATTAAAAAAAAATCTGTTTTTAACCCATCGAGGGAGCAACACTATTCCCTCAAGGGAAATCCGTGTGTTCTCCCTCAAATTTTTCACTTTTAAGGAGGAACACCGTGGATATTAAAAATACCCTGCTCACTGGATTGCAAAAATTTGCAAAACAACACACCCTGACCACCCTGGGAGATCGGAACAATTACCTTGGCGCATCTGATATTGGATACTGCCCGAGAAAAGTAATTTTTGACCGTCTCCACCCTGTTGACCATGACCTCGCCACACTGCTCCGTTTTCAAAGGGGGCACATGGCCGAGGATATTGTCGCAAACGCTTTTGGTGCTGCTGGATATAACAATTTCGACCGACAGGTTGAAGCTATTGCCTCCGGTACTACTCCCATCAGGTGCCACATTGATTTTGTTTTCAATGCACCGAAACTCAAGGCCGTACTCGAAGTCAAATCGGTTAGCGCAATTCCTGACGGGCCTCATAGCTCCTGGGAATCCCAATTATATATGCAGATGGGAGCATTGGCCGAAAAATATCCCGATCACGAGATCAAGGGCGCTGTTCTGGCCATTGATTTAGGAAGCGGTGATATTGGATTTTTCAACGGCTACAAGCCAGATGAGATTCTGTACAAAGGATTGAAAGACAGGGCAACAAGCATTTGGACTGATTATCAGTTCATGATGCTCGGCCACCCCAAGAATCCATCTACCGAGCCCAGTCCGCTTTGCGGATATTGTAATAATTTGGCCACCTGTCCACGATTTGAAGCCGAAGAGGTTCCTGATCTGGAAGACTGTGTGACTGAATTACGATCTTTGCAGAACCAGGGTAAGGCATTGGACAAACAGATTGAACCCATGAAGGCCAATTTACTTTCAATAGTGAATCAGGCCGGACATTCGATCAAAGTCAACAACACCATTCTTTCTAAAGCAGTTCGCTCACGGCAACATACTGATACTGGACGCTTAACAGCATTTTTGGCGGACATGGGTCATACGATGCAAGATTTTCAAGAATCAAGCTCGTATTCATTCCTGGATATTAAAACCTCCAAGGCGACAACCCCAAAAACCAAAAAAGCGGCAAAGAAAGAACCAATCAAAAAAGCAGCATAACCCCATCAGGGAAAGCAATTCCCATTGTGGGGATATGTATTTTCCTGAACATTTTCAATCTTTTTTAGGAGAACAACATCATGAACAAAGCAATGGTAATCGGCAATTTAGGCAATGACCCAGAAATTCGTTACACCCAGAAGGGCACTGCTGTGGCAACTTTTTCTATCGCTACTACTGAAAAGTGGAAAGATGCAGAAGGAGTACAACAGGAGCATACCGACTGGCACCGAATTGTTGCCTGGAGTGGACTTGCCGAAATATGCGGAGATCACCTCAAGAAAGGATCGAAAGTCTATATTGAGGGCAAGATGCAAACCAGAAAGTGGGAAGAAAACGATATTACTCGTTACACCACTGAGATTATTGCCAAGAGTATGGAAATGCTTGGTGGCAGAAACTTTGATCAGGAAACTGGCTCATCGTCGGCTGCTAATGGGGATCACCTACGGGATAATCCACCATCGCCGGACATGGAAGTTCCATTTTAAACAGACATAACCGATAAAAGCAGTTTCACCCACCAGGGGCAAAACAACCCCTGCAGGGGAAGTCTTGCCCCTTATTTATCTTAAAAGGAGGCAAGGCCATGGCTATACTTATCACACCCAACGGAATCAGAACAAATATCAATCCAAAGGAGAATGAGTTTTCGTTAAACGAAATGCATTCTCTGCTTTCCTGCTCAATGGTGCAAGCAATCACCATGGACGATGGTCGTATAATGTGGCTTGACGAAGAAGGTAAGCTGAAGCCACATCAGGTTAATCACGATGCCACTAAAATTCTTCATGCAAGTGGTGGCATGGACGACGACTATATTGCAGGACCTGTATTGATTACCGAATACTGCGAAATTCAATAACCAAGTGCATTCACCCACCAGGGACAAACCTCCCTGACGGGGGTCTTGTCCCTTTTACTTTTTCAGGAGACAAGATCATGGCACGGCTCGCATCTCAAGCAAAGGCAGGCTTCTATCCAACACCGGATAGTGTTGTTGACCTGCTGAAAGCAAAATTCACATTTGAAGAGGGAACAAGGATTTTAGACCCCTGTTGCGGGTATGGAAATACTCTCTCCCGACTGGCTGGTTCTACGATAGAAAATATCAAAGGAATCAACCTGGAAATCAAATCGACTCTCACCTATGGAATTGAGCTTGACCACGAAAGAGCCACGAAAGCCAAAACACGGCTTTTCAAGGCAGTATGGGGCGATGCGCTTACAGAGGCAAGAATCTCCAGCGAATCTTTTGGTCTGCTCTATCTCAACCCACCCTACGATACCGCACTCAACGACGACTCAGACAGGCGGCTGGAGCATCAGTTCCTCCGTCCATTTATACGCACCTTGCAGATAGGCGGAATTATCGTTCTTGTTATCCCTTACTATGTCTTGAAACATTGTGCCAAAACACTGGCCCGTAATTTCAAGATACAGGTTGTGGGGTTCCCGGATGATGATTTTCCCGTGTTCAAGCAGTGCATTGTCCTGGGCAGAAGAGTTCGATACATGTCGGAGGAAAATGCGAAAGAAACCAGAGAATACCTGGAAGAATTGGCAGACAAGACGCCCCAGGAGTTTCAAAGCGAAGTGTGGCCTCTGGATACAGTATTAGGCCCAATCGTTATTCCAAAGGCAGACAGGCCAGTCAATTTTCGGGTAGATCGCCTTGACCCATTAGAGGCGATTCCAGTGATAAACAAAGCGGGGATTCTGCAAGATGTTTTGAAAGAACTTATCCCAGCGAAAAACAACAATATCCGGCCTTTGACCTCGCTTGAAAACGGCCATCTGGCCCTTATGCTGGCGGGAGGATATATGAACGGCGCTATAGAAAAAGATGGCCGACAGTTGGTCATCAAGGGTGTCGTCCATAAAACGGAGAAGATCATCCAGACTTACGAAAATGGTCAAGGTGGCGGTTCAATCACCACCAAAGATCAGTACATCCCGACCGTCAAGGTCATCGACATGCAGACTGCTGAACTGATTACCGTTCAATAAGTCTCACCTTACCACACATCACCCACATCAAACCCTTACGGGAGAAACCTCCCGCACAGGGGATTTCTCCCGTATTTTTTTAACCAGGAGGAATCAAAATGATGGAAGAAACAATAATCAATGTCTCACAACTCCAGGGAATTGTGAAAGAAAGGAATGAGTACAAACGCTTGCTCGATGAGTGTTTACGCGCGTTCAATCTCTTGCCTAATCGCCGGATTCATGGAGACTTGAATACCTATAAGTTGGCCTCCAAAATTGAGGAAGTTCTCAGGAGGTTCAACTAATGGACTATTTAACCATAAAATGTGCGGGATTTACCGCCTACGTCAACGCCTTTATCGCCAGGAAAGCCCCTTACGACTCAAAATACCAGGGTTGTCTGGCAAGTTTGATCGGCACTCCATCTCATATCAAAAGCATATCCGCTCTTATCTACAGTGGAGAGGATTGCGGAATAATTGATGAGAACGACGAAGCTACGAGGCTTTGTTTTTCCGGTTCAATCCGCACCTGCCGCACCCGAAAGATCGGTGAGGTTGTAAACAAGGTGCTGGTTGCAAGCGGTTTCAATGACGCATCACAGATCGCAACCGTCTTTGGCCCAGACCTGCCGACCGTGCAGGAGCGAGCCTTTCGCCGAGTTGACAAAGCAACTACCATACCGCTGAAATCTCAGTGGCAGGAGTGGCTATGGGAAACAATGCTTTACCCTGAAAAACTCTACAGCTTCGGCGGCGAGGAATATCAGGACGCATATTTCATCACCATTCCAACGGATAACAGTTTAGAAACAAATGTCCTGGACGCAATCAAGGCAGGACAAATCCAATAACCAAACAACCCATACAGGGGAGAATATCCCCCTGCCGGGGCCATATTTCTCCCTTATGTCACGTCACGTTGTCATGTCACGTTGTGTCGTCACGCCATGTCACGTTATTCAAGCGAGGGAGAACCATGGAAAACGAAGAAATAATCGAAGAGACTCTCCAGGAAGAAGGAAAAACCGTCAAGCTGGCTGAGTTTTTGGATGAATGGGGCGATATGCTCAAGAATCAAGTCATTCAGAACATGAATCCTGTTTATTCCTCGAAAGCTGAGGATGAATGGGATACAGATGCCAGAAACAAGCTCGGTCAATTACTGAGGACGCCACTTAAAGGCCAGGTCAAGAAGGGAATTCTGCCAGTAGCCAGGTCATTCTTTAAGGAAGATCACAAGGCTGATTTTCTGGTTGGCGAGATGGGGACGGGAAAGGTGCGCCATATCGGCGCTTGATAAATAGTGTAATCAAAGGATTACCTGGATTGCAGGAATATCCAGTGTGCACCTAACTTATCCCTGTCCAGTAATGGACTCGCAGATTCCGAAAGGAAAGGGGGAGTGTAGCATGTTAGGAAAAGACGATGAAACGTGTAACTATCGTCATTTTGAGTCGTCAGCACAAGTTATGTACGGTTAAAGCCACACTGCTTGAATCTCAGTCTTCGCGATTTCTGTGCCAATGTTAGTGCATGATAGTTGAAGCACTAAAGCAGATTGATACACAATAAGTCTTTCCTGTTGTGTATTCCCGAGCATATCAAAGTTTTGCCTTGAAATGCTTCCTGCCGATCTGCCGCACCCTCAGTCAGAGGGATAAAAGACGGACAAGAAACCTAACCATAACGATTCTATCTCAAGCGTAAATATGGGATTACCTAAGTTGGTCTTGTTGATTGCTATCCAGACCAATATGGTAACGGAGTCTCAATAGTACCCAAAGTCTTACTGTAATGGTTTAAGGCAGCTGGTAGACAAATCCAGCCTATCCTGAAGACATAAGTTATTAGAGATAATAGCGAAACTCTAAGGGGAGAAGGGGGAAGTGAGACAGGATTATTAATGCATTCTATGAACTAAAAGGAGGAAAAGCTGATGCTTTCCACTACAACGATTAAGCGAATGGATGCACTTGGAAGTATCTCAACTGAAGGAAAAAGACTTAACGGGCTGTTTAGGTTAATGGAAAATCCGATACTATGGAAAAAGGCATATGCCAAAATCTACTCCAATAAAGGAGCAATCACTAAAGGTTGCAACAATAATACATTGGATGGGTTATCAGAGGATCGGATGTTGAACATCATCGAGCTGTTGAAACTCAAACGGTATAAATTCAATCCTGTAAGGAGGGAATACATACCCAAGAAAAACGGAAAACTAAGACCACTAGGCATTCCTACGGGTGATGACAAATTGGTACAAGCGGTTGTGAAAGATATTCTTGAAAGAATTTACGAACCCATTTTTAAAGATACATCACACGGGTTTAGAACAGGAAAATCATGTCACACAGCTTTACTACAAGTCAAGCAAAGTTGGACAAGCATCAAATGGATTATTGAGGCCGATATCAAGGGTTTCTTTGATAACATAGATCATGATCTCCTAATTCAGTTTCTGGAGAGAAAGATTGATGACCATCGCTTCATTAATCTCATAAGATATATGCTCAAAGCTGGTTATTTAGAAGACTGGACATTCCATAAGACTCACAGTGGAACACCGCAAGGTGGCGTGATCTCTCCAATACTGGCCAACATTTATCTGCATGAGCTAGACAGTAAAGTAGATGAAATGATTGAAAGGTTTAATGAGGGAAAACGACGGAAAGTCAATCCTGAATATAAGCAATTTGAGTATCAAATATCTAAACTTCGCAAGAAGTACGATGCTATTAAGACTGACGCTAAACCCGAAACTCTTCAAGGTATTAGAAGAGAGGTTAAGGAATTGAAGGCAAAAAGGGATGGACTGTCAGCAGGCGACCCTAAAGATGCCAGCTATCGAAGGCTAGTATATTGCAGGTATGCCGATGATTGTGTGCCACGAAGGCGCACTCAGGTGTGTAAAGTTGCACACCCTGTGTAGCCATGCTGCACAAAAGATGAGGGTAGGCCCCTCGGAACCGGCTTGCAGGAGCAGGTTTCAAACCAC
>Ga0180007_10001244_pt1 | contig 36189 bp, 31 predicted proteins | sample MM_PC_MetaG_FD_121122 | JGI IMG/M metagenome (GOLD analysis project Ga0180007, IMG submission 121122) | Groundwater microbial communities from the Aspo Hard Rock Laboratory (HRL) deep subsurface site, Sweden - MM_PC_MetaG | ecosystem: Environmental > Aquatic > Deep subsurface > Groundwater... | reverse complement strand
TGAATATGTTTTGTTTTATTATACAATGTTGTCTATTTCTGTTTATTTTTGACTACTTTAATCGGGTCTGTCCCGTTTCAACACCTTTCAGGCGAACATCAGTTTCTCACATTGATCAACAATCATTTCGGTGGCATCGGGTCTGGCCAGCCGGCCCGCGGCCTGCCCCATTTGCATACGCCGCTTTTCATCCGCCAGGAGACCGCTGATTTCCTCAGCCAGCCTTTTTTCCGTCAGCTCCTCCTGGGTGAACATCATCGCCGCCCCGCCGCGCACCAGGTATTCACCGTTTTTGCGCTGATGGTCATCCGCGGCAAAGGGATACGGGATCAAAATCATGGGCAGGCTAAATGCCGTTATCTCTGCCAGGGTTGTGGCGCCCGCCCGGGAAACAACCAGATCAGCCCGGCTGTAAAGCTCAGCCATATTATTAAAAAATGCCGCCACTTCGGCCTTGATGCCCAGCTCTTTATACCTGCCGGCTACCATCTGTTCATCATCCCTGCCGGTCTGGTGGATGAGCTGCGGATGATCCGCCCTTTTTTCCATGATTTCCATGGCGCCGGCAATTAAGGTGTTCACCCGGTGCGCCCCTAGACTGCCGCCGAGCACAAGCAGCGTCTGGCCTGTTTTCTTCTCTCTTTTCTTTTCCGCCGCCGCAATCAGTTCCCGGCGCAGCGGATTGCCGGTCAACACCCATTTTCCCCCGGCAAAATATCGCTCACTGCCGGGAATGGAGAGAAATATCCGGTCGACAAATTTGCCCAGCTTCCGGTTGGCCATGCCCGGGACTGAATTCTGCTCATGAATGCAGGTTGCGACACCCATCATTTTTGCAGCAAGCAGGACCGGCCCTGTGACATATCCGCCCACCCCGATGACCAGCTGCGGCCTGAATCTTTTCACCAGCCGCATGGCATAGAGGGTGGACAGGGGCAGCTGCAGCAGGGCGACCAATCGCTGCAGCACGCTTTTACCCTTGAGCCCCTGGCAGCTGATTGTTGTGGTCTGAAATTTTCGGTTGGCCAGCACCCGTTCATCGGTCTGTCGTCCGGTGCCGACAAAAAGCACCTGGCTGCCCGGGTAACGATCCAGGACCGCCTCAGCCACTGCAATTCCAGGGAAAAGATGCCCGCCCGTGCCGCCACCGCTGACAATCAACCTGATTTCCTTGTTTCCCATAGATCCTGACGGATTATACCGTCAATTCAGGCGCCTTCCGGTATCTGTACTTTGACGACGCCAATTTTATCTCAGCCATGGTTATCTGATAGCAGTTCGGACAGAACCCGTAAGAAAAAGTACTTCTGTCCTCATCTTTCAGCGGAACCCACCTTCCTGCCTGTTCGTTTCTATTGCAGCGGCAACATACTTTTTCCATTTTCTCTTTCTCATTTATTCATTTATCTTTTTTTGGTTCAACTGCGCGCCCTGTTAAACTTTCTCTTTATTTATTCATCAGACTCCACACAGCCTTTTGAAACCTTTCCCCGCGGTCGGCATAGCTCTTAAACATGTCAAAACTGGCGCATGCCGGAGAAAGCAGAACCGCATCTCCCTGCTCAGCGCACCGGGCCGCCTTGAGCACCGCTTGCTCCAGACTGTCCGCCATCTCGATGCTGGTTATCCCCTCAAAAGCTTTGGCCATTTTTTCTCTGGCCTCGCCGATCAGCACCATTTTTTTCACCTTGGCCCGCACACTTTCTTGCAGATAGAGGTAGTCGCCCCCCTTGTCACGCCCGCCGGCAATAAGAATCACCGGCTGGGTCATCCCTTCGAGAGCGGACTGCACCGCCCCGACGTTGGTGGCCTTTGAATCGTCAAAATAGCTCACCCCGTTGATCTCGATTACCCGGAAAAGCCGGTGGGGAGGGCGATGAAACTCCGCCAGCCCCTTGTTGATCGCCTCATCCGGACAGGCCATTACCCGGGCCGCCAGCGTCGCCGCCATTGCATTTTCCCGGTTCGGGGATTTCATCAGTTCTTCCGGCAAACCATATTTTTCCTCATGGGAAAACATCCCTTTCAGGATAATCTCCCCCTCCTCCACAACAGCGCCGGGCCTGTCGGCAAGCTCTTTGCCGAACCACAGTGTTTTCGCCGCAACCGGGTCAGCCTCCAACCGGCGCAGGATCTCCTGATCGTCGGCGTTCACTATGGCCAGGTCCTCCGGCTGCTGACAGGCAAAAATTTTCATCTTTGCCGCAGCATAGTCATCATATGATGCATACCTGTCAAGATGGTCCGGGCTGATGTTTAACAGCACTGCCACGTCCGGCCTGAATTCTCCCGCCGTATCAAGCTGGTAGCTGCTTACCTCCAGAACCGCTATCTCTGCATCCTGCTCCCCCAGCAGGTAGTCAATCAGCGGTGTCCCAATGTTCCCTCCGACAAACACCTTTCTCCCAGCTGCTTGCAGCAATTCACCAATCAGTTTTGTCACTGTGGTTTTGCCGTTCGTACCGGTCACTGCAACAATTGGTATCTGAAGATAAGCAGCACCAAGCCCCAGCTCTCCAACTATCTCAATACCCGCCTGCCGGGCTGCCGCCAGTTCCTCCATTTCAAGCGGCACACCCGGGCTGACTACGATGAGATCGGCATCGAGGAATGTTTCCCTGCGGTGTCCCCCCGTCTCATAGTAGACATCCCTTTCCTTAAGCCAATCCAGCAGCCTGCCGTCAAGCGCCGACTCCTTCGCCTTTTCGCTGAGCGCCACCCGGCAACCCAGCTTGTGCAGGAACTTCAGCGCGGCAAATCCCGACTTGCCCGACCCGACAACAAGGGTCTTATGGGAGCCTGGAGAAGCTATGAATTCCTTTAAGCCAGCCATGCCGTGCTCACCGCAGTTTCAATGTGGCCAGCGCCATCAGGCCGAGAATGATTGACACGATCCAGAAGCGGACAACCACTTTCGGCTCCACCCAGCCTTTTTTTTCAAAATGATGATGAAAGGGGGCCATGAGAAAGATCCTCTTCCCCCCGGAAATCTTGAAATAACCCACCTGCAGGATCACGGAAATGGCCTCCATGACAAAAATACCGCCGACCAGCACCAGCAGAATTTCCTGCTTGATAATAACCGCCACCACCCCCAAGGCCCCGCCGATGGCCAGCGAGCCCACGTCACCCATGAACACCTGGGCAGGGTAGGCGTTGAACCAGAGAAATCCCAGGCTCGCCCCGGCCAATGCCCCGCAGAACACCGACACCTCGCCTGCGCCGGGAACAAACGGGATCTGCAGATAAGCGGCAAGTACTGCATGGCCGGCAAGATAGGAAAACAGCAGATAAACGCCGCTTGTCACCACCGTGGGCCCGATGGCCAGCCCATCCAGTCCGTCCGTCAGATTGACCGCATTTGAGGCGCCGGCCACCACCAGCACCATGAAAGCGATATAAAAAATCCCCAGATCCGGTTTCACTTCCTTTAAAAATGGAAAACTCAGCGTGGTATCAAAACCAGGCTGATTCAGCAAATAAGTGCCGGCAACAACCACTCCGATGATCTGCAGCGCCATTTTAGCTTTGGCGCTCAGCCCCTTGGAGTTTTTCTTCATTATTTTGCGCCAGTCGTCAATGCCGCCGATCGCCCCGAACCAAAGGGTGATGGCCAGTATCAGCCAGACGAACTTGTTGGTCAGATCAACCCACAGCAGGGTTGAAATGATCACCGAGGCAATAATCAGCACGCCCCCCATGGTCGGCACACCTCGTTTACTGAAGTGACTTTCCGGACCGTCTTCCCGCACCACCTGTCCAACCTGATTACGCTGCAGCAGCCTGATGAAATGCGGGCCTAACACCAGTGCAATCAGAAAGCCGGTGACGATCGCCCCGATACACCGGAAGGTGATGTAGCGGAAGACATTAAACCCCCCGAACAGGTTATGGAGAGGATAGAGAAGATGATAAAGCATTAACGCCGCCTACAGCCTGTTCCTGAACTGCTCAATAATTGTTTCCATACGCATGCCGCGTGAACCTTTCACCAACACCAGATCTCCGCTTTTCAACTCACCAAGGGCGATCAGCTTGACAATGGCCTCGACAATATCCTCCTTACTCCCCATCTGTTTTGCCTGTTTCATCGTCATGCGGGCGTCAAGAGCGCCTTCCACTACCTTTCTGGCAAACTGCCCGCAGGCAAAAAGATAATCAAATGCCTTGCAGGCTACTGTTTCACCGAGTCGGCGATGGGCCGAGTCACTTGTCTCGCCCAGTTCGAGCATGTCGCCCAGTATCGCCACACTCTTTTTGTTTTTCTTCATGGCCAGGACCGTCTCAAGCGCCGCCAGCATGGATGCCGGGTTGGCGTTATAGCAGTCATTGATAATTTTCAGCCCGCCGATTGTTTCAATCTGCAGCCTTTTATCATACGGGCTAAAGCGGGTCAGCCCGCTTGCGATCTGTTCAACCTTTACCCCGGCGGCGTACGCCATGGCGGCGGCGGCCAGCGCATTGCCGACGCTATGCTCGCCGAGGCTGCGTATACGGATTCTCACTTTTTCGCTGCCGATATGCAGGGTGAAAAGCATCCCTTCCTCGCCCAGGTTCCGCACATGGGTTGCCCGCACGTAAGCATTGCGGCCCCGGCCGAAAGTAATCTGCTCCTGGCTGCAGTTGCGGGCAAGAGCCCTTACCCGCTTGTCATCGATATTGACACAGAATTTGGCCCAGGACTTGCCGTCCCGGAACAGCTCACCTTTGGCCCTGGCCACGCCGTCGATGGAATGCAGTCCGGCCAGATGGGCGCCCTGGATATTGACGATGCAGGCGATGTCGGGATCGGCGATTTCGGTCATTCTGGCAATTTCCCCGGGCCGGTTCATACCCATTTCAAGAACAGCCACATCATGGCAGGCATCCACCCGCAGCAGGGTCAGCGGCATACCGATCAGATTGTTCAAGTTGCCTTCCGTTTTCAATACGTTGTATTCCTCTTTCAGAATAGAGGCGCACATCTCCTTGACCGTTGTCTTGCCGGAGCTGCCGGTAATGGCGATGACCTGCAGGTTAGGCATGGACGCCCTGCGGTAGGCGGCAAGGTCGCCCAAGGCCTCCAGAGGGTCAGCGACCAGAATGACCGGGACGGGCAGTTTTTCTTCCACCATGCTTGAGACGATGACGCCGGCCGCCCCCTTGCTGACCGCCTCTTTAACAAAAAGCTGTCCGTCAAAACGCTCACCGGACAGGGCAACAAAGAGATCCCCCGGCTGCAGGGTCCGCGTATCCGTTGAGATGGAACGGAAATTCGCCTCCGGGGCGCCGGAGACAAAACGCCCTCCTGTTGCCAGAAGCACCTGGCTCAAGGTCCAGACAGAATCCTGCACCGTATTGAAACCATAGCCAAAATCAGTCGCCGCCGGACCGGCCGCAAGTCGGCAGAACTCTTTTTCCGTGCTTCGTCCAAGTTCCATCCCCTTTCTCCTTTTCCCCTATGCTGCCTGTCTGGCAATGTTAAGCTGCTCTCTTGCCTGCTGGCGATCGTCAAAAACCAACTTCCGGCTGCCGATAATCTGATAGCACTCATGCCCCTTGCCGCTGATCAGCACCACGTCCCCCGCTCCTGCGCCGCAGATGGCGATCCGGATTGCTTCAGCCCTTTCCTCGATAACGTCATACCCATTCTGCTGCCGGGATTGCATGAGCAGCTCCCCCTTTACTTTCGTCAGCTTTTCTTCCCTTATTCCTGCCTCGATGTCTTCCATGATTTTCTGCGGCGGCTCACTGCGCGGATTATCCGAGGTGACAAGCAGGACATCGGCAAGGCGCGCCGCAACTCCGCCCATCAGTGATCTCTTGCCCCTGTCCCGATCTCCCCCGCAGCCGAACACGACAATTAACCGAGATGGATTCAGCTCACGTAAGGCCAGAAGCACGTTTTCCAGCGCGTCCGGGGTATGGGCATAGTCGACAAACACTGTTGCCACCTCTCTGCCTTCCCGCGCCATGTCACCATTGGGCAACACTCTCTCCAGTCTACCCGGCACGCCGGTCACCCCGGCCACCCCCCTGCAGATGGTCTGCAGATCATAGCCGAGCGCCGTTCCGCAGCCGATAACCGCCAGCAGGTTCCGGAGGTTGAATTCACCCACCAGCGGGCTCTCAAGGGTACAACGTGCCTCGGGAGTGACGATATCAGCCCTGACCCCCTGCAGATCAAACTTGAAATTCCCGGCCTGGATCAGCCCCCTGCCGATGCCGCAGGTAAAACAGGCATGATTGCCCCTGGTAAGGACATCAACCAGCCGGCTACGCCATGCATCGTTCTCCTGCTCTTCGCCTTCCCCTTTGCCCAGCACGATGACCCCTTTGCCATCCTCTTTCAGGTAAGAGGCAAAGAGTTTTTCCTTCTCGGCGAAATAGCTTTCCATACTGCCGTGGAAGTCCAGATGATCACGGCTGATATTGGTAAACAGCGCCACATCAAACCACACGCCGTTTATCCGTTGCTGGGCGAGGGCGTGGGATGAAACCTCCATGGCAACATGGCTAACGCCCGATTCAACCATCTGACAGAGAATCTGCTGCAGCTCCACCGCCTGCGGGGTGGTCAGTGCGGCAGGTGACTCACAGCCTTTATAGCGGACACTGACCGTACCGATGACGCCGGGGGTTCCGCCTGCCTGGCCGATCATCGACTCCAGCAGATAGGTGCAGGTGGTCTTGCCGTTGGTGCCGGTGATACCGATCATTTTCATCTTGCGGCAGGGGAAATCAAAAAAAGCCGCGGCAAGATGACCTAAAGCCCTGCCGGTATCATCAATTTTCATGAGCGGCACGGCGCATTCTTCGGCAAAGTCATGGCAAGCCAGCACAGCGGCACAGCCATTGGCCACGGCATCAGCGATAAAGCGGTGGCCGTTCACCGTAGCGCCTGCCACAGCCACAAAAAGCATACCCGGCGACACCTTTCTTGAATCATCCGTCACCCCACGGATCTCAACATCTTTCGCATCCTCGGGACAAAGGATTTCAAGTTTTGCCGCGGCAAGAAGATCGCCCAGTCTTTTCTTTCGCATCCGCGCCATGAATTACCGCTTCTCCTCCGCCTTCAAAATCACCAGTGTCCCCTCTTTCAACTTGCTGCCGGCATCGGGGTGCTGCCTTTTTACAATACCCGAACCTTCGATCACCACCTTGACATCAAAGCGATGCAGCTCCTGCAAAGCCTTGCGGATACTCATGCCCCGCACATCGATCATGGTGTCGGCATCATCTTTTCTTCCCCCCAGCACATCAAATCCCATCTGCTTATTGCGCATCATCCAGCGCTGGAATATTTCCGCCCTGGATACTGACTGGGGAGCTGCCTTGCCGTTCTCTTTCTTCTGATGCAATTTGAGGGCTGACTGCAGGAAGTCATCGGCATGCTGCTTGAGGGATGATGATTGCATCACATCGATTTTGGCGTCGTCAACCACAATCAGCATCACCAATTCAGGTTTTTTCACCGGGACTGAGGCAAGAGCCAGTACGTCGCAATGAGGTATGACCGCCATGTCCGGTTTCGCCTCCTGCTTTGCAGTCCCGCCATCAACCGGCGGCGCCACCTTTTCCACTGTGACTGCGATATCTCCCCGGGGCCGCAGAATTTCGCCGACCAGCACAGATGCGGCAGGTTGCGCCTTTTCACGTAAAAAAAGAACAAGGTCACGGCTTGCATCTAAGCCGATGACCTTGTTCTCCTGTGGGGGCCATGGCCACTGCTCCTGCTGACCTGTCTCAGAAAGAGTGGCCTTCAACATGTGAGGAGTGACGCCATTGCCGCCGTTTACCAGTGCGGCATAACCGCAAAGCAGTCCTATCCCCGTTTCCTTGCCGCCATTATCTCCGGGAAGGTCAAGCATACACCGACCAACTCTGTCCAGGATTTTGCCGAAATCGGAAAAATCCACCTCGCCGTTTTCAGCCGCTGCTTTCTCATCCTCCAGAGCCGCTGCCAGCCAGTCGGATGCATATGACCCGTCCTGAAGTTGCACCCATGTCGATTGTACCGGGCCTTCCCGTATTTTTTTCATCATTCTCGGCGCCAGAAATTTAATATTTTCAATCGGGGCCTGTTCTTCAGCCTGTTCTTCAAGGGCGGCCAGCCGCGCCTGGTCAAAGTTTACCGCCGCCTTGAAAATCAGTGACAGCACTCCGGGGTCCATCTGCCCGGACATCATCCGGTCCACACCTTCGAAGCTGTTTGCCGGCCCCAATTTTGTGGCGGCAAAAAACGGCAGTTTGACATAGGCCAGGATCTCGCCCTGGTCCACGTCCATCAGCAGGGCGCTCACGGCTGTCATCTCTTCAGCAGCCGCCTCATGCAGCCGTATCTCATTAAGCAGTGCCGTCATTTCCTGCTCCAGCAGCAATTGCATTTTGCCATCCAGGGTGAGGACCAGGCTTTTCCCGACGCCACCCGTTGTTATTGAATCCGCCTGTGCCGAACTGCCAAGCAGCAGATTGTCATAAAAAAGTTCTATGCCGGACAAACCGCGACCATCTTTTACCTCGCCGATGATTTGCCCCATGTTCGCCCGGCTGGGATTAAAACGCTGCTCCTGCTCATAAAAATAAACTCCTGGAAGATTTAAAGCCGCAACCGAAGTTGCCTTCTCAGGAGAAATATTTTTCACCACCCACTTGTAGCTTCTCTGGGTTTTCAGTTCCTCCAGCACATCTTTTTCATCAAGATTCAAAGCATCGGCCAGCAGCGAAACCGTTTTTTCAATGTTGTCAAACTCCAGGGGCTTGACATAGATCGAGTCAACTTTAAAGCTGGTGGCAAGTTCATTAAGGTTACGGTCATAAATATTTCTGCGCCTGACTTCTTCCTTTTTCTGCGGGACGGCAAGGGGGGCCTCCTCGTATACATTGACAGTCCCGGTTTTTGCTCTGTCACTTTCCGTGGGAGGGCTTTCGCGGAAAAAAAAGAAATAGGACACGGCCATGATGAGCATGACGGCAAGACCGGCAAGAAACCACTGTCTGACAATCCTTTTCTTCTTTTCCTCATCCCGCCTGTATCCCTCTCCTTTGCCCCAGTTACTATCAAACGGTCCCTTGTAGCCTTTCATGGTTCAGGAATCCGTACAATTACCCCGCCCCCGGCACTCTGTTCAACCGATGGAAAAAGTGAAAGTTTTGCTGCGGCAACGACCTCAATACGTTTTCTGTCAAGCAGCTGCCCCTTCTGGCTCTGCAGACTGCGGCTCACCTGCAGCAATGCATGCTTTTCCCCCTGCACTCTGGTCAAACCGTCCAGTCCACGCCTGATGCTCCACGAAAACCAGTAACTGCCCGCCATGCCGACCAGGGTGGCCATGACAATGACCACGCCGGTCAACTTCCAGAACCAGCTTCCCAGGGTCAACTTCTGACCGGAACTCTTTTTGCCCAGCCTTGTTGCTGTGCCGAGCTTATAGCGTGAAGAAAAACGAGCAGCCATCACTTCCCCCGCACGGCGGCAACGCGTAGCCTGGCGCTTCTTGACCGCGGATTTGCCAAGATCTCATCATCAGCCGCTGTAACGACTTTTGCAGTTACCAGCATCAAGGCAGGATTATTTCTAAAAGCCCGCTTCACCAGACGATCCTCCAGGGAGTGAAAAGAAATTACACAGATACGCCCTCCTGGTTTAACAATATCCGCTACGCTGTCTAAAATTTTCTCAAGATTATCGAGTTCCCGGTTCACCGCGATGCGCAGCGCCTGGAAAACCTTTGTGGCAACATGAATTTTTTTTGGCCAGAATCTGCGTGGAACAGCGTTTTCGACAATCTTTACCAACTGATCAGTCGCCGCCAGCGGGATCTTCCGGCGGACGTCAACCACACAAGACGCAATCCGCCTGGCCTGACGTTCCTCTCCGTACAAGTAGAAAATGTCGGCCAGCTCCTGCTCGCTGGCCCGGTTCAACAAATCTGCCGCTGTCTCCGGACTTCTGACATCCATGCGCATGTCAAGGGGCTCGGAACCCTGAAAGGAAAATCCCCGGCCGCTTACGTCCAGCTGCAGGGACGACAACCCAAGATCGAGAAGCAATCCGTCGACCTTGCCCACGCCCAAATCAAGCAGGACTTCCTTGATCTCGGCAAAATTGCGCCGGACGATCTCTACTCTGCCCGTAAACCTCTCCAGATTGATCCGGGCCTGGGCCAGGGCATCCTCATCCCAGTCAAAGCCTATCACCCTGCCCCCGGGACTGCTTGCTTCAAGTATCGCCCCACTATGCCCGCCGATCCCCAGATTCCCATCCACATAGAGGCCGCCATCCCGCGGAACCAGGTAGTGGATAACCTCATCCAGCAAGACCGGCAGGTGTACCGGCTTTATCGACATATTTTAAAAAAGGCCCAGCTCATGAAGGGTCGAATCAAATTCAATAAAATCCTGCGTCGTTATGCTGCTTTCCGCCTGCCAGGTATCCTTGTCCCATAACTCAAAAAATGGTCCCATGCCCATCATCACCACATCCTTCTTCAGATCAAGCTGATTGCGCAGAAGGGCGGGCAGGAGAATGCGACCGTTCTTATCGATCTGGCACTCCTCAGACCCTCCGATCAGATAACGGATCATCTTTTGAAACTGAGGGTCCTTTTTTTCCTTGCTCAACAGAGTGGCTTCCATTTTCTCCCACTCCTGCAGGGGATAGATACGCAGGCAGGTGTGCCATGGCGGGGTAATCAGAAGCCGGTCATCATAATCGCGCATGAGCACATCACGGAAGCGGGACGGCACATTCAGCCTGCCTTTCCCGTCCACAGTATGTTCAGACCTGCCCCTGAAGCGGCTTGGCTGACTCACGAAGATTGTTTCACCCAACTCCATACCCCCTCTGCACCCTATTACCCCACTTTACACCATCGTATGATACTTATACGAGGCAATGAACAGAAGTGTCAAGTGGAAATATTGCCCTGTTAGAGAGCATTAATATAGGAGTCAGGCACTTTTTACAATATAGTGTGTACCACATTAGCGATACAACAATATATGGAAAAACAACGGAGGAAATTCGAAAAAAATAGATAAAATTATTTTTTTTCTGGAGGTGGGTGCAATGTGGGGCGGAAAATCAAAAGCTTCAGACAACGACCGTCCGTCTGATATATTGGACAATCTCGTCTGCCGTGTCCATGACCTGAAAAATCAACAGATCATCCTCTTTGATATTGCCGGTAGCAAGCAAAGTACTGCGGATCCAGTCAACCAGACCGCCCCAGTAGTCACTGCCGACCAGCACAATGGGGAAAGGCTTGATGCGCCTGGTCTGAATAAGGGTAATGGCCTCAAACAATTCGTCCAGGGTGCCGAAGCCGCCCGGCATGGCGATAAAGGCCATGGCGTATTTGACCAGCATCACCTTGCGCACAAAAAAATACTTGAATTCCAGAGGCAGGTTTACATACTTGTTGCCTTCCTTCTCAAAAGGCACACTTATTTTCAGGCCGATGGAGGGGGCGCCCACTTCCGCGGCGCCGCGGTTGCCGGCCTCCATGATGCCGGGCCCGCCGCCGGTCATGATGGCATAGCCGGACTGGGCCAGACGGCGGCTGACTTCAACGGCGAGCTGATAATACGGCTCATTTTCGCTGGCGCGGGCAGAACCGAATATGGAAACAACCGGCCTTTTGACCGAGGCCAGGGAATCAAAGCCATCGACAAACTCGCTCATAATGCGGAAAAGCCGCCAGGAGTCTCCCACCTTAAAGCTGTCCAGCCAGTACTGCTGATTTTCATTAGTCGAACCGGAACGCATCATCTTCTTACCCCGCCTCTACGCGTTATTTATTGACCCGGCAGTATGCCCGGATCGAGTAACTACAGGCAACAGGCAACGAAACTACACTTTCCGCAGCGCGGCCAGCCGATCTGCCGCCTCTTGGCACTGCGGATCAAAACGCAGAATCTTCCTGTACATCTTTTCCGCCAGCCCGCCCTTGCCACGCTTTTCATAAAGAGCGCCAAGCTGGACGAACAGCTTACTATTCCTGCCGTCCAGCGTCAGGGCCTTTCTCAACGCCCGCAGGGCGTCATCATATTCTCCCCGGCCCGTCAGCACCGAGCCCAGCCGGAACCAGTGCCGCCAGTCATTGTCATCAAGCTCCACCGCCTGCCGGCAGAGGGCAAGAGCGATTTCATCCCCCTGCCTCTCCTGAAAATACAGTTCGCCGAGCATGCTGAGCGCCGCGGCATCCCGAGGATTATGGCGGGCCGCCTTCTGCAGACAGGTCATGGCCCTGCTGTTTTCACCAAGCCCTTTATACGCCTCACCCAGAAAACGGTGGACAGCGCCATGGCTGATATCGCGCACACCTCCCGGCCCCACCTGCTCCCCTCTGCGCAGCACGTTCACCGCATCAGCAAAGCGGCCGGCCTTGCAATAGAGCTTGCCCAGCTGCAGCAGCAGATCGAAATTATCATCCTGTTCGCGCAGGGCCTTCTCAAAATTCTCCGTGGCTTTTCCCTCTTCATCAGTGGCCAGATAGGCAAAGCCGAGATTATAGAGCGCCATGAAATTGGCGGGCTCAAAGGCAAGGGCCTGCTGAAAAAGGGGGATGGCCTTGCGGTACAGATTCATCTGGGCAAGGGTGACGGCCATGCTGTTCAACAGATTGATATTTGCCGGATCAAGCTGCAGACCCAGACGATACTCCTTTGCCGCCCGGGCCAGATCACCCTCGTTATAATAGATGTCCCCGCTGATATTGAGACTGACGCCGTCAAAAAACGTCATGCTGCCCGGCCCGTAAAAAACGGTATGCAGCAGCGCCTTGCGGCAATTGCCGACCATTTCCACCTTTTTGAAACCATGATTGGGGAAGAGTGCAATGCCCATGGAAAAACTGACACTGCCGCCTGCCGTCCGGGCCTGAAAATTCCTGCCCCAGGCCTCGGCAGCCTGCCGGTCTGCCCCGTCCAGATAAACAAAGGCCTCATGCTCATCAATGCGCGCCAGAGGCGCAGCCGACGTGTCAGGCCAGACGATGGCATCGCCGTCACCGACCTGATCCGCATGAAGAAGAAGCAGGGCAAAACGGTCACTGTCCTCCCACAGCTTTCTCAGCTCGGAAAAAACCTTTGCCTGCGGCGGACAGAGGGGATGCGCGCTGCGGCTGATCAGGGCCTGATAGGAACAGAGGGCAAAAGGTCCCCGCTTTCTGGCAATGCGCAGGGCGTCCCAGGCCTGACCCAGAAACACCTCGCCGGCAGCCGCTTGCTCCTCGGACAAACAGGACCTGATGCCGATCTGACTCTTGGCGAAACCCTCTCTTTTCAGCCAGCGCAGCAGCAGATCAGCCATCTTCATGGTCTGAACTTCGCCGACCCCCTCCCAGAGAAGGCCGAAAATGCCGCTGCCCAGATGGCAGGGTGTAAAAAGATGGCCGATGAGAGAGTCCAGAAAGGCGGCGCTCCTGGCGATTACCGCCAGGGCCTGTTCACCGTCCCGGGCGCGAGGATGAATCTCAAGCAGCAGCAGAGAAAAAGGCGCATTGCCGTTTTCATGGCAGCGTTTCTTTTGCAGCAAAGCCTGCAACCGGTTATGCAGCATGCGGCCGCCGGGCAGACCGGTGACAGGATCAAGGGCATACTGTTTGAGCCTGGCCATTTCCGCGGAAATCAATCGGCTTTTTTCAAGCAGCATGGATGATGAACAATCCTGATAGGTGCCCGGAGGATTATCGAGGATGGCGACACAGAAAAGAGATTCCCCGTCCCACAGGGGCAGGTAGAGGTGCTCCACCTCTCCGCCGTCTACCACCGGTTTCTGGGCATTGCGCACCATCTCAACCCCGGCCTTCCAGGCGGAATGGAGCTCACCGCCCGGATGAGGCCCGGCAAAATGCACCTTGCGGCAGGGCAGAAAGAGGCTGACGATCTCGGCAAATTCCAGTCTGAACAGATCAATATCAACCTCTTCAAGCTTCTTGCTGCTCCAATCAAAAGGAAAGGTCATTTCTCACCCACCTCGAAAACCTCAAACAGAGCAGCGGCTAGCAGGGGTATTTCATCATCTGCCACGGTACGCATATCAAGAAGATAAGCCTCGTTTTCAATGCGGCCGATCACAGGCAGTGAGGCCTCCCGCAGTTTTCTTTCCAGATCCGTGACCTTCATCACCACGGGCCGCAGCGCAACCGCCCTGCTGGGCAGATCCTGCTCCGGCATGGCGCCTCCGCCGACCCGGGAGGCGACAGAGACCGTCGTCACCTCACAGCAATCCGCCAGACTCTTTCTGATCCTGCGGGTCAGCCTGGCAGCCCTGCGTTCGATCACCGCAAGCGGCAACCCCATCATGGCCAGGGTGGGAATGTCCGTCAGCGCCTTTTCCTCATCAAAGTAAAGCCGCAGAATGGATTCCAGTCCTGCCAGGGTGAATTTATCGATACGCAGGGCCCGGTTGAGCGGATTTTTCTTGATGCGCTGAATGATGTCGCGCCTGCCGAGAATAAGTCCAGCCTGGGGCCCTCCCAGCAGCTTGTCACCGCTGAAGGTCACCACATCAACCCCGGCCTTGATAACTTCGCCCACTGTCGGCTCCTTTTCCAGACCGAAGCGGGTAAGGTCCACCAGACTGCCGCTGCCCAGATCCTCCATGACAGGCAGATTATGCTTCCTGCCCAGCTCAACCATTTCCGGCAGACTCACCTCGGAGGTAAAACCGATGATCCGGTAATTGCTCATATGAACTTTCAGCAGCAGGCCGGTTTGTTCGTTGATGGCATTTTCGTAATCCCGCAGATGGGTTCTGTTGGTGGCGCCCACCTCGCGCAGAAAGGCCCCGCTTTTTTCCATCACGTCGGGAATGCGGAAAGAGCCGCCGATCTCGACAAGCTGGCCCCGGGAAACAACCACCTCCCGGCCCTTGGCCAGGGTATCGAGCGTCAGCAGCACCGCAGCGGCATTATTGTTCACCACAAGACCGGCTTCCGCCCCGGTCAGCTCGCAGAGCAGGTCCTCCACCAGACTGTAGCGGCTGCCCCGTTTGCCGGTGGTCAGGTCAAATTCCAGATTCGAATAGCGGCTGCCCACCTTGACCAGGCTGTCCATAGCCACCCGCGGCAGCAGGGAGCGGCCCAGATTGGTGTGGATGATGACCCCGGTGGCATTGATTACCGTCCGGAAATTGGGTGTCAGTTTGTCCTTGAGACGTTTATCAAATTTTGCCAGCAGCGCCTCACGGCCAAGATCTTCCACATTGCGGGGCCGGCCTCCCAGAATAATCTCACGCTCAGCGGCAAGCACTTCCCGGACGGCAGCCTTGATAAAACGCACCGGCGCCTGAATGTGGCCCAGCCAACTCAAAAACTCATCAACCTTGGGAATTGCCCGCAAAAGCTCCTTCACTAAAGCCGAATGCGCCTTCTTTTCATCCTGGTCAGCCATATACCTTCCCTCCGCACAATCACTGGAAAAGCCGTTATTTAGTAACATTTTTTGAGTAGCAACACACTTTTTACAGGAAAAAGATACCCGGCGCAAAATAATTCACAGATAATTGCCGGATTTCTTTCCTCTTTGGCGAGGAAAGCCTGCAGAAAAGACCAAAATGAAAAAAAGGATGGGAAGTTGAAACGATGGATTCCCGGAAACAGCATGGGAAATACTTCAGGCCAGGATTCTTTTGATATCGCCTTTCAATTTTTCCGCGGTGAAAGGCTTGATAATAAACTCCACTTTACCATGCAACTCCTCATATCTTGCCGTGCCGGGCTTCATATAAGCCGACATGAAGAGCACCTTCGTGGCAGGATAGATCCGCTTGAAAATCAACGCCAGATCTTCCCCGCTCATATCAGGCATAATCACATCCGTCAGCAGCAAATCAACATCGCCACTGGCCATCTCAGCAAGCTCCAGGCCCTTCCTGCCACTCAAGGCAGACAGCACATGGTAGCCGGTCGAGGCGAGTATCAGTTCGATGAGTTTCAGCAACATCTCATCATCATCAATCACTAATATCTTATGATTTTTTTTCATTTCCCTAAGCGCCCCCACGCAGTCCATCCGCCTTTTTTCTTCAGCCCACTCTCTTCCTCAACCCAGGCTGGATATCTCGTCCGATCTCAATTTTTCCCACTTTAGCACAAGTTCCCTTGTCAGGGAAATAGCAAGATCAAAATAAACGTTTTTTCTTTCGACTGCCCGGTTTTGGTATATTTCCAGCAATGCCTGAGAAGAAAGGACCGACACATGAGAGCAACCCCAAAATCGACCGGCATTATGGTTTCAATCCACGCCCCCACGCGGGGGGTGACTGCCGCCGAGCCAATAGCCGACATCGGCGAAGGGGCCACGAAGGGGTCAAGGGTCAAGTCTGCCTTTGACTTTTCTAATTCAAAAAAGGCTAATCATAAGCCAAAGGCAGACTTGACCCCCCTTTTCCAATCCACGCCCCCACGCGGGGGGCGACATAAGTAATGACACACCCAGGCGGCAGACCCTCGGTTTCAATCCACGCCCCCACGCGGGGGGCGACCCGGTTCGAATCCGTTCCTTGGGCGTGCTGAGAAGTTTCAATCCACGCCCCCACGCGGGGGGCGACCCTGAGCGTAGCAACCACACCGCTTGCCGACAATGGTTTCAATCCACGCCCCCACGCGGGGGGCGACATTGATTACACAGCACTTGCCCCACGGTACGGCGTTTCAATCCACGCCCCCACGCGGGGGGCGACCTATATTGTTCCTCCGACGTATGGCACGGTTAATGTTTCAATCCACGCCCCCACGCGGGGGGCGACTTAATAATCACGACTTTTTCAATACACGTTCCGAGTTTCAATCCACGCCCCCACGCGGGGGGCGACTCCCAGATGGGAATTAGGCGGTAAAACTCTCTGGTTTCAATCCACGCCCCCACGCGGGGGGCGACGCACTACCAGGATCAAACACAACAGGGGGTGGGGTGTTTCAATCCACGCCCCCACGCGGGGGGCGACTTACCTTGCGAGGTGATAGATGCGAACGGTGCAAGTTTCAATCCACGCCCCCACGCGGGGGGCGACACCTTATCCCGAAGGAATCCAACTTCGCTACTCTGTTTCAATCCACGCCCCCACGCGGGGGGCGACTTTGGACATTAATTACATCTACCAAATCTTGAGGGTTTCAATCCACGCCCCCACGCGGGGGGCGACCATTTAGCAGGAAAAATAGAATTGTATTTAGATGGTTTCAATCCAACGCCCCCACGCGGGGGGCGACACGACCGGCTTGATGAAATCGAAGCAGAGAAGCGTGTTTCAATCCACGCCCCCACGCGGGGGGCGACCTCGCACATATGGCAGTCACGGCAGGTGCCGCAGGTTTCAATCCACGCCCCCACGCGGGGGGCGACAAATGCTTAGAAGACATATGGGAACGGGCAACGGGTTTCAATCCACGCCCCCACGCGGGGGGCGACGTGGGACTGAGCTTTGTCCTCATCATCTAACATGTTTCAATCCACGCCCCCACGCGGGGGGCGACACATCCGGGTAACGTTGAGCATTATCATGATACTGTTTCAATCCACGCCCCCACGCGGGGGGCGACCATCATAAGAAGGTCCAGCAAGCCGATCAATATGTTTCAATCCACGCCCCCACGCGGGGGGCGACAAACGCCATCCCCCACAACAAATCTGATTTTAGAGTTTCAATCCACGCCCCCACGCGGGGGGCGACGCCATAGCCGGGGTAACCCCTAGGATAACATTAGTTTCAATCCACGCCCCCACGCGGGGGGCGACATGTCTGGTTGATAGGTGGTTTCACTTCTACCGGTTTCAATCCACGCCCCCACGCGGGGGGCGACGTCATCATAATTGCCCTTCATAATATCGAAGAAGTTTCAATCCACGCCCCCACGCGGGGGGCGACTTTTGCAACCTGCGACGTTCAATAAGTATATTATGTTTCAATCCACGCCCCCACGCGGGGGGCGACTCTACAACTGGGGACTGGGTATAATGGAAATTATTGTTTCAATCCACGCCCCCACGCGGGGGGCGACCCCAAAACCACCGCCACCGCCACCGCCACCACCGTTTCAATCCACGCCCCCACGCGGGGGGCGACTTTTGAAATGACAAATTCTCCCCCACCTGTCGATGTTTCAATCCACGCCCCCACGCGGGGGGCGACCCTATTTCCAGAAACTCTGCACCCCATCTGTTCTGTTTCAATCCACGCCCCCACGCGGGGGGCGACTTCTTCTGAGCTTCGACCGCATCAATTATTTTCTGTTTCAATCCACGCCCCCACGCGGGGGGCGACGCGAATGGCCAGCAGTGTTTTGCCCGGGTATGTGCGTTTCAATCCACGCCCCCACGCGGGGGGCGACCCCTGACGCCAGGGCGACAATCAATTCTCTATACGTTTCAATCCACGCCCCCACGCGGGGGGCGACGGATTTTCCACCGTGATGTCCTGTTGATCCTGGCGTTTCAATCCACGCCCCCACGCGGGGGGCGACGGCGCCGAGGGTGAGACGCTTAAAAATATTTTTTGTTTCAATCCACGCCCCCACGCGGGGGGCGACTGTTCGGCAGCGAGACGATGGCATGCTGCTTCGAGTTTCAATCCACGCCCCCACGCGGGGGGCGACGCCGATGCTTATATAGATTGGCTTGGAGACAATGTTTCAATCCACGCCCCCACGCGGGGGGCGACCTGGATATTGTGGTAGAGCAGATTACCGCGAGAATGTTTCAATCCACGCCCCCACGCGGGGGGCGACGAGGGCCATTTGTATGATGCCTCAGATGATATTGTTTCAATCCACGCCCCCACGCGGGGGGCGACTTTGTCTCAGGCGTTGGCTATGCTGCCGATTGATGTGTTTCAATCCACGCCCCCACGCGGGGGGCGACGCCGGAGTCGGGATAACCCGTGGGCCTTGGGTAGTTTCAATCCACGCCCCCACGCGGGGGGCGACCATAAAGACCCTCTAACGTACATGCTGGACGTAATGTTTCAATCCACGCCCCCACGCGGGGGGCGACCGATACATGTCGGAACTGCTAAGGGGGATACCGAAGTTTCAATCCACGCCCCCACGCGGGGGGCGACTCGAAAGATAAACCATCTGTTGATCTCTGGAGAGTTTCAATCCACGCCCCCACGCGGGGGGCGACGGCGACGGCGCAAGCGTGTAGCCATTCAGTTGTGGGTTTCAATCCACGCCCCCACGCGGGGGGCGACTCAGGAAAACACTTGATACGTCCGTATTGTACGGGTTTCAATCCACGCCCCCACGCGGGGGGCGACACAGCGTCAATATCATAAATCACTGAATTGTAAGTTTCAATCCACGCCCCCACGCGGGGGGCGACGCCGGAGTCGGGATAACCCGTGGGCCTTGGATAGTTTCAATCCACGCCCCCACGCGGGGGGCGACCATTCCAAAATTTGCAAACCATGGCATCCAGCAGGTTTCAATCCACGCCCCCACGCGGGGGGCGACGGATGTCCAGTGCGTCGGCAATCCAGTAATTCGAGTTTCAATCCACGCCCCCACGCGGGGGGCGACCTCCGGTTTGGTAATGGTGAACTGCATGGCGATGTTTCAATCCACGCCCCCACGCGGGGGGCGACCAACGCCATCCAGCCCAACCACAAAGGGGCAAACAGTTTCAATCCACGCCCCCACGCGGGGGGCGACATTACAAGACCAGCAATGATGACCGCCGTGGCGAGTTTCAATCCACGCCCCCACGCGGGGGGCGACTGAACCAGTATGAAATTACCATGTGGATGTGATGTTTCAATCCACGCCCCCACGCGGGGGGCGACCCTATCAACCAGACATGCCCTGGCATATAACGAATGTTTCAATCCACGCCCCCACGCGGGGGGCGACGGGGCTGCCGCCAGCGCTGCGGTTAATATAGCTGGTTTCAATCCACGCCCCCACGCGGGGGGCGACCCCAGAACATCGTAAATGTGTAAGGTGTAAAATTGTTTCAATCCACGCCCCCACGCGGGGGGCGACGCCGTCATAAAACAAAACATAAGCCAATAGACCAAGTTTCAATCCACGCCCCCACGCGGGGGGCGACCGTTATTTATATATGCCGTCAGCATGGAATACGGGTTTCAATCCACGCCCCCACGCGGGGGGCGACGGGGCTGCCGCCAGCGCTGCGGTTAATATAGCTGGTTTCAATCCACGCCCCCACGCGGGGGGCGACTGCCTTTGTTCTGGAGTCATCAGGTACAGGCTGTTGTTTCAATCCACGCCCCCACGCGGGGGGCGACAAAGGCTACTCGATTTAGTAGAGGCCACGTAAGTGTTTCAATCCACGCCCCCACGCGGGGGGCGACATGCGTCTTTGCCAATGCTGAAATACCTAACGTGTTTCAATCCACGCCCCCACGCGGGGGGCGACATCCTCTTGATGCGGTAATCGGATACTAATAATACGTTTCAATCCACGCCCCCACGCGGGGGGCGACATCAATTCCAATCCATGGCCCGTATATTTTAGGGTTTCAATCCACGCCCCCACGCGGGGGGCGACTACATCTGGGACCGGAAAGCATCACTCAGGGGAGTTTCAATCCACGCCCCCACGCGGGGGGCGACCCATTGAGGTGAAAAATGAAACCACATTATTTTGTTTCAATCCACGCCCCCACGCGGGGGGCGACCTTGGTATCAGTACGCCTGCAATAAATATCGACGGTTTCAATCCACGCCCCCACGCGGGGGGCGACAAGGGTTTGCATCCGGCACCGTAAGGTCCGGAAGTTTCAATCCACGCCCCCACGCGGGGGGCGACTGCTTCCTTTCAATCCGTTATAACACCTCCTCTTTTTCCAGCTTTTCCGCGAAGCCCAAAAAAATAACCATACCGGATAACACATCCCGGACAAAAACATCTTTTTCCCAAACAGTTACAGACAACGCGAACCTTCCTGTAATTTCATGGGAGCTTATGGTTCGCGCCCCATATCAAACAATCAAAGGCCCCTCCTGATCAATCCCTTTTTTGGCCCCGACATGCTCAACCCGGTGCTGCCAGTTCGAGCCCAGAAAGTAAAACCGCAGACTGTCCGCCTCTTCATCAATCTCATCAATCAGCTTCTGCCGGAAAACCGTCCACTGCGCCGGATCAACGATACATTCAAAAACTGAAAACTGGACCCGCTGACCGTAATTCTTGCAGGCCTTTGCCACCCGCCTCAGCCTTCTTGGACCTGCCTTATCCATTGTTGACACATCATAGCTCACTAAAACAAACATAGGCTCTATTTCCAGAGAAAAACCGGGTATCCGTCAAGATCACCCCGCAGATACCGGGCCAAGAGTAACGCCTGGGTATGAAACAACAGGCCGACCGGCATCTTTTCCTTTATAAAAGGATGCATGATCTCATCCTGTTTTCGTTTCTGATAGGCGACTAAAACCGTCTTTCGCGTTTCATCATCCATAAATACCGCCCCGGATTCCATGAGCCGGAAGCCCTTGTCCTTCACTTGGGAAAGATTGATCAGAGACAGGGCGAGACGGTCAGCGAGAAATGACCGGAACTCTTCCATCATGTCCAGGGCCAGGCTTGGCCGCCCGGGACGGTCCCGATGCAGAAAACCGACAGCCGGATCAAGGCCGACAGATTCCAGGGCTGATCTGACATCGTGCATGACCATGGTGTAAAGAAAGGACAGCAGGCAGTTGACTCTGTCCAGAGGAGGCCGGCGGCTTCTCACATGAAAAACGAAATTTTCCTTCTGAGAAGTGATCAGATTATTAAAAACATTAAAATAAACCTGGGCGGCCTCGCCCTCATACCCTCTGATGGTATCCAGTGGGATCTCCTCCCGCACATGCATGAGGATGGAATTGAGGCGTTCAATCGCACCCTGCAGAACCGGCACATCGATCTTGTCGGCATGGTCGCGCAGGGCGCGCTGCAATACCGTCCGGCAATTGCATATTTTACCAACAATGACAAATCTCGCTATGAAGGTAGAGTGATGCTGATCATCTGCCCGGCGGTACTGTTCACGCCGGAGCAGCACATTGCCGGAAACCGGTCCCTGGACCCTGGCCAGAAAACGGCCATATTCGGTTAAAAAGCTTATGGCAACATCGTTTTCAGCGCAGAACCCCATGAGAAAAGGACTGCAGGACACCTGCCCGAAACAGACAATGCCGTCCAGAGTATGAATCGGCAACTGCAAACGCACCTTACCCTCAATCTTGACGGCAACGGTCTCCCCTTCCTTGGCCAGATATGCCCCCTGGGTGGTGACAAACAGTGTATTAAGATGCTTTTTCATTTTCCCTCATATGCCTGATCAAGATAGCGCGAAACCTTCTTTTTCTTTTCCAATATTTTAGGAAGGCAGAGTTCATAAAACGAACAGGAATCGCACCTTTTTGTATAAACCGGAGCGGGTGTTCTACCGGCAGAGATGAGTTCATGCAGCCTCAACGCGGTATCTTCCGTCTCCCGCCGCAACTCATCAGCAAAAAAAACGTCCTGCCGCCTCCGGTTCTTTCCGTAAAAAAGAGCGCCTGCCGGAACCGCGAGCCCAAGCATCTCTTCAAGACAGATGGCCTGAGCGCAAAGCTGCACCTTGTCCCAGTTTTCCTTCTTTGCCTTGCCCCGTTTATATTCCACCGGGAAAGGCCGCCATTGTTTTTCAGAGCCTTCCTGCAGAATAAATTCCACCACATCGGCCTTGCCGATCAGCCCCAGCCGCAGGGAACGCAAGGGCATGCCGTATTCGATCCGGACATCTTTCCTTGATTCCCGGCCGGTTTGATCAACCCGTTCATGCATCAGCCTGCCTTGGGCCGTAAACAGGTTTTCCTGCCACAACTGCTCGATATGAATCAGGGCGCATTGCCTGGGGCAAAAAAGCAGATGCTGCAGGGCCGAAAGGGGCAGGAGATCGTCTTCTGTGTAGAAATCCATTTATTGTAATCGAGAACCTCTTATTGACAAAACTGGTGCGGCTATATATAATATTCTTACAATTTTCTTACCTGGAGATCACTCATGGCAACAACAGTACTTTCAAGCAAGGGACAGATTATTATCCCCAAACCGGTGCGAGACGCCCATCAGTGGGAACCTGGTCAGAAGCTGGAGGTAATTGACACCGCTGACGGCATCCTTCTGAAACCCGCCCGGCCATATCCGGCAACAACTCTTTCCGAAGTGGCAGCCTGTCTCAAGTATAACGGTCCTGCAAAAAGCCTGAAAGAGATGGAAGAAGCCATAAGGAAAGGCGCAATGGAGAGTGCCGGTGACAGGGGTTGATACAAATATTCTTGTCCGGCTGCTGACCCGCGACGATGAAGGCCAATTCCAGAAGGCCTTTGCTCTTTTCAATAAGGATACTGTTTTTATTCCTGACACCGTTATGCTCGAAACAGAATGGGTTTTACGGTTTGCATACAGTTTCACATTCAATAAGATTTGTGATGCGTTTGCAAAACTGCTCAGTCTGCCGAATGTCAAAACGAAAAACCCTGACAACTTGTTTTTGGCCATTGAATGGACCCGTAAAGGGCTTGATTTTGCCGATGCCCTCCATCTTGCATGCAGCAAAGATTCTGAAAATTTCGCCACCTTTGACTCTGATTTCATCCGCCGCTCTAAAGGCCTGAGTAAATGTGTGGTAAAAAAACCATGAGAGATTTTCCTCCTGTACATCCCGGCGAAATACTTCTGGAAGAATTCCTGAAACCTTTGGACATCAGCCAGTACCGGCTTGCCCATGACATCAACGTCCCGGTCATGCGCATCAACAAGATATGCCGGGGGGACGGGGTATCAGCGCCGATACAGCGCTGCGCCTTGCCCGCTTTTTCGGTAACTCGGTGGAGTTCTGGACCGGCATCCAGTCCCACTCCGATACCGAGACCGCCCGGATGAACCTTGGCGACCGTCTGGAACGGGAAATCAAAATTCTTGAGCATCAGGCAGCCTGATAGCCGGGCCATCTCATCCTTCCTCCGCGATAAGGTTCATGATCAGCCGGATCATTAATTCCTTCTGCCCTGATTCGCTGGCGGCGGTCAGCAGGGCCAGCGCCACCAAGGCACGGTTATCAAAACTCCCTGCACCCAGCAGGCCGTTTGCCTTGAGAAACAACAGAAAGAGCAAGGCGCCGATCCGCTTATTGCCATCCGTAAAAGGATGATCCTTGATGACAAAATACAAAAGATTGGCCGCTTTTTCCTCCACACTCGGATAAAGATCCCGGCCGCCGAATGTCTGCTGCACCGCGCCGATAATCCCGGCCAGCCCCTCACCCCGCTCCTGACCGAAAATCTCACTTGCCTCTCCCCTGCTTGCCAGTTCCTTTTTCAGAGTGGCAATCGCTTGCCGGGCTTTGTCAATCTCCGGGACAGACCTGGCCTCGTGTTTTGTCGCGGGCATTGGCAGATTGTCTTCATCGTATTGCAGAAGAAGCTGCCAGGTCCTGGCATAGCGGTTGACAACTTCAAGGACCGCCCGGCCTTCATCGCTGTCCAGATTCCGGCTTTCCAGGGTGCCGGCCCGCAGACGCGAAAACTGCCGCACCTCTTCGACGCCTTTCTCCGCCAGTCTGCGTTGATTAAGCGAAAAGCCGCGCACCAGATGGTCTTTTAAAACAGAGGTGGCCCAGATGCGGAACTGGGTGCCGCTTTTGGAATTTACCCGGTAGCCCACAGCAATAATGGCATCTAAATTATAATAATTCGTCCGATACGTTTTGTTGTCGGCAGCAGTTTGAGCAAATTTTGCACATACTGCTTTTACGTCCAATTCTTCAGTCCGGAAAATATTGTTAATATGCTTGGTAATAACACTTCTTTCCGTTTCAAAAAGGGACGATATCTGTTTCTGGCTGAGCCATACAGTGTTATCCTGAAGTCGTACATCCAGAGCAGCCCGCCCATCCTCAGACTGATACAGGATTATTTCGCCAAGATCTGAATGCATGTTTTCGGATTTTTCCTTTTTTCGAATCATTGCGCCTGCTCCATGTTACACCTGTTTTCCGCTCAGCCGCTTGCGGCTTTCCGGTTCTATAAGGTAGTTTCCCGAGAGAACTGCATTGTTTCTGGGTTCAAGCTCCAACCTTTCTCTCGCCTCCCCGGCAATCCGCCTGCGAGCGAACTCGGTTGTGGCTGGCTCGCCCAGCATGGAAAAGATCAAGTTCCAGATCGGTCATGTGGTCCCGCAAATTTTCCTGTTCCAGTCCTTTCAATTCCTTATACTCGGAAGGGGTCAGACCGAAGGCGGCCTTGGAAATTTCTGCTGTCAGGATGGCCTATTCCGGCTCGCCGTTGACGCCCCGGTTTTTTGTAGATGGCATCCTCCCTTTACTTCAAACGATGCACAGAGGAAACGGAGTAAATTTGCTAACAGAGTTTCTCCATATCATCTGGAAATTTCAGCAACTCAACTCCCTTGGGTACAACCGACTCATCAATGACAACTTCATAATCCTCAAACGATCTTGGGAACTGTTTCCCTTCTTTGAGTTTAACCTTCACTACTTTTTCAAACAAAAGCTGAGCGGGGCAACAACCTAACTTGGCTTGACGCTCCCGTTGTTCAGCCACATTGTCAGTTCCAACATGTTTGACAGCATAAACGGCACGGGTAGTCATCATTCCCTTGCTGGAAGACCGATCTTGCTCATACATATTGAGAAGTGCTTCAACAAACAGTTTAAGATCATCAGGAGAAAATCCGGTTTGTTCCGCAAGATGCGCACTTGCAAATGCTTTTCCGACAAACAAACCATACGGAATGATTGATTTGCGGCCGAAAGTCCGCATTTTATCCTCAGGTTGTTGCGCCTCCCAGTTTTTGTAATCTTCACTGCTTTTCAAATTCCCACTATCCGTGTCTGCAACGGCCATACGAGTCATGGATATATCCAGTTGCATGACAGGCTCTTTGGACTTTGCGAAGGCAATTTGTATCGGCCCGCGAACTTGGCCTGCATTGGCTCCGGTGGACATTACAGCACCAAATGTTCTGACATCAAAGAAATTTTCACACATCCATTTCCTTGCTGAATCAACCTGTTCTTTTGATGCTCTTGATTTTCCTTTTTCAAATTCTGGCAGTTTTTTATTGGCCTGCTCATGGGCTACGGCGATTTGCGTATTCAAGTTTGTTGCATTCTGAATGTAGATCGAATTTGGAGACTCGTTCCCTTTTGCCAGTTGGACATAATTTCTGATGCGACGTTTTATTGCTACATCAGAAACTAGGCCGCGCATGTCCTGCGGATCAATCCGTGGGGTGTTCCCTGCATCGGGATCACCGTTAGGGTTCCCGTTTTCACAATCAAAAAGAAAAATAAATTCATACCGGTGTCTGATTGAGTTGCTCATTTATCATCTCCTTTCTTTGAATTGGCTTTCTTGCTGGCAACGGCTTCCGTTTTCCTGCGATTCATTTCAGCAATCTGCTGGTAATATCCCAACGCAAACCAGGACTGATCCGGCAAAGGCAACATGTCAGGAACTTCAGCAAAATCTATTTTTTGATTGATGGAGGCAATTTCACGATTGATGGCAAATGCAGCATTTTGGTTTTTGTTCTCCAGTTTACGGAGGTGATGCTGACTTTGAGCTATGAGGCGACCATGCACCAATTTCGGACAATTACTTGCAGTCGTATAAAAACGATCAATGATGGTTGCCTTGACATTATCTCCACCTTCACTTTGGTGTGCCGCCCTTTGCAAATCAGCCAACACAGCAAAGAGACACCCAAGCCAATACACGCTGTTCTTGTTTTTTTCTCTGTCTTCCATGTCAATCTCCTGTTTCATATTACGAATCAAAAATGCTTTCATAAGACCTACCCGCGCATAGAGTCTCGCACGCCGTATCCCCATTTGATCTCCGTCCGAATCAAGGGCGTGCGCCCATTCATTGGTCAACATACTTTCGCGAAGTCGCAGCAATGCCAAGCGGATTGTGTTTTGAGGGAATGGAACAGCCTTTCCTCCAATTACTACACGCCAAATAGCATCCCGAAAACTGGATACAGGTTTCACCCAATCCGAATAATTTTGTTTTGGTTTCCTTTCTTTCAGCAAACAGGTAATCAGAGTTTCAATCTTTGGGAATTTGGCCAAACCTTTCCCAGAAAGACGTGGAATTTCCAGATCGGAAAACCACTGGTAGATATTTCCGGCTAATTCGACAAAAGAACCCTCCATCCAATTCTGGATAACTGCACGTCCTTGATTACCTTGCAAAGTCAGTGCATAGTACTGAACATTTCGAAGTTCACTGACTTCACCATCAGCAACAGATTTTAGAAACCGCTTCGCGGCGATATGAGCCGCAGCCTCCCGTTGCCCAGTGTTTTCCTCTACTTCGTCATCGTCCTCAAATTCACCGAGGCCTCTAAACGCAGCATTGATAATGTCGTCCTTTTTCTCAATCTCCTTCGAATACCAGTAGATGATCTTGGCGCCTGCCAGTTGGTGCTGGTGATGGTCGAGCAGATAATTTGCGGCAGCGGCATATTTCACTGCAGAATCAGACGAAATAGCGGCATTTTCGCCCTGAATAAAGCCGTAGGATTGAAAAGAACTACTCCCTTTATCAAAACTGACCAAGGAGGTTTGAGCGTTTCCTCCAACGCTACCAAGGCCATTAATCTTTGGATGGGTCAAAATGGGAGTGGTCTTGTTACCCGACAGGAAACACCGAGCATATACAGTTGTAGGGGTTCCGGAAAGCTCGGAGTGCTTTGCCTTCCACCATTCACGCCATGATGATTCTTTCACAAAAATTCTTAATTCGCCTTTATCCAGGATGGCAAATGTCGCTTTGTTAGAAGCATTCGCGGCTGGCATAATCGCAGCTAAATCCTGGCGTATTCTCTTCAGAACCGTAGTGTCAGTCATGGCTTCGGAAATTATCCCAAACAAGGACTCAGTTTCCGCCGCTTCTTTGAGCAAACGCATACAGAATTGATTTTTTCCAAAGCGTTTGAACTCTCCATTATTGAACACTGCATTAACAGGACCTCTTGCTTCCAAAAACGCTTTAATCTCAGGCCGCGTCCCTCGACCCCGCTTTTTTAAAATATTAGCCCATTTTTTTTTCAGGTCCTCCTCTCGTAGTTCCAGATATTTTTTTTCTCCGAGCAGCGTCAATACTTGCTCAGAAAACAATCGGATTTCTTCGAAGTCAGTTTCTTGTTTCAAGTCAACCAGGAGGTTGTTCGTTATGTTGCGGAGGTCCAATAGTGCGGCATCCAGTTTAAGCTCATCACTGTTGAAAGCTTGATCTAATACACCTCCATTTTTAAAAAAAATGTCTATGTTCTTTGCTACACTTTTTGCATCACTTCTTAGAATTTCTCGCCATTTCTCCTTAGAGGCAATTACCCGAAATTCTTCATATTTTCTCTCACCAAGCAAACCAAGAGCCTTCGTTGAAAATGATTTGATTTCATCGAATTCTGCTGTTTTTTTGAAAGAACCTAATATGATGTCAATTTCTTTCTTGAAAGTATCAGAAACTGAAGGATACAGAGATAGAAACTCTATGGTATCAACTAAAAACTGACGGGTTGGCACATCTCCTGCAAACTGAAGGTGGGGAACCATAGAAAAGGGTTCACCAGCCCGTCCATAGTCATGGATTCCCAGGTAGTCGCCTTTTGATGAAAACTGAAAAAGAAACCGAATACGCTTTGAAGAAAATCCCTCTTTCCCGTCGCTGATCCCATGATTGTCGGCATACTCAACCAGTCTATGAAGCATGTGACACCTCCGGCTTGAGCACTTTCGGGTCAAAATAATCCGGGACAGGCAGAACACCGTTTTCAATCACTGCCCTGAAAACAGAGACATAAGGTTTCGCAAATTCGTTGTTCATTCGTCGAAGGTCAAATACATCATAGAGCATGTAGCCTAAATCCTGGTCGAAGGCGGCGGGAGAAGCCTCTTTTTGGACATCAGCGATGTATTCAAAGAAAGCAGGAAATTCGCGACATCCCATACAGGGCATGGCAAAAAACTTCCCCTGGGTTGCCCGCCTTTCAAACTGTCTATCGTATCCGGTGATTGAATTTTCAAACCCCGGACGAGCCATAATGTGTGCATGGATACGAAACTCCGGGTTTCTAAGAGCCATAGTCTGTCGTTGCTGCCGACAATTTTTATCATCAACGACAATCGGGCTGAACCTCTCCGGGTTTCGCATCCATTGACTGATAGTCCCTTCGGCTGCTACGGTATGAGAAACCTCGTTCCGGCGGAGTGCAATGTATGATGGATAGGTGAGCAGTTCGATCTTTTCTACCTGCCAGTAAAATTGGGCCGTCTTTGTGCAACGATCGTAAGCTTTGCTATATATTGAATCGAATATTCCCCGTGCCGCGCTTGGAGTAGGACAGGGGTAACTGAACCGTTCCGTTTTCAATTCCGGTCGAGAAAAGCAGCCGAAATCACCCCAAATTTTCAAGACGTGTGTTTTCCCTTTACTCATAATTAACCCTCCTTAGCAGATACCCACAAAGTGTTCAGGTAACTTCAGTCCACACAGCTCGTCATATTCTGCTTCCGGCAGACAAACAAACCAGTCCGCGTCTTGGTTCTCGTATTTAAAAACCGGTCCGAACTGCACAGGTGCCAGAGCCTGCCACTTAAACGAATCATGGTCAGGACGAAATATCCCCACCGCATGCTCACGTGCCTTGGCTACCCACTGCCGAATTTCTTCCACTGTCATATATTCGCGTCTCTGAACTATTTGACTTAGCCGATCAAACTCTTCTTTATTGTAAGGGACCAGCACATTCACCATATCGCCCGGAATTAATTTGAATTTCTGGGAAACCAAATCGAAATGGCCTGCGTCTACGGCTTGAAACAGTTCAAATTGCGAATCTCGCCCTTCAACATAATTCCCAAGGGTAAAAAATCGTTTGAAGTATCTTCCAATAAATTCAGGGGAGCTTAATAGATTCTGTTCATCTGGATTGATTCCCGCTGTCCGGCATTCATTAAGGAGTGTCTTTGTAACAGAAATTCCTTCTCGATATCCTGGCGGAAAAAAGCCTTTGTCGTCTTTTGGAATAAAAACAATCACCGTGCCGGTTTTTCCACCGTGCCGATTGCAACGGCCTGCCGCTTGCGCAATTGCATCCAACGGGGCCAATGCCCGATAGACCAAGGGGAAACTTATATCGACTCCCGCCTCTATACATTGCGTAGCGATAAGCACCACCGGCTCACCAACATCCAACCGGCTCTCAACCTTCTCAAGGACTTTTTTTCTGTGGCGAGAGCACATTGTCGTCGAAAGGTGAAAAACAGCATCATCCGCCATGCGCCTTTTTAGCAGCTCAGCCAAGTTTCGTGCGTGGCGTTTTAAATTCAAAATGACCAGTATTTGTCTTTCCTCTTCACTTGCCAATTCATCAGCGAAGGTTTCAAATTCAATTTGCACCTGTTCTCGCCAAAAAACACGAACTCGACCCGACATTGAATCAAACGAATGCCTTACGTTGTTTTCTGGAATGATGGATTTTGGTTCCCAACAGAGGCCTGAGAATTTTTCAACCAATGGGGAAAGTGCCTCAAAGGCTGGCTGTGTCGCTGTAGCAAAAACGACCGAGGCTCCGTAAGGGCCGTTTGGTGCCGCTAAACGAGATACTGTTGCCAAGGAAATTGCTGCCAGATGAGGAGGGAGGGATTGAGCTTCATCAAATAGAATTACGCTCTTCGCTAACCTATGCAGTTTCCTTAATTGGGAATTTTTTGATGCATGCAACGATTCAAAAAACTTTACGGAGGTGGTCAGAATAATCGGGGCATCCCAGTTTTCCGCCAACAGTTTCCGCGTTCGTCTTCTTTCATCTTCTGAATCATCTCCATCATCAGTCGATTCGAAACCGGCAAGGCTATGATCTTCCAAGATGTAATTCTCCGGAAATCCACTCTCTTCAGAAAATATTTGCCGATACACATTAGCTGTTTGGTCAATAATGTTCAGAAAAGGCATCACCAAAACAACCCGACGCAAATCATTATCTCGGGCATGTCGGAGAGCAAATGCCAGCATAGATAAGGTCTTACCAGCACCTGTCGGAGCTGTCAGAGTGTAAGTGCCAGTATGGCAATTCCCTGCCGAGAGGCAACCTGCAAAAAGGATATTACGCACATCTTGCACGATTCGATTCTTCGTTTTTTTCTTCTCAACAAAAGCCATAACTGCTGACAATGCCTTTTCCGACTGCAAAGGTACACCTTCAGGGCGGTATCGCCGTGGTACTTTTAAATCCCCGGCAAAATGTGCCTCTGTTTCAATAAAATCAGCATCAACAAGCGCCGATGTGGCCATCCGCACATCAAACATGGCAGCCGCCATTTTCTCTAACATCAGTTTGGGGAGCGACTGTGAAGCAATCTCCGGGAAATCTGTGAAAAACCTTTCAGCTAAAACCGCTAAGTTTGTTTCCGTATATCCATCAGGATTTTCTTGAATATCATTTAAGATATTTTTCAGCATTTCTTTTCTGCTTCCCCAAAAACATTTCAGCCCGCCATGGTGGTAAAGAACTGCTAAGGCAAACGGTAAACTGTTTTTGTAATGGTGTGCAAGCCAACATGCTCCGGACGCCGCATGATTCCTGCCAGCTATTTTTCTCGGATTCTCCAGCCGCGCTTTCATCTGGTCTGCATACTTCCCGAAATCATGGAAAATCCCCATCAACCAGCCGGAAAACTTATGTCCCCATGGTTCCATATAATGCGAAGTGCGGTTAGCAACCGCAGTAAGATGAACCGTTAAAGGTTCCATCATACCTTTACCCTCATTATTTCTACTATGCCCCCAGTAACTCACGGCAACATCACTTTCATTAATCTCAAGTTAAATCGATCCATATCCGCGAAATACGCAATAAGGATTCAAATTAGATTTTCAAACCCATTTTAGGCATAAAGTTTTGCCTGAAATGCGTCAGACGTATTTCCCCAAATCATGCCACAAGCCCGCCAGGCAGGCCCATTGCTCGCCGCCGAAAGGTCTGGCAAACTCTGCGGCCATCTCAGCCACGTTTTGCAAATGCTTTTCCAACGGCTGTCATTTTCCCGGTAGCTATCCTTCAAGGCTGTGGACGTAATATTTCCTGGTGAAATCGTTCCAGCGTTTAAACGTTTAAGCGTTGGAACGTTATAACTGTCCCTCATCCTCCAACCTGCCACACTCACCCTGTCATCCGATGTCGTAGTCACAATATTTTTTCCAATTCCGCTTGAATAACATGGTCATTGACATGGTCATGTTTGTGTCCTAGAATAAGATCATGATCAACATGAACATCAACGAAGCAAAAACACATCTCTCCAGCGCACTGGAAAAAGTTGCCAAGGGTGAGACAGTTATTCTCTGCAAACGCAATAAGCCGATTGCTGAAATCCGTCCTATCAAGGAATCGATGAAGAAAAAACGGCCAATCGGCCTGGCTGCAAAGGAATATCCGGCCTTCACCATTGATAAGAGTTTTTTCGAGCCGCTTCCCGGTGACATTGTCAATGCCTTTTCATGCGGGAGCGAATGAACATCCTGCTCGATACCTGCGCCTTTCTCTGGATCATTGCCGGCAGTGACGAGCTTTCCGCGACTAGCAGAGAGGTATTCGCTGATCCTGAGAATGAAGTTTTTCTCAGCGCAGCTTCCTGCTGGGAGATCAGCATCAAGTGGTCGCTTGGGAAACTGCATCTGCCCGAAGATCCGGGCCGTTTTATGTCGAAACAGCGCTCGCAGCACTTTGTTGAGCCATTGCCTATTACAGAACAGGCCATTTTTCATCTGGTAAAACTTCCTCAACATCACAAAGACCCTTTCGATAGAATTCTGATTTGTCAAGCGATTGAGCATTCTCTTGTTCTGCTCACGCCGGATCCCCTCATTACCCAGTACCCCGTGCGCACTATCTGGTAATGCAAAACGAAGAATTTGGTGCGATCTTTCAGATTTTCCGAGAATTCATCCGCAGGCCTGTACTCCACAATGGCTTTCGAGCACCATGCCCAGATGAGTCTGCCGGCCGGTCCTGATAATCCGGCAGGAACTCGGGCGCCGGTTTTTTCAGGCTGCGGCGGGTCGCCAGTTGCGCGGCATTCCGCAAATGCTCCGCCAACGGCGGCCATTTCCCCGGCGGCTGTCCCTGTTCGAATGTATCACGTTCATTGTATGGGCACTACTAATTTGTTATGTTCCGACGTTTATTGAATTACTTGCCGGAGCTCTGATAACCCGGGCAGGATTTGTAACTGCGGCCTGGTTGGCCATAAACCCTGCACGCTGCTGGAATGCATATTATTCCAGTTGAGCCTCTTGCAAAAGTCACATAAAACGCATTTTTCGTCATACCGGCGCTCTGTTTAGTCCTCGCTTGACGGGGAAAAGCCGGTATCCAGTAATTTCAACAAGTTACAAAAACATCTGGACCCCGGTTTTCACCGGGGTGACGACTTTTGCAAGAAGCTCAGTTTGCATCAAGATGGCGCTATCAAGTCATTCCCGCGCTCTGTTCAGTCCCCGCTTGATTCAGTTCAATACCCCCCTTGGGGTACGTGGAAAAGCGGGAATCCAGAAAATTCATGGATTCCGGGTCGCGCTTCGCTTGCCCGGAATGACGTCTTTCGCGCTTCGCTTGCCCGGAATGACGTCTTTGTTGCATCTTGTTATTATCAATGGCTCCCGCAGGGCAAATGGTCAGGTGGTGGAACCCAGAGTGCCCGAAAATTCCAGCCGCTTATTGCGCCTGTGCCACCCTGTGTGACACCCACATCTTCAACATTTACACTTTTCTCCTGGTGTTGACAGGCCTTCGCTGATGCAAATATTTATGCTGCGAGGCACGGTAACCAAACCAGCTGTTATTGAAATATCTCTGCGGCCGTTTATGCCCTCAACCCTGCCCCCGGGTGGAAAAAACAGAGCAATCTGTAACCCCGACAAGTGACAGTATTCTGTCACTGATCTGGGGTAGAGGGCATTTACCTAACATCTTAAAGGAATTCTGCAAATACTTCTGTTTCATCTCTCCTGTTTATCCATTCACTGTTATTTCAGGTTACAGATTCATCCCGCAATGCTCATGGAATCATCTGCCGCAATTTTCATAACTATCTGATTTTATGGTGTTTCCAATCATAAATACATGATGGCATAAATATTGATGACAAATAATAGCAAGGTATGACGTCTTTTTTATGACGGACCGGACGGCCGGCAGACGAATCAGGCGCAAATCCACTTAACTGATGCCGCAGGTAAAACATTGTCATGGATCGCTTGCATGATCCGGGAATGTTTTTTGATCCTGATTCCGACTCCGGCTGCATCAGCAAAATGCTCTTACCTGCTGCGAAATGAAGAACCCAATAATATTTACTCTGTTCAAGGACGATGGTTCATTGACACCGCCCAGGAGCCTGTCGGGAATGACGAACAGAAAAACAGGGAAAAGGAGACAATGGCATGCAACAGATATTCAAAAGGAAAAAGGGAGAGATGGAAACAACATTCCGGGTGAAGCTTGACTTGAGAAACATGGAATCAGGGGAAAAGAGCCCCCCTGTCAAGGCATATCTCTTCAGCGCGTCCGGGGAATTGCTGGATGCGCAGATGGTCAGCGACAAGGGAACGGCGACCCTGAAAACCGATTACGGTTTCGGCAGTCAGGGCAAGTATAAAATCACGGTCGGCCCGGAGCTTGAGAAAACCAGTCTGCTGACAAGAGCCAAAGCACGCAGCGCCACTGTGGTGGCGCAGTTGGGCAAGACCGTGGACCTGGGCATCAGTGTCTTCCGGCCGGAGTGGGAATGCTGGTTCGGCTATCGCTACGACATTGTCGGCGATGTTAAAAAGCGGATCAAACCCGATGCCGATACCACCATTTACGCGCCGGTCTGCACCTCGATCGTGGAGATATATGAGGTTGACTATATCGGCTACATCCTGCAACTGCCTCCATACCAGCTGGAAAGATTCCGGGAAGAGCTGCTGAGGATTCCGGAGAAATTCCCCTTTCCGCCGAGACCATGGCCCGACCCGCCCTGGCCCTACCTGAAAGAACAACTTGCGACCAGAGTGGCTGGGGCTGCCACGGCAAAAATGGCGCGGCCCTCTCTCGCCCCGGAGGTGAGCAAGATCGCGACGGCGGCTGCAACAACAGCATCCGCAGCGAGCGAGCTGGCAACCCAGGTCAGCCTGGTTTCCATAACAAATCTGCCGACAGAGAGTTTCCGCAAATTCCTTGTGGACAATATCGCGGTATTCAAACCATATATCTGCCTCTATCTGCCGGGCCTTTACACCAAGTCGCTGCTTGCCACGGCCAATACCGACACCAACGGACATTTCAGCGCATCGGTCTTTTTCTTCTGCCATACGGAGCAGCCGGATCTCTACTTCAAGGTCAAACAGTGCATCTCAGGCTCCCTCAAGTATGTCTATGCACCAACACCGGTGCCGTGCCATACTTACTGGAACCATCCGAGCGGCAAGGAGGTGCACCTTGTGGTGACAGACCCCCTGGCCCGCTGCCACTTTGAAAATCCCTCGGTGGACAAACCGGGCATCTATGTCATGCCCATCGGCATCGGCAATGACGGCTGGTGGAAGATCCATCAGGGCCATATCAAACCGCCGACACCCGCCGACGCCAACCAGGGTCTGTACCATCCTTCCGACACGGCAACTTATGACCCCTATGGAAAAACCCTTGATCTGAACATGCAGTTTCATGATGGCCTGCGTAACCCAACGGGACCAAACGTCATGTATTACCGCTGGTCCTATCAAAAGCAGGGGGGATCGGGCTGGACAAATATCGATACTCCCATTGTCCATCGCTACCTTGATCAGACCGACCCGCTGCATCCAAAGATCAAAACCTACAAGCTGGGACCAAATCCCAATCCCAATGCGGTCAGCAATGAAGACAACCTGTTTGAGGTGCCTCCACCCGAGCTGGACTGGTATGTGGAGAACGACAGGTATGACCGGCCTTTTGCCAAATGGGACACCACCACCCTGGCCGAAGACCCGGATGATGCGGACGGCAAATACACCCTCAAGCTTGAGATGTTCTCCGCAAACGGCGACAAGGTGACGCCGGCAGGGGCCGGATTCAAATTTTTCCTCGCCCAGGGATCAATGGTCGATGACGAGTGGCCGGTGGACGATGCGCCCCATGTGGAGGCGG